>OLQN01000080.1_pt1 | contig 75793 bp, 77 predicted proteins | sample 1673181 | NCBI WGS metagenome assembly OLQN01 (sample SAMEA3136763, study PRJEB25190) | human gut metagenome | biome: human gut; feature: human-associated habitat; material: faeces | place: Austria | collected 2013
CTATAAAAATTAGTTCCTATTTTCTCTTATTTCCAGTTTCTGCTTGCAATTCGGGGATTTTTTATTTTGGATTTAATACTGTTTCTAATTGATATTCATTATTAACTTTATTAACTATAATTGCACTGGCATTTTGTGGAAAATCAAGTTTTTGATTTTTTAATAATGTTTTAATAAATGCATATAAAGAACATCCATGACCTACCATTAAAATCGTATCATCACCTTGAAATTTCTTTTCTATATCATTTAATAATTCAAAATGTCTTTGAATTACATCTTCAACATTTTCACCTTCATATCCAGTATAATCCATTTGTAAATCATCTAACCAATTAGAAGATTCTAATTGAAGTTTATCTACAAATAAACAAGGTAATCCTTCTAAAAGACCAAAATTCACTTCTTTTAAACGATCATCTTCATTTAATAAAACAGAATGATTTTTTAAAATTATTTGTGCTGTATATTTTGCTCGTAATATTGGAGAAGTATAAGCAGCATCTATTTTATAATCCTTTAACTGTTCTGCCATATTTTCTATTTCTTTTATTCCTTGCTTTGTAAGAGGTGAATCACACCATCCTTGTTTAAGCTGTATTTCATTAAAATGTGTCTTTCCATGTCTAACAAATATGTATTTCATAAATATCTCCTTTAAAAAGCAGGTCAATCGACCTGCTATGATTTTAAGATTGGTTTTAATGCTTTGTAGATAGCTAGTGAAACAATTGCCCCTAGAATAGCTTCTAAAATACCATTTGTAGAAACAACTCCTAATAATACCGTTACTAAAGTAGAGTATTGCACTCCTACCGCACTCGCATATGCTTCACCAAAGAATATGTATATTCCTGATAAAACAAGCACTGTGTTTGTAATAGCTCCTGTTAAAGCACCTACAACAACACCTAAGTTTTCACGATTATTCTTTTTCATGATTTCAAAAACGAGTCCAGCTAAATAGCCAAGTAAAATTCTAGGAACAAAAGCAATCAAGAGACTTTTATAATTTCCTGATATTGTGCCTATTGTCACAAATGGGGAAAAACAAAAAGATGTAATGCCTGGTTGAATCGTTGCCTTGATTAAACTTGTTAATCCAAAAACAAATCCCAACTCAGCTCCTGCTTTTTTTCCTAATACGATTCCTGCAATAATGACAGGAATGTGCATGGTTGTGGCATTTAATGGTCCAATTGGAATATATCCAAGGGGTGTCACAACAAGAATGATTTCAATCGCTAAAAATAAAGCCATTGATGTCATGTACTGTGTCTTTTTCGACTTCATATAATCCTCCTACTGTCGCTCATAAAAGATGCAACGTTTTTATGGTATTCGCTATTTCAAATGTCTTAATAAGAGTCTTATAGATCTCTTTTAATATCAAAATATGCGAACGAGAAAATTATATGCTTTTTCGATTATTTTTTCAAATCTTGATAAGCTAATAAACCATATCCACTCTTAGCTTTTTTAATTGCTCTTTGAATACATTTAGAAATGACTTCAACAGCTAAAATACCAACAGCATCAACCATTCCATCAACTTCATTTGTACTTAATACAAAAATTGTATCACCATCGCTCATTGTATGAACTGGATCAATACTTTTAGCGTAGCCATTATGACTAATTCCAGCAATCTTTGTACATTGTGCTTTAGTCAGTTTGACATTCGTTACAATACATCCAATGGTTGTATTACCATCCGGTAATTTTCTAAGTTGATCCATTTGATCTAAAATAATTTGACTAGCCGAAACACATTTTTTATCAATATTAACACCTGCCAATATTTCTTGCGTTTGATAATCAATGACATTTCCACAGGCATTGACAGCAACGATCCCTGCTACTTGAACATTTCCAACTTGTACACCATATGTTCCAATGCCACCTTTCATGGCATGTTCAAATCCTAAAAGTTTACCAACACTAGCACCACAACCAGCGCCATAATTTCCTTCTTTAATCAAATCATTTTCACTATCTTGACAAGCCTTATACCCCATTTCTTTATCTGGCCTTATGTGAGGATTTCCCACCGATAAATCAAATAATGAAGCACTACATACAATTGGTACTCTTGCTACAGACATATCAAAACCAACACCATGTTCTTCAAGATATTGCATGGCACCACTAGCTGCATCTAAACCAAAAGCACTCCCACCACTTAACATAACAGCATGAATTTGTTGAACCATATTAATTGGATTTAATAAATCTGTTTCTCTTGTAGCAGGACCTCCACCACGAACATCTACACCGGCTGTCGCTCCATTTTCTACAATAACAACACTACATCCTGTAGCTGCTTCTTGATTTTCATATTGTCCTACTTTTACACCTTTAATATCCGTTAATTTTATTTCTTTCATCATCTTTTTCCTCTTTTTTATCATTATACTAAAAAAGTAGAAAAAAGCTTTAAACTTTTTTCTACCAACTCATTTGTAATATTTCATCACTATGATCTTTTAATTGTTTTAATCCTTTGTATTCTTTTGTTATTTGATGATCCTTTATATAAAGTAATGTAGCTGATTTAACTTTTTGATTTTCAATAACTACTTCTTTATCCTTTATTTTCACAAAATAAACATTACTTACTGCCTTATTAAGACGAGCTATCCCATTTTTAGAATCCATGCTTTCTTGATCATCCATTGAATAAAAATAAACCCAATATTGATTAAATTCCTTTACTTTTAAAACTTCACTTGTTTTTAAATGATTATAACTTTTATAAGGATTTCTTTTTTGCATATTATAAAAAACAGTTCCTAGACACACAATTAAAACAACACCAATCATTATTACCTTTTTCTTCATTTTCTTTTCCTCCTTATCTATACTTTAATCCTATTCTTTTAAATAAATAGCAAAGAGGCACCAACAACCATCAACCTGTCCCCAACAACAAAATCCAAATAAAAAAACTATGTTATAATACACGTACAGGAGGAAGTTATGAAAATTACTGTTGGAAAAATAAAGAAAAGAAAAATCATCTTATTAAACTTTGTTATTTTACTTTTTGTTGTTTGGTGGTTAGGTGTTTTCTTTATCATGTATAAACATTTTTATGAAAGAATAATGTTTTTTGGTGTTCTTATTATTATATTATTATTGATTTATAGTTTCGTACTACCAGGAATAGTTTTCGCTAATACCATGTGGGAAGTCGATCAAAAATATTTAAGATACATTTATTTTGATAAAAATTTAGATAAAGCAAGGTATCTTTATTCTTTTCTTTTTAAAAATAAATATCCTAGATATCAAATCAATTTAAAACTTTCACAAATTGATTTTGTACAAATCTCTTATTATCGTTATTCTTTTTATCCATCAAAATATTTAGTAAATGGTTCTGGAAATAAAATTGTGTTTAAATTTAATATGTTGGATGGTTCTCAATATATTATTGAAAATTTAGTAAGTTCTGATAAAGAAACTTCTAGTAAAGGCATTGAACTCATGAAAAAAAATGGTGTACGTTTTGTTGATTCTTATCATTTATTGGATATCATACGTTCAAATAAAAATCTTGATCAATATATTGTAGCTATTGAAAAGGAGAAAAAACATGATTAGAATTTCTCTTATTTCAAAGCATTACCAACAAATAGAACCACTTATTCAACAATTCTTTGATGATTTGCAAATAGAATACAAACTTACAAATTATACACATCAAACAGTTCAAGATATTTATTTTGTAGAAATAGAAAAAAAGAATGATTTAAATATTTTAAATCATCTTAAAAAATTAAATAGTACTCTGATCTATATTATTGGACCTAAAGATTTTGATCTTGTAAGTATTTGTTTACAAATGCAAACACATCTTTATTTCATTAATAATGAGTTAGAAAAACAATTTATTCATTATCATGATTTTATTCAAAAACAAATTCAAAAAAACTTTCAATATTATCTTTATCAAAGAAATGGAATTACTTCAAAAATAAGATTATCACAAATCTATTATATCGAATCACTTAGACATCAAATTATTATTCATTCTATTAATGGAGAAATGATTGAAAGAAAAACATTAAGTCAATTTAATAAAGAAATACAATCTCTTGATTTTATTCAAATTCATAAATCATACATTATTAACAAAAGATTTATTCAAGAAATAAAAAATCAAGAAGTTATTTTAAAAGAACAAACACATCTTCCTATTGGAAGAAGCTATAAAGAAAGTTTAAAGGAACAAAATTAATGTTCCTTTTTTTATAAAATAAAAACCCTCACTTACTAGTGAAGGACTATTACTTACAACCATTTTTATTCCGCATATTGGCAACGGTATACTTACTTCTCGTCCAATTTTATCAAGAAAAATAGTTATTGTAAACAATATTATTCAACACTACCCATTCTTATAAATCAAATAATTATCTTTCTTTTTAAATCCAAGATGCAAATACATGTTTATGCCCTCTTTTGAACTATTCAAACAAATCATTCCAACATCTTTTTGATAATTTTCAATAAGATATTCTACCATATATCTACCAATCCCTAAATGTCGATAATTTTCATCTACCCAAACATTCGTTATTCGTCCAACTTTTCCTTTGGGATTTTCATTACTTGGAAGTATATCATAATAGTAAATTGTAGCTGTTGAAATAATTTGATTTAAATGATAGCCCACTAATGTATGACATTCATCTTTTAACATTTTTTCTTTATAAAAAACTCTAATGTTTTCTATTGTAGAATTTGTTATTTTTTGATTAGAAAACATTTTTAAATCTTTTATTCTTATCTTTACTAATAATTCTAAATCATCTACACCTAGTAATTTATATTCTATTTCTTTCATATGCTTTTTCCTTTGTTTTATTATAACAAAATCTTTTACCTATTTTTAACAATTTCCTTAGTTTTTATTGATAGAAATATCATTCTTCTTTCTATATATTCTAAAAAGAATAGAGGATAGATAAATGAAATTAAACGAAAAGAAAATCAATGATTTTTTTAAAATAATTAATGAAAAGAAAATAAAAAGTGTTTTTCAACCTATTATTTCCTTAAAAACAGGAGAGATAGTATCTTTTGAAGCCTTAAGCCGTATTACTTTAGAATCATGTACTCTTAATATTGAAGAATTATTTAAGATAGCTAATACAATTGAACAATCATGGAAGTTAGATCAACTTTGTCGTAAATGTGCTATTAAGGCAAGTCAACAAATGCCATCAGGCAAAAAGTTATTTATTAATGTAGATGCTAATATTTTATTAGATTCAGATTTTGTTCAGGGGTTTACAAAAGAATATTTAAAAAAATATCATTTAGATTCTAATAATATTGTCTTTGAATTATCGGAAACAACATCTATTGAAGATAAACACTTATTTAAACAAGCCGTTAGACATTATCGTAGTCAAGGTTTTGAAATTGCTATTGATGATGTTGGTTCAGGTTATTCTAATTTAAATAGAATCAATCATACACAACCTGAATATATCAAACTAGATAAAGAACTTATTCGAGATATTCATTTAAATAGAGATAAGCGTACGATGGTAGAAGTCATGGTCAACTATTGTAAAGCTACGCATTATAAATTAATTGTTGAAGGTATTGAAACAAAGGAAGAACTTGAATGTTTAATTCAATTAGGTGTTGAATATGGTCAAGGTTATTATTTAAAGAAACCTGTTGATAATTTTGATGATCTTTTACCTGATATCAAAGAAACTATCAAAAAATTATACAACAAATATAAGAAAACATTAGATATTCCTACAATAGATTCTCTTTGTCATTTCCCTTGTACATTAAAAACTTATCAAAATATAAATAATGCTTATCAAATTTTTGAAGAAAATAATACCACTCAAAGAATTTATGTTATTAATGATGAAGGACATTATTTAGGTTATTTAAAAAGAGAAAATATGCTTTGTAATTTAGATGCAGCTGAATCAAATCTTTTTAAAGACTCTCTAATTGTTCCTTCCCATTTACCTATTAAAAATGTTTGTCAACTTTATCTTGAAAATGAAAGTTCACATTTTTATGAAGATATTATTGTTTTAAAGAACCAATGTTTTTATGGTATTGTCACTATTAAAGATTTATTAAAATATTTGATAAAATAGATAATATGCACTTTCCTCTATTAAGTACAACTTAATAGAGGGTTGTACTATATTCTACAAATGTTATAATAATAGAAATATTTTAATAAAAGGAGATTATATTATGTCAATTAAATTAATTAAAGCGTCATATGAATATCAAGATTTAATTGTTGATATGTTGAAGGAGTGGATTGATTATAATAATAATCATCCTGAAGCTAATACTTCTCCAGCTTCTATTTTTAAAAATGATTATCATAATTTTGATTATTATATTAATAATCTTGATTTAAAAAATCCAAAACCTGGTTTGGTAGAAGATTCTACATTTTTCGCCTTAGATGTAGAAAGAAATAAAATGGTTGGAGCCATCAATATTCGTCATAAACTTAATGATTATTTATTAAATTACGGTGGCCATATTGGTGATGGAGTAAGACCAAGTGAAAGAAAAAAAGGTTATGCAACTAAAATCATCGGTTTAGCTTTAAAAGAATGTCAAAATTTAAATATTGATAAAGTACTTCTTGTTTGTGATAAAGATAATATTGGTTCTGCAAAATCAATAAAAAACAATGGTGCTATTTTAGAAAATGAAATTGTTAAAGACGGAAAAACAGTTCAAAGATATTGGATAGAAATTAAATAAGGGTTCAGCAAAACCCTTTTTTTGTTATAAAATCCTATATTTGTCCATAAAGAAATCATTACGTAATAATGATTTCTTCATAACCCTAGGCAATCCAACCAAGACAAGGTTTAATATTCATTTTCGAAACCTTAAAACTTCTTACTTCATACCTCTTTTCATTTGCTCACTTGATAAAGTTTTCAGAGGATATTCATTGATCATTTACTAGTAAACTTCCTTGTAATACAACAATTTTCATTGTCCTTCCACCTTTCATATGAAAGGTGGTATTGCAAAGCAATACCACAACTATTTGATTTTTATTTTTTAGTCTTCTACTTTATTAATACAAGCAAGTGCATTTAAGCTACGAGGATATCCCATATATGGAACACATTGTAAAACAACATTTGTAAGGAAAGCTTTATCATTTCCTAAATTTAAGTTTCCTTGAATATGGGCCATAACTTGTGGTTCACATCCACCTTGACCATATAAGAAACAAAAAGTAATCATTTCTCTTTGTTTTAAATCTAGACCTGTTCTTGTATAGTAATCACCAAAACAGTTAGAAGCTAACCATTTATTGACTGTTGCTTTTTTCCAAGCTTCATTCATATGTTCACCAAAAATATCTACTTGTGCTTGGATTCCTTTTTCTAATCTATTTTCAATTGTCGTTGTTGTTTGTGATTCTAATGGAAGTTCGATTCCTTTTTTATTAAATACTTCATTTGTAACTTTTAAGAATTCGAGCATTCTTCCATATCCTAAATAGTCAGTTGCTTGATAAACCATTTCTTTTACTTGCACAGGCGACAAAACATCTAAAGCTTTTTCAAGAACTTCTTCATAAGCACAAATTCCTTGATTTCCCATTAAAACGGATAAAACAGCTAAATAACGCGTTGGTTCATCTAATTTATTTCCTTCATCATTTTTAACTTCTTCTAAAAAATAATCAAATCTTTCTTTGTATTCTTTATCTGTTGCATATAAATTCATCTTTCTTCTCTCCTTTTATTTAATTTCATTTACCCATTCTTTTACATCACTTGTAGCCTCTTTTGATGCTGACTTTGAAACATACAATCCTTTTACCATTGGAGCACTTTGTTCAAGTGCTTGAATTGTTTTTTCAGTATCTGACAATCCACTTTCATCACTTGTACAAAATAGTGTAATTGTTTTGTTAGATAAATCATAATCTTCAAAGAATATATAAAGAATCATAGGCATCTCTCCCCACCAGTTTGGATATCCTACGTAAATGGTTTCGTATTCATCAATATTTTTAATTTTATTTTTAATCTTTGGTCTTGCTTTTTCTTGTTGTTCCTTTTTCACATCATCAACAACCGTATCATAATCATCACTATAAGCAACTTCAGGAACAATCTCAAAGATGTCTGAATTGGTTTGTTTTTGTATTTCCTTGGCAATATTTTGGGTACTTCCAAACCAAGAGAAATAAATAACTAATGATTTTGAATTAACTTCTTTTAAATCTGTTTGTGTTTTGTTTTCTTTTTAGCAATTGCTTTTTTATTACTACAAGCACTACAGGTAAAAACTAAAATTAAAGGTTACATCAATGTACAAATCTTTTTCATCCCTTATTTTCCCAATCCATCTCATATCTTAAATAATCAATTCTTGATAATTGTTTTTCTTTTAGATGAACTTCATCTAAGATTCCTTTTCTTTTTTTATTTAAAAGCTTTAACCATTCTCTTTCATTTTTTCCCAAAGAAAGTTTCATATATTTTTTTATTTCTTCAACTGTAAAATCTAAACCATATAACATCATAATCAAGCTTAATCTTTCAAAGTCTGTTTCATCATATTGCCAAGATCCCATTACTTTTTTAACTTCTTGACACAATCCCCAAATTTCATATTATTTAAGGATATGAATTGGAATATTATATTTTTTACTTGCTTCTTCAATTGTCATAAGTATTATTCTTTCTTTACAACTTCATTATAATTCACTTTATTTTAAATATCTAATACTTATAATTTATTAATAACGATACCTTTTAGGTATTAAAATAGATATATTTCTATCATCTCTTAAAGTATTCTCTTGCACATTTGATAAAAACAGTTGTTGCTGGTAAAAAGAATTGTTCCTTTTTCCAAGCAAGTGGCATTTGTTGATGAAGTGATGATTTTAAAGCTAAAACATAAATCTTTATAACCATAACTTATCTTGATACCTAAAACAACACTCACTTTACTTTGTACAAAGAGGGGTTCTACCACGAGAAACATTTCCTGCATCTTTGCATGATATATTGAAAGATAACAAAATCATCTATATAAATTCTAATCGCAAAAGGTTCTTTATGTTTATCATGTTTTTCGCAATTAAACATCAAAGTTTAAAACAATCATTATAATTAAAATCTTTAACTTCACTGTATCTCATGATTTCTACTTCTTAATCAACAACATATTCTTCACCAGGTGCTAAAATAACAACTCTCTCAGGATTAACGACATTGTCTAAAATATCTTGTGGATTTCCATTAAAAGCACTTGCTTCAGGTGCATCAACACTTCCCCAATGAATTAAAACAAGTTTTGTATTTGGATAAGTATTGGCCAGTTTATAAGCATTTTCTAAACCAATGTGCACAGGATTATCCGCAAAGTCAAAGAACATTACATCTGGTGGGTCCATATGTAATTGACAATTCAGCAATTTAGAATCTCCTACATACCAAATTTTTTTTGTTGGTGTTTTTACATAGAAACCACAATATTCACGATCTTCCCATATACGATAATTATATTTTACGACTTGGTTTTGCCAAGCATGATCTGCAGATGTAAGTTCAACATCAATATCATTAATTTGAATACGATCTCCAATATCATGTCCAATTCCATCCAAACCACATTCTTCTTTCATTAAAGAAGCAACATAATAAGAAGTATGATATTCTTTACAAACATCTTTTAAATCTCTACACGTTGGTCTTGAATAATGATCATTATCTACATGAGATACTAAAATAGCATCCACATGAGGTACATCTTTTACATCAATTGGCATATCAATCAATAAGGGCATATCAAAGCCTTCTAAAAGGGGATCAATCATAATCACTGTTCCATGATCATTGATCATGGCTCCTCCGCCACCTAACCAATAAACACGGGTGTTTCCTTGATCTTCAAAATCTTTTTTTGTCATTGTGACTGTTTTTGGTGCAACTGCTTGTCCTTTTTCATTCTTTAACATCGATACTTCATCCTTTCTTTTATCTAATTTTATTATATTAAATGAAATATTAACAACAATGCATAATCCTCTTTATCTATCCACATATTGACAATTTATCTTATTTGTCTATTTATATAAAAAACACCTATTAAAAACTTCTTTAATAGGTAACTTATGATTAAAATTTAATAATTTGTGGTTCGTGAGTAAATGATGAAAAAATAGCTGTAGCATTTTCAAAATAGAAAACTTCCGTATTTCCATCATCTGCTTTATACATCTTTTGTAAACTTGGATAAGCATCTAACATAGATTGTCTTGCTTCATTACGATCATCTTCGATTAATTTTCCACTTACTCGTAACCATTCTCCATTTTTAAAAGCACAAATTTCTGCTTTAGGATTTTGATGAAGTTGTTTCGAAACATCTTTGACTTTTCCAGTTTGAATATAAAGTTTTCCTTCAAAAACATGTGCTGTTCCAAAGGGTCTTACTCTTGGTTGATCACCTTCTACTGTTGCTAAATAATAAGTTTCTACATCTTTTAAAAATTTTAATACTTTATCCATAATGATCCTCCTTTATTTACTTTATTTTATCACTGCATAAAGAAAAGGACAAAAAATTTGTCCTTACCATTTTTCTCCTGGATATTGCATTTTCCATTCTTTACGAAGTTGACTCATAATATCCATGACATCCTTTGTATACTCTAAATTTAAATGTGAAGCATCTTGATTTCTAACAGCTTCTTCCATATCACACATTTCATAATAAAGTGCATTTTCAGTATTTCCTTTTTCAATAACTGTTTGTTTTCCTGTTACAGCATCCACAATCGTTGCTTTTTGTCCACGAGGAAATTCATAAACTTCAATATACCCTTTTTCTAATGAAATCATAATTCTTTTAGGTTGTTTTGAATGCATTGATAAAGCAATCGTTGCCATTTGTTGATCTTCATTTTTAAGTAAAATCGTTGCTTGTTCATCAGATCCTGTAGGTGCAAACCTCACTTGACTTACTATTTCATTTGGCTGTTTAGACATAAAGCTACGTACTGCAGAAAGAGCATAAACCCCAATATCTAATAAAGCTCCACCAGCAAGATTCATATTAAAGAAACGATTATTCATATCATATTCTTTAAAACTTCCAAAGTTTACTGTCATGATTTGCATTTTACCAAGTTCACCGCTTTGCACGATTTTCCATAATTCTTTATAGATTGGCATATGCCAAATGGTCATGGCTTCTGCAAGAATTAAATTTTTCTCTTTAGCAAGTGCCATCATTTCATCTAATTCACGACTATTTAACGTAATTGATTTTTCTACGAATAAATGCTTCCCATGTTCTAACGCCTTTTTCATAAATTGATAATGTGTATTATGTGATGTTGCCAAATAAATAATATCAACATTTTCATCATCAAACACTTCATCAATTTCATCATAGACTTTTTTAACACCATACTTCTTTGCAAAATCAATAGCCTTTGTTTGTGTTCTATTGGCAACTCCATAAAGTGTTTTATCCGTCTTTTGTAAAGCTTGTGCCATTTCATTAGCAATCACACCTGTTCCTATGACTGCCCAGTTCAATTCTTTTTCCATACAAATCCCCCTTGTGACTTTATTTTATCATATTTGTGTATAAATAAAATTAACAAATATCATATTATTTCATGTTCTCATTATAGAACAAAAAACATCAAACAGCATCTTGTGTTCTGATATCAGAACACAAACATAAATATTAGGAATTTTGTTCTAGTACTAGAACAAAAAAGATTGTAGATACTGTCCTACAATCTTTTTTTGCATCAAATCTTAATGAATATCATATCCTCTTTTATATGTACAAAAAAATTATTCTTAATCCAAATAAAAATAAAAATATTCCTAAAATCATATAAGAAGTAACATATTCTTCATCTTCATAAACAATATGCAATCTTTCATCATAATAAAAGAAGTCAATATCTCCTACTTCTTTTTTATAATCATGTCCTTTGGTTTTATATTTTACATTCGTTCCTTGATGAATAGATTGATAACAATATATATACGTAATTTCATGAACACTAACAGGTGATTTATATACAGATGTTAATTCCATAGGAATCATTTTAAAATTATCTTTGAAAATAAAATAGTTTAACCCCTTCAATATATTAAATGCACCCTTTATAGTAAATAAAAAACCTATTATCATATTCAACCTCATCTATTGTAATTAATTGAACTATTTAAACAATCATCTACATTACACATTTCTTTCTATCAACTTTTATTTATTATTTTCACTTCTATTGCCAAATTTCAATTAATAAAAAAGCCTTGAAAATCAAGACTTTTTAATCATATTGGCGTCCTCGAGGTGATTCGAACACCCGATCTATCGCTTAGGAGGCTAACAACCACCAATTTTTTTAGTTTGATTTTTTTCTCCAATCCCTTAAAGTCTATATACACCAACACTTTTGAAGATTTCTTGATCTCTTATAATTTTTCTAATTTTATCTATTTTTTGCTGTTTTTTTTATGTCTTTGTTAGAAATCTGTTAGAAAACATCAAATTTTCTCGTTTGAAATATTCCTTCAAAAGCCTTGATTTTACTATGTTTTCTAATTCATCCTCGGTTAGATTCGAACTCACTTATGACAGCCATTGTTAGGAAAACCCTTGTTTTTAATAATTTTATAGTAATTTAGCCTTAAATTCAATGAAAAAAATGGACCTGTAGTCCATTTATAAAGATAACATTTTTTTTAATTGTTCTCTTAATGCATCATTATTTTTTAGTATATCCAACAATTCTGATGCATCATCTTTTTCCTCATTTTCTTTAGAAGCGTAGAATTCATCTTCAAATTTTGTAGCGTTAACTTTTCTATCTTCATCAATAATATGTGCGTATCTTTTAGTTATCATATCGGCTGATTTATGACCAGTATCCCCTTGGGTTGCTTTGATGTCCCCTTTGCTTAATTTAAGTTTATAAGTTGCACTTGAATGTCGCAAAGAATGAAATACTACTTCTCGTAGATTATTCACTTTTATAAACTTTTTAAATCTTTTTTCAATATTTGTTTTTTCTATTGGATTTCCATCTTCAAAACAAATAACAAGATTGTTATCATCATAGATACTACCAAGTTTCTTTTTTATATCATTTTGTTTTTTCTTCCACTCTTTTAACATATAAGCAACTGTTCGAGGTATCCACACAGTTCTTGCTTTACCATTCATCTTAAGTGATTTCAAAACCAATACTGTTTTACATTCTCTTTTTAGTTGTGTATCAAATTGTTTATAGATTTCATCCTTTGTTAAAACACCTATCATTTCTTTATCAATTCTAACAAATTGTTTATCTATAATTAATCTGGTATTATCTTTTTCAAAATCTTCATCTTCTATAAACACATTATCCCAAGTAAGTGCTAATAGTTCACCTATTCTCAGTGAACAAGAGAAGGACAAGTTTATGCACAAATATAATATTTGATCTTCACATATTTCTAAAGCATGCTGTATTTCCGTTGCTGTCCATATTTCTCTTTCCTTAGATTCACAATAAGGTAAATTACAATCAATGAACACATTTTTCTTTACAACTTCCCATCTAAGAGCTTGTCGCCATGCACATCTTAATAATTTTACTACTGATTTTATTGTGTTAGGCGATACATATTGAGGTGCATTTTTTCTTACACCATAATTCACATTTTTAGTTTTAGTCAATTTATTAATATATTGATCGACATTTAATGTTGAAAATGATTGGATTTTTTTATCACCTATAAGTGGATAAACATAGTTATTCAATAAACCTGTATTAGCTTTATAATTATTAAATCCCCAATGTTTTGTACCGTATAATTCAACAAATGTTTCTAAAAATTCTCTGATTGTTTGATTACTTGGAGCAAGAAATACTTGATTATTTACTTCATCTTCTATCTTCTTCTTTTTAAAGATTGCCTCTTCATAGTTTTCACATTGCTCCCATTTTTGTTTTCTTTTTCCATCAAATGAATCAAACCAATAAACAACATAATATTTTCCTTTTCTATTTGTAATTGATGCCATTACTATCTCCTCCTATATCCATATTCTATGGAAAACATTATGTTTTAACCAACGTGCGATTATAAAAAAGACAAGTTTTACTCTTTGAGTATACTTGTCAATTCATTTGATAAACTTGAATTATTTTTTATTAATGAAATCATTTTTGATAAATCTATTTCCTTTTTCTTAGGTACGTTTATATCTTTTAAATTCACACTTCGATAATTTGTACCTATAGGTATTATATTGTTATTATACGATAATCCACTTTTGATATATCCAATTTCAAAATATTCTGAATAATCATAAAATAACGTTCTGTAATAAAAATCTCTAATAGTCATTACCTCTTCCTTATATATAATTCTTTCCTTAGAAAAGAATTCCAACCTGCTCATCTTTACATCCGGTAAATTATTTTCATATTTTAATTTATCAAATTCTTTATTGATAATCCTATCTTCACACGCTTTACCATTAAGCAGTGAAAAAACGAGGTCATTATTTTCATATTCTTCATAGGAAATTTGATATTTTCTACCTTCTACTTTTTTCCATTTTATTAGCATTTTGGCTACATTAATAGGAATATGGATTTTCTTACTATTTTCAATTTTATAAATGACAAGCCTAGTACTACCCTCATCATTTATTTTTGGATCAAACTGTTTAATAATATTTTCTCTATTTTCATTAATATAGGATATTTTCTTCCTTTTAAGCTTTTTATTCACAACCGCATAGCAATTATTTTTTATGATATTTTTCTTATCAATATAAAGATCATCCCATTTTAAAGCTAAAATTTCATTCATCTTTAAATCAGTTCCAAAAAAGCAATGTAAGAACATATGTAATCTTGTTCCTTTACTTAATTCAAAAATAGTGTTCAACGTATCAATATCCCATTCAATTAAATAACGATTCGAACTATTTTGCACTTTATAATATTGCATAGGATTAATATCATATAAATTCATATCTGTAGCATATTTAAATAATTTATTGAAGAAAAATTTTATATCATTTTTTAATGTTTTAGAAATTACTTTTTCCTTATTGCCATACTTTGAAACTTGATTATTTACCTGTATACTTAAATTTTCAATAAATGTTTGTGTTATATCCTTTATATAAATATCTTCAAAATAATCCATAATATATCTTCGTGTCAAACTCACATAAAATTCATACTTTTTATAAGTATCTTTCTTTAAAGAAACTTTCTTTAAATAAATATCAATAAAATCTAAAAATAATGTATTTTGATCTATCTTATATTCTTTATCATATTCACAATTATTGATTTCATCTACTCTAATATCGACATATTTCTTATCAAAAAAGCTTTCTCTACATGAATTTTTTACTCCGTTACATATTTTGTCATAAGTAATCGTAGTAATGTACTTTCTTTTTGTTATTTTCACATTTGCTCCTCCTAATTCTATTTATTAAGCCAGTTATCAAATGATTTTTTAGATATTCTTACAATTTTTCCTAGTTTAATGATCTTAAAGTAATTTTCATTTAATAGATTATAAGAAGAATTTCTTCCAATTTTTAAGATATCTTTTATTTCTTCCAATGTATAAACTTGATTATCAAATGTTTCTTCGTTATTTAAAAGAAAACCTTTATTATCAATCCATTCATTAAAAGATTTCATAGATACTCGTATTGTCGAACCAATCCTAACAGCATTCATGTCATCACTTTCAATAATTTTATAAGCTAGATTCTTGCCACATTTAAAAATTCGTGCAATATCCTGTGCTGTTAGAATTTGTTTTTCCCAATCATTTACTATATTCATTTTCTGACTTCTCCTTTAGTTTATTAAGATGTTTATTCATATACAAATGTGCAAATTTATTAATCGTACATTAATTTAAACCAATACTTATTCGTAAAGACCTATCCATTAAATCGATTTCCTGATCCTCTAAAATACTTAGTTTTTCTAACAGCCGACTTTTATCAATGATTCTTATTTGTTCAAGTAATATCATAGATTTTTTATAAATTCCTGTTCTTTTACTTATAACCAAATGTGTTGGTAAATATGCTTTGCCTAATTTTGTTGTAATCGGTGCAACAATAGTAGTTGTACTAAATCTATTGCCAGTATTATTTTGAATAATCACAACAGGTCTGATACCACCTTGTTCACTGCCTATACATGGATCTAAATCAGCCATATAGATTTCTCCTCTTATTATGTTTTCTATCAACTTCATCACCTTCTTTTTTATGTATGACTAAAAGCAACAGTAAAGTTGCTTTTAGTTAATTGTAATATCAGTAGATTGCTTTGCTATGCAATTCCACGAGTCCCACATAACCTTCAAGGCGTTATATGTTCTCAAAAGATTCTAACCTTCAATAGTGTTTTGCGTGCGGTAAATTTAATTACTCATGCGAACACTATGCGTATCATTATATTCTTATATTGTCATCGCCTCATAGCAGCACCTATGATTATCATCAAATATTACTCGCTCTCAATATACATTGGTCATGGCGTATTCATGATCGGGCTTAAATATAAGTAACGTTACCGATATTACTATTCAGTTTTCAATGTACTCTAAAAAATTCCCTTATATTTCAAAGAAATCTTCTTTTCATCTATAAGGAGAAATAAGCAACATTTGTCACCTCAAAAAATAACTTTTTTATTTTCTATAATTAACATATAAAAAAGAGCAATCCTGATTGTATTATTAATAATCACAATTACTCTATAGATTTTAATCTGTTACATCATATCCATTTTTTTCTAGTATTTTTCTTAGTTTATCTAATGCTTTAGATATTGATTTAAATACTGATTGTTTTGTACAATTTTCCTCTTTTGCTATTACCTGTAAAGATTTTCCTTCTACATATCTTTTATATATTCTTTTACGTTGTATTATAGATAAATTTTTAACTCCTTCTATAATTAATTTTAAAAGATCATCATGAATCATATTATCTAAATATGCTGTATCTTTTCTATTAAAATCCTCTCTATGTATTTCAACATACGGACTTCTTTCTAGGGAATAGTATACTTTATGATATCTTAATTTTCTATCATACGCTGATTCCATATGTTCATAACTATCAATAATTTCAAATATCTCTGTTGCAATTTCAATAAGCATATCCTCCTTATAATGTTCTGGGTATAATGATTTTAAATTTACAATAATTGTTTGCATTTTCTTTTCCTCCTTCGATTAACGGAGGAAAGAAGAAGAAAAGTAACGCCACAAATTGCAAAATTTATTTCTCCAATTTAGCCTAAAATTAAAAAGATAGCCTTATAACAAATAAGTTCGACTATCTTTATCATTAACTTTGAAAAACAAAATTTAATCATTTATTTAATGTTATAATATTCATTTTTTTAAACAACTAATTCGACATAAGCCGTATTATTGCAACATAAGCCGATAATAAATATTCTTATTTTTTTAAGAATATTTATTCTATATACATATTTTTCATTTATGTAGATTATATATTATTGTTTGCATAAATAATAAAATAATGTGTAGGGTGATTTTTATGGAAGAAATAAGTAAAGCAATTGACTATGTAAAAATAGGAAAGAAAATAAAACAAATTAGACTATCAAAAGGTTTAACTCAAGAAGAAATCGCAACCGTGGCAGAAATCTCATTAAGCCATATGAGTAATATTGAAACAGCAAAAACAAAAGTATCTCTAAAAACATTAGCTAAAATTTCAAGAATACTTGAATGTTCACTTGATGAATTAGTCTTTGATGATAAAATCACTTCAAATTTTAAGCTGGTACATGCTTTACGTAATGTAGATGAATTTGAAATTAATATAATTGAGGCTTTGATAAAAGCAATTGAAGATAATAAAGTCTATTTGAAAACAGATAAAAAGGGTGATAATATATGAAGTTAGCAATATGTGATAATGAGAACGCTGATTTATTACATATTAAAAAATTGGTATTGGAATATAGTAAAAAAAATAATTATTTTTTTGATATATATACGTATCAAAATTATAATAAATTATTAGAAGAGATAATTGATTTTAATTACATAATTCTAGATGTCCTTTTAGAAGATCTAACAGGTATTCAACTAGCAAAACAAATACATGACATAAATAAAGATATAAAAATTATTTTTTGTTCAATAAACCCTGAATATAGCATAGAAGCATTTGAAGTCAACGCATTTAGATATTTAGTAAAACCAATTGATAAACAAAAATTATTTGAATATCTTGATGAAATAAGAAAAAACGAAAAAGAATCTCAAATAGACTTGCTAGATTATCAAAGAAAAAAATGTACTTTTAATATATTAGATATTTGCTACATTGATATGAACGGACGTCTGTCTACTATACATTTTAAAAACAAATTTACTATTACAGTAAGAAAAACAATGAAAGATTGGATTTTGTTATTGAACAACTATAATTTTCATTTGACTCATAAAGGTGTTTTAGTAAATTTAAAATATGTGTCATTGATAGAAAAGGAAATTGTTATTTTAAAAAATGGAGATTCTGTCTATTTATCTCGTAAATATAGAAAAGAATTTGAAGAAAAATTTATGAATATGCTTGGTGACATGTTATGATTTATACAATAATTTTCTCAAATATCATTGAATTACTAATTTTCTCTTTTTTCTATAAATCATTGCTTTCATTAAATGAAAATAATAAACATACGTATCTTATAATGTATACATTATGTTTCTTAATAAAATGTGTAATTAATCTATTCAACAATGTTCAATTGAATATTTTAGTTTCTTTTTTTATATATTTATTATTAATTATAAAATTTTCAAATTCAAAATTAATATATAAGTTACTGTCTTTAAGTATCTATGAAGGACTTTCTATTTTTTCTGAATCAATTACCTATCATTTTTTTCAATTATTTTCTTTAATGAATATAAATGAATTTCTACAAATGTTTTTTAGTAAGATGTGTTTATATTTACTTATCTTTCTAATTAAAAATTACAAATTTATTATTGATGAAGATTATATTGATCTTAAAAATTCTCTACTCCTATCTTTTCAGCCATTATCAATAATCATTTTTATTTATGTAAGCAATGGTGAGATCATTATAAATTCTAAAAATTCAGTTTTAACAATTTTTTCCTTAGCTTTATTGATCATATCAAATTTTATCTCTTTTTATATTTTTGGAGAAACAATTAAGAAAAATAAAATAAAGAAAGAACTTGATTTTGAAAAAATACGAATAAAAGAAAATGAACTATATTATTCTTCTTTAAAAAAGAGTATTTATGATTTTAAAGCTTATCGACATGATTTAAAACATCACTTTTCGACATTAAAAAGTATGCTTTATTTAAAAAAGTATAATGAAGCTTATGAATTTGTTGATTCTTTATACGATAAAAATTGTGAGCTTTTGGATATTAGAAGCGGTGATGAATTTATTGATTTAGTTTTTATGAGCAGACTACATAAGATTTATTCTTTAAATATTAAAATGGACTTTGAAATACGCCCTTTAGATTTAAATTTTATTAATTACATGGATTTAAATACTATTTACGCTAATATTATTGATAATGCTATAAATTCTTGTGAAAAATGTAAGGACAGACATATAAAAATACAAACAAAAGCTGATAACCAATACCAGATTATAAAATTCACTAATAGTTGTATACATACAATTGAAATAAACGATACGTTTATTTCATCTAACAAAGAAAGTGATGAACATGGCTATGGCTTAGATAATATAAAAAAGACAGTCAAAAAATATGATGGTTTCGTACAATTTAAATTTGATGTTGATTCGAAAGAATTCATCACAATAATTATTTTTAAAAACAATACTAAATAAAAAGATATAATTCCTATTTGCTATAATAGGAGTTATATCTAATACTTCTAATAATTACATTGTTGATTTTCTCCAAACCTCCATTGCATTAGTTTTATGTAGTATCCTTAAAACAAAATATAAACATAAAAAATTATTTATACTTTTTTTGAAGAATTATTACCTCACTAATTAAATTAACTCATTCCTCAACTTTTCCTTTTTCAAAAAAAATTTTTGCTTATAAATAAACATTGTTTGAACTTCAATCTATATTAATTGATCATAATGTGGTTATTATTTAAAAATTACCTTTTTAAATATTTCATTATTATGAGTTTTTAAAATCTCAATCATAATCGCTATCTTATAATATTAAAATAATAAATATTTTTTATTTTTATCTGTATATGTTTTTATATTGATTTATTATGAATATTGTATATTTTTTTTACTATTTCTTTATATTTTCGTACAATAGAACTATGATTTGAATAACCTGTTTCAATTGCAATACAATCATATGTTTTCTTCTCAAATATTCTTAAAAAAATAATTTTTTGTTCATCTGGAAACAAAGAATTTAACCAAAAATCAACAATATATACAATATATGAATAAAATATATAATCTTGATTATATTTTCTATCATTGTCTATTTGTAATATATTCTCTAGTTCTCTCAAATGAATCTTAGCAAAGTAGGATAATTTTAAAGTAAGTTCAATTTCTTCGTATTGATATATCATTTTATATTTACTAGCTAAAAGCAAACGAATTGATATTACTATTTTCTATATTTTAACAATTCATGTGTTTCATCTTCTTGATAATAAATAAAGTCACACATCATATTAACGTTAATCTTTCCGATTAAACTTATAATTCTATCTAAAAACACAAACATCTTTATTGTCTCCTTTCCATTTTAAAATAATTACATTTAGCATACTAAAATAATTAATTCCACAAGCATATGTTACCATTTTACCTAGATTACAATCATAATAAAGAAGAAATAAATAGATAATATTAATTATAACTAATATTATAGTTTTTCTTATTTTCATTTTTTTTATAAATTGTTTATCGTAGATTTTCTTTATATTTTTAATATGTTTCTTAATAATTTGTAACATAATAAATAATTCAGTAATAAAAAAATTTATTACTTTATTTATATTAATTCTGACTAATATTTGCGGTAAAACTGCCATTGCAAATACAGATAAAAAGAAACAAGTATAAATATTTTCAGAGTGATATCCCCCACAATGAAATCTTAGAACAATCAGTGTAAAATCAAACAAAAGAACATTTATAAAATTTCCACAAAAAGATGTAATAAAAAAAATAGTTAAAAAAAAGATAATATATCTAATAAAAATATTTAATCCATACTTAAATAAATTAATATCTTGAGGAATATAATTATTTTTATTCATTTTTTTTAATATATAATCAACTATATTTTCCAAAAAATCCCTCCTTGCAACCACTATTTTATTTTAAATAATAAATAAAGTATATTTTAAATTCATAAGCCGTAAAATAATGACATAAGTGGTTAAATGATTATTCCACTCTAGTTGATCACTTATTCCGATAGACTTGATCAACTGCTATTTTTCATTAAATTCCGATGGGGTTGATCAATCATTTCGATGAACCTGACCATCTAAAATTTTTGGTTATTAGATATCAGCTAAAGCACTTATACAAAAGTATATTAAGCTATCCTACACTAAAAAATTGAGAACATAGACTTACTGAGCTGAGTATTCCGCTAATAGAAGACCACTTGTTACGCTAGAAAAGTCCACTTTACCAAAACATGAAATGTGTTTATAAAGTCACTAGAATTTAAAATATTCTTCTTGCAATAATTCCCATATATAAAATGATTAGAAAGGAACTGTTAAATATTTTATTTCAATGTCTACATTGTGTTAACCAAGTGACGACAGTGTGTTAATGAAAATGACGACAATAAAACTCGCTTTCAAACATAGTTTGATTATTATTTTTTTGTTTACATTGATTAATTTTCATTAATACAAATCAATGAAAATATTTTGTAGATACTATGCTTATTTGCATTTTAATTTTATAAGAAAAGGCGTCTCTATTATATGATTGGTCAACCTAATCAGAATGGTTGGTCAGGTGTATCGGAATTGATGATCAGGATTAATCAGTATTACTGATCAGCTACGCTATAATAATCAGTTAAAAGATAAAAAAGGAATCTATTGCAAAATTAAATAATTAAAATAATATACAGTTGTTTTTTCAAAAAAAATATTAAAAATTGTATTTTAATATTTACATAATGAAATTACTCTACTAAAAACACTCCTATCCATTATAATAATTCCTCAAGCAATATAATTTTGAAGGCAATAATCGAAAAATAGATATTGGTTATAAAATATAATATCCTATTTTTTATAATTTTAATAACAAAAAAGATGTTACAATTTTAAATTTCATCATAACATCATTTTTCTTAAATTTTGTATTATGTAATCCTATCTTATTAAAAATTTAATTTTATTAATTAATTTTCTTTTTATTTTTGAACAGTTTTCATAATTATCATCAATCATTTCACTCTTATTTAAATCATAATATAAATCATAATTTAATATAACTTCTTCTAAATAACGTAAAAAATTATTCATTTTTTTCTTTTGACTCATTAAAATATCTAAGAATAATTTTTTCTCAATCTTTTCAAAAATAAATACAACTAATGTAAATAGGAAATATCCCATTATTGCTAACATCAAGATAGAAATCCAAAAGTCTGTGCCTCCACTTTTATTAACTGCAAAATTGCTTATTTTAAAAGCTTCTGCAATTTGATATAATATCAATGTAATAGTAATTGTCGTAAAAGGAATGACTACTTTCATATTTGAGTTATTTAATATTTCATTTCCTATTTCACTTTCATGTCTTTGAGCAAATTGGTATAAGTTAATAAGATCTTCTTTTTTTATACCGTTTAGATAATTCTTTATAAATTCTTTCTTATCATCTTCTAAAATATCTCTTATCATTTCACTAGTCTTTCGTAAAAATATATATTTTTTTTCATAATTATCTTTATCTAAATTACTATATTCCTTAAGTATCTTTTCCCCCAAAAAATATTCTCCCACGCTCATTACAACCAACACGATGACTGCATAGAATAATAAAAATATCATATAAAAAATATATACATTTTTTTCTGCAAAACATAATCTATTTAGAATTTTTCCAACATCCAATCCACTATCATTAAAACATGACAATAAAATAAATAAAATTATAGAAATCACTGCAATACTTATTATTTCAATGTTATAGATATATTTGTAAAACCATCCTGTTGTTTTTTTAGATTTTTTTGCTAAATCATTAAGAACTGCTCTTCTAGAACATTTTTCATCAAACCGCTCGCATAGATCATCTACTTTTATAATTTTCTTTTCAAACTCCATTTATTGTATCTCCTTTTAAATATCTCATACATTATTTATAATAATACAAAATAAAAAGAATTATTAATAGTATTTAATCATAAGCAGTCAATTTTTAACATAAGATGTATAATTGAACATTAAAATTTTATATAAGGATAACAATACTAAAAAAAATAATCATTATAAACCTAATAATTAATAATTTAATTTTTTCATTTAAATTTAAACAAAGAAAAGAGATAGCTTTTTTGCTATCTCTTAAGTTACTCAACTATTGACACAAAACACATTTTATAATTAGATATTTTTCATTTTACAAAGTATATTTTTCTTTTCAAATATTTTTCTTATTCCCTCATATTGACTTTTTGTAGCATTTTTCTTTTCAAAATAAAGAACTGCACCTGCTTTAGTCAACATCATAATAAGTGTTCCTGTATCAATTACTTCTTTTATAGTTTTATACTCTATGAAAGTATGTTGTGATTCTTGTATCATATCAATACCTTCATCTAAAAATACCAAATCAAAAGAAATTTCTTCTTTTTTAAATATTTCTTTTTGAAGGTTTATTGTTTTTTTTGCAAAATAATAAATTTGCACTTCAAGAATAATTATTGCCATTGGTAAAACAAAAACCATCCATAACTTAAATTGATGCATAAGCACATTTATCAATAATAATGCAACATAGACTAATATACATATTTTAAAAGCTAACCTAATTTTTGGTGGAAACAAAAATCTTCTGTTATCCTTTACTATTTGCCAATTTCTTTTATTATCTTTTATCACAATTTCCATACTTAGCCCTCCTTATATTATTTTACAGTGTACTCGAATTATAACATATTCTCTTTCTAAATAGAATATTAATGTTTTACGCAGGAATAAGAATTTTTTGTGCAACAAAAAATGCTTGCATAGCAACTAAATAAGTACCACCTGCAAATGCTAATGATAAAATTACAATTGCAGCTACACTTACACTTACTTCTGCTACTCTGTTCCAATCAATTTTATATTTAGGTTGTGATGATTCAGTAGGAATGGCGGGAACTAATTTGAAACTAATTTCTACTGTCATTTCATCATCTACTGAATCAGAATCCGGTAAAATATCGTCTGTTGTTACAACAAATGTGTAAACTGGATAACCATCTTCTGATACTCCTAATTTCATTCCAATTTTTCCTGTTGTTACTGAAACTGCCACTTCTTTTAAACTATTAATTGTTCCATCTAATAATTTTGAAGCATCCCCATTGAGTTCTATTCCTGTTGATAAATTATCAATTTGATTTTCACATGTTGTAGTTAATGTGCCTTTATTATCAACTTCAATATAAATCGGTTTTCCTTTAAACTCATTATCTGGTGTAAATGAATTTGAAATTTTTGTAGATACATAAATTGTACATGCTTCTGTAGGAACAGCTGCAATTAAAAATTCTTTTTCATATACAATATTTGCTTTTACGACTTTATTTAAATATCCTAATGGTTCTAAAACATTATAAATAAATTGATCTCTTTGTACATTTCCCAAAACATTTCCATTTTTTTCTTCCAATTGATCCGGCGACATGTAAGTAACTTTATCGAATGTTGTAAAACCTTTATCTCTTCCAGAATATCCTACCTTATCTAAATCAAATGAAGGACTTGATGGGAATTTTCCCCCATTATCTGTATTTAATTCAAAAAATTGATCAAATGCCCAATTTTTTGGAATTGGATAACCTAAATTACAACTATATCCACTAGACATATCAGCAACGAAGGAATACTCTGCTAATCCTTTTTCACCAATATATGAACAAATATATCTAGGTGCATAAATACCAATCTTATAATTTTTAGTATTTGTTTCACTATTAAATACTAAATTTAATTTTTTAAAGTAAGGTACAATAAATGACGTCATTTGTGCAGCATAACAGTCAAAATCAACTGCAAAATATATAACAGTTCCTGATGGCACACCGATTCTTTTAGCTGCTGCAATTGCTGTATGGCCATCGATTAATCCTTGTTTTAAATTTTTAAAATAATTTAATGTATATCCTCCATCTTGATAAATTGGGAATACTCTTAAACCAGCATTTTTAATATTTTCGATTTCCTCAAATGTAATAAATTTTCGTTCTCCTTTTACTTTCCCAGTTAAATATCTACCAACTACTTGATATCCTGCATTTTTAATATCTAATGCTTGTTGCTTATTTAACACTGTAGAACAATCACAAGCTTTTGCTTTTCTATCAGTGTCTCCTTTACTTACTAATAATGATTTCATAGTTGAACAGTTTACTTCACCTAGAGTAACTAGTCCAATATCTGTTAATGCATAGAATTTTTGAAAATCTTCGACTTTTGATTTTGTTGTTGAATCAAAAATACCATCAAATCTTTCTGGATCATATCCATTTAAATACAATCCGTATTGAACTAACTTGTTATATTTTACATAATCTCCATTTTTTCCTTGCTTTAATACACTAGGAAATTTTGCGGTTGTTTGTTTTCCAAAATTAGTTTTATCAATACTTCCCATAAATTCTGTGTAAATGCCTTCAGCCGCTTGTAATGCTGCAATAATTCCATAAGAAGTAAATCTTGAAACAACCCCATCACATGGTCCTACACCAATAATATCAGACCAATCAGTATTTAATTGTTGTTGAATTTTAACAATTTTTTTGTCTCCAGAACTTGTTTTTCTAAACCAATTAATTGATACCAATCCCATCCAGACTTTCCAATCAATAATTCCAGTTACTGGTAATCCTGCTTCACCTTGATATTGTTTTACCGCGTTTACACCAGTAGTATAATAAATACCTGTGATTCCTCCTGCATTATATCCTTTAGCAAATAATGCACATTGAATAATACAAACATTTGGATTACTTTTGTCTGTTGTATTCATTTTGGAAATATTTTTTAATTCTCTCATTTTTGATAAAGTAACATTTCCAATATTACCTGTTACAGGAGTTACACCATTTTCAATTTGAAATGCGCGAATAATTCCTTGACATAATTTTACTCCTGTAATTCCATCTTCATCAATTTTAACCCATTCACTACGATGACCATACATACTATTTAAATATTTTTGTGCTTTTAATATATTTTGATCTGCCATAATTAATTCCTCTTTTCTTTTTTATTTGTAGAGTTTATACCGGTATTTCTTCTACATCTTTATATTAACTGCTTTTCCAAGCACTTTTGTGCTTATTAAATTTTCTCTATACAATTTTTTGAAATTGCTCCCGTAACTTGACCGTTTACTCCAATTACTACCCTATCACCTTTAATTTGAATTACTTCATATTTATTATTAAATACAAAACTTGCTATTGATTGACCTTCATACCATTTTGAACCTACTTTCACACGTACACTATCTCCACATTGTAAATTATTTATTGTTTCTTTTTGTTTATAAAATGTTTTTATTAAACCATGATCATAACTACAATCCAAAAATTTTGAATTTATTCCTTTTATACTTTTCAATACACCTTTTTTTGCATTAGAAGTAAATTGATGTAATAAGACATTTCCAAATGGATTGTATTGAATCTTATTATCCCAGTTATTATATCCATTATTTGATCCATAATTAGCAATCCATAATGTCCATGCAGAAAAGCCTTGATTTACTAATTTAGTTTTAAACCAATCTTGATTAGCATAAATACCAACAGCATATCCTGCTTTTTCAATCTCATCACAAAATGACTTTGCAATTTTATAATACATTTCATTACTCAAACTTCCTTGATAATCAGAATATTCTAAATCATAATAAATAACACTCACGTTATAATTACTACATGCTTTCAATGCTAAATTTGCTTCTTTTTTTGCTTCACTTTCATTTCTCGCATAGCAAAAATGATAAGCAAACAATGGAATTCCTAATTTATTAGCCTGTGATGCATTATTACTCCATTGTTTATCAATATTTTTATCACTCCAACCATAAGAACATCTAGCTATTACACCAGAAATACTTTCTTTAGCTTTACTTAAATCAACCTGTCCATTATGGTATGAAATATCAATAATCAAATTATTCATTTTCATTAAAATTATCAATCTTTTTTGAAGCAACTTCTAATCCTTTAACTAAAACTTGCGGAACATCGCATCCAGCTTCAACAAGATTTTCTAATATACTCCTATATTCATTTATAATTAATGAAGCTAAAACATACCATCCAAGAAATGCCAATATTGATAAATCAATATTAATTACAGCTCCTAATTCTTTAAAACATACTGGAATAACAAAAGACAACAATACTAAAATCCATTGTACTAATTTTTTCATAATTCCTTTTAATCCTGCCATTGAATTTTCCTTATTATTAATTCTTGATTTTATCCATCCTGTTAATGTATCAATAATATTTAGTAATAAAAGTACCATAAATAAAATCCAATGCTCACCTAAAAAAAGAGTCAAAATGGTTAATATAATAGAATATAAGTTACCTATATGTTCAATAAATCTATTCATTATTCATTTTTCTCACTTTATCTATTATTTTTCTATATTTTCTTATAATTGAACTATGATTAGCATAACCAACATGTATTGATATAAGATCAAAGGACATTTTTTCAAAATTTCGTAAAGTTATAATTTCTAGTTCATCTGGTAATAACTCTTTCATCCAATTATCAACAATAGAAACAATATGTAAATAATACAAATAATCATTTTTCTCATATTTATTAAAATCTTCTAATCTTTCAATTTGCTTTTTTTGATTTAATTCATTTATATGTGATTTAGCAATAGAATATAAGTTTAGAGTAAGCTCAATTTCTTCATTAGAATAATTCATTTCTCACTTACTCCTCTTTTTGTAATTTGTAAAACGTTTTACAATTTTAATGTATTACATTTTCTAAGCACAATTGTGCTTTTCTAACATAAATTTCTATTGCAAATTGATGTCAAGACTATTAATAGGAATTTTTACTGATATAATAACTAATTGAGGTGATTGTATTCATGGAAAATACTATATATTTCAAAGATATTTCAAATTGTGACAAAAATAATTATCCTAATAAGATTTATCGAGTTGAACATTCAAAAATGCTAATAGAAATTTTAGATGATCAGCACATTCAAGGTAGTGCTCAATATTTTAGTAGCATTCGTTCAAGAAATAATTTCATTGATAGCATTAAAAATAATATTTTAAAAATCAGCATAGATGAACTTAAAAAAATTCAACATTATTGGAAAATAAAAAATGAGGCTATAGATTAAACTAACATTTATATTAGTTTTCTATACCTCTTTTCTTACTTACTTTAAAAAAGCAAGTAATTATTTTTTATTTTACAACATAAATAATACTATTGAAATCTCTTAATCATTAAAGTTTTATTTCTTTTCTATACTTATTACAGATATATACTATTTATTTTAATATTCATTTCCTAAAATTAATATTCCTATCTATATTCAAACATTAAATTGTCATAAAATTTTTTAGAATATAACACATCACATTCCTTTGAAAAATTATATAGATTTGTATCAAATGTAACAAAAATAATATCATTTGTGTTTATCATATTATTTGTTTTATTTATAACTATAGATTCGTCCATACATGTTACTATAGAATAATCTAATCCATCATTTTTCTTTATTTTTGCCCCACTATAAACACATCTTCGACACATTCTAATCCAATATTTCATGCAATTTTTTGACATTCCCATTTTTTCTAATTCTTCCACTAATCCTTTTAAATGATTATCATATTTTTCAAACACTGTTTTATCATCTTTTTTTAATTTACAAAATAGTTTATGAACATATTTTGTCCCTTTTACATTTTGTATTTTGGGAAATTTATGTCCATTTTCTTTTATTTGTGGCTCAATATATGAAATCATATTTTCCAAAAGAAAATTAAATAGGTCATCTATTTCTTTATCATACCATTCATTTTTTAATTTTAAATCCGAATAATATTTATATGAAATTTCATTTAGTTTTATTTCACATATTACACCTGCTACATAATAAAAATTTCTTAAGAGTAAAATACCATAATATTCTGCGAGAAATTCTGTTATTGAAAAGCATACTTTGATTAATAACTCATTTATTTTTTTCACTTCGTACTCTCTTTTACGTTCAATAAAATGATTAATATCAACTTTATTATCTTTATATTGATCTTCAAATAACCTCAATTCAAACTCACCATCTGTATCATTCAATATAGAAAATTTTACATTATACTTATTTTTAAATTTAATAATTTGATCATAATAATAAGCAAATTGATCAATTTTTTTTGTTTTTTTAATACTTTGCCAAAAAATCTCATATAATGTTTGAGATGTAATAAAAAGATAATTCGCATTTTTACATTCATCATAAAACTTACTTTCGTTTATTTGTCTATTTTCTAAAGAAATAGTATTACTACACTCCTTTTCATTCCTCATCAAATAAATAAAAGCATTTGTATCTAATAATATATTTTTATTTTTCAATATATTCCCTCCACATCTTTAAAAAATATTATCCTTTCCTCCTTACTATAGATATATATCATATATTATAATAAACAAATACAATAAAATATAAAATCTTATAAAGGGTATAAAAGACTAGAAATCTAATTTCTAGTCTCTATTGATACATATATTTGTTATAATTTTGTTTTAATACTTTGCAATTATTTTAGGAAATGTAATCAATTAAACCATCTAAAAAATTCAAATATTTAAAGAGTTTATCTAATTCTTCATTACAAAAAACTAATACACCTATTTGATTATATAACATTTTAGATATATTTTTTGGACATTCTTCATATTGATGTATCAATTGCAATGTAACTATAGCAGATTCCAGTTGTTTCTTTATTCCTTTTTTTAACAATTCTATTGTATCTGTCATTTCATCAATATCTTTCATAATTCATTTTCTCCCACAGGAACAAAATAACATATACTGATAAATATTATAAAAAATAGAACAAATTGGTCTTTAATCTTAATAAATAATTCTTTATTACTTAAAGAATCATTTGATTATTAATTTGACCCACTCAATTTCTTTATCATATCCTCTGCTGAATAACTTATATCTGCATCATTCTCATCATAATATTCAATATCATCAAATATTTCTGACATTTGATAATTCAATTTTTCAAATTCTTTTAATGACACTAAAGATGTATTTACTTTAATTTGAGGCTTAAAATATTTTGGGTTCTTGATTATAAATTCTAAGTTTGGTTTAATTTCATCAACATGTTCGTACTCGTTAATGCTTCCATTCATTTCAACAATAATTCCAACAGGTTCAACACCTACAATTTTAAATGCATTAATAAAATATTCATTGAATATTTTATTGTATTTAAATTCTTTTTTTATATTATTTTTATTGTCACAAACTATATTGTTTCCGTTCGTACATAATTCAATAAAAATCCATTTGTATTCTTTATGAACATACTCAATGCTATATGTTTTTCCATATCCTGCATAACCTCGATGATACTGATTTCCTGGTACAGTTAAATCAACATCAGATATAATCTTAAATTTCTTATACTCTTCTTTGAAAGTTCTTTGAATATATTCATAAAACAATGTCCTCATTTGTTCTTCAGAAACACTAGGAGTAGAAACATATACAATCAATAGAACAAAAATTGAAATAAAAAGAATAATTATTCTTTTCATACTAATTTGGAGTATTTATAATCGCCTTTAACCCTGAAACATTTTCCCAGCCATTTGTGTCACTGCTAACCCAAGCATGATAATTCTTTGTATGCTGTGCAATTTTGAAATCCCTGTAATTACTTTTTTGTGAGCCAATAGCTGTTACAAAAGCAACATGATTCCACTTTCCATCAGCTTCAGAATCATATGCAATAAACTTTCCTTTAGAAACTTTATTTGAAAATGTTTTAAAGCTGGTTGTAGAGTAAGCAACTTTCCAAGTTTTGACAAATGTATCCGCCCTTACCCAAGACGTTGAATAACTTTGAGTAGAATTATAATACCAATTACTTCGGTTACTAATTCCTCCCGCTCTAGCAATTTGAGAAGCAAAATTTGTACAGTCCCCATTAATAAAGCATGCATAAGAATAGTTATAGCTACTTGCCCATTTATCAGCATAATTTATCGCATTGGTAACATTCATTGTAGTACAAGTATTTATTGTTGCCTTTCTTTCATACTCTTTATAATATGGGCTTGTATAAGGCATAAGTACTGCCAATTCATCCATTGAATAATCATCTGTTTTAACTATTTGTCTTATTTCATTATTAAGATCACAATTATCACAAACATTAAAAAAAGTTAACAAACGTTGTGTATGGAAAGATTCACTTATATGATTTAAACTAATTTCATTTTCTAAAGCATTTTTATAATCTAACCAATTACTTTTTTCTAGGTTATCTAGATTATAATTCGTTGACAATATACTTATTAAATCATGTTCTAGACTATTAATTGTTTTAAAAGCCTCTTCATTATCAGAAAATTCCCAGTAAGTATCATTCCTTTTTTCATTAAGATATAAAACAGGACCCTTTTTTAGTTCGATAACATCTGCTATTTCTTCATAATATGGGCATTCTTGATTTTCTATTGCAAATATGCAAACAGTAGATGAATAAAATAAAGTTAAACTTATTAGTGCTGCAATAATTTTTTTCATAGTTATTAATCCTTTCTTGTAATTAAAGTAAGCGCTTCCCTCAATTAAAGTATATCATTTAACGAGCGTATGTCAACTATTACTTATTTTATATAGGTATTGAATTAAATATGGTATACATTTATAATTCTATATAGGTGATATTAATATGGCAAAAAATACAAAAGGTTTTTTTAAAATGGAGATGTTGCTATTAAAAATAATCAGTGAGGGAGACTGCTACGGCTATCAAATAGTCCAAACTCTAGATAAAATTTCAAATGGCACAATACATATAGCCGAAGGTACAATGTACCCTATTCTATATAGATTATTAGATGAAGGCTTAATCAGTGATGAAAAAAGACTGGTTGGTAAAAGACAAACTCGGATTTATTATCATATTGAGGATAAGGGCATTACACATATGCAGAAACTATATGAAGAATATTTAATAATGATTAATAGTATTGAAAGAATTATGGAGAACAAATATGAAAATGAATAGAAATGTAAATAAATATATCAAAGATTGTAAACATTTTTTTCCATTTTTATCAAAAAATGAAAAAAATTTTTTAAAAAGATTAAAAGTAAATATTGTTGAAAATATCGATTCAACTAATATAACTTATGATGATTTATGTAATAAATTTGGTTATCCTTCTGATATTATTATTTCATATTTTGAAGATCAAGACGCTAATTATTTAATCAAACAATCTCGAATAAGAAATATTTTAAAAAAAGCAATCATTATATGTACTGTAGCCATTTTAGTATGCTGTTTATGGCGTGGAATACTTATTTATAAAAGTTACCATGATTCAAAAAATTCAAAAGTAAAACATATAGAATATACAATAGAAGAGGTGAACTAATTATGAAAAAAATTATTACATTATTAACTATAGTAAGCAGTATTTTGTTTTTATCATTACCTGTATCTGCATTGGATCAAAAAAAAGAAATAATTAAATTAGATAACGGATATTATCTAGAAACAATTATAGAAGAAACATCCATGGCAAGAGCAGCTAATCAAAAAACTGCAAGAAAAACTGCAAATTACAAAAATGCTCAAGGTGCAATAATGTTTAGTGTTACTGTTACAGGTACATTTACATATACTGGTTCTTCGTCAACATGTACAAAGTCAGTTGCTGAAGCATCATCTAAAAATACCAACTGGAAAATTTCTTCAAAAAGCGCTTCCAAGTCAGGAAATAAAGCTACTGCTAAAGCAATAGCAAAAAGATATGTAGATGGTGTAGCAGTCGAAACACAAAATTGTACCGTTACATTAATATGTAGTTCAAACGGTTCTTTAAAATAATAAATATATATAAATAGCATACATTTTTTACATATTTAAAATATATTTTGTACTTTTTAAGAGGAAAAGCAAGACAGTTCAAGTCATTCTTCTCCTCTTTTTTATTTTTTGAATTCTATTTAAATTTTGACTTTATCTATATATTTTATAGATTTCCTACTTATTCTAAGAAAGTCTAATTTTATTTCTCGCTCGTTTGAAAATAAACTATATAAAGTTTTCCTTTGCATACACATTTATACCTTCATATAACCACTCTTCAAGATATATCTATCCACTATTTTCGTGAAATATTTGAAAATTATAATTAAAATAACCAAGTATTCCAACAATACTTTTTTCATATACAATAATTTTAATTCAAGTACTACTAGTTTATATAGTTTGAATTAAAAAATAATAAATTATCGTTCTACCTTAATTTAGAGACTACTTACATAACAACTAAAAGTAGACTTCAAAATTATACGATGCTAACAAGTCATATTCTTATTTATTATTTTATAATATTACCTATTTTATATATGTGTTTATTGACAAAAATATTCTTTATGCTATATTTAAGATAGAAAACGTTTTCATTAATATTTATTTTATAGGAGGGGTGATTAAAATCAAAAAATATGTATCTTTATTTATCTTTTTATTAGTTCTATTAATACCTATCCAAGTTTTTGCAGAATATCAGCAGTTTGTTAGAAGATCAGATACTTTTAAAGTAGGACAATATGGTCAATTTGAACAATGTGTTGTTATTAATAAAGATCTCAGTACTAAGGTAATATCCTTTAATTCATGGGGAAATTATGCAGTTAAAAACAATAATGGATATAGCATCACAATGGTTTCAAGAAAACACGAAAAAAAGAATAATAAATTATATATTTACCTTACAGTAAAAGGTTATGACTTTAATACAAAAAAATATAGTTCAAATTATAATTTTAGTTTTACAATAAGTTCTTAAAATTAATAAAGTGACTGGATCTGTAACAAAATTCTCTGAAAAAAATAAAAAAAGAACAATGAAATAGTCAAAACTGTAACATTGTTCTTTTTGTTATATAATGAGCACATTACCCGCATAATTTTAATAGTCAACGATTAAGAGATGAATTTCTTAATACTATGAAAAATAATATTTTACGTATTAACTTTAAAAACTTCTAAAATATAATCTTACCAAAAAAATCATCTCAATTTTTTCCAAATGAAAAAGTGATTATAGAATATAACAATAAATAAATTAGTGACAGAAAATTTTTTTAAACTCCATACCCATAAATAGATTTGCTACTTAAATTATAACTTTTTTCTCTAACCTCATCTTTGCTATTACCTTCTATAGTGAATACTTTTCCATTTTCAACTTTTTCAACAATACCTACATGATCTGTATGACCATCCTGTTGCCAATCAAAAAATATAATATTTCCTGTCATTGGCACATAAGTTTTATCTTTCCATCTATTATTTTTCTTATACCAATTTTCTCCATCTGTACATAGAGAAAACTTTGGTACTGAGCTATCATCTAACATTCCACTTTCATTTGCACACCATGATACAAAAATGGCACACCAATTTACTTTTTTATTAAATCCGTACCATGTCCAATATTTACTTCCACTTGTTGTTCCAACTTGTGACTTTGCAACTTCTACTATATTGTTATTTCCAATATGATAATACCTTAAAACATGTGCAACGTAATCAGGATCACCATAAACATTTGTTTTTAATTTTGCCTTCATTTCATCAGAAAACACCTTTGCATTTGCTCTAGTATATCCCCCAAAATGTTCATTTGCCCAACTTATATATCCGTTTCCATAATTATACCCTTGAAGGGCTAATGATATATGCTCGGTATCTCCACTTGAAGCTACTTTTGAATCATTTAAGCAACTAGCTAAATGTTGTATTCCTACCTTAATGGAATAATCAGCATCTGTTATTCCATTATGCACCCTTGGATATTTTTCATTAAATTCACATTCTGATGACTGCATAGGATCATTTCCCTTTCCTCCGCTTTCTTGCATCATTACTGCCTGTATCAAAGAAACATAATCACCAATCCCACTTTCTAACGCGTATTTTTCAATCACTGGTGTATAAGCTATTACTTCTGAATTAAGTCCTTCTACAGACGTATTTACACTAGAATCATCTGACAAAGCAGAAAATACTCCAATAAATAAAACAATCACTATTAGAATAATCATTCCTGTTCCATAAGAAATCAAATGATTCATGATTGCTATTGGCTTTTTTACAAAACTTATCAGCTTTTTTATAAAATCTATAATTTTATTACCTGAATATTTCATCGTGGTTGTTCCATTGAACTTATTTAATGATTTTCTATATTTGTTCAACATTCTTGATTGACTTATTGTCTGATTCGACAAAGTTTGATTAATTGTGTTCGATAAATTACCACTTGTTCTGGAATTAATTTTATTCTTAGCTGTTGATAATTTTATGTTTTTTAATTTGATATTACCCTTTTTTGTACTGTATTCTTTTATAAGCTTTTCATTTTTTCTTTTTTGGTTTCGATATTTCTTTATTTTTATTCTAGCACTAACAAGTGTTTTTTCACTTGTACCTTTGATTTTATTTATTGCATAATTTGACTCCTTATTTTCCTTTTTATCCTGTACATTATTTTTTGTATTAATACTTTGCTTTTTATTAAAAGAATCTAGCATCTTTTTCTTATCAAGAGTCTTAATATCCTTAATTGTTTCTTTTGTCTTAATATTCTTTATCATAAACAGTTATCAAAACTCTTATCTTTTCTAGATTTATAATATTCAGGATATCTTAATTTTATTGACTCCATAAAAAAAGAACTGTATTCACATGAAAACAGTTCATAAGGTGTTGAAACTTTTGCATTTTTTTCATCTACATAACCATTGAACAAATTGAAACCCATCAATGCTGTATTAATTGATCCTGAAGTATGCCATGATTTATCTAGTCCTGACAGTTTAATACTGTTCCTATTAAAATCATAAAGATCATTAATATGCTCTCTGCAATCTTTATCAATGGTTAATGTATAAAATAGCGATTGATGATAAACATCATTAATTCCACTTTTTTCTATAGCTAAATGATATGCTTTTTTATGTTCATTGTTAAAATACTTCATTATATTCCCCTCACTATCTTATTTTTTCTTTCATTTTATTTTTTATTGATTTTTCTACCGTCTTGCTTTCTAAATATTTTATTTCACTTTTTACAGACTTTTTATCTATATTATCCACTCGATGAATCATCTTTGAAGTTTTTGCAATCATTTTTTCTAAATTAAACAGCATTGAACGTGATGTTCTTTGAATAAAATTCATTTTATTCACTTCTGGTCTTTTATTAACTGATGGCTTCCCCATAATAATTGCTCCGATATTTTTAAAATTCATCTTTGTATTTCTTAATTCATTAGTAACAGCATCACATTTATTTATAAGTAGATGTGTTTTATTAACACATTTAAAAAGTGATCTATGGAATTTTCCAAGAGCCACTTTAAAATGTGAAATTTCAATCGTTTTGATAACTGCCTGTTTACCATGTTGTTTAAACTGATTCACATATTCTTTTACTGAAGATAAAATATTTGATTTTATATTACTTAATTGTTTCTTTCCATTATCTACTGTCTTTTTTATATCTTCAGTTATACTTTTCATAGTTTCTCGAATAGTTGGATTTTGTAATTGTTCTATTGTATTCTTTAATTCTAAGACTTCACTTGTCATATAATCTATTTTCTTTTCCATATTTGAAATATAATCCAGTAATTCTTTAGTTTCATTTATTTTATTTTCTTTATGTTCCTTATAAAGTATCTTAAAATATTCACTAATGTAAGGATCATTGTATATTGCTGGCAATTGTTTATCCATAATGGTTTCTCCCTTCATGAAATGCGAAAAGATATGTATTCATATCCTTTCGCTTATATTTAATATTATTTATTTTTTTCTGATGGTTTTGTTGACATCAATTTATATAACAATGTATTTTTTGGAAATCTATTTATAAAAGGTACGATGTTTCCACCATACTTAATAAGTCCACACCCTGATTGTGCATTAGTTATATAACTTAACTGCTCATCAGAGATATTCAGTAATTTCGCAAGCTTTTCTCTATCTTGATATGATTGATTTAACATAACAACAAACTCACTGTTAGAAAGCATCGTACTTGCCTGAACACTATCTAACAGATATTCAACATTTTGTGTAATTCCAATAGGATAGCCATCTCTTTTTCTAAATTGTCTCCATGCCGAATTAAAGAAAGAAGCACTCTCTTCATTTTCAAAAACCACATGAAATTCATCAAGAATGATGTGTGTCCTTTTACCTTTTCGCCAATTTTCATTAACACGGTTAATCATTGCGTCTGTGATTACTAATAGCCCCATTGTCTTTAATTGTTTTCCAAGCTTAAAAATATCATACGATACAATTCTGCTTGAAGTATTTACATTTGTTTGGTGTGCAAATGCATCCAATGATCCATCTGTAAACAGTTCAAGTTTCAAAGCCAAACTTCTTGCTTCTATTTCAGGTTGTTCTAACAGTTTCTCTCTCAACGTAACAAGTGTAGGCATTTTTCTTGTTCGATAATAATCCTGAAATACCAAAGTTACACATCTATCAATAATTGACCTGTCTACTGGTTTAATTCCATCTCTATCCAACTGTTCAAATAAAGACATGATAAATTGTGACTTATCTCCAACTGGATTACCACTATCACCATAACCTTCCAGCATATCCATTGCATTAATATGATTTTCACTTCCTGCTGCAATCGTTATAACTTCTCCTCCCAACTCTTTAACTAAAAGCGAATACTCTGCTTCTGGATCACAAATTATAATATCATCTTGAGTTGCAAGAGCTAAAAATACGATTTGTTCCTTTGTTAAAAAGGATTTTCCAGAGCCGGGTACTCCTAACTGAAAGGCATTAGGATTCATCAATTTTTCTTTATTGCACATAATTAAATTATTTGTAATAGCATTTTGTCCAAACCAAATGCCTCCATCATCAACAACTTCCTGTGCTCTAAACGGTATAAAAACAGCCATGCTTTCTGTAAGTAATGTTCTTATAATATTTAGCTTATTTGTTCCAATTGGTAAAACACTTGATAGCCCATCTAGCTGTCTACTTGCAAAAAACAATATATCCAATTCACACATATACTTTCTTGCAATCGCCATAAGTGCTTCTGTATCATTATCAAGTTCTTCTAGACTATCAGCTAAATGAACGATTGTCATACAGCCCAACATCATACGTTGATCCCTTACTGTTAAATCATCTAAAAATTCTTTGCTCTCTTTTCTTTGAAGTTCCATATCATAAGGAATTACAGCACTGAAATTGTTATTAGCATTCTGTCTTCTTTGCCAATTTGTGATATTAGTTTCAACACCGAGCCATTTTCTTTCAACTTCTTTTACTGCCTCGTCTGTTGGAACTGTAATAATATCCATTGAATACATAAGATTTTTATTTAATGAACAAAGTTCTGAAATAAAACTGTCTTTTACATATCTTGCATACTCACTTAAATACATAACTCTTCCATACTTATCTCCTAATTGAAAATATTTATCATGAAACTTTGGCATTTGTGGACAGATAGCATCTTTAAAATGATGTCCCTTTCTCATTGAAACATCCATATCAAATGAAAACTGTTCTTCATGTCCATTTCTATAAAAATCATGAAGAATTTTTAATCTTTCAATAGCATCAAGTTCTTCTAATTGAGAACCCAATTTAGAAAAATGAGATGATAATTCCACAGTTACCCTTGAAAAGAAATTTCTTGCTTCTTCTACATTCTTTTTAAAGGCAGTTATTGTTATATACTTTTCTTGAATAATTCCATCTGCTCCAGATACTTTCTCTAATAACATATCATTGTATTCTTTTCGATATTTATCAAGATGATCATTTCTTAATGGAATTAAAATCTTTTCTTTAAATTCTTTTATATTAATTTTTCTATTATTGATTGTAATCTTTGTCATTGTTGAACTGTCTAATGAATTAAGCAATTCACTATAATTCAAAAATAATCCAACCTTTTCATCCTTTGAAGCAATTGAATAATTAATATCCTTAAACCTATATGTTTTAGAATACTTGTTCTTAGAACAAAAAATACCATCTTTATAGATGGTATCAATATCAATTAGATCCTGTGCACTTTTGGGAACACTTTTTTTTTCTTTGTTTTGCTTTTTCAATCTTTCGTAACTTTTTATCATATGGATCAATAGACTCCTTTCTTTTAATTTCTAAAAATTCTTTTAAATATTCGTAATATAAATTTTGTGGTTTAAATATCAAATTATGCTGTTTAATCAATAGTGAGCGGATCGCACATATAACAATCTGTTCAGCATTCATTCCTTGAAATCTAATGAATCCAAGTGCTGCAAATGGTGCAGCTGAAATCATACACAACCAACTTGTTATCTCCATTCCTAAATGATCAATGAATAAAAAATAAAATATAACTGCCATTACACACGCTAAAAAAGAAAAAAAGCATTGTCTTAGGGATAATCCCAAGAAAATGCCTTCTGTATATTCTCTTATCTCTTTATTAATTTTTACTTCCATATTACTCCTTCCTCTTTTTTCACAAATAAAAAGCAAGAGGAAATTTCTCTTGCCATTAACTCTTTACTTATCTAACCATTGATAATCTTTTCTATAATCAAGTATATAATCAACGTATACAACATCTTCTTGAATTTGATATAAAATCAAATACCATTTTTTTATAAACATTTTTCTATATTTGTTTGGTGGTATATATTCTTCGTTAAAAAAAGGATAGCGTTTGGGCATTTGCTCTAATGATCGTATACCATCAATAACCGCTTTTTTTTGTTTTGTTGCTGCATCAGCACTTACCTTAGCAATAAAAGCAATATTTGATGCAAGCATATTTTTTGCCTTTTCTGAAATAATTACTTTATATTTCTCATATTCCATTTTCTATACTCCTGAAATAATATCATCAAGGTATTTATCTAATTCATCAATTGTATATCCTTTATTTCCTGCCATTCTATCTTCTTCTACAGAAAGAAGTTGTTCACGTAAATCTAACATTTTTTCCCTACGACTAAATGTCTCCATATCCATAACAACTAAATCACCTTCACCGTTTCTTGTGAGATATACAGGTTCTTGACTTGTCCTACAAAGATCTGCAATTTCATTATAATTTTGTCTAATTGCTGCAGATGGACGAATATTCATAATAAGCACCTCCAATATAGTAATATTCTAGTAATATTATACCCTTATAATACTATATATTCAACATTTTAGATTAAAGTATTACAATCCCATCATTTCTTTAACTATTCGATCTGACATTTTTACCGTACCAACTAAAATCAACATATTGAAAATAAGCTCTCCAATGTAGCTCCACAACATGGAAATCGCACTCACTTCACTGTCTACAACTGGTGGTGACCCCGCAAATTGTGAAAAAATAATACAGGCTAAAACTATAATTGCTCCTTCTAGACATACACCCACATAAGACTTAATAAATGTTATCGCTACTGACTGTGTACTTTCTCCTGCAGCAGTAGAAAGTGGCACAGGAGAAATGGCCGTATACATATACAATTTAAAGAAACGACCATAAACAGTAAGTATGAGGACAAAGGACAAAATCGTAATGAAAATGCCACCTAAAAGTGTTACCGCCCAAACAGGTATACTTTCCAAAAAACCACAATCCTCTACTGCATCTATGATTTCTTGAGGAATAGTAGTAGATGTTGCTGTTCCAACACCTACTGTTGTCATAATTTGAGAGGTTACGCCTTGCACTATTTCAAATAATTTTGTCATTAATTCCATTCCATAAACAACCAGACCTCTTGCAATTGCAAACCTTAAAAACAAACGAATTGCCTGCTCAGGTCGCTTTATCTCGTTTAGATTACTGCATGTCTTTACCATTCCTATCGCAAAGAAAAGAACGAGAAGGGCAAGTCCAATGGCTTGCAAACCTCCATGTATCTTCACAATCACATTCCAAATATTTCCGCCTTTAAAGTTTTGAGGTGTCTGTGTTAGTAACAACCATATTTCTGCGAGTTTCTCATTCCATGTATTGATTGCGTTTGTTAAGTTATCAATAATACTACCCAATATCTATCACCTGCCTTACCCATTTAAAATCACTATCCTGTAATTGTATTTAAAATTTCTTTTGCAAAGGTAATGACGATACCACCTGCTACAGTTAAAAATCCATTTGCTCTTTGAGATGGATCATGACTTTTTAAACTTAATCCTAACTGTACAATTCCAAATCCTAAAATGATCATTCCAATTGCTCTAATTAAACTAAAAACAAAAGTTGAAAGATTATTAACAACTGTTAATGGATCTCCATCTGCATAAACTTGAATTACCTTGAAATTCATTAAAAAGATATTGAGTGCATAAACAAAAAATATCTTCATTGTTTTTTTGTATTTTTTTAAATATTTTCTCATTTGTTTTTCTCCCTTCAAAATGAAAACAGCTCTATTTCTAAAGCTGCTTTCCTATTTACTATTTAATTGTTTAAAATAGTTGTCCATATCTTCATCACTTAATAATTCATATTCTCTATCGCTCAATAAAATATTTTGCCAGTCATCAATTGAATATTTGATTTTACCATGCAGATATGGTTTTGCATTTCCATCCGTAGTTTCATTTATTCTTGGATGTTTCAAAATATCATACTTCTTATCAAATACAGGTCGTTCTCCTCTAATAAAAAGCAATCCATAATCATTATCTAATAATCTAACCTCATCTGGTGTAAGTAATTCTCTTCCAGCCTGTTGATAGTTTGTTGAATAATTCCCTGACCTCCCACTTGATTTACCGTAAGTATTTGTATCAAGTGTCTCTTTTCCCAAATATTCTGACATGAATTTGTGTGTACTCTGTTCATTTCCACCCAAATAGTATAATGTATCACAATTTCCTACGATACTTTCCCAACTGTCTTTATAAAGTCCTTTGATTTGAGCAAGATTCTGTATAATGATTGAAACAAAAATAAGTCGTGATCTCATTGTGGAAAGTAATTTATCAAATTCATCTGGTAAAGCAACATTCGCAAATTCGTCCATAAGAAAATGTACGGGTACTGGTAAAGCACCACCGTGAACAATATCCGCTTGATAATACAACATTTGAAAAAGCTGCGTATAAAGCATACCGATAAGAAAGTTGAATGTTGAATCATTATCTGGAATAACCGCAAAGATTGCTGTTTTTCTTTCTCCCACCAAATCAAGTTCCAACTCATCTGTTGCAGTTAAACTAGCAATACTTTCCAAGTTAAAAGCTGATAAACGCACACCTACAGAAATAAGAATCGATTTAGCAGTTTTCCCTGCCGCCTGTTTATAAATCTTATATTGCTTGAGAGCTAATGAATTTGGATTTCTTATTTCCAATCTTTCAAACAATTCATCTAGCGGACTTTGATATTCTTCATCATCTTCTTTTACTTCAGCAGCTGCAATCATTTCCATCACCATCGTGAAATTTTGTTCTTCTTCTGGTGCTTCATGTAAAAGGTAAAGACAAAGAGCTTCTAATAAAGCCGTTTCCGATTTTTCCCAAAAGGGATCATTTGTCTGACTACCTTTAGGTGTAGTATTTCTTATAAGATTGGTTATAAGCTTTAAAACATCCTTATCATCCTTGATATAGCGAAATGGATTATAACAATGTGATCTGTTCATATTGATAAGATCAACAACTTTGATAACATATCCTTCTTTTTCTAAAAGATTTCCTACATCTCTGAGTTGTTATAGTGATAGGTAACTCTTTGATGTCATCTCCGAGTTTTCCCCCACTTCACACCGTACATGAAACTTTCGCTTCATACGGCGTTCCATCAAATTATTCAAATTTATTATTTAAGTAAGTATTTTAAGAGTTATATAAATTATATATTCTCCATATAGCTAGTTGAGTTTTAGTGATTAAATTATGAGTATTCATGTATTCTATAACTTCTTCTTTCGAGTATGAAAGAAGGGGATAGAACTTTTTGTCAATAATACAAATATTCGTATGTGCATTTATATCTTTTGCATTAGGAAACTTATAAATAGCAATGCTATTATCAAGATTTAACTTTTTGTAAGAAAAATAACAATATCCTTTTTGAACCACATAAGCGGATATAAGATTGTCATTAAATTCAATACATTTGCTTTTATCTCTTATTTTATATAAAGAGATAAACTCATCACTGTTGATATATTTCAAGTTTTCGTGAATCTTTTTTCTACCTTCTTTTGTATAATCACAAATGCATTGTGAGAAGTTTAGGGGATTCATTCTTTTTACACCAGTGACGGGTAATAATGCATAATCGCCAATACACCATATTTTCGTGTTAGGTTGAATACCATAAGTTTTTTCTTTAAACTCTTTTTTCATATGTTGAAATTCTATTTTCTTTCCATAATGCTTCATTTGAATTCTTATGGAAGGCAAAATAGCATAATTAATTTTAGTTAAATTATTGTATATATTGTTTGCAATACAATAATAATTTTGTATTCCCATAACTTTGGAATTAAATCTATTAATACCTTTTTCAGGAATATCAGTTTTAATTTCTAAGATACAATTTTTCAAATTTTCTTTAGCTTTATTTATCGCTTTATCACTCATATCAGTTTTAGCTATATATCCATTTTTGGTATTACCTTTTTTAACTGATTTCATTTTGAACCCTAAGTAATTGGATGAATTCTTTTTAAGATTTACTACTTTTGATTTTTCCTCACTAATTTCTAATCCTAAGCGAGTTTTGAGAAAATCAACTGTTGCATAGTAATATCTTTTTGCGTCTTTATAAGTTCTACACATGATTTTAAAATCATCGGCATAGCGAACAATAAATCCATCCTTAAGATTAGTATATTTCCTTGCATAAGTATACCAACCATTGTTATTTCCTTTCCTTGGCATAAATGTTTCCCATTGGCTGCTTACCCACCAATCAAGTTCATTTAATACAATTAAAGAAAGTAATGGACTAATTAAACCTCCTTGAGGTGTTCCTTTTGAAGGAATGCCTTCACCAACGATTTCAGACTTTAATATTTTAGATATAATTGATATGACTCTTTTATCTCTTATTCCTAAGGTCCAAATTTGTTTTAGTAATTTTCCATGGTCAACATTATCAAAAAATCCTTTAATATCTATATCAACACAATAGTGATGATTAGCAAGATTTACTAAAGTAATACTCCTAGATAATGCATGTTCGCACGAACGATTAGGTCTAAACCCATAGGAATGATTGTGAAATTTTGGTTCACATATTGGCTCAAGCACCTGTAATATACATTGCTGGATTAATCTATCCCAAATAGTCGGAATACCCAATGGTCTCTTTTTATCACTACCTGGTTTGGGAATATATACTCTTCTAACCGCTTGAGGATGATAATACCTCAATTTGTTTCTAACTTTACTTACAACCTCATCATCCGTTAATCTACTGATGTCGGCTATAGTTTTCTTATCAACTCCTGGTGTTTTACTACCAGGGTTTGTTTTGAGGTTACGATAAGCTAATAGAATGTTTTCTTTAGAAATAATAATTTCATATAACTTATAAAAGTTATTTCCATTTTTACTACAAGCATATAGTTCATCAAAAATATTTTGCATATTGTAGTATTCATTGTTTCTTAGTTTGGTTTTCTTCTTTGTTTTCTCTTGTATGGTCTGTATCCTCCTTTCATAAAATAGATTAGAGTAATACATCTCTTAGTCTTACTCGAACCCATACCCATACTACTTAATAATAATTTTACTTTAATTTGACTAGTGGCTATCCCTCCATCATGTTTCCATGACTTCAACGGTACTGTGCCACCACTTTCACTAACATAAGATTAACTTATATGGCTATTTTCCATTTTCGTTAAAGACGCTTCATAGAAAGTAAATTCTCCACGTTGTTAGCTTACTACGTTCCAAATACACTATCTTTACATATATCCTTAGGTCATTTCTATGAGCCTGTTACTTCATCACTACCTATAATAGCGAATGGTCTTTCATAAAGGCGGAGTCTTACTCAACCACAAGCAACAGCACCAATTGTGCTACTTAGCATTTCTACTAAGTCCCGATATAGACCCGTACATTCGAAATTTCGTCAGTGAACTTGTCACAGTTCACATTCTAACCATAGATATTTTATAGACTCCCGGCATATAGGACACGTCACTTACCTCTAAGTGATTTTCGACACCTTAATGTTTCGGTATCTCTCTGCCGACTTCACCGAGCTTTTGACATTTCGTTGTTTACTCAACTCCATGCCAATCGGAGTATTAGAGTAGCCCTTCAAAGCGTTACCTTATCATTTGACTAATCGTGTATTTAGTTCTACACATTAAACGTTATTTAATTGTGCGCACGTACTTTTCATACGTGAACGTATCGCACCACCCTTTGGATCAAGAACCACAAAAGATGTATTGCATTGCATCAAATTAGGCTTACCAAAAAAGCGAGTTTTCCCTGCTCCACTTCCACCAATAACTAAAGTATTTAGGTTTCTTCTATGTCGTCTGCCATCTAAACCAATACGAACATTCTGCGAAAGTATCTTATTGGAAGAGTAATCCTTTTCAGTATATTTTTTATTGACAGCTTTATTATTCGCCCATTTTGCCGAACCATACTCCTCATTTCTTCTGTAATTCTTCCTGTTATAGTAATAAGCCAAGTATGAAAAAGAATAGATTGACTCAGATATCAAGATACATTTAAGAGTATCCTGACATAATTCAAAAGAAAAAGGGCTATTCATTGCTTCATTTAAGTAAATGATTGCATCAAATAGTCCCTCATGGATGCAAGGAGCAACAAGAACTGAAAGCCACGCTATAAATACTGCTCCTACAAAATAAAAAACAAGTTCAACCTGTTTATCTTTCCTCATATGATTTTTTTGATTTGGATATATCAGCTATTGCTGCCTTGTCCATAATCGATTCAATATAATCATAATCCTTATTTTCTTTTATTTGCTTGTCTCTTAAATTTCTCAAAGCAGTAATAATTATTCTTCTTTCAAAGTCCGTTACTCTAATCAAAACCGTTGGCTCTTTATTCTTAAATAACCCCATTAACGTTCTTCTCCTCTGTTTGCATTATCTCTTTCCTGTTGCAATCTATAGATTCCTCTTTCAGCTCGATTGCTCACTTCATCTGCAATACTTTTAATATTGCTTAATTCTTCTTTAGTATCTCGAGAATCCATTCCTTCAAAATAATTTTTTACTTCATTTGCGAAATCAACGTTTGAAACTGGAATGTTCAATTTTTTACAAAGAATATAGGCAGCACTTTTTACCATAAAGGCATCCTCTGTTCTGTCAACATTTCCATATTGGCTTTCAAATTCTACATAGCAATATTCTCTTGCTAAACCTTCCATTAAATCTGTCGGACTCATCCCGTCTGCATAGTAGATCATTTGATTATCTGGAGAGTATTGTACTAGTAAACCATTTTCAGTGTTATCAACCATTTGCATTTTAACAGGTGATTGATAAACTAAACCGCTGATGATTTCTCTAACAGACACATTTTGTTTTTTCATTCTGTATGGTCTGTTTAATTGAGAAATATCAAAAACATATTTAACATCATAGTTAGTTCTTATCACGCCATCATTTCCTTGATACTCACCTTTAGGCTCTAATATTCCAATTCCTTTTACTCCTTTTTTTACATACTTTTTTTCTTCTACCCAACGATTGTTATCTTTTAACAGTGTTGCTTGTGGACATTGTGCCATGACCAAGAGTGTATTGGTAACAGTATAACCAAATTTTGATTGCATTTCTAAATAGTTCAGATAATTTTGTGGAGAAGAAACAACTTCATGTGTTTGCTTCTCAGCCATATCATAAAGATTCTGTCTTTTTTGTTGTTTTTGTTTGGCATATTCCTCTGGAGGAATTCTAGGTTTTTCTTCAACTTTCTCATTAGCTGCATTGTTTAATAAATTATATATATCACTCATATTTTATCTTACCTTTCTTTTTATCTTTTTCTTACGTTGAGGCTGTTTACGACGTACCCTGTTTCTTTGTCTAACTGTTTGTTTAGGTTTAGCCTTTTTATTTCTATTTTTTATCTCATCTAGTTCTTTTTTTACTGATGGTCTTTTATTGATACCTTCCTCCATTGAGATATGCTCGAACTGATTTTCGCCCCTCGTTTTCGTTCGAGCCATAGACGGGTTTTGTTCTTCTTTCATTGAGTCCAATAAAGAAGATACCAACTCATCATGTTCTTTTTCAGTTAATGGTTTGACATCTTTGAATTCATCAGGCTGTTTTGCAAGCGCTGCTTTTCTCATTGCTTCAGTATCAATAGTTGCAAGTTCATATTTATCTACGATCCTACTGATTTTTGCTGCATCTTCAGCTCGTACCATAATATCGCATATTCCATCCGTATTATTTCTTTCTTTTAATACAGAATAAAGAACACCATAACGTTTTGCTTCTTCACAAAACTTTTTCAAATCTGAATGATGTACAGCAAACACTTTAAGTTCCTTTCCAGATTTCAACATATTAGCTAGTCTTGTTTTTCCTTTAACCTTTTTCTTATCTGTTAAAATTGCATAAAGTGTTACTGCTAAAGATTTAGAAGCCATTCCACCTGCCTTTAAAGCTACATTAGCTGCCATTTCTATTCCCTGCAGTGTCATCCTCACTGCTTGATCGGCTGTTTCTCCGCCAGCATTCATAAAGTTCCTCCTTCCTTAATAATTTCTTTTTCGTTCTTTTGAACTTCTTTCTTGTACTTTATTTTCTTGTTCCTTAACTGTTTGCAATTTATCTTTAATCTTTAAGGAACGTTGTTTGATACCTTCACATAATTTCACCCCCTTTCGATAATCCTTTATTTCTTTTGAAATTGTTTCGATATCTTTTTGAATCATTTCTTTTCTTTCAAGATTTCGACATCTTTTGACCTTGTTATAAAGGCATCTTCTTTCCTTGACTAACTTTTCAATTTTATTACTTATTTCACTTTCATAATTTTCCATATCCTCGATTGTATTAATTTTCTTTTTGCATAGAAAAGTCGTTTCTTCAGTAATCCTGTCCATATATCTAAGGTCCTCCTTAAAAATAAAATGTACCTTTCTTCTAGAAGGTACATTTTTAGGGATAATTCCCATTCGATACATATAATGGAAATACAATGCCTTTATTCCTGTTATCTTTTTTGCCTTTTTGATATTTCCATAATACTGATATTTACTTTTGATTCGTGTTCTTTTTTCAAAATACAGATCCTGTTCAATGATTCTTTTCTTGATATTTTCTTCACTGTATGTTCCATCATCTATTACTTTATAAAGTCTAAAAAAACGAGGTGCTCCGGGTGGTTTGACTGCAATATGTTTTACATTTGTTTTCACATCATATCCAATAGACTTGAGATATTGTAAAAACTGTGTGAATGTTCTTGATGATGCAATAGCACGTTCAAGATCATCTTCTATAAGCGTTCTTCGTGTAGGCTTTTTCTGTTTTTTAGCCTGCCATTCAGAATAGTGCACTCCCTTTTTAGGATCTGTAATTACATTGAGTCTATACTTTTCACAAAGTGCATCCGACAATCTTCTCATTTTGTCATAGTCAGAATGCTTATTTAAAAATCTTTTGTACGTTGTCCATGAAACAGAATTTATAACAAAGTGATTATGAAAATGTTTCTTATCTGTATGTGTGCAGACCAATACCTCAAAATCATCTCCCCACATCTGATGGGCAAGTTCTAATCCAATTTGATGTGCTGTTTCAGCTGTAACCTCCCCTGGTAGAAAAGACTGATACGCATGAAATGCTAAAACCCCATCCTCCTTGTGTGCATTCCTTTTTGTCTGTTCCATTTGCTGAAGAACAGTTGAGGGATGACAATTTAAACCACTGACATAAAGTTGTCTTTCAGTTTTATCATCATTGACAGCATAATCAATAACATTCTCAAGTCCTTTATATTCATAACCACTATCCGTTTCTTTTGTCTTAAGAGGATTGGAAGCATAATTTAAAACCCTGTCCAAATTATCCTTAACTGCCCATATACTTGTTGTAGCCATTTTACTTTTCCATCCTTGTAGGTTCAGTAACATTGTTTAATATTAATTGAACATTTTTTTCAAGTTCTGAACAGTTTCTCTTATATTTTAAAATATCAATTGTTCCAGTTTTATAACCAATAACTGCAATCTGATTTAAGTTATTACCTATCATTCTTAACTGCTTAATAATTTCTTTAACATCATCACTGATTCTTGGTGCTGGAACATATCCGCTTATCAATGTACGAATATATTCTTCTCTTGACAGTCCTGTTTTCTTAACACATTTATTTAAATTTTCTAATTCAATCAAAGACAATCTTACTTTTATCTCTTTATTTCTTTTGATCTTGTTCAATTTTATCTACTCCATTTCCTGCAGGGTCTTAGGGATTGTCCCTAACAAGCTGACTTTGGGTACAAAAGTCCTTGCTTGCTACAAAAGTCATCAACAGGATAATACTTCTATTTAATGAATTTATTATCCTGCTGGAAAACTATCTTTCCCTGTCAAAAAGTTTTTTCTTGACTTCAAGAACATCAAATCTTAAATCCGTTATATTTTCATCATTAAGTATTACATCTTCATTTTTATACTTTTCTCTTACAACATTAATTGCCTCATTTTTGGAATGAGCCTTTACTGTTTCTTGATGCTGTAATACTTCTGTAATTTCAACAACATATTCTTTCATCATTTTCTCCTTGTATAATAAAAGGTCACGAATTTGATCCATGACCTTCCTATCTACTATATTCTTCTTTTTGCTTAAATTTTCTTATTAGAACTTCATTGACATCTTTCATTTTTTTAGGTCCTTTATCATAGATTTGATAACTTTTACCTAAAAGATAATTGATCTTTGCAATACTGTTTTTTCCTGCCTTATCATTATCCAAATATAGATTTAAAACTTTAATTTGAGGATTGATTTCTAAAAATTTACCTAAGGCAATAGGCAATTCACTTTCCTCAATAGAATTGCCTATTGCTGTTACTCCTGATAAAGAAAGATAATTGTTCTTCTTCCAATTTCTTTTATGCAACTTCTCTAAAGTTTGAAAAGACATAAGGTCAATTGCACTTTCAAAGATATTTAAAACATCACTTTCTTTATTCACCAATTGAAAACTGTATTCCTTATTACTGTTAAATACGTCTATCTTCCAATCACCATCTGTTGCTCTTTTTGAAGCATAACGTTCTATTCCTTTTTCATCATATCCTACAAAGACAACAGAGTGATCATAACTACACTCATAGATCATTCCCTTTTGATAATAAAATTGAATAACTTCTTTATCAATTTTTCTTTTATTTTTTAGATAGTACATCATTTTTTTATTATCTTTTGAAACGGGTGGCAATTTGAAAATACCATTGTTCGTTTTTGAACATTTGTTTACATGATAAACAGGAGGACTATCTCTTATACATTTATCAACATATTTTACAGCCTCATAATAGTTCATACCTTTAACATCCATTAAATAACTGATTGCACTTACCCCACCTTTTCCTTGAGAAAACCATATCCACTTTCCATTAGAGATAACCAAAGAGGAATGCGTTGCCGTTCGGTATTCTTTTTTTCCAGATTTAACAAGTTCACTTGGTTCATAATTATACAGATAAGTAAATACATCCAACTTTTGTAATTCTTGTGCCTCCTCATCTGTGTAAAACTTATTTGACATACTTATCGCATCCTATTTACTTTTGATTTACGATCAACACCTGTATCGTTTTTTTGAACAGAAGTATCTGGAATATTTTCTTTCTTATCTAAATCAAGTTCTTTATTGATTTTGGACAGTTTCTTTAAGGCATTATTCAATTCATCTTCTTTTTCAAATGGCTTTTTTACTTCAAGTTCAGCATTATGCAACTGTTGCAATGTATTTTGAAGAAGTTCCTTTTCCACTTTTAAACTTTTTGGAATATTTTCAATAGCATTATCAATTCTTGTAAGATTCCCATAAACATCATTTCCTAATTCAACAGGATAATAAAGTTCTTTCTTTAAAGACATGATGTAATATTGACTTAAACTGTTGAACTGAATGTATAAATCAAATCCTCTGTACTCCCCAATATGTTTTTTATCCTGACCATCATATTCCTTACAGGCAAGAAGTATTGCATTTCCCGCCTGTTTTTTATCCACTATCAACATATCCTTGATTTTTATTTGCTGAAACTCTTTTTGAGGTTTCAAATCTTTTATATCATTTTCTAACCCTTCAATCCTTGTCTTAATGGATTTAATCTTTTGTGGATAATATTTAATAATTCTATCTTCTAAATCATATTTTTGAGAGAGATAGTTTGCTTTGGAAAGCTTTAGTTTGGATACTTTTGTATCAAGCTCCATCTTTTCTTTCACTTTGGGATTTCCACTCGCTAGTGCCTTGATCTCTGCATAAGAAAGTGAAGCCTCATCTATATCTTCTGCACTTCTTACAGGAGATTTGCTTGTCATAATTTGCCCTATGAATTTTTGTTTATTTTCAACCAACTGATATAGATAAGCATCAAATGTACCTTCTGTTACATAACGATAAATATAAACATCCTTATTTCTATTTCCTTGTCTTACGATTCTTCCTGCACGTTGCTCCAAGTCCGAAGGTCGCCAAGGACAATCCAGATCATGTATTGCTATCAAGCGTTCTTGTACATTTGTTCCAGCTCCCATTTTACCTGTCGAACCAATCAAAATTCTCACTTTACCTTCTCGAACCTTAGAAAAGAGTTCTTTCTTTTTAACATCTGTTTTTGCATTATGGATATATGCAATTTCACTTTCAGGAATTCCTTCTTCTAATAGTTTATTCCTAATTTCATCGTAGACATTGAATGCATCATTACGAGGAGTAGACATATCACAAAAGACAAGCTGTGTACTTTTTTCTTCCACTGTTTCATGATATATCTTCAATATGTTTTTAATACAGGCATTGACCTTGCTATTTTTATTTTCTGGTAAAAGTTCATTGATAAGCCTTTGATCAAGTGCCAATTTTCTTCCATCGTTCGTAATTTTAAGCATATTATCCTCATGAGGATCAACTGTTCCATCTCTAATTTTTTGAGCACGTTCACCTAAGCTTTCAACAAGTTCTTTTTGAATATCCGAAGGTTTAACTGCCACATTTTGGTAATGAGCATTAGGAACAGGAAGATTCAACATATCGGCAGTCTTAATATCTGCTACTTCCTTGAACATATTAATCAATTCAGGAAGATTGAAGAATTTAGAAAAACGAGTCTTCATCCTGTATCCAGAACCTTCAGGGGCAAGTTCAATACTCGTGCTTGTTTCTCCAAAAGTAGAAGCCCAACAATCAAAATGCTGAAGATTATGCTTAACTAGAGTGGAATACTGCAAATAACGCTGCATCGTATACATTTCCGTCATCGAGTTGGAAATAGGTGTTCCTGTCGCGAAAACAACCCCCTTTCCTCCTGTAATTTCATCCAAATACCTACACTTCAAATAAAGATCTGAAGATTTTTGTGCATCTGTTGTAGAAAGTCCTGATACATTATTCATCTTTGTAAATAGAAAAAGATTTTTATAAAAATGTGCTTCATCAACAAAAAGACGATCCACTCCTATTTCTTCAAAAGTAATTAGATCGTCTTTTCTATCATTCTTATTCAGTTTTTCGAGTTTTGCTTTTAACCCTTTCTTGGTTCTTTCTAACTGTTTGATTGTAAATCTTTCTCCATTGTTTGCTTTTAAAGAACTTATTCCATTTGTAATTTCTTCAATTTCATTTTCAATATTCATCTTCTGCCTTTCAATTGACATGGGTATTTTTTCAAATTGTGAATGTCCTATGATGATAGCATCAAATTCACCAGTTGCCATTTTAGAAAACAGCTTTTTTCTATTTTTCTTTTCAAAATCTCTTTTTGTTGCAACTAGAATGTTGGCACTTGGATAGAGTTGCAAAAATTCTGCTCCCCATTGCTCAACTAAATGGTTGGGAACAACAAACATTGGCTTTTGTGCTAAACCTAATCTTTTTAATTCCATACATGCTGCCGTCATTTCAAAAGTCTTCCCTGCCCCCACTACGTGAGCAAGAAGAACATTTTGACCATAAAGGATATGTGCTATGGCGTCTTTCTGATGTTTTCGTAAAATAATTTCAGGATTCATTCCCGGAAACTCTAAATGATCACCATTATATTCACGGGGTCTTATGCTGTTATATAATCGATTGTAAATCTGCGTCAATTCTTCACGTCTTTGAGGATCTTTCCAAATCCAATTATTAAAGCTTTCTTTGATTGTATCCTGTTTTTGTTGGGCAATCATCGTTTCCTTTTTATTAAGAATTGCTTGTTTATTACCGTCATCATCATATTCATAATCAAATATTTTTGTCTGTTTCAAATTAAGACAATCTTCCATCAATCTATATGCGTTTGCTCTTGAAGTTCCATAAGTCTTATCAGCTTTTACACTTTCTTTATCCATATTCTTTGCACTGATATTCCAATTAGCATTATAAGAAGAATAAGAAAGCTTCGTATAGTTTCTTACCCAGCTAGGTGTATCAAGTAATTCATAAAGAAACTGCTGATAGATTTCTACTGGAATCCAAGTTGCCCCAAGTCTGACCTCAATTTCACTGGCTGTAAGTTCTTTAGGCATTGCCTTTTCTAATGCCTCCAAATTCTTTTGATACTTTGGATCAATTGTTGCTGACATTTTGGCTACTTCTAATTTTTCTCTGATATTTCCACTAAGGTATTCATCAGCTGTTACATATTCTTCCTGTTCTTCATTTAAAACACTAGGAACTTTAAATATGATACCATCTAAATCTTCTTTGATTTTTTCATTACTTATGCCTGTCAATTCACTCATATAATTAATGTCGACTTTTGCTTTTTCACTTAAAGACACCATCAATGCCTCATTAGCTGTAGCAACATTGTTAAACTCTTTCTTTTTACGAATCGTTCTTTGAGTAAACATGGCTGCTTTAGATTTTAAAGTTCCATCTTCATTTAAATTTTCTAAAGAACATAAAAGATAAAACGAACTGTCCTCTCTAAATGCAATGGTATTACCTCGACTGTTGAGCAAACCATATGCTTGAGTAAAAACATCATAGTAATCATTCAATTCTCTTTGCTTTTTAGCAATCATTTCCTCTGGATAATCTTCACTTTGATAGGTAATCAAATCTCTGACAGTATCACGTATTCTAATCATGCCTTTTATTCTTTTAAATGTTGTATCACCAACATCAACTTTATTCATTAAAGAATTTTCTCTGTAATAGACCTTATCACCTATAACAGTATAGGAATAATTTCTTATTTGTGGATCAGCAGGTATGCTTTCAATCTCATTTTCATTTTCTTCCACAATATCAACTTCATCTATGTGACCTTTGATATTATAGATGGCTTTCCCCAATGATTCATTGAAAGGTTCATCATATCCTACGACCGTTATATCCTCTCTGCCATACATTGCATGAGTTTTTTCAATTGTTCCTAAGATCATTTCAGGGTGATCAATATAATATTGATTGATGACATATCCTTCTTCTGTTATCCCTGTTGAAACCCAATCATCATCTTTTAAAACAGGACGCTCTCTTTTTTGAAGAAATAGAATATCACTAACCGCTTTTGTATCACCAAAAGCATCATTAGGTAATCGTATAGCACCTAAAAGTTCACATCTTTCATTGATATATCTTCTTACATTACTGTTTCTTTTATCCATTGTATAACGTGAAGTTACAAAAGCAATGATTCCATTTGGTCTTATCTTGTCGATTGTTTTTGCAAAAAAGTAATCGTGGATATTGAAATTCAGCCTATCATATTTTTTATCTACGACCTTAAAGTTTCCAAATGGCACATTTCCAACAGCTACATCGAAAAAACTATCTGGTAACTTAGTTTCCTCATAACCTTCTATTGCAATATTTGAATTTTGATAAAGCTGTTTTGCAATACGACCACTGATCGAATCCAACTCCACACCATACATCTTTGAACCCATCATTTCATCTGGAAGCATACCAAAGAAATTACCAATACCACATGATGGTTCTAAAATATTACCATGTCTAAATCCTAAATTGTTCAATGCCTTATAGATACTTTCAATAACAACAGGTGAAGTATAGAAAGAAGTCAATGTTGATTCTCTTGCACTTTTATATTCTTCCTCACTCAACAATGATTTGAGTTCAAGATATTCATTTGCCCAGTTCGATTTACTTTCATCAAAAGCATCTGCTAATCCTCCCCAGCCAACATAACGAGATAGAATATCCTGTTCATCTTTTGTTGCATTTTTTCCTTGTTTTTCTAAAGAAAAAAGCAGTCTGATTGCTGCTACGTTATCGTTGTATCTTTCTTTTGGAGTTCTTTTACCTAAATCTTTATCCATAATTTGATAATTTATCTTTTCAGATTGAACAGGATCAATTGAAACATCTTCTTTTTGGATCTTATTTGAAACAGTATAATTATAATTATCTGCGAACTCTTTTACTAAAGAATAAGGCATGTCAGTATAAACAATAAAAGAACCATCATAATCTATATGATAAATGCCCCTTTTGTTAATGCTATCCTTAAATACCTGCTCGGATTCAACTATATAATTTTTTTCTAAAAGTCTATCAAGCCATTGATTTGCATAATTTTCTAAATCATCTTTTGTTGATAAAGCATCTTTATTTTTAGTATCAGAAGAAATTTCAATATCAATTGAGTCATTTTTATATGAAATTGGCTCTAACACTTCTTTTGAAAAATCAACTTTAAAAGTCATATAAGGCTCACTTACTTCTATACCATTTACCTCATAATAGTGGAACATGTCTATTGTTTTTTCATCATGATCATATAAAATCATTAAAGGATCATCATTGTCACTTGTAGTTATCATGTTACAAAAACCAGAAACTTCATTCATAATACGTGGTACTATTTTTTTCATTTTTTCAAACAACTTACTATTTTCTTCATTTTCTTTATTGAAAATATCATTAGATATTGAATAATCTTCATAAGTTCTATCAATCAAATAATCAACAAGCGAATTTCTAAACTCATCATCATTAAGATATCTGTTATAAAAATCAGGATCCTTCGTTTCATAAGAAGGCATAATAGAAATCAATTCTTCTCGAATGTAATCTTCTGCCTCTTCATCTGTTGTATCACTATCACGTAATGCGGGATAAATCATAGAACGCTTGATTTGATCTTCAAGGTCAGGAAGGTACCTCTTAATTATTGCATGGTTTGAACTATCAATGTTAATATCTTGACCCGCCTGTGTTACTAGTTTTAACAAATGATCATTTAATGGGTTTTCTTTTAACAATTTGAGAAAATCATCTTTAGAATAATATTCTAAAAACAATGGGAAGCTTTCATCCTGTAAAGTTATTTCATTACCACTTTCAATAATTTTGTATTCCGTTGCTCCAACATATACGCTATCTCCCAAGTTCCATTGATACTCTTTTGGAATATTTTCATTCTGTAAATCATCAGAAGATTCAGGGATAAAACTTTGATTAATACTTTTCCTTTCATATTCGAGTTGGTGTTGAAGTTGATTTTGCAAGAATGTTGGATAATATTCTTTTTCTTTTTTATTAAGATACCTGTCAAGCTGAATAAGTTCATCTATCCTTTTAGCAACCTTATCCCATTTTAAAGTGATTTTGATTTCATCTTTTCCAATCTCACGATAACGACTTAAACTCATTCCTTTAGCATCATAATTGACATTTATAAAACCTGCTGCAGGAGAACTTCCACCCTCTCCATATTCTTTTTTTAGAAACTGAACCTTTTCTTTCAATGTAGTATTTTTTGAAAACATTTGATTGATTCGGTATTTACCTTCTTCAAATCCACTTCCACGAGTCAATACTCTATCTATTTCCTGTTGTGAAAAAAAGATTCCATTTTCAAAATTTTGAATATTCTCATATACTACATTTTTTTGTTCCTCCAGTGATGGAATCTGTATAGCTGGTGCAAAATATCGAGATAATATCATGCCATCAATTTCTTTAGCAACAAAATTCCATGAATAATCATAAGAAACAACTTGATTATCAAAAGTTCCTAAATAGATATGCAGCCCATCATCTAATCTGTCATATCCAAGAATGACATCATCAACTTTCCATTCTCTTATACTGTCAGGATATATATGCTGAACATATTCACAACGTTCTTCATCACTGTCATGTGTTTGAAAAAACTCAATGATTTTTCCTGCAGATTCTAAAAGTTCATCGTTATACTGAAAAACATGATAAAAGACATTTGCATTGATGATTTTGTTTTCATATGCCCTTTTTAATCCTGATTCATTTTCATAAGGCGATGTAAGATATTCATCTTTTTCAATAATTTTTGCAAGATAACTTTGAAGTTGAAAAAAAGACAAGTACGATTCGCTTTTCCGATTCAAGTAGTTACCACTCCATACGTCCAGTCCATCATTTCTTTTTTTATAGCCAAGATAACTATAGTCATAATGTTCTGGACACCTGAATGTTTGAACAAGCGTATCATCATAACATTCTTTTAAATAATTTGCCCTTTCAATTTCATCTGTGTGCTCATGAAAATACTGAATAATTTCTTCTTTGCTATGTTGCAATGAAACATCTTCTCTTAAGAGTTGAGGCAAATCACTTAAATCAAAGGGTGGCAATACATTATCGCTACCCTTTTCCTTATCGACTTCTTCAATTCCTAAATCTAATTGTAGATTATCTCCTTCAGAATGATTTCTTCCGCTGTTTTTTGAAGGTTGTTCATATGCTGTACCCATTCCATCTGATGTATCTCTTTGTTCGGTGCTGGATTTTTCGTTAACAATTCCTTCATCAACATTTCCATCATTTCGTTTGCCTTCTTCTCTGTTTCCATTAAGTAAGAGTTCAGTTGATTCCTTACTCGAAGTGAAAAGAGAATTTCTGGTTGCTGTTCCTTCAGATATTTTTTCTTCATCATTGCGTATTTTCCTAAAGGCATCTCCTTGTCTACTGTCAAATTGGGCATTTGATAATCTCCCACTGTTGAGTATGTGATTTGTTCCATTGATAACACTCCCTTCATTTTTTTCAATTTTATCATCTACTAAACGATTGTTATTTTCAAATGTGCGATTTTGAATTATCAATTCTTTTGTAATATGAGAAATCACATTTAAAAGTGAATTACTTTCTTCTTGAAAGGAATTACCTATTACTCCCAACATTTCAGGTGTATTAAAAAGTTCTATTGATATAAAATCATCCGCTTCAAAATAAAATTTTGTTTCAATATCACATCTGCTCATTAAACTGTAGGCAACTGAATTTTCTAAAAGATTTCTATAAAGATTCTTTAGTTCATTTTCCCCATAGCTTTCTAGCAAAGAACCGTCTTTTAATTTCATCAACCTTTTAAAATAATCATCCACATAATAGCCTGTCTGTTCCTTTGCAATTTCTTTGATGAAACTTCCTAAATCCTCATCATTTGAAGTCATATCAAATTGTTTTGCAATTCTATCAATCAATTGTTTATGAAACGACTCTTGTACACTCCATAAATGAAGTTCTCTATTATGTGGACTCCTTGTATCAGCAATATCAAAAACATATCTTATTTTGGTATATCGACCATCATCATCTATAAGAGCTATACCTTTTGAACCTTTTTTGATCCACCTGTTCATCCTGTTATTCCATGTTTCAAAGTCCGTACAGGCTTTTGCATCAGGTCTTTGCTGATAGAGCAATAGTTGGTTGGTAAAATTGAAATTATAAAGATAACCAGATGTTCTTAAAAATGAGAGCCACGCTTCCTCACTTTGAATAATATCATGACATGATTTTTCAAGAAGTTCATATAATGTATCTAATTTATTCAATTCATCTCACCTACCTTTCTTGATTTGTTTTATTTTTTCTTAAAAAGTTCTTATTTCTACACAAATTCTGCACAAGTAAATCTTTTGCACGTTTTTCCATATTTTTATATGCTTCTTCATATTCATTAAAATAATGACCTGTATAAAATCCATATTTTCTATTTCCATTTGTTTCCCAAGTAACGAATTTAGATGGAGATGTAGGACTGTATCCAATAACAATCGAATCATCATTGATGTGTATTTCCTTAATGATTTCATACGAGCCATTTTTTTCGTGATAGAATTTTGAAATATCTATTTTATTAAGACTCAATAAGAACATTGTATTTTCTGTAATATCTTTTCGCTTACAAAAATCAAAATAAAGATTCATTCCTTTTTTGTGAATAAGAGTTTCATGATTTTCTTTAGCATAACGCCAAATATCGTAATGGACATTCAACGGTGCATAAACCAATTCATATCCTCTTTCTAAATCACTAAACAAAAATAAATCTGGATTGAAATTAAAATGATCTAGATTTTGTGTATGATTTCGACTATCAACAATATCAAGTTGGATAGTGCTTTTTGTATTTTTATTCACAGCAACTGCACGAACAATATCATCCTTATTTTTAAGGATATACTCAACTGAATAATTACATTTGGTCTGTTTATCGATTATTTCTTGGCAAATCTCTTTTATTTGTAATTCTTTCACTTTTTATCTTCCTTTCTATCAAATGAAAAAAGGGAGAAATTTCTCCCCTTCATTTTCTGTCTAATCTGTTTCAGATGTCTGATTTGAATATATATTTTTAAACCAGCAACTCCAAAAAGAATAAGAAGTGAAGCTAAAACCGAACAGACATTATTTGTCATTCTTTTCTCCATATTTTCTTTTTGCATAGAAACATACGATCAAACCTAAAGCAAACATTCCCATTGCAACATAGAAACTGATATTACTATCATCACCTGTTTTTACAACAACAGGTTTTGCTTCATCTTTCATAACTACTTTTTGAACTTCTCCTGTATCAGAGATTGTAAATTCAACATCACTTGCAACATTGTAGCCTGCAGGTGCTAAATCTTCATGAAGAACATAAGTTTTTGAAACAGTTAATCCTTCGATTCGGTGTGGTTCTTTTCCAGAAATCCACGATTCAACTACTTCACCTGTTTCCTTGTCTTTTAATGTAAGTTTAGCCCCTTCGATTTCTTTTCCAGTTGTTGCATCTACTTTTGAAATATCTACCTTTGTGATTTCATCTTTCATTTTAACTTTGGTCACACTTCCATCTTCATTTACTGTAAATGTTACATCACTTGCTGTTGCATATCCTAGTGGTGCAAGATCTTCATGCAAGATATATTTTTTACCTGATACAAGACCTCTGATAATGTGAACATCTTTTGTTGATGTCCATTCTTCTACAAGATTTCCATCTTCATCTCTTAATGAAATTTTTGCACCTTCAAGTTCTTTTTCATTAATTGCATCAACTTTTGAAATTTCAGTTGCTGTCTTTTTATTAAGAACGTCAAGTTCTTTTGAATAGATGATCTTATCTGTGTGATCATAGCTTAAGTCAATGTCATAGACCTTATTGTTTTTAACATATCCTTCTAATTCTTGTACTTCTTTCAATTCATATTTTCCAAGTGGTAGTCCTGAAATATGAATTTCGCCTAATTCATTAGTCACATAATATCCGTTTTCTGAAATATCCATTGAAACAGCTTCACCTTTTTTATAAAGAAGTGTATTTCTTCCATCAAGTGAATAGATGTCTTCTTTTGCTGTTAATTGGAAAGTAACACCTGAAAGATCTTCCAATGTATCTCTGTCTCTTTTTTGCACATGGATTTCGCCATGAGGTGCAATGTTCGTTACATTCTTTGTAATGACATATTCTTTAGTTGTTAGATCTTTTTGTTCAAGATTGATCTGATGTACTTTTTCTGAAAGCACATATCCTTCATTTGTTAAAGTTTCCTTTAATTCATATTTGCCCATGAATAACGAATCAATGACAAGTTTTCCATTGGCATCTGTTTTTCCTTTAGCAACAGTAGCTCCTTTTGCATAGCGTAAACTACCATCAACTGCACTGTAGATATTTTCTTTGGCAGTTAATTCATATTCAACATCAGCTAGTGCTTCATTTGTAGCCTTGTCTGTCTTTGTTAAAATGATTTTTCCTTTTGGCTGTGCATTTTTAACTTTGACAGTTAGAATTGGATCTTCATCCTCATCCTTGTCATAATCTCTTGTATTTGTGATTGTGAATTTCACAGGTTGTTCTAGTTGCAAGAAGCCTTTAGGTGTTTCTACTTCTTCGATAGAATAATCTCCCGCGTCTAACTGTAAAGGAAGTGTTACTGTTCCTTCTTCAGCATCCTTTACTGTAACAACATTTTTAGAATTGGTTGTAAATGTGTCATATTTTTTACCGCCAACTTTTTGTACAACATAGTTTCCTTTTGAATCTTTGATTTTAAATGATGCACCATTTAATGTGACTTTCTTTCCTGATTCGGCATCTAATTTAATAATTTTAAGTTGTGACGTAAATGGTCGGTTATTCACATTGACACGTTTTACCTGTTCAACATCTTTATATTCACTGTAATCATCTGTTACTGAAATTGTGAAATCTGGTGCTGTAATATAATCCTTAGGTGCCTTTGTTTCTTTGACGATATATTTCCCATATGGCAGATATGGTGTATTTGCTTTACCATTTTTATCAGTTGTAATAACTGCGTAAGTTGTCGCATTGTCCCATCCAACATGATCAACTTCACTTTTTAAACGAAATGTGAACTCTGCTCCTTGTAATCCTTTTACAAGACCTGAAATGCTGTTTTTTTCTCCTGACTTAAAAACTTGGATCTTTTGCATATTCACTCTGTTAGTACCTTTTGCACTTCTTGATACTTTTGAAACTGTTTGTCCTTCATAATCGATTGATACACTGATCTTTGCATCATTGAATACCAATGAATCATTTGTTTTTGATTCTTGAATATAATATTTCCCTAATGGCAATTCACTCCAAGCAATCTTTCCATTGGCATCTGTTTTCTTGCTTGATACCAATGTACCTTTTTCATAGTAAGTTTTTGTTCCAGCCTGATTTGTAATCTTTTCACTTGCGTGTAATTCAAAAGTTACACCTTCAGCAGTAGCATCACCTTTTAGACCATTCGTTTTAGAAGTATCGATTTCTTTTTGGAAATCAATATTTCCTTTAGGTTCATCATCTGTAACACTCAATACTGTTGTCTTATCTTTTTCTACTTTCACTGTAAAAATATCTGTATTTAAAAGATATCCATGAGGTGCTTCTGTTTCCTTGACTTCATAAGTTCCAACCAATAGATCATTCACTTTGATCTTTCCATTTTTTACAAGGGTATTTTCATTATAACCATCATATGAAACAGATTTGATATTGAATTTTGCACCATCAATAAGATCTTGATTTGTATTCTTTTTAGTTAATTCCAAAGAACCAAAATCAAGCCATTCAATATTTAAATATAGACGTGCATCATCAGGATCCATGTTCCAAGTTCCTTGTGCTTGAGTTCCTGCACCTCCATCATGAATAGCTAACGCTGTAAATCGTTCACATCCGTTTCCACATACATTGTCACTCACAAAATTTGATGGTGAATTTTGACATGGCGCTGTGAAATAAAAGCTTTGTCCGCCATAAACTTTTGCAGTACCACCTGTTTGTGTTGCAGAAGTTCCAGCAATGTGAATTGTCACATTTGAAGCCAATGGGATATTCACTTCAGCAGATGAAGCACCATTTAACTTCACAGTATTTGTAACTTGTTGATTGCTTATCTTATCATAGCTTGCTTTAAACAATGCTCTGTTTCCTGATTTGTTGCCTTCCCAAGAAACACCATTACCTGGATCAGGTAATGAAATGATTCGACGATAGATGTTCATGATATTTGTACCATAATTACTTCCGAATGTTTGGTTGAACAAGTTTTCATCAAAACCTTTCCATTGTCCTGAATAAGCGCCACTTAAAAAGATATGTGTCAAAAGATATTTGATATCATCATTTGTAAGAGGGTCATCTGGACAGATAGCTGTCTTTAGATCAGCATCCGCAGCAAATTCACCATAGGCTGCTGGACCTCCAAAACCATAGTAAAGTAACTTTCTTACGTTTTCATTATTTTCAATGACCTGTGCAGGATATTTACCGCTTGCAGGTGTCTTCTTTTCTGCTTCCAAACAGAAAGCCCATTTGCCATCGTATTTACATGAATACGTTGACCATGAAGCAATGGATGGAATCTTTCTGCCCCACCACTCTGGATACTTGATATTTTTCACTCTTGTAAATTCTTTAGGAACGGATGGATCATAAGCATTTACGACACTCATTCCAAGCGTATTGAAACACATTGAAAATACCATTCCTATTGCCAAAAAAATCTTATATAGTTTAGAAAGTTTATTTTTCATTTTACTTTTTCTCCTGTTATTTATTGTTTGCAATGCAAGTTTCAAACATTGCCCTACTTCTTTTGTTTATAAATGTAAAAAGGACAATCTTTCGATTGTCCTATGGCTTGAATACCCATTTATTTAAATACATATATTCCTCCAACAAAAAAAGACAGATCATATCGACCTGCCTGCTTATAATATTAAATGGATAAAGAATGAGAGATTTTTATAAAAATTTGTTGGTAATATTTTGAATTTTTCAGTAATTATTTATGATAAACTATTTACTTATTCTTTATCCGCATTTAATTCTATCATGTTTCTACATAATTTGATAATGATTTACTTATAAATCTAATTTCTACGAAAATAATTGACTTACATAATTTTGAAGTCTATGAAGTATTCTTACGATATAGACATCATCATTCTTTACCATGTAAAAGACAACATAGTTTTTATAATGAACATATCTGTACCCACTGTTTACATCATTTTCAAGATACCATATATTTCCAATATCTGAATGACTTTTTAGATTTTCTATCTTATCTAAAATTCCTGATACTGTACTCTTTGCAGCTATTGGACTACATAATTTATATTTAATATAATCATAAATTTCATCAAGATCTCGTTGTGACTTTGGTGAATAGTGTATCTTATTCATTTTCAAATCTTTCCTTAAAATGTGATCTCATTGAATCTTCATCAATCCAGCCTTCTTCATTTGCTGAAGCTAAGCCTTCATTTAACATTTTCATTACTTCTAGTTCTGCTACCATTTTGTCATACTTCCTCGCTTTTCTTGACATTTCTTCTTGTTCATTTATATCCATAATAGTATAACAACCATGTCCATTTTTTGTTAAATAAACAGGAGAACCAACAGTAACATCTTCAAGTACTGCGCTGTAATTTCTTAAATCAGAGATAGGTTTTATATTTGGCATATTCTCTCCTCCTTTTATTAAAGTCATTATACTATTATTTTACGTCATATTCAACGTAATATACTTCGTAAAATTTCACTTAACCTTTTATCCAATTTTCATTTGTACCATATCGATAATGAGAAGCCCCACATACTTCTTCATTTCCAGCACAATGTCCTTCATCTAATAATTGATTAATTAAAATCTTTACTGAGTAATCGTTGCTATTATAGTAAGACTCATAATCTTTATAATCTATTGAATGTGTCAATTCTTTTCCACAATCACATTTAACCCAATATGTTACTCTTAAAATCTTTGTTTGTTCTTCCTTTTGAGGTTGTTGTGCATTAGTAGTATTTCCATTTGATGTTGGTTGACTTGGTGTTACAGAAGAAGGCTGATTGATTCCAACAGGTTGTGCCGGTGTTTGTTTTGTTTCAACTTTCTTTTGTATTTCGTTTTCATTAGTATTTTGATTACTCGTTTTCTCTTGAGTGTGCACATCACTTTTTACAGATTCTTGTTCTTCCTGAATCGTATTTTCTTCTACTGGTTGTTTGGAAGTATCATTTACAGTTTCATCACTTTCATTGGTTTCATCTTTAGATACATCCTTTTTCTTTGTTTTCTTTTTTGATACCTCTTTTTGTGAAATAATTACTTCTTTTTTACTTTCTACATGGTTATTCATTGGTAGTGCATTACAAACAACCAACAGTGTAGATAATCCAATAGCTATAATACTGCTTTTTTTCATACTTTCTTCATCTCCTTTTATTCATCATTATTTATTTCATATACAGTTTAGACTTCTGTTTACTTATTATCAAATTTACTATTTCCTTTATTAATTTGTAAAAAGCACATTGTGAAAATACCTATTAATGCACCAATTTGCATTGAAACAATAATAATTATTACTTCCTTCATAATATCCACCTTCCTTCAAAAAAAGACCTATAGTCATTGCTATAGGCCTTTCTACATATTTAGTTTAGATGTTAAGTTTTAAATCGTTTAACTTTTATGGTCTTGGTTTTAAACCATAGTAAATACCTAATCTTTCTGCTTTCCTCATTTGATAAGAATAATACAAGCCTGCAAGCGACAAAGTAGGTATTACATTTGCAAGTGTATCAAAATAGTAAACAACTCCAGATAAAACTGAAGAAAATAATCCAGTTGCTGCTCCTGAACCACTTAATTTATCTAATATATTTTTCACAAATCCGAAATACGTACTAGAAATCATCCCTTGTAATCCAGGTTCCAATTGGCTGTTCATATAATCTATTATTTCTTCTTCTTTTGTTTTTCCATTATCTAAAGCACCAGTAAATGCATTATACATTTTGGCACTTGTTGCTAAAATATCAGTACTATTTGTTATTCCAGCTGCATCAAGAGCTGTTATATATTTTGAATACTCATCATCCATATTTTCTTTTATTGATCCAAGCAATTCATTCATAAGCGTATAATTAGCACCATTTTCAATAAAATTCTTTATTCCGCTTGTATAAGTTCTAAATGCTTTATAAATAGCGACACCTGCTTGTGCTTTATAAAATTGTTCATATGCATCTATATCATTTTGCGAAATAATATTTGCATATACAGGATGTCCGAAATTTTTTTCATCTGAAAAACTCTTATCATAGTTTATATTTTCAATATAATGAGAGGTATACAAATACAAAATATATATGCTTTCATCATGATTTCCATCGTTATATTCATTATCATATACAGATCTAATATATTTCATTCGATCTTTTTGTTCCTCTTTAGATGCAGGTGGATTTCCATCATATGGATCTCCACTTCGTGATGATTGTATATTAACTTTTTTTGGTATAGATGTATCAAATAAATCATTTTTATCTAAAGATAAAGCGTCTAATAATTCATCATCCGTTTGAGTTAGCGTAATTAAATTCAATAATTGTCCTGATGTAATACCAGCTGAATTATACTTATCTGAAATATCGATTATTTGATCAGTCACTTCATTTAATGTAATTTCATCTTCCGCATTTACTGTTGGAATAGTTATTAATATCATACCAGCCGTAACAATTCCAATAAGTATTTTTTTAATCATAAGTTTTCTCCTTTCTTTTCTCTTAATCAACATCTAAACTAAATAATGTAAACTGATTATAATTATTAAAACGGACAATCTTTTCCTTTTTATTTTGTAATCTTATTAGATAACTATTTTCTTGATTAACTTCATATGAATCTATTTTTCCAATAATATCTTCAATAACTTTAAAATCTTCTCCAATATCATTCTGATTTTTCATCATAAAAGTTGTATATCCCTTATTTCGACGAACGAGCGAATACTCTTTTGTTTCCAAAACATTACACTCTACATATGCTTTCGTCATGTATAAGTAATTTGCTTGTTTGAAGAAAGAAAAACTTAATCCAGATAACAGCAGAGTAATCGTCCAAAAAATAATAGATATCTTCTTAAAATAAAAATCGAGATAAACTAATTTTCGTCTCAACAAAAGTAATGTAAAATAAACTAAACCATCGAAGGATATTATATTAAGATATTTTTCAGCAATGATAAAAAACAACAAAACTGGGTACAAAATCAAAAAATAATTTTCGCCCAATATCTCATACACTCTATCTGATAGTGTTGGATATATATACTTTTTCAAAGACCTCACAAGAATTCACCTCCATTTTATCTTTATTAAATTTTACTATGTAAGCTTTTTCATTGTCAATTTATATAATTATTCACATACATAAAATAAAAATTGTTTATTTTTTCCTTCTATACTAATATTACTTTTTCCAGTAAGATAACAGGAAAGGGGTTCTTAGGGGAAAACCGAGTCACATTTCCCCACAAAAAACAGACTCCCCCTTCACTAAGTCTGCTGAAATAAAATGTACAAAAAATACAGTTATATATGTAACTGTCATCTTTCTTGCTCTTTATTTCTTCTTTTTGCCCATCCTTTTAAAAGTTTCAATATAACTTCACTTTTTTCTCTAGGCGTATAGTTTTTTGGAAAGTATTCATTAATATCCTCCATTTTAAACGACAATTTTTCTTTCTGATTCGCTTTTTCTTCCGTCATTATTGAATAAATAACATTTTCATCTAGACGATTTTCTCTTGATAACTCCTTCATTCTTATTGTTTGAGCATGTGACGGTGTTAAATCAAGTCCTTCAATATTTTTTACCACAAGTTGTTGATTTTCTTTTGAAAGATATGAAAGTTCTACAGCAGGATTAAATGCAATCTTTTTTCCATCACTTCTTAAACCATCGACCATATCTCGCAACGGTTCAATTAATTCAGTTAAACGAATAAATCGTTGAATCTGTGTCCTTGTGTTGCCAACATCTTCTGCCAGTTGTTCAATTGAATACTTATTTTTCAACTTCTGCCCAACTTGGGTAGAAGTTATATCACTTCTTTTACCTTGATGTTTCATTGCATCTAATTTCAATTTGTAAGCAAATCCTCTTTCAGTTGGTAAAATGTTTTCCCTTTGTATATTTGAATCAACCATAATGATTGTTGCTTGGTCATCAGTAAGTTCTCTTACAATAGCCTGTATCTTTTCTTGACCATTTACCATTGCTGCATTCATTCTTCTATGACCAGAAATCATTTCGTATCCGTGACCATTTGGATGTGGTCTTACAAGAACAGGAACTAAAATACCATTTTCTGAAACACTTTTTACAAGTTCAGACATCTGTTCATCATTTCTAACCCTAAACGGATGATTTTTAAACTCCTGAATATCTTCGACAGGAACTTCCATTATCTTTTCTAGTTTTGCCTCCTGTCTTTGTTCTTCATTAGTAAATAAATCATCGTACGTAGGAACTCTTATGTCGTTTATGCTCTTTTTCGGCATTTAAGATGACCTCCTTTGTAAAAGCTTCATAAGCTTTAGTTGCCGCACCTTTTGGATCATATTGAAATATGCTTTCTCCTATTCCTGTACTTTCTGCTGCCTTTGTACATCTTGGAATTGTTGTATCAAATACCTTAATATGCCCTCCAAAGTTTTCTCTAACTTCATGTGTGATTTTCTTTGATAGATTGGTTCTTTCATTTGTCATCGTAATCAACACACCTTCAATTTTTAAATCATGATTAAGATTTCTTCTAACCATATTAATTGATCTTAATAAGTCAGCCATACCTTCAACTGCATAAGGCTCTGCCTGTACAGTTATAACAACTTTATCAGAAGCAGTAAGAGCATTAATAGGTAGATTATCCAGTGATGGATTTGTATCTATAATGACATAATCATAGTCATCTCTTACGGTATCAATAAATCTTTTCAATACCGTTTCTCTACACATAGCACTTTCTAATTTAGAATTTATTCCTGCAAGAGAAATATTTGATGGAACAATATCCACATTTTCATTACTGTGAAGTATTAGCTGTTCTCTATTAAGTGGTATATCTTCAATAACTGATACAATAACATCCTTCATAGATAAAGGATATTGTGTACTGTCATAAAATCCAAATGCTTTTGTTGAATGTCCTTGTGGATCTAAATCTAACAGCAATACCTTTTTGTTATTTAATGCAAGACATGCACTTAAACTAACAGATGTCATTGTTTTACCTACACCACCCTTTTGATTTGCTATTGCTATTACTTCGCTCATTTGTAATCACTCCTATCTTTATATATAGCATTAAATTAACCTCCTTTCTTTTTTGCCAATCATTGATTGGCTATGTAAAAAAAGCCATCTGCTATGATGACTTTTATATGCTATCTTTCTTGTTGTTTATGTTTTGTATTTTTACTGTAGTCTTTTAATGGAACTTTCTTATCCATTACATGCTCCCTTATATTGAAAAATTCATCATGACTTTCACAAGCAATGATATAATCAAAACAAAATTTTCCTTTATCTGTCGATGGCTCAACAGTACTTAGATATCTTTTATCATTAAAAGCAGAATAGATAAAAGCATCACCAACCTTTAAATTTTTAGCAAGTTTTAGATTGCCTTCATAAAATAACACAAATGGCGGACATGAAACCTGCTTTAAAAAATCAGGATAATTACTATCAAGTATTGTTACGTATTTTGTTTTCAATACCCTTTTTAATTTAATAAATTCATTTTCATCTACAGGTTCTTTTGCCTTTAAAGATTCATATATTTTTTTAAAATCTCCTTCATGCTTCAATGAAAAATAAAGTAACACGTTATCCATATTCTTATCACCTCCTTTATATGAAAAAAGGAGATCCATTTTGAATCTCCTTTGCTTATTAAATTGTTTACTTAGTCCCTTTTAATTTCTAATATGTTATCTAGTTTGTTAGAAAAGCCCTATTTTTGTTAGATAAAAAGTCAAGAAAAGTTCCACACTTTGTTAGAAAGAAAAAAGGATATTCAATAAGCAATAATACCTATCAAACATCCTATTTTTAATAGAAAAACCAATAAAAATGGCGGCACTTATGGGATTTGAACCCATGACCTTACGCTTAGGAGGCGTATGCTCTATCCAGCTGAGCTAAAGCGCCACATCTTTTTTCTGCCCGTTATAGCTCATTTAGGCTAGATACTGCTCTACGCTTAGGAGGCGATTGCATTATCCAGCTATGCTACGAGGACAAAGCCTCTATTATCCTAACAAATATTTATTTAAAATACAATCTATGTATCTAATTCTTTCATTTTATTACGAAAGTCAATGATATCATTAAAAAGCATACGAATGACACAAATCATTGGTACTCCTAGGAACATTCCAATAAAGCCAAAGAAATGTCCAAAGACGGTAATAGAAAGTAAAACCCAAAATGGTGAAATACCAACAACATCTCCTAAAATCTTTGGTCCTAAGAATAAACCATCAAATTGTTGTAAAGCAAAGACAAAAACTAAGACTGCTAAAGCATGGAATAAATCTCCTGTCATCAAGGCTACAAGAACAGCAGGAAACCCACCGATAAATGGTCCAAAGTAAGGAATCATATTCGTAATCAAAATAAAGACAGCAAGAATTGGGAAGAATTTTACTTTTAAAATAGCGAGTCCAATAAATGCGATAATTCCAATAATTAATGAATCTAAGAATTTTCCATAAATAAATTGTCCAAAGATTTGATGTGATCTAACTGCATAATCGTGAATAAGTTCTATTTTTTCTTTTGACATAAAAAGTGAACATAAACGATCAAAGATACTTACTAATTTTTTTGCTTCAATTAAAACATAAGGTGTAAATATTAAACCTAAAACAGCTGTAATAATCGTACTTCCTGCTTTAAAGAGAGTCCCAAGTGTCGCAATTGGATCAATAGCTTCAATTGAATTAACATATTTAACAACCATTTCATCTATTTTAATAATAACTTCACTGGCAAGATTACTTCCTAAATAAGTTTCCAATGTCTTTTCAAAGTTTTTAATATACAAAGTTAAATTATCCGCAATATTGACAACATAATTGACAAGTGCAGGAATAATAGCAATTAATAATATCACAATAATTAAAACAAAGACAACAAAAACAAGAATAGAAGAAATTGTATGACTATATTTAATAAGCTTTTTATTTTGAAAAGAGTCTAAAAACATTTCAAATTTATAAACCAATGGTTGTAAAAAATAAGCAAGTATTGCTCCTACAATCAAAGGAATAAAAGCTGATAAAATATTGGAAAATAATGAAATATCAAATGTTTTATAAATAAAAATAATAACACACGCACACAAAATAATTCCTACATAATTCTTTACTGTCCTCATTTTAAACCACCTCAAACTTTTTTCCATTATATCACACTCTCTATATTTTTACGATGCTTATTCCAACTTCTTAATAATCTTCTTATATAATAAATACTCATTTTTTCATAAACTTCTTGAGTCTTTAAATCTACTAAACAATAATCTTGTTCATATTTTATAATGGTCAAACCATAATGATATAAACCACTAATGATATCAATATCCAATAAAAAACCTCCTTTACACATTCTATGTATAAAGTGAGGTATTATAATAAATAAATAATAAATAGCTTAAAGACAACAAAAAGCCACCTATAACATCAGAAAAATAATGTACACCTAAATAGATACGACTTAATCCTATTAAAAAAATCATCATCATTAAAAATATTTCTATTACTTTTTTATATTTTAGAGAGCTTTTTTGAACTTCAAGAACTAATAATCCATAACCAATCATTGCTGACATACTATGACCACTTGGGAAACTATAGTTTGTTTCTTTAACTAAATGATATATTTGAGGTGGTCTTGGTCTTTTAACCAAAGCTTTAATTATACGATTCATTCCTTGAATAATTAACAAGTGAATTCCTACCCAAATATCTTTTTTATTTTTTAGAATCACTAAAGTTAAAACAAGAATTACATAAAACCAAGTACTTCCAAGGGTTGAACAAAGTTTAAAAAAGGATGTCATAAAATCACATTTTAAATTTTGAACCAAATGATAAATGAACCAATCTATTGATTGAATGACTTGATATTTAATCAAAAAGTAATCAATGATAAATAAACAAAGAGGAATCATAAATAAAAATTTCTTTTTCATCTTATTCTTCTATTTCTAATTGATAAACTTTTTCAAAGACTTTAATAAGCATACCATAAAGCTTTTCATTACTACTACTAATTAAAAAACCATAAACACGCTTTGTGAGTGCTTTATATAATTTAGGATCATTAAATCCTAAATGTACATTTAAAAGTTCAATTTGTTCCTTTTGATTTGATTTTAATAACAAATAAACAGTAATAACATATACCTTAGATAAATATTCAATAACATAACTTCTTTGTCTTCGGCTCTTTAAAGAATAAACATCATATAAATCCCATAAGCTTTTCATTAAATCAACATAACTATTTGATTTAGAAATATGAATTTTTCGACGTGTTCCATAACAATGGAAAGGAACATTTAAATAATACATTGATTTAATATAAGGAATTGTTCCATAAACTGTTAATTCATTATAAAAAATATTTTCTTCATCTGTATTTATCTTTTTTAAAGTACTTGTTTTAATAATGACTGAACCTAAATCAATTTGAAAATGTTTATGAAACGCTTTAATATTATGCCATTCAAAAATTGTTTCCATTGGAAAAACATTTTTATAAGAGACACGTTTTTCTTTTTCTTGGGGAATAACATATTTATAATCAGTAACAAGCAAATCCAAATTAGCTTGAATTCGAATAAAGTCACGAATCGTTTCAATAACACTTACGAGTGAAGGTTGATCTAAATAATCAAAGCATTGAAGTATTTTGAAATAAAGGCCCTCACTATGTTCTAGAGCTATTTTTAAAAAAGGAACATCTTCCCTTGTTGTAATAACTTTTACAGTTTCAGGATAAGCTTCTTCATATTCTTTAGCTACTTGTAATGTTTCGTCATGTGAATGACGATCGACAATTAATACTTCTACTTCATCTTTCATTAAAAGACATGAATTAATGGCTTTATGCATTTCCATGATTGAGTTATAACAAGGTATACATACTGTTAATAATTTCATAATTTAATCCTCCAAAAATATTTTATCATAATTTATCTATTAGTTCACGTTTTATTGCATTTACCTTGATTTTATGCTATTTTATTAAGGTATCTAAAGGAGGAAATTATATGCATTTTGTTATTAATGTATTTGTTACAGCTGTATGTTTTATCTCTATTATTTTATTTAAAGAGATTCTTAATAAAATTGTGAAAGTCTTATTAAGTGTTATTGGATGTGGTACATTATCTTATGCACTTGCTATTCTTGTTAAAAAATGTGGAGAATGGTTTGGATGTTGGTCTGGTGATGCTAAATATATTAAAGGCAATTTCTTATGGATCTTACCAATCGTTTTAGTTATTTACATTATTATTTGTTTTATCATTGCAAAGAAAAATAAAGCTTAAATCAAAGCTTTATTTTTTTATACCCACAGCTTTTTTTGCTAAGCTATCTGCGACTTCATTATAGTAATCTCCGCTATGTGCCAATACCTTTTGAAAATAAATATCTATCTTCTTTTTCATATCATTGATTGTTTTAACATAATTTTGAGTTTGTTCCTTATTTGCTTTCCATAAACCTGTCGCCCATTTTTCAATACCTTCGTAATCATAATAAATGCAAATAGACTCATAATGATGATCAATTGCATAAGCAATAGCTTTCATACATCCTAAAATTTCTCCTGAAACATTTCTCATAGATGCATAATCTGGTTGATTTCCTTTTCCAAGTAACTGTTTAATGACTTGTTGTCCTTCAATTAAAACACAACCATAACCATATTCTTTGGTTTTAATATTATAACTACCATCAACATAAGCAAGTAAAGTTAAATCATCACTCACTTTTCTTTCTTCTTTTTTTATAAATGCTTTTGCCTCTTCTTCATTTGTAAAAGATTTATAAACTGCTCCTGAATAACCATTAACTTGTTCTTTACATTCATCCCAAGTATGATAAATTCCTGGCTTTTTTCCTTCTTTTACTGCATAAAATTTTGCCATAATAAACTCCTTTGCTTATTCTATTTTATTATAATCATTGAAACAATGATTGTATATCTTTTTTAATTGTTTTAAAATGTATATAGTATATTTAAGTGAGGTAGTAACATGAAACGTTGTCTTATTATTATTAATCCATCATCTGGAAAACATATTATTCAAAATAAACTAGATCGTATTATTGGTCAATTAACATTACAAAACATTGTAGAACATTTTGAAATATTTTATACAGAAAAAAAAGATGATGCCTATTATAAAACAAGAGATTGTGATGAGAATCAATATGATTTTATCATGTCTGTTGGTGGTGATGGTACTTTAAACGAGGTTATTTCAGGAATGGTAGATAGTCATAAAAAAATACCATTATGCATATTAGCGGCAGGCACAGTAAATGACTTTGCTAATTATTTAAATATTCCAAGTTCAGTAAATGGTATTGTAGAAATGATTAAAAACTTTAATGTTATTTCGAGTGATGTAGGAAAAATTAATAATCAATATTTCATTAATGTTGCTGCTGCAGGAATGTTTTCAGATATTTCTTTTGTGGTATCAAAAGAAGAAAAGAAAAAGTTTGGTCCATTAGCTTATTATTTTAAAGGCATGACCCAACTTCCTCAACAGTTATCAACAAATCTTCATTTAAATGTAACTGTAGATAATGAATCTTTTGAAGAAGATGCTTACATATTTGCCATCACAAATACCAATCGTGTCGGTGGCTTTGATGGTATCATTCCTTTTGCGGATATTAATGATGGAAAACTCGATCTTGTTATTGTAAAAAGATGTTCAATCACAGATTTAATTGCACTCATTAAAGATTATCGTTTTGGTAAACATGATAAAAGTCCTTTTATTCACTATGTTCAAGGACAACATATTCACATTACTTGTGATCAAGTTCTTACAATGGATATAGATGGTGAAGAAGGCACACATCTTCCAATTGACGTACATACTTTACAAAAATCAATTCAATTATTAGTTCCTTTAAAATAATTAATTATATAAAAAAGGTTTCACTGTTATATTTGATAACAGTTGAAATCTTTTTTAGTTCTAGTTAATAATTCTTAAAACATCTTCTTCACTATTGATGTTAAAGATATTTAATGTAAGTTCATTCAATTTTTCTAACG
>OLQN01000091.1_pt1 | contig 72964 bp, 70 predicted proteins | sample 1673181 | NCBI WGS metagenome assembly OLQN01 (sample SAMEA3136763, study PRJEB25190) | human gut metagenome | biome: human gut; feature: human-associated habitat; material: faeces | place: Austria | collected 2013
ATTCTCCACGTGGAGATTTCGAAATATCCACGTGGAAATCACTTTTCCCCGACACGGCGCCGTTTCGATATGTGATCTGTTCTAAATTATTGTAGCTAGTCGGCGTTGAATTTTCCCAGCCAGACTCTGCAGGTCAATGAGACGATTCTGCTGCGCGATAGTCTATCGGCTTACCCTGACACAAAATTGCATCGAGTCTTAAGAGAGTCTATTTACTCGCTGATGGTGCTGAAACCCGCACCAGCTCTTCAAAAGAAAGGTTGACTACTTAGTGATTCCCCTGTGGGGATGTTTTTAGGTCTCTTTCGTTTGTTGAAAATAATCACTATCTTTGCCAACCGACATGTTGCTCAGTCTTGTTAGAGACACTTGTTCGTCACAAATATCTCTGAGTGACCAAACAACATCTTACAGGAGTAGCTCTCGAGTTATACTTTTGTAGAGTGGTTCGAGAGGTGGGGACTCCACTAAATTCCTAAGTCTATAATCAATAATCAAAACAAGATTGTATATGAAACGAATATTACCACTTATGCTGACGCTGCTCGTGATGGTGCTCACTGGTACCGCACATGCAGCTGTGGCTAACTTCATGGGGGGGGGCGGCCCCCAGCTCTGCGCTCGATAAGACGGGAGAGCTAAGAGAGCAGACGATGTACACGGTGAACTACTCCTTATCTGACCCCAAAGTCAAGATGAAAGTTTCCTGGACCGACCAAACAACCTATGTAGAAACCCAAGTCAAGAGTGGAGACAAAGTACCAGCTGGTACCGACGTGATGTTCTTTGTTTTTCTTGAGGGTGGCTACGAGATGGAGAGCTGGATCATCGATGGAAACCCCGTGCCTCTAGATGAAACCTTCCCCTGGCGACAGATTATAACGATCAACAAGGATATTACTGTGCAAGCTATCGTAAAGATGGGTGCCCGTAAGTATAAGATCTCCCTCGGGAAGGGTCAAGGAGGCAGTATCGAGGGTAAGTACGTAGACGAAGAAGGCTATAATAGGACCTTTGACGGCGAACAGGATATCCAAGAGGGTACAGAGGTCTCTATCCGTGCGACACCAGATCCTAACCGTATGGTCGACAAGTGGTATCTCAATAGGAAAGAGGTAGCATCCTCAGCTGAGGATCCTAACCTCTACGTACTGACAGTGTCAGAGCCTGCTACGGTATATGTCACTTTCAAGGAAGGTAAGTCTGGCTATGTAGTCAACTATACTGCTGACGAGCATGGATCGATCGAAAAAGCCGAGGTATACCTACCTTCTGGCATTACGACCTTCACCTCTGGAGAGTCTATCTCTGCGGGAGTGAAGGTGAAGTTCACCGCTAAGCCTGACAAGGGTTATGATGTGGACATGTGGTATGTCAACGATCAGCCTGCAGAGGCTTTCTATGCTGGCAAGACTGAGTTTGAGACCACGGTCCAAGGCAAGATGGATGTCAAGGTTACCTTTAAGAAGGGTGCACCGGCACAGTATCCTGTCAGCTGGGAGATAGAGGGTGGTCTCTTCGTGGCCAAGTACAAGGCTGAAGGCTCTGATAAGTGGACTGCCATAAAGAGTGGCGAACGTGTACTCGATGGTACAAAGCTGACCCTATGGGTGAACCCTGGAAAGAATGAGGTCAAAGAGTGGTACATCAATGGTGAGCTACGAGAGGACCTAGCAGGAGCCGGCATCAAGGAGACCGTCATTACCATCGAGGGTGCGACCAAGATCAAGGTGATCTGTGGCCCAGCAACTCCAGCACCCGCCTCCTACACGCTTACCTACTCAGTGTCACCTAAGGAGCAGGCTAAGCTAACCGTCACTAACGCTAAGACCAAGGAGGCTATCACCTCTGGCTCTAAGGTTGTAGAGGGTACCCAGATCACCTGCCAGCTAGCAATCCCCGAGGGATCTATGTGGCAGCTGGAGAAGTGGACCATCGGTGGCAAGGACTACACAGAGGGTGCTAAGAAGTCAACCATCACGCTGACCATCGATAAGGATCTAGATATACAAGCAGTACTCCTAGATCACACCTCTGTAGCGGCTCCTGCTCACACGAGCTATGCAGTCTCTATGCAAGAGGGTATGCTCGTCATCGCAGGTCTCGTCACGCCTACTCAGGTAGACCTATACAATACGGCAGGCGAGCTCATCCTATCACGCCAGATGGAGACGAGCACGCTAGCTATCGGTGACCTACCTCAAGGTGTCTACTACCTCGTCGTAGCTGGCCAGTCGTACAAAGTCATCAATAAGTAGTCAGTCTAGTACAGACTGAACTAAAATCAAAGTCCACCACGACAACCCGTCGTGGTGGACTATGCACGCAAACCAACGTACTAAACATCAAATACGTAATTAGATTAATGAACAAACTAACTTTCAGCAGTCTCGGTAGAGTGTGGCATACCCTATGCTTACTCCTCTGCTGTGGACTTATCTCAACGCTTTCCCTAGCTGCACAAAACGTCCCTGAGGGATGGAAGTTTAGACTAGGTGCTCCCGCACTAGAGTCTCCAACAGGTGTGACAGCAAATGGATTCACTGCAACTTGGAGCAATGTAGAGCCTCAGCAACTTAACGATGATGGCACGGCCTGGAATGATGTCTTCTTCCGACTGATTACCACTAGAGAGATCGAAGCTAAGAGTGATGGCTACTACGACATAGCCAAGGCTACTATTAAGCCTAACCCATCTGGCCAAAGCGAGTCGATATCTTACACTCAGGCTTATCTAGACAAGCAGCTCTCACAGACGGACTGGTTCGGTGCACTGCTCTACTGGACACCTAACGGATTCTCTATCAACGCTAAGGACCTAGAGAGCTCAGGCCTGCCTGATGATGCTATCGGTGGTAGCGCACGACTCACATCTCCCGTGATGGATCTAACCAACGCTGATGGCAAGTACACCGTCGAGTTTACCGTCAAGGCACTACAAGCCAGCGGTAGCAGTGTCAAGATGAAGATCTTCGGCTATGGTGAGGAGATCAGCTACATAACGGGTGTACCAGGCGTTCAAGAGTTTACACTAGCCAATGATGGTCAGGAGCATAAGTATAGCTTCGACTTTGAGGCAGGTACTTGGTGCCATCGTATCGTCATCGAGATCAATGAGTATGCGGAGGTCGAGTTTTCCAAAAACTTGGTCGTCAAGCAGCGTCTTAAGAAAGGCGATAGAGCTTATAGAAGTACCTCTTACTTTATCATTCCCTTCGGCGCGGCTAAGTCTAATCGTGACAACCCAGCAGGTCTATCGGGCCCCGAGATGTATCGAGTTCAGTACTCGTATACCTTCGAGGGTATGGATAGTCGCTGCCTAGATCTAGCAGCTGCAAAGGCCGATCGTGAGCGTATCGCCTATCGTATGCTCTCCACTAATAACCGTCCTGGCTATGGCGACAAGCGTAACCTCAGCAAGTCTATGTACTCTGAGCCTGCTTACTTTGACAACTTTGAGGATCCCAACGACTATCTTTATGTAGGTTACTGCAACTATGAGGCTCCTAACTACGAGGCAGTAGAGCCTTCAGGGGTCACATGGGCTGGCTACCATGGTGGTGCTATCAAGCTGACTAAAGAGAAGCTCAAGGATCTTGTCGGTGCTCAGGTCGTCGGTTTACGATTTGCCTCTGCTGCCTCTCTGCAGAAGGATCAAGTAAACAATGAGCCTGGCTTCTACACTCCGAAGCTCCCTTGTATCTTCCTCGCAGAGTCTGTACCTACATGGGATCGCACTGACATCAACAACATAAAGCTTATCACTCCCTGGAAGCCTATCCAAGTTACTACGGTCGATAAGTTTAAAAACGGGTGGAATACGCTCTTCTTTGACAAGCCGTATGAGATCAAAGCTGAGAGCGAGTTCTTCGCAGGAGCTTATGCTTATGACGCTGCTGGCGTGGGTGGTATCCTCGTCAGAAGCTATCAGACACCAGGTGTAGATCCTAACTCTGCTTGGATAGCCTCTAACTGGAGTACCTATACCATCGAAGAGGCTCAGTTTAATACTAAAGTGAGTAAGGCTGATGGTCCTCTCTTGATGCAACTTGTCATAAAGCCTAAGAGTGCAGATCCTACGGTACAGAACCGCGGTGAGATCAGCAATCTTCAGGTCCCTGCCTTCATCTATAGCGATGAGGAGCTCAAGCCTACGGTAGAGCTCTTTAACTCTGGTATCAAGGCTATCACTAAGATCAAGGTGGAAACAGATCTCGCTGGTAAGAAGCAGACGCAGACTGTCGCTCTTGATAAGCCACTAGCAGCTTCAATCAGCAAGGTAGTCGCACTACAGTCTATCGACCACGAGGGCATCTCTGGCAAGGCACAGCTTGCCGTCAAGCTCCTAGAGATTAACGGGGTAGCTCTCAAGACACCGATGACTCTGACAGCTGGGCTAGAGATCCTCAAGCGTGACGAGGCCTTCGAGCGTACGACGCTTGTAGAGATCTTTACCTCCGAAAAGTGCCAGTACTGTCCAGCTGGTGTCTCTACAATGGAGAGTCTGATCGATAACCCTAGCAATGCTAAGATCAAGGAGCGCCTTGCCATCGTATCGCATCACGCTTTCTTCCAGCCAGACTTTATAATGCTACCCTATAGTAAGGAGCTAGCTCCATTCTATGGTGTCAAGAGCGCAGCTGGAGACATCTCGCTAATTAAGCCAAGCTCTCCGACGATCATGTTCAACCGTAAGCCTCTCCCCGCACTGGGCGATGCTAAGGGTCAGAACGGTTCTGTCTATAGCATTATAACCAATCAAAACGAGCTTAATAAGGTGGCTGAGGCAGCTGAGGCAAATCCCGCAGCAGTCTTTGTAGAGGTCAAGCCTTGGTTCAAGAAGGAGAGCAATACGCTGAACGTCCTCGTACGGGGTCGTGCCTCTGCACGCTTGGATCGCTCTCGTCCAGTCTACCTGACCATCATGATGACTCAGGATCGTATCAAGCCTCGTAAGCAAGCTGGCAGTATGCCTGCGGGCTTTATGCAGACCAACGTGCTGCGGTATGTCGATGAGGGTGGCTTTAAGGGCTCTGAGGTGACCTTTGATGAAAAGGGCAACTTTAATGTCGTTAAGGACATCCCTGTCAAGACTACTGATGCTAAGAGTGGTACGCTCCCTGAGAACCAGTTCCTCCTAGAGGGTGACAACAAGAGTGTCGAGGATGTAATGAAGGAGGTCAATGTCATTGCCTTCCTACACTACTACGAGCAGCTCCCCACCAATGACAATGTGGTGGATAATGATCAGCGACTCCTCAAGAATGAGGTGCTCAACGCAGCACAGCGTCGAGTCTCCTTTACGAACTTTGATAGTGTCGAGGAGATCGCCTCTCAAGATGTCCAGGTGACTATCGAGGAGGGTGCTGTACGTGTCAACGTCCCTGTCACAGAGCTTCAGGTGTACGACATGACAGGTCGTCTTGTACCCGCTACGGGACTCACGGCTGGAGCTTATGTCGTACGTCTCGAGCTACAGGACGGCTCCGAGATGTTTACTAAGGTTGTTGCCAAGTAAATCGTAATCTAGAATGCTCTCCTAAGTCACGGCTGTGTATGCTGACTTATGGAGAGCATTCTAGCTTTTCTAATTATCCATCAAAGCTTATACTATATATAACAGATACAGACAATGCACTATTTGAATAAACTATCAATAGTCTCACTACTACTGCTGAGTGCAACGGTTTCGCTCTTTGGTCAAGACTTCTTTTCGGGAGGAGATGGCTCTAAAGAGGATCCGTATAAGATCGCTACGGAGGCAGACCTACGTACATTAGCTACTGAGGTCAACGACAAGTACAACTCTTTCGCCGGTCGCTACTTCAAGCAGACAGCAGACATTACCTTCACGTCTGACAAAGCTATACTGCCTATCGGCGGACCGATCCTTGATGACTTCGACCGCCCCAATGAAATGTGCTTCCAGGGGACGTATGACGGCGATATGCACAAGATCTACAACCTCAATCTCTATGATGAGCGTCAGCTTATCGAGGGTGAGGAGGTTTACATGGGTGTCGGCCTCTTTGGTGTACTAGGCGATGGAGCGACGATCAAGAATGTAGTCATCGCTTCGGGGCGCATCTATGGCTTTTCAGCCGTTGGTGCTATCGCAGGTAAGATTAAGAACAACTGTACGATCACCCGCTGCAAGATCGGTCCCGATGTACGTATCATATCTTGGGCTAATGCCGGAGGTATTGCTGGTACTTCACTCGGTGAGGGAATGAAGATCATCGAGTGTGTCAACTATGCCAATATCGAGGTGTATGGTCAAGGAATACACAAGTCTGCAGGTGGTATCATCGCATCGTCAGCAAACACGACCATCGAGGGCTGTGCCAACTTTGGAGACATCTGGGCTAAGGGTGGCTTCGCTGGTGGTATCATAGGCGTTATGCCACAGTCTACGGCTGACTTCATATTTAAGTATCCTGAGATCCGGAGCTGTATGAATGCTGGAGATGTCTCTGCTATGGATCCAAACGCAGGAGGTCTGATTGGAGCTACTGGATACAACCTGTCAAATGACCTCATAGGTCCCGTCCCTCACCAGCTCATCTCAAACTCTTATAGCTATGGTCAGACGATGGTCACTTTCACCGACACCTATGGTCCTATATGTGCCTTTTACGCAAAGCGCTTCCCGCTCTCTGTGTCTAAGACTTTCTACAACAAGGATCGCTACGTAATGAAGAAAGGAGAGAACAGTGCAAACGCCGAGCTTGCCTTTTCTCTTGGAGAGGCAAAGAGTCACGCAGAGATCCTATCTCCCGACTTCATCACAACGCTCAACGAGGATGGTGCGTCAGACTTTGAGGCTGATAAGCATAAGATCAATGGCACAATGCCTATCCTCAAGTGGATCAATGATACCTACGATGCAGAGATCGACAAGCCCAACCAGTATCGTAAGGACATCCCCTACACGAAGGTCAAGCAGCGTGCGGGTTCATTCTTCAATCCCAATCGCTCTGGAGACTTCATCATCTACGATATGAGTCGTCTGACGCCTAATATCCAAGCTAAGTCACTAGGAGCTAACCTAGACAAGGGCTGGGTAGGTCGTGTCCTGCCGATACAGGGAGGCAAGTCATACCGCTTCTTTATGTCGACCTCGGCATTCCGTCGAAACCTCAAGGAGAATGGTATGTATGAGAAAGATTATTCCAACAAGCCTGCTGATCACTGGCTCATCACACCTGCCTTTACGGTCACAAGAGATGTCCCCTGGTTCCACTGGGTAGGAGCTTCGGAAGATGGAGGTACCCCTTCGACCTACGAGCTTTATGTCGTAGAGGGAGCCGATGAGCCTATGCCTAGCGAGATCCTTAAGACCCAGCCTATCTATACGGTAGAGAAGGAGGAGGGAACCCAAGTGCTTAAAGAGACTATCACAGTAAAGGAAAAAGAAGGAGAGCGTGAAGAGGAGCGTGTTTACAACACCTTTACAGCGCACAAGGTAGACCTCTCTAAGTACAATGGTAAGAAGATCAGACTCGCCTTTAGAGATAGCTCTGTAGATAAGTTTAACCTCTTTATCGGTCAGATGAAGATGGCTCAGGCTAACGCCATCACTACGGTGGAGGGTGCAGCCAACTGTCTCATCGAGGTCTCTGAGCAGACGCTCTCAGCTACGCGTGCCGAGAGCCTCTTGACGCTGTACAGCATCTCAGGTCAGCAGCTAGCACAGGCACAGGATCAGCTCGTCTATCGTGGCCAGTCTGGTGTCTACATCCTGGTCGTATCTGATGCTACGGGCTACACAGAGAGACGTAAGGTAGTACTCTACTAGTCTTATACAATAAAGATCGGCCTCAATGAGCTTACGTAATAGCTCCTTTGGGGTCGATCTTTTCTTTTACATCACATATCACTAAATCCTTATTTCTATGAAACGTACCTCTACACTCTTACTGGCCTTGGTGGCTTTGTGCACAGCGATGAGCCTGTCGGCTCAAGAGCTACAAACACGCAAGGCTCTGGTCAATCCACGTAATGCCGGGAGTGAGATCACCGTGCTCTCAGGAAGCTCTGGGCTTCGCTCTGACTTTACCTCTCCCGCGGAGGCAAAAGGCGATCTGACGCTCTTCCTCAGGGAGGACTTCTCTCTGATGACTGCTGGTAGTGAGCTAGCACCCGACACTGTCGGTACTATCTGCGCTCCCGATGGAACGTACAAGTATCGTGTCTGGCAAAACATCGATCCTCAGTACACGCACTGGCGAGGCTGGGGTGGCACCTTTGATGGTCTAACCTTCGAGGAGTGCCAGGGCAAAGGCTCCACACACGCAGCTGGTGGCACAATACATCTAGGTAGCAAGGAGGCCGCCAAGCTCAACACGCCACCTCTTGATCTGATGGATGTCACGCTACATGAGGATGACCTAACGAGTGACAACATCATCGTCCTACGCTTTAGAGCCAAGGTGACACAGCCTATCGATCCTAAGCTCTGTACGGTCAAGCTCTTTGTCGAGTCTTCTGAGACCTCTTGGTATCGGGATAGTGATAATCCTGTCTACAAGGGGGAGTGGAGCGTACTGCGTCCTCTGACTCCAGAGATTACGGACCTATCGACAGAGTGGCAAACCTATGAGATGGCCTTCGCAGGTGCTGGTCATAGTACCATCATCAATATGGGCTTTCAGGTGATGCCTCTGAGCCGTGAGATTGCGGATGCAGGTGGTTACCACTTTGACATGCTCCTAGACGATGTCGAGGTGTACAAGATGAAGCCCTTCCTATCCATTCCCAAGGTAACGGGCTGTACAGACTTTACGGCTGATAGCTTTGTCGCTAATTGGGCTGCTGTCGATGGGGCTGATAGTTATCTCGTAGATGTCTACTATATGGCTGTCGATGAGACGGTACCTCCCAATCAGATGGGACAGCGTCCTATGATACGCAAGGACTATCTCACGGGACAAAAGGTGACCACCAATAGCTACAAGGTCACTGGCGTAGACCCTCAGTACACTTACTACTACAATGTACGAGCTGTCAAGGGGGATAAAGAGTCTTACCACTCAGTAGACCAAGAGGTCAGTGGACTCTCAGCTCCAGAGCTACAGCCAGTCTCAGATCTGACTGCAGATCACTATGTCGCCTCGTGGTCAGAAGTACCATCGGCAGGTCGATACTTCTATATGGCTTACCATGACAGACGAGTATACACAGGCTCAGAGGTTACACTGATCGATGAGGACTTTACGGGCGTCAAGGACCTAGAGGGCAACGAAACCGGGTGGAGCGTCGACAATCCTCCCGCAGGTAGCTATGCTAAAGCATATCCTACAGATCTCAACATGCCTGGCTGGGAGATGTACTCGTATGCCCCCTGTACGGACTATGTGGGCTTCGACGGGTGGCAGTTCATCAACCATGGTGCTAGTGCCTCTATGCAAGCTCCCGAGCTAGACCTCTCGCACGGAGATGGTGTGGTCAATGTATCCGTAAGCCTATATGGTGCCTACGACTTGACCAGCAATCAGTTCCCACAGGCTGCGCTCGCACTTTTCAACTACAACGAGGAGACTGAAAAGTATGAGCAGGCAGACCTCGTTTACGTTGCTGAGGAGGCGCAGAGACCAATCATCAATCAGTGGCAAGACTACTCTGTACAGCTCAGGAATGGTAGCAAGCGCTCCATCATTGCGCTCTTTGCCGTCAAGGGGCCAGAGTATCTCTTTGTGGACAACTTCAAGGTAACGCAGTACTTCAACAAGGGTGAGTCTTATCTGGCTCCATACTTTGGCGAGCCTCTCCATGATGGTACTTCAATCACTGTTTCTGTACCCACTCATCTGCAGCAGGATGCTCTCTACCACCGCGTCAGAGCCGTTAAGGCTAATGATAAGGGTTTGATCATGAGTCCATTCTCTAAGATGGACGAGATCCGCCAGGCTACAGCTGTGAGTCAGCTTCTCCTGACGGAGCCTAGTGCCAAGATGATCGAAGGCGTGCTAACCATTGTCAATCCTAACGGCGACTCTGTACAGGTGTATGACGTGACAGGACGAGTACTCTATAGCTCAGAGCAGGCAGATAGAGAGTTCGACCTTACACTCCCTACGGAGCAGTCCTACATCGTACGCATCGGTAGCCAGCTCTACAAAGTTCGCTAGTCGTAAGAGCACACACACGCTGTAAAAAGCAATAGCCACGTGAGAATCGACCTCTCACGTGGCTATTTTTATTATTGCTGTCCGATGGAATAAAAGACATATCTTCCGCCGAAAAACTTTTATCGGACAGCCACAATAAGAATTAGTCGAAACAGAGTTGTCGCAATCTGCATTAGTTTTTGTAACTTTGGACGATTTTATCGAGGTATAAGACAATAGAACTAAGTAATCAGACGATTTTTTATGATCAATCCGGTCAACAAGACAATCACCCTACCCGATGGTCGCACGATCACCATCGAGACGGGCAAGCTTGCTAAGCAAGCCGACGGTGCTGTCACCGTCACCATGGGCTCTACCGTACTACTCGCAGCTGTAACCGCTGCCAAGGAGGCTAAGCCCGATGTGGACTTTATGCCACTACAGGTAGAGTACAAAGAGAAGTTTTCAGCCATAGGACGCTTCCCTGGAGGCTTCACACGCCGTGAGGGTCGCGCCTCAGACTATGAGATATTAACTTGCCGCCTAGTGGACCGCGCACTGCGTCCTCTCTTCCCAGATGACTACCATGCAGAGGTCTACGTGAACATTATCCTCTTCTCCTCCGATGGCGAAGATATGCCAGACGCACTCGCTGGACTAGCTGCTTCGGCTGCTCTAGCAGTCTCTGATATCCCCTTCGGTGGTCCTATCAGTGAGGTACGTGTAGCACGCGTCGATGGTGAGTTTGTCATCAATCCTACCTTCGAGCAGCTAGAGCGTGCCGACATTGACATGATGGTCGCAGCGACACTCGACAACATTATGATGGTCGAGGGCGAGATGGAAGAGGTCCAAGAGGAGGATATGCTCGAGGCCATCAAGGTAGCTCACGAGGCTATCAAGGTACAGTGCCAGGCTCAGCTAGAGCTCTCGGAGGCTGTCGGCAAGATGACCAAGCGTGAGTACCCCGCAGAGGAGCAAGACGAGGAGCTACGTGAGCGTATGCAGCGTGAGCTCTACGACAAGATCTACAAGGTCGCTACCGCTGGTACCGACAAGCATGCTCGTGGCGATGCCTTTGAGGCGATCGTCGAGGAGTTCAAGGCACAGTTTACCGAAGAGGAGCTCGAGGAGAAGGGCATGATCATAGACCGCTACTACCACGATATGGAGAAGGCGGCTATGCGTCGTATGATCCTCGACGAGGGCAAGCGTCTCGATGGTCGTCGCACCGACGAGATACGTCCTATCTGGATCGAGACGGACTGCCTACCAGGTCCTCACGGATCGGCTATCTTCACCCGTGGTGAGACGCAGTCGCTCTCTACGGTGACGCTCGGTACTAAGAGTGATGAGAAGCTAGTCGACGATGTACTCAACTACGGCAAGGAGCGCTTCCTCCTGCACTACAACTTTCCTCCCTTCTCTACAGGTGAGGCAAAAGCTTCGCGCGGCATCAGCCGTCGTGAGATAGGTCACGGTAACCTAGCACACCGTGCGCTCAAGCGCATGATCCCTGCAGACTATCCTTACGTGATCCGCGTGATGAGCGACATCCTTGAGTCCAATGGTTCTTCCTCTATGGCAACGGTTTGTGCTGGTACGCTCGCTCTGCGTGATGCGGGTGTCCAGATGAAGAAGCCAGTCTCGGGTATCGCTATGGGTCTCATCAGCGAGAACAAAGGTACCAACTACGCTATCCTCTCCGACATCCTAGGCGACGAGGATCACCTCGGCGATATGGACTTTAAGGTGACGGGTACGCGTGACGGTATCACCGCTACGCAGATGGATATCAAGGTGGATGGCTTGAGCTATGAAATATTGGCAAAGGCTTTGGCACAGGCAAAGGCTGGTCGCCTCCACATCCTAAATAAGATCGAGGAAGCACAGCCCGAGGCTCGTCCTGATATGAAGCCTCATGCACCACGCATTGAGACGCTCCGCATCGGCAAGGAGTTCATCGGGGCTGTCATTGGCCCAGGCGGTAAGATCATCCAGGGTATCCAGGAGAAGAGTGGCGCCACGGTCAACATCGAAGAGGTGGACAACTATGGTATCGTCGAGATCAGTAGCTCTAACAAGGAGTCTCTCGATGCGGCTATGGCTATGGTACGTGGTATCGTCGCTACCCCAGAGGTAGGCGAGGTCTACAAGGGCACCGTCTCCTCAGTGATGCCGTACGGTTGCTTCGTACAGTTTATGCCTGGCAAGGATGGACTACTCCACATCAGCGAGATCGACTGGAAGCGCTTTGCAACGATTGAGGAGACAGGTCTCAAGGAGGGCGACACGATCGATGTCAAGCTCATTGAGATCGACCCCAAGACGGGCAAGTTTAGTCTCTCGCACAAGGCACTCCTACCTAAGCCCGAGGGCTATGTAGAGCCTGAGCGTCGTCCACGCCGTGAGCGTCGTGATGATGGCGAGCGTCGTGAGCGCCGTCCACGTCGTGAGCATCGTGACGAATAGACGATAAGAGCTAGAGCGACTGCGTCACCATACACAGTAGCTCTACTAAGCTAAATACAGGAAGTCATCAACCACAAATACTCTTTCGCGACCTCTGCTACCAGCATGTTGTGAGCGAAAGTTGTGGTTGATGATTTCTTTTTCTATAACTTTGCAGCGGATTAGACAAGCAAGTTTGTATGCCAACCCCATCGACAGGTACCAAGTCAAACTATCTCGGGCCCTTTATAACTATGGTAATCATGATGACCGTCATCGGCTTCATCACGAGTATCAACCAGCAGTTTCAACTTCCTATCAAGAGTGCCTATCTGCACTCCGCAGGTGGCTGGACCAATAGCTTTGCGACGCTACTCATCTTCGCCTTTTTCCTCTCTTACCTGGTGCTGGGACCTACCTCAGCACGCTTTGTGGAGCGACATGGCTACAAGATGACCATCGTCAGGGGCTTGGTCATGCTGGCGGGAGGTATCCTACTCTTCATCCTCTCGGCACTGCTCTTCATGCACACCTCGCTATGGATCACGCTCTCTGAGACGGTGCAGCTGCCTGTGAGCTATCTGATATTCCTCCTCGGCTCCTTCGTCTGTGGAGCGGGTATCACCTTCATGCAGTCGTCGGTCAATCCTTATCTCATCGCCTGCACGGTCCCTGGCACCTCCGCTGTACAGCGGCAAAACATCGGTGGCGTGGGCAACTCGACGATGACTATGCTGGCACCACTCTTCGTCTCGATGGCTATCTTCGGTGGGGTGGACGATCTAGAGGCTCTGCAGATCCAAGAGGTGATCCTGCCTATGATCATCCTAATGGGTGTCGTGCTGATACTATCCTACATTGTCAAGCGACTCCACGTGCCACACATCGAGGGGACGACGAGTGGCGAGGATGCTGAGGTAAGCTTCAAGACTGTGTGGCGCATACGACGTGTGCGACTCGGCTGCATAGCACTCTTCTGCTATGTGGGTGTCGAGGTCTGCATCGGGGCTAACATCATCCTATATGGGCAAAACGACCTCTCACTGAGCTATAGTACTGTGGCTCTCTACGCTACGCTTTACTGGGGAGCTATGCTAGTAGGTCGCTTCGTAGGTAGCTTCCTAAACCGTGTCTCTGACCGCAAGCTACTATGGAGTACCACGCTACTCTCCGCTATCCTCATCCTGATCGCTGTCGTGACCAATCAACCTTACTGGCTCATAGCCGTAGGACTATGTCACTCGGTCATGTGGGGCGCCATCTATTCGTTAGCACTCAAGGAGCTAGGGAGCCTAGCCACGAGAGCCTCTGGCGTACTGCTGATGGGACTCATCGGAGGGGCACTCTTACCATTCGTACAGAGCTTGCTAGCGGACCTCCTCGGAGGGTATCACTACACCTGGCTACTCGTTGTAGCAGGCGAGCTGTACATGCTTTACTACGCTCTGGCTGGCTCCCGCTTTAAGGAGCAGCAGGCGTAATCAATCGGATTCTATTCACTTTAATCAATCATACGAATATGAAAAAGTTTATGCTAATCGTAGCTGCTGGTCTAGCACTAGTAGCTTGTAACACGGAGAAGAAGGACGCAACTACTACTGTAGACTCTACCGCTATTGTCGCAGAGGCTCCTGTAGTTGCTGAGCCCGAGGTCTTCAACTACGCTACGGCTGACGGCAAGCAGCACTTTGAGCTGACTGTCACTGGCGAGAATCGTGAGACAGCAACGCTCAAGGATGTCGAGGGCAATGTCGTCTACGACATGAAGAACGCTGAGAGCGCTGACGGCGTTAAGTGGACGAGCGAGGATGGTCACTCTTTCTGGACGAAGGGTGAGACTTTCACCTTCTTCGAGGGTGACAAGCAGCTCTGCGAGGGTGCTCTAGTTGTAGAGGCTCCCGCTGCTGAGGCTCCCGTAGCTGAGTAATTGCAGCTAAGACTAAATATCATGCGAAGGCAAGCTAGTGACCTCATTAGCTCGTCTTCGCATGACTCTATATATTAGTATCACCGCTTGACCTATGCTATGGCGAATCCTCTCAAGCGATGGTGGACTTCGCTAGGACATAGCGTCCACTCGCCGACAGCCTTTCGGCTTATCACCTTAGTGCTAGACCAGCGCGGCGTAGCCTACTACCCAGAGCATCTAGAGGAGCTACCCGAGGGTGCCGACCGACTAGACAACCAGCAGAAGCAACTAGCACTGCAACTGCTCTACCAGTGGCCCCTCACGCAGCTCGTCACGCAGTACAACAAGGCACTAGCCTACGATCGCGCACTCATCTTATGGCAAGGCGCTACACTAGCGGAGATGCCGTGGGACAGTGGCTCCATGCTTTGGCATATAGGGCGGAAGGTGCCAAACGCCTTTCGCCATAGAGAGGCTGGCATGATGGTCGACTATGCAGGCGGACAACTACTCCTCCTAGATCGCAAGTTGCCCCGCCAAGACTTCTGGACACGTATCAGACATTAACCCTATTACCTACTCAAATAAGCTACAACTATGAAGAAAAGCCCCGTATATACTCGCCGTGGTGATGACGGCACCACAGGACTCGTAGGCGGTACTCGTATCTCCAAGGGACACATACGCCTCGAGTGCTACGGAACTATCGATGAGCTCAACAGCCATATCGGCGTCCTCCTCGCTGAGGACCTCACAGATGAGACGCACGACTTCCTACTGCGTCTACAGCATATCCTCTTTAACGTGGCAGGTAGCCTAGCTACACCGCCCGATCAGGAGGAGTACCTCGCAGCTATGCAGATAGACCCGACGGACATTGAGAAGCTGGAGCACAAGATCGACGAGCTAGACGCTACGCTCCCACGTCTCAAGGAGTTCGTCCTCCCCTCTGGTGGACGCTCCGCAGCACTCTGTCACGTCTGTCGCACCGTATGCCGTCGTGCCGAGCGCAACATCTACCGCCTTCGTGAGGAGAGCCGTGTAGATGACCTGATCGTTCGCTTTGTCAATCGTCTGAGCGACTACTTCTTCGTTCTCGCCCGCACAGAGGCGGTACGAACGTACGGATCGGAGGTCACCTGGAATCGAGGGTACAGCACCCTGTAACTCACCTGAGCCTGTCGCTTCTTACGACAGGCTCTTTTTCTGTCGGGGCCGCTCACTCACCACTCCTTTAGTATACAACCCGACTACGCAAATCTCTTGAGACATGTAGCCCCCCGACAGATCGTTACTCCTAGTTGTCAGAAAAAGTTGATAGCCACGTGGCTATCCGCTTTTTCTAAGGCAAAAGCGGATCGGAGCATAAAAGATCCGAATATATAAGGTTCGGACCGGACCTTCCTAGCATCTCACTGTAGTAATTCTCATCAGCGAGCATCAAGCTATTGCATATAACGAAATATTATTCTACATTTGCATCAAGTCATGTCACTTTGTTGCTATCAGCTGTAATGAAAGCGAAATGATCGGGAGCATCTAGAATGGTCGCCTCTCTACGTAAGAATCTTTATACCAATCAAATATCTTAAACACGTTAAGCTATGCGAAAAATTCAACTACTGATTCTTATCCTGTGTACCTTGTCACTAGGAGTGTTTGGACAGGGAATTACGATCACGTCAGGGCCTGAAGTCCTTCCTGATGAAGTCAATCACTACGCAGTCAAAGGAGTCAGTGACAATGGTCGCTACATATACGGAGGCTGGGGTAACCCTGTCTATGTCAGCTTCGTATATGATACGGAGAGTGACAAAGTGGAGGTTCTCGAGGCCGAAAGCCGGGAGGGCGTACAGATAATCAAGGTTCTCTCCGATGGGTCTGTCATCTTGGTCTACTCACCACAGAAGGCTTGCGAAGCCTATATACGTACACCGCAAGGTAAGGAGATCGCCCTTAAAGCACCCAACTCCGACCATGGTCTCATGCCATCAGATGCTACGGAAGATGGTAAGTGGATCATCGGAAATAGTCAATCTCTAGATGCGCGCAGCCATCAGCCAGTCATAGGTGAGCGTCAGGCAGATGGCACCTATCTCTTTACCGCTCTACCAGAGCCAGAAGAGGATCTGATGGGTTGTAAGCCTCAGTACAACAAAGTGGAGGCTATCTCTCCAGATGCGCAGATACTAGTGGGTCGCCAGAATGGTCGCTCGGGCTTTGAGATGCAGTACATCAAGTGGACTCGACAGGCTGATGGTAGCTACACTTATACTTTGCCTATGGAGAAGCTCTTTATCAATTCGGACAAACCCAAGCCTGGTATGCCACCTATCTACGATGAGTATGTGACCGCAGAGCCTGGCACGCCTGAGCGCACTGAGCAAGAGGATCGCTACAATAAAGCCTTCGAAGAGTGGTTGAAGAAGTGCGATGAGCGTACGGGGCAGTACACAGCTACGGTCATGCAGGTGACCCACTTCTCTCGTCCTCAGATGAAGTTCTGCACGGCACTATATGAGAATAGTAGTGAGGGCGGTAGTATGCCCCAGCTAAGGCCTTTCGTCTGGGATGTGACGACAGATAGCTATCAGATCTTAAAGCCAGAGAGTGACTTTGCGCTTTGCGCCTTTGATGTATTGTATGATGGGAGTGTCGTCTGCCTCTCCAATCCTGGGATGCTCTTCTGGAGAGCTCATGCAGTAGATCCGAAGAGCAATAAGAGCATACCGCTCCTGCAGTGGATTAAAGAGCATTCGGGCAGAGATCTATCGGACTTCTATGCTAACCAAGTCGATCCGATGATGAACTCTGTATGTATCGGCATTCCGCGCATCAGTGGTGATGGTAAGACGATCGTCTTCTATACGATGAATGGTAATAGCGACCTGGAGATCGAGTTCTTCAATACGATAATTCGCTTACTAGGCAGTGCTTATACAGCCAATGAGGCTCCTCTAGCCTATGAGACTAATGCAATCGAAGCTTATATAGATGGGCGCAATCTCATCATCTCTAAGGGTGCGCTGGACATGCCCCTGACTATCTATCTATACGATGTGTCGGGAGAAGTAGTCTGGAGTACTACGACACAGGAGAGGCAGATCTCTCTACCCGTGTCTCTACCAGATGGTAAGTACATAGCACGCATCATCACTCCGAGTGGTGCCAGCAAGGTACTACCAGGTATCGTACGATAGAATCTGCCACGTAGTGGTGAGTCACAGTGTGATCACTGCGACTCACCGTACGTGTCCCCAAAAACTACAAGCAGGGTACACGTGGCAAGCGATATGTACCCGAAGACGACAAAACGGGGACACGTCATCCTAGGTGTGCCAGGGCTGACGTATTACGATCAGTTTGCTTGGAGCTGTATAGGACGATAACGGGGGAGTGTGGATCGAGCACCTCTACGTAGCCCTACGGCTAGATTCTATCTACTCAGACATTCACGGAGACTCGGATCTCTCCCGAGGAAATCTACAAATGATACTGTTGCATAAAGCCGAATCCCGAAAGCAACACAGCGATTCGCCTTTATGCAACAGTCTCAAAATGAGAGTTAGCCCCCCTCTTATAGTGTGCGGTGGTCTATGTAGACGGTATCGGCAAAGAAGGCGCCTCGCACCCCATCGGGATAGCGGTCTACGACGATGACCGTAGGGTGAGCGATGGAGAGAAAGCGTGCCAACTCTTCGCGGGCCTGCTGCCGTGCGTTACGGATGTAGCCTGCACGGTATACTTCGTTGATGAGTCGCTGCGGGATGCGCCGCTTGGCTCTATTCTCTTGCTCTGCGGTGAGTGTCTTCTTGGTAAAGCCTTGATGTAGCGGATGTACATCGATCACTGTGTAGCCAATCTCGTGCGGGGTGACCTCTTCGGGGGGTAGCTGTACGTAGAGCGTGTCGCCCTGCAAATGCGTGGGGAGCTTGTCTATATCGAAGTCTATGTAGGTACGCGCCTGTATGACGTAGGCTAGTACCACACCATCGATGGTATCGACCATGGGGATCTCTTGGTAGCACTCGCCTGTGGAGAGCTTGAGGATCTCCTCGATCGAGCGAACGGTCATAGCGTGCGTGACTACATCGTTGTAGTCCTCGCTCTGACTCTTGGAGCAGCTACGCCATAGGAGTACGATACCGACTAGAAGCAGTATCGCTAGGAGTATGTAAAGTATACGCTTAAGCCATTTGCCCATAAGACTGAGGAGCTACTGTGGTGAGGTGGTCTGTGTGTTAGGCTGTATGAGTGCTGAGCCTCGCTCTACGATGACGACCGTAGGCGGTAGCTCGTAGGAGAGGAGGAGCTGTGTGAGCCATCGGCGTAGCTTCTCGATAGAGCGTTGTCGTATCTGAGCTATGAGTTGATCGTTGGAGGTGATCTCCTGCTGGAGTACTTGGTAGGCTCGATCCTTGACACGCGCACGGTCTTGCGGGGTGATAGCGTCTCGGAGGGGGGCTACATACTCGTACTCGGTCCGTAGCGTGAAGTCTCGCCCTCGTAGCTCCACCTGTATGGGAGATATGTAGACGGTGAGCTGCTGTTGCTCTTTGTCGTAGCTGACGTCGTCTGCTGAGAAGCCTGTCAAGTCGGTATAGCTCACCAGTGTGGCATCAAAGGAGTAGATGCCTACACGGTTGCCTACCTTCGTTTGATTGCTCAGCCATGTGGCGAAGTCCTTGAAGCTACTGATATCGTAGAAAGATATCTTGGGATCCTGCAAGGTGACCGCCTTCTGGAGGGTGGTCTCTGTAAGTAGTAGCTTGCCAACGCTCTGGTACTGCTGTACGATCGCCTCTTGTAGTAGCTCTTCGGCTGTCTTGCGCTTGGAGCAATTGGGCAGGCTCACGAGCAGGCAGAGGAGTGCTGTGAGTAATAAGAGGCTTTGGTGCCGAAGATGCTTCATAACTTTGCAGTACTATATAATAGGTGCAAGATTATTGCTCGACAATCTTGAGGACAGCGGGGAGCATCTCTGCTATGTCGCGGGCTATCATACCGCGTGGCGAGTGTCGCTCGCCATAATGATTGGCCGTCAGCCCATGGATGTAAACGCCTAGCGGAGCTGCCTCAGCGGGTGTGTAGCCCTGCGCTAGGAGCGAGAGGATGATGCCAGTGAGTACGTCTCCACTGCCGGCGGTGGCAAGGGCTGGTGAGCCTGAGCTGTTGAAGATAACCTCGCCCGTTGGCAGGCAGGTGGCCGTGTTAGCCCCCTTGAGTACGACGATGATCTCTTGCTCCATGGCTAGTTCCTGCGCTTTGGTCAGGCGGTGATGATCATCGAGAGAGCTTCCTGTGATGCGGTCTAGTTCGCCTGGATGTGGTGTGAGTATGGTTTCCTTGGGCAAGACGCTCAGCAGCTCGGGGTGGAGTGCTAGGAGGTTCAGCGCATCGGCATCAAGTAGTAGGGGAGTCTCGGGCTGTATGTTTTGCAGCAAATGCTCCAAGAGATGCAGTGTGAGCGGGGCTGTGCCAATGCCTGGCCCCATGGCTATAGCCTGGTAGTTGTGCAGATCCTTAGGCAGGTTACCAACGATGGTCTCCTCCTTGTCCCTCTCCACGATTGCCTCGGGGAGGAGTGTGTTCGCTAGCTGCGCCAGTGAGCTAGGTAGATGCATCGTGAGCTTGCCTAGTCCCGAGCGCATGGCGCCCATACTAGCCAGCATGGCTGCACCTGCCATCGCTTCGGAGCCTGCGATGAGGAGAGCGTGTCCCTGCGTGCCTTTGTGTGCAAAGTGCGAGAGAGGCTTCAAGGCTCTACGGGCATCCTGCGGGGTGTAGAGATAGTAGTCGGCTTGGATGGCGGGGTCGTCATCCATGTTGAGACTGAGCGAGAGGATGCGTAGCGTGCCCGTGTAGCACTCATTGTCTGATAGGAGTAGAGCTATCTTGGGGCTTTCGCAGGTGAGGGTGTAGTCCGCCTTGATGATCGCCTGGAGGTTGTTCTCGCTATTGTCCTTGTCGTAGAGCCCTGAGGGGACATCTACGGCGATGACTGTGGCTGGCGAAGCGTTGATAAGTTGCTCTACCAGCACCGCAAAGCCACCCTCGAGAGGACGCGAGAGACCTGTGCCAAAGAGCGCATCGATGACGAGCGTCTGAGCGGTCAAGAGTGGTGGCTGAAACTCATCAGCAACAATGGTCAGGGCGTCTGGGTGAAACTCCATTAGCTTCGTCTGCTGCCAAGCACAAGCCTCCGAGAGCTCGTCCTCTTGTTTGCAAAAGAGGTAGCAGTGCACTCGGTGTCCCTCCTGCAGGAGGCGTCGCGCGATGGCTAGTCCGTCCGCTCCGTTATTGCCAGGGCCTGCGAAGACGTAGATGATGCCTTGTGGCAGCCCTGAGATACTCCTCAGCTCTGCGACAAAGCGCTGAGCGACACGCTCCACGAGGTCGTGGATGGAGAGATGATCACGCTCGAGGATATAACTATCCGTGGTACCCCATTGGCGTCCGACGAGTATCTTTTTCATTGTTTCAGCTGTTCTTTAGTTGGTTGATGGCGACTTGGCTACGGTCTTGGATCTTTTGTCTAGAGCTAGTCCATCGATCCGCGGACTATACCGCGCTTGCTGTCGCTGATGAAGTTGTAGATGAGGTCGCGCTCGTAGCACTGCGGATAGCGACTCTGTATCTCTACGAGTGCCTCGCTGTTGTTGAGTCCACCCTGATAAAGTGTGCGGTAGACGTCGTTGATGAGGAAGATCTGGTCGTTGGTGAAGCCCCGGCGACGTAGTCCTACGATGTTGATGCCACAGTAAACGATCGGATCGCGCCCCACGAGACAGTAGGGTGGTATGTCCTTGGTCACCTTAGAGCCTCCCTGTATCATCACGTGCTGCGAGATGCGTACGAACTGATGTACCAGTACGGCACCGCTGAGGATGGCGTAGTCGTCTATCTCGACCTCTCCAGCGAGCTGTGTCGCATTGCCTAGGATGATGTGATCCTTGAGGATGCAGTCATGCGCTACGTGTGAGTAAGCCATGATGAGGCAGTTACTCCCGACGACAGTGGTGCCACGCGAGGCGGTACCACGATTGACCGTGGCGAACTCTCGGATGGTGGTATGATCGCCGATGACAGCGGTCGTCTCTTCCCCTTTGAACTTAAGGTCTTGTGGTATACCTGCGATGACGGCGTAGGGATGTATGTGACAGTCGCTACCGATGCGCGCTCCGCTGCGAATTATGCAGCCTTGGTCTAGGACTGTGCGGTCGCCGATGACCGTGTTGGCCTCGATGGTGACAAAAGGTCCGACCGTCACCTCAGCTCCTATCTGTGCCTCAGGATGCACCTGAGCAAGAGGAGATATAAGCGTTTGAGCCATATAGTGGATATGATTGTTTACTCCTTATTCTTTACTATCTGAGCCATGAAGTCGGCCTCGCAAACGAGCTGGTTGCCCACGAAGGTCAGTCCTCTGACACTGGCTAAGCCGCGACGCACCTCACTGGTTAGCATCACCTTAAAGAGGAGGGTGTCACCTGGCACGACCTTGTTTCTGAACTTTACATTGTTGATCGTCAGGAAGTAGGTTGAGTAGCGCTCGGGGTCTTCGATGCCGCTGAGTACGAGTAGCCCAGCGGTCTGCGCCATCGCCTCAACGATGAGTACGCCTGGCATAACTGGCTCTGTGGGGAAGTGACCGAGGAAGAAGGTCTCGTTGAAGCTCACATTCTTAACCCCCACGATATGGTCCTTGTCTAGGTGGATCACCTTGTCCACAAGGAGGAAAGGATAGCGGTGTGGTAGGAGACCTTTGATCTGGTTCAGGTCGAGTACAGGTGTCGCATTGGGATCATAGACGGGCGGCTGTGTCTCCATCCCTTTGATCTCCTTGCGGATCGCCCGTGCCAGCTTGTTATTGATCTTATGGCCAGGCTTGGTTGCTATGATATGCCCCTGCACGAAGATGCCAGCCAGGGCTAGGTCGCCTAGTATGTCGATGATCTTGTGACGTGCGGGCTCGTTCGGGATGCCCTCCTTGGGGTTGATCACGCCTAGCTGATTCACTTCCGCAACAGGACGATGCAGAGCCTCCGCCAGTGCCTTGGCATCGCTCTCTGAGAGTGGTTCATCGTTGATCACCATCGCATTGGCTAGGTCTCCACCCTTGATCAAGCCCTGACTGAGGAGAGGCAGTATCTCTCGTACGAAAACGAAGGAGCGTGCCTCGGCGACCTCCTCGCCATAGCGACTGAGGTCACGCAGCGAAGCGTATTGGTTGCTCAGTAGTGGGGAGGCAAAGCTTATGTGCGCCTCGACGCCAAGCTGATCTGATGGGAGAAGGAGAATGGAGGCTCCTGTCTCCTCATCTTTCACCTCGATAGGCTTACGTACCACAAAGACCTCACGAGTAGCAGACTGCTCCTTGAGTCCCGCCTCTTGAATCGCCTGCACATAAGGCTGTGCAGAGCCGTCTAGTATAGGCACTTCGTCACCATCGACCGTGATGAGACAGTTGTCCACACCGAGCGCATAGAGTGCACTGAGGCAATGCTCGAGCGTAGAGACCTGCACAGTGCCACGCTCTATACGAGTAGCACGCTGCGTCGTCGTGACATAGTCCGCATAAGCGGGGATCACGGGGTGCCCCTCGAGGTCGGAGCGACAGATCTGGTAACCACTATGGGGCTCCGCAGGGGAAAGGGTCAAGGTGCGTTTGGCTCCGGTGTGAAGTCCTACACCTTGGAAGGTGAGTGTCGTAGCGAGTGTGTACTGATTCATAACGTGAGTGTGTCTGCTTTTACAAATGTGTCTATTTAGTTTCCGCGGAGGCTTGCTCTTCGAGCTTGTCTACACGGCGCATCAGCTCAGGGAGCTTAGGCAGCATTGCGAAGGCACGTAGAGCCTTGCCCACAGGCATGGCGGGAGCACCCATTACGACGCTGTGCGGCTGAAGATTGCCCAGTACGCCCGTCTGGCCACCGAGCTGCGAGTGATCGCCCACGGTGAGGTGACCAGCTATGCCCACCTGACCGCCCAGCTGGCACCACTCCTTGATGTGTGCCGAGCCTGCTAGTCCCGCCTGGGCGGCGATGACCGTGTGCTCATCGACGGTGCAGTTGTGCGCAATCTGTACGAGGTTGTCGATCTTAACCCCCGAAGCGATGCGCGTCACGCCCATCGTAGCGCGATCGATGCAACTATTCGCACCTATCTCCACGTTGTCTCCTATCTCGACATGTCCTATCTGCGGGATCTTGTCATAGCCATGATCCGTAGGGGCAAAGCCGAAGCCATCGGCGCCAATCACTGTGCCCGAATGAATGCGGCAATGATGGCCGATGATGCTATCCGAGTAAAGCGTGACCCGAGGATGTAGTGTCGTGTGGTCACCAATAGAGCAGTTGGCCCCGATGACGCAGTGCGCCGAGATGATGACCTGCTCTCCCAGCTTGACATCCGCTTCGATGCAGACGTACGGGCCGATGATGCACTCTTTTGGGATCTCTACCGAAGGGTCTACGATAGCCGTCGGGTGGACGCCCGTCCAGTGAGGCTCCTGCTGTGAGACGTAGAGTCGCATCAGCTGTGAGAGCGTCTCGTAAGGGTTTGCCACACGGATCAACGTCGTAGAGCAAGGCTGTGTCGGAGCGAACTTCTCGTCGACGAGCACCGCCGAGGCATGTGTCGTGTAGAGATAGGGCTCGTACTTCATATTAGCGAGAAAGCTCAAGTCACCCGCCTTCGCCTGCTCAATGCCTGCGAAGCCTTGTAGCTGAGCTGTGCCGTCGCCTTCTATCGTACCACCGATTAGCTTGGCAATGTCTGCAACTGTATACATCTACCTTATTATATTAGTCTATGATACCCTTGTCAATGAGCGTCTGCTCCATCTGGCGCGCTAGGTCAGAGGCTGCCTGCGCAGAGGCAGAGGCAAAGCGCTCGTCATTGCCCGCATAGATGATGCCTCGCGAACTATTGACGATCAGTCCGCAGTCGCTCGTCATCGCATGCTCTGCGACCGCCTCTAGGCTGCCGCCCTGAGCACCTACACCAGGAACGAGGAGGAAGGCATTTGGAGCTACCGCCCGCACACGCTGCATCAGATTGCTCTGCGTAGCACCTACGACAAACATAATATGGTCCGCGCCCTCCCAGCTCAGAGCCGTCTTGAGCACCTGCTCGAAGAGACAAGTCTCCTCGCCCGTATGGAGCATCTGAAAGTCCTGCGCCCCCTGGTTGCTCGTCAAGGCGAGTAGGATCACCCACTTGTCGCTATACTCTAGGAAAGGCAGCACACTGTCGCTACCCATGTAGGGAGCCACGGTGAGCGCATCGACCTTAAAGTTCTCGTAGAAGGCACGCGCATACATCTTGCTCGTATTGCCTATGTCGCCACGCTTAGCATCGGCGATGATCAGCTGCTCGGGATAGTTCTGACGTATGTAGTCCACCGTATCGCCAAAGACCTGCATACCGAAAGCCCCAAGGGTTTCATAAAAAGCCAAGTTCAGCTTGAATGCGATAGCGTACTGTGCTGTGGCATCGATGATCGCTTTGTTGAAATCTAGGATAGGATTATCCCCCTTCAGCAAGTGCGGAGGCAACTTCTGTATATCTGGATCGAGACCCACGCAGAGATAGCTGCGCTTAGCTCGTATTTGTGCTATGATTTGCTCGCGATTCATGAGATAGTCTTCTATTTATTTGAAGTGAGTAATCGTATACGGTCTACTAAGGTAGTGAAAAAGTATCATATAGGAGTGTCAAAGCTAAGCTCCCAAGCGTTAGTCGGAATCAGAGGGCGGCCTCTTTGAGGCGCTCCGTATTCTCAGCGACGATGAGTGCGTCGATGATCGGCTGCAGGTCGCCACCGAGCACGCCGGGTAAGTTGTGCACCGTCAGACCGATGCGATGATCGGTGACACGACCCTGCGGGAAGTTGTAGGTGCGTATCTTGGCCGAGCGATCGCCTGTCGAGACCATAGTCTTACGACGTGAAGCTATCTCGTCAATGTACTTCTGATGCTCCTTGTCATAGATAAAAGTGCGAAGCCGTGACAGCGCACGCTCCTTATTTTTCGGCTGGTCACGCGTCTCGGTACACTCGATTGTTATATCCTCCACGACACCCGTATTGGGGTTGCGCCACGGATAGTGGAGGCGTACGCCCGACTCCACCTTGTTGACATTCTGCCCACCAGCACCACTAGAGCGGAAGGTGTCCCACTTGATCTCACCCTCGTTGATGTTGACCTCAAACTTGTCAGCCTCAGGCAGTACCGCCACGGTCGCTGCCGAGGTGTGGATACGTCCTTGCGTCTCCGTCTGCGGGACACGCTGCACACGATGCACGCCACTCTCATACTTGAGCGTACCATACACGCCCGTACCTGTAACATTGAGTACGATCTCCTTGTAGCCACCCGTGCCGCCCTCGGAATAGCTGCTGACAGTGACATTCCACCCCTTCGTCTCGCAGTAGCGCGAGTACATACGGAAGAGGTCACCCGCGAAGAGTGCCGCCTCGTCACCGCCCGTGCCAGCGCGTAGCTCGACGATAGCGTTCTTGTCATCCTCTGGATCGTTCGGTAGGAGGAGCAGCTTGATCTCCTCCTCCATCTTAGGGATCTCCTCCTTCGCCTCAGCGAGTAGCTCGCGCGCCATCGCTTTTAGCTCCTCATCGCTGTCAGCGTCTTGGAGCGTACTCTCGGCCTCCTCTTGTTGTTTCAGGAGCTGCTTGTACTGCCCGCCAGCCTTGAGTATCTCCCCTAGGTGGGTGTACTCTTTGCTAAGGGTGGCAAAGCGTCTGCCGTCGGCGATGACGCTCGGGTCGGTGATCAATGTCTCTAGCTCCTCGTGGCGTGCCACTAGAGCTTCTATGCGGTTGAGTAAATCGTTCATATAGGTCTGCTAAGTGATGTAAGGGTCAAAGGCTATCGCTCCACTGTGCCAAACGGTGTAACGAGTGTCAGGCGGTTCTGGTCAGCCGCCTCAACACGACCGATGATCTGCGCGTCGATGTTGAAGTGTCGCGCTACTGCGATAGCCTCCTCAGCCTGCTCGGCGGGCAGGTAAGCCTCCAGGCGGTATCCCATGTTGAAGACTTGGTACAGCTCCGCAGCGTCAGCTCCACTCTCCTCGGCAATCATCTGGAAGAGCGGAGGGACCGGAAGGAGATGATCCTTGATAATATGCTTGTTGGTGACGAAGTTCATCACCTTCGTCTGTGCGCCTCCTGTACAGTGAATTAGTCCATGTATGGCGGGGCGCATCTCTTTGAGTAGCTTCGCCACAAGTGGTGCGTAGGTACGTGTGGGGGAGAGGATCAGCTCGCCGACCGTCAGCCCTGTCCCTGGCACCTCAGCGAGTAGCTCACGGCTTCCGCTATAAACCAAGTCGTCAGGTACAGCGGGGTCGTAGCTCTCGGGATACTTCTCAGCGAGTGCATGATAGAGTATATCGTGCCGTGCAGAGGTAAGCCCGTTGCTCCCCATACCGCCATTGTAACGCTCCTCGTAGGTTGCCTGTCCATAGGAGGCAAAGCCAACGATCACATCTCCGTCAGCGATGTGCGCATTGTCTATGATGTCGCTCCGACGCATACGGCAGGTCACAGTGCTGTCTACGATGATCGTACGGACCAGGTCGCCCACGTCAGCCGTCTCGCCCCCTGTGAGGTAGATCTCCACCCCTAGTTCACGCATCTGTGCTAAGATCTCTTCGGTGCCATTGATGACAGCTCCGATCACTTCGCCGGGGATGAGCTGCTTGTTGCGCCCGATGGTCGAGGAGAGGAGCATGCCCGAGGTGGCACCCACGCAGAGGAGGTCGTCGAGGTTCATCACGATCGCATCCTGAGCTATGCCTCGCCACACGGAGAGATCGCCCGTCTCTCGCCAGTAGATATAAGCTAGCGAAGACTTCGTGCCAGCCCCATCGGCATGCATGATGTTGCAATAGTCGGGATCACCACCCAGTATGTCTGGTAGTATCTTGCAAAAGGCTTGCGGGTAGAGCCCCTTGTCTATGTGAGCAATAGCCTTGTGTACATCTTCTTTTGCGGCAGAAACGCCACGGCGCATATATCGGTTCATAGACCTTAGAGATTAGAAGTTAGACCTTAGAAGTTAGAGATTAGACTTTAGACTTTAGCGGAGTCGGAGTACGTCGCCCTCCTCGGGGACGTAGTCGTAGTCTAGGTGGTTCATACGATAGAGACGAGCGAGGCGTATGCCGTAGCGCTGTGATATGTCGTGCATCGACTCACCCACCTGCACCACATGATCGGGGTAGTTTGGCGTGGCGCGCCTGTTCTTGCGCTCCAGATAGATCACATCGCCAGCCTGAATAGGGAAGTCTACCGGCATATCGTTGTAGTCGGCTAAGCGCTTGAGACTTATGCCCATCTCACGAGCTATCGACTCAAGCGAGTCACCCTCGTTGGCGAGGACGTATAGGAGTCCATAGCTAAAGTATCCCTCATGCGTGAGCTTCATCTCGGGATCATCGTCAGAGGGTGTATAGGTTGGTGCCGAGCGACCCGACATCCAGCGCGGATAGCGTCCGCGATCCAGCTCGTATAGCTCGTACTGCTCGATCACCTTGATGAGCATATTAGCGTAGCCCTTGTTCGTCGCATAGCCACACTGCTGTAGCCCCCTAGCCCAAGCCTGGTAGTCCGTGATAGGGTAGGTGTATAGTACTTGGTATCGAGGCTGCTTGAGGAAGTTGGAGTGATCCTCGTAAGAGTCGCCCACAGAGCGGTACTTGCGAAAGCACTCCCCCTTGAGATCATCATCGGCATAGATACGCTGTCCCTGCCAAGCTCGGTGGCACTTGATGCCGAAGTGGTTATTGCCCTCACGCGCTAGGCGACTAGATCCAGCAGCCGTCTCGATCAGTCCCTGCGCCATCGTGATGCTGGCAGGGATCTTGTGACGCTTCATCTGGCGGATGCACTCATCGGCATAGGTACGTATGTAGGTCTGGTAATTAGAATTCATCGGAGCCTGCCCCCACGCTGTGGCACAGAGCAAGAGCAGACAAGCTATCGAGAGCAGAGACCGTGACGAATCGGTAAGGAGCTTCATAAGACTTAATTCTAGAGATGTATAGCTAGGCACCAGAGACTCCTCGCCCTGCGGAGCAGGTAAAGCAGTAAGAGCCACTTGAACTACAAAGGTACTAAATAGATCGGTAGTCACAGGTTAGCGTAGATTCAACTATCAAATGCACCAGCACTGGCTGGGCAAACTCCACGCTGGATCGTTGCAATAATTTAGAATCGATAACATATCGAAACGGCATTGTGTCGGGGAAAAGTGATTTCCACGTGGATATTTCAAAATCTCCACGTGGAGAATGAAAAATTCCTCGGAGGAATGAAATGAAACTTCGGAAGAATCAAATGAAACTTCGGAAGAAATGAATCACGCCCACGTGGAAAATAAAAAACATCCACGTGGAGATTTGAGATTCCCCACGTGGATATTCGAGAAAGGAGAGAATCGGACGAATTTCCCCGTAAAGATATGTAAATGGGGATTAGAGGTTAGAAATTAGGAATCGGAGAGTTCGGAGGGCAGAGATTAGAAGTTAGAGGGTAGGGGTGACACATTATATTATATGTAGTGAACTCATCCAACCCTCGCTTGTCCTCATAGGTAGCTCTTGACAGTGCGATTATGATGAGTCAGCACTGGATCTCTGGTACTATGTCGTCTAATACCAAATAAAATAGGTATCTTTGTAGACCGATCGTTACTACGGCTTTACTAACAACTTTATTACCTATATATAGTATGAAGAATTTGGACTGGTCATCATTGGGGTTTGGTTACCTCAAGACCGATTACAACGTACGCTGTTACTATCGTGATGGCAAGTGGGGTGAGCTAGAGGTCTCTTCAGAGGAGACGGTCACGCTACACATGGGCGCAACCTGTCTGCACTACGGTCAGGAGGCTTTTGAGGGTCTCAAGGCTTATCGTGGTAAGGATGGTAAGATCCGCCTCTTCCGTGTCGAGGAGAATGCTAAGCGTATGATCCGCTCAGCTGAGGGTGTCGTCATGGCTCCCGTACCCGAAGAGCTCTTTATCAAGGCTGTCAAGAAGGCTGTCGAGCTCAACAAGGACTATGTACCTCCCTACGAGAGCGGTGCTTCACTCTACATCCGCCCACTCCTACTCGGTCTCGGTGCTCAGGTAGGTGTCAAGCCGGCTCCTGAGTATCTCTTTATCGTCTTCGTATCTCCCGTAGGTCCTTACTTCAAGGAGGGCTTTAAGCCTACTCCTATGGCTATCATGCGTGGCTACGACCGTGCGGCACCTCTGGGTACTGGTACGATCAAGGTCGGTGGTAACTATGCTGCTGGTATGGTACCTACTGTCTTGGCTCACGAGAAGGGCTACAGCGCTTGCCTCTTCCTCGATGCTAAGGAGAAGAAGTATATCGATGAGTGCGGTCCAGCTAACTTCTTCGGAATTAGAGACAACACTTACATCACGCCTGAGTCTACCTCTATCCTGCCCTCTATCACGAACAAGAGCTTGATGCAGCTCGCTGAGGATCTCGGTCTGAAGGTTGAGCGTCGTCATGTACCTGAGGAGGAGCTAGCAACCTTTGAGGAGGCTGGTGCTTGTGGTACGGCTGCTGTCATCAGCCCGATACTACGTGTCGATGACCTCGATGAGCACAAGACTTACGAAATCTCTAAGGATGGCAAGCCCGGTCCTATCTGCCAGAAGCTTTACAATAAGCTACGTGGCATCCAGTACGGCGACGAGCCTGATACACACGGCTGGGTCACCATACTAGACTAAAAAGGCTACTCGCCTCTAATCAACCACAAAAAGGCGCATCGAGCATCACTGCTTGGTGCGCCTTTGTTAGCCGTTGGCTGAGCTATCGGAATGATCAGACCTCTTACCTCTGATCTCTAACCTCTAACTTCTAATCTCTACCTACTGATAGGTATTGAGTGGTCGGCAGATCATTCGTATCTTTGCTGGTGGTATCTAGTTACAGTAACACACCTACCAAAAACTAATTAGTTTATGAATCCTCCTACTCTCCTCAACCACCCTTTCGACGCTCAGACCTCTCTGAGTAAGTTGATCTTGACGCACTATGACCTGCTCATGGTGATCACCCGCTTTGGCATCCCTCTAGGCTTCGGCGACAAAAGTGTCGATGAGGTGTGTCAGGCTAATGGTGTCGACACGAATACGCTCCTAGCCGTCGTCAACATGCTGACGACGCAGTCCGATACGATCCCTGAGGAGCTACTACAAGAGATCTCGGCTGAGTCGCTCATAGCTTATCTGCAGCGATCACATCACTACTTCCTGGACTATAAGCTTCCAGATTTGCGAGGACACCTTTTTACCGCTGTCGAGGAGGGGTCGCCAGAGGTGGCTGCCTTGATACACCGCTTCTATGATGCTTATGTCGAGGAGGTACACAAGCACATGGGATACGAGGATGAGGTGCTCTTCCCCTACGTGCATCGTCTGCTAAAGGGTGAACGCGATAAGAAGTACTCGATCGATGAATTTGAGAGCAGGCACGACCATATAGAGATGAAGATCACCGATCTCAAGAATATCCTAATCAAGTACTACCAGTCGATGGGAGACTATGCGCTGACAAATGTCCTGCACGAGCTTTTTACCACCGAGAGTGACCTGATGTGGCACAATCATATTGAGGACTGCCTCTTCGTACCGCTCATCAAGCGGATTGAGGAGACACTCCACGCTCGCAACTGACACGCGTAAACAATCTAAAACGGATGCAACACACGATACTAATCATTGAGCCTCACAAGCTCCTCGCCTATGGCTTGCAGCTAGCTCTACGTAGAGGCTTCCCCGACTCTTCCGTACAGCTATGCGTGGATCTGCTCGACCTAGATGCCCTGAAGCAGCATATTACCTTTATTGCGCCTGACATCATCATTGCCAATCCGCTCCTGACTGGCGTACAGTACAACCCTGATCTACTCCCCGCGGGTAAGGATCCGACAATCGTTGCGATCAATCACAATCTACTCCCAGAGGATCTATACAAAGGCTACAGCTTTGTCTGCTTGCCAACGATCGAGCCTCAGAGCTTGATACAGCTGATACAAGAAGCCGAGCAACCTGATACGGACACTCTGGAGAGCGAAGAGGCAAAGCAAACACCTCTCTCTCAGCGAGAGTGTGAGGTGGTCACTTGGGTGGCACGAGGGCTGACCAATAAGGAGATAGCAGATGCCCTGCACCTCTCGCCGCACACGGTCGTGACGCACCGGCGCAATATAGCCGCCAAGCTAGACATCCACTCGCCTAGCGGTCTGACGATCTACGCCCTGATGAACAATCTGATCTCTATGGAGGAGGCTAAGGGAATCTAACCCCTAGGCATCACTCTAGGCATCGCGTAATGCTTTGTGGTGCTGAAAGCGCGAAGGTCTATGGATGATGCGCTTTAGCCAAGCGACACGATAATACGATAGCCACGTGAGAAGTTACGAATTCTTACGTGGCTATTTTCTATTCTCCACGTAGGCGAGAAATGATTCTTCCGAAGTTTCATTTGATTCTTCCGAAGTTTTATTTCGTCCCCACGTGGGGATCATTTCGTCCCTCCGGAGGGATTTGAGAATTTCCACGAGGAGATTCTATTTTGTAATGTATCTGCTATAAATCCCCCAGAGTAAAATTAGCGGGGCCACTCGACCACCTCTAGGTCGTGTGGTCGCCCTGAGGTGATCTGCAGGCGTATGAGGGTGCGACTCTGGTGCCACCCACTGCGCCCTACTGCCCCGGGGTTGATGTGGAGTAGTCCTGGACGGGACTTGTCGGGCATCACCTTGAGGATATGACTATGCCCCGAGATGGTAATCATGGGATGCTCATGCCACGGCGTAAGATAAGGCGCCAAGATACGCTCATAGTGTCCTGGATAGCCACCGATATGCGTCATGACCAGCTCCACACCAGCCACCTCTGTATGAACCACCTCTGGAAGCTGTGTATGTAGTGTAGCGTCATCGATATTGCCATACACCGCTAGCGTGGGGGCAATGGTTTGCAACCGCTCTAGCACCTGCGGAGCGCCGATGTCTCCTGCATGAAAGATCAGATCACACGCGGCTAGTGCCTTGCAGATCTGATCATCGATGTATCCGTGCGTATCGCTTAGGATGCCGATACGCTGATGCGCTTTCATAGAGGCTGTTATTGCTTGCTATCCTTGTGACCACCGGAGCGACCTTTACGCTGTGAGGAGCGACCTTTGCCCTGGGACTTACCTCGTCCGTGACCTTTACCTTGCGATCTGCCACGTCCGTTGCCTTTGCCTCTAGAGGAGCCACGACTATTACTGCGCTCGTTGGGGGCGTAGGTAGGCGCCTCGCCTAGTGAAGGGTCGAGAGGAATGCGGTAGATCTCCTGCTCGAGGAACTGCTCCAGGCGTGCGAAGTCTTGCTGATCACTGGGCGAGACGAGCGTGATCGCCAAGCCCTTGCCGTCGGCACCACGTGCTGTACGACCGATGCGGTGTACGTAGTCCTCAAAGTCGCGAGGCACCTCATAGTTGATCACGACCCCAATGTCGTCTATGTCGATACCACGCGCTACGATATCGGTGGCGACGAGTACTTTGGTGCGTCCCATGCGGAAGTCTCTCAAGACCTCCTCGCGACGCTCCTGCGACAGGTCCGAGTGCATCTCTGCAACGGGCAGTCCATCTCTAGTGAGTGTCTGAGCGAGTGCGTGGACAGTCGCCTTGGTCCCCGCAAAGATGATGGTGCGTGAGAGCTCCGACTCGGGATTGGCAAAGAGAGATCTGATGATCGGGAGCTTCTGCGCATCATAGCAGATGTATGCGGTCTGCATGATCGACTTAGGAGGCTTTGCCACAGCTAGCTCAACGAGGACGGGATCTACGAGGATGCTCTCTGAGAGCTTGAGGATCTCCTTGGGCATTGTAGCGGAAAACATCACATGCTGGCAATCCTCAGGCAGCGCCTTGTAGATCTCCATAATGTCTTCGTAAAAGCCCATGTCGAGCATACGATCAGCCTCGTCTAGTACGAAGTACTGTACATGCGATAGGTCGCACGCGCCGAGGCGTAGCATCGAGAGTAGTCGTCCTGGCGTGGCGATGACGATGTCTGCTCCGAGCGCCATGCCTCGTCTTTGCTGCTCCCAGGCGATGCCGTCGGTACCTCCGTAGATGGCGAGCGTAGAGACTGAGACGTAATAGCCAAAGCCCTCGACCTCCTGATCGATCTGCTTGGCGAGCTCTCGTGTGGGCGCCATGACGACGGCTCCGAGATGCTCTTTGGGTAGCTCTTGACGTGCTACCTTATTGAGGAAGGGAAGCAGATAAGCTGCCGTCTTGCCCGATCCAGTCTGCGCACAGCCGATGACGTCTCGCCCCTCTAGGAGTGGGGGGATCGTCTCCGATTGGATAGGAGAGGTCTCCACAAAGTTCATCGCATCCAGTCCGTCGAGGACCTCATCCTCTAGATCTAGTTCGTAAAAGTCCATCAGCTTATCATCTTATGTGAGTAACGGAAGGTATCACTGCCACAAAAGCCTCTCTTGCACGGCTCGTGATACACTTTAGGGGTAAAAAGCGAGACGCAAGTCACAGGGGTAGGGGATGCACTCGATGCTTTTCCTACCGTCTGCGCCTTGCGTCCGATTGTTTTAGAGTGAAAACTCTTCGCTAGTCTTAGCGTGATTACTTATTGACCTCAGCCATGTGAGCGATGAGGCAGAGTATCTTGTTAGAGTAGCCCCACTCATTGTCATACCAAGCGACGACCTTGACAAAGGTATCAGTCAGAGCGATACCAGCCTTAGCGTCAAAAATAGAGGTGTGTGGATCGCTCACGAAGTCCTGGCTTACAACCTGCTCGTCGCAGTACTCCATGATCCCCTTGAGATTGGTCTCAGAGGCCTTCTTCATAGCAGCACAGATCTCGTCGTAGCTAGCACCACGCTTGAGCTGTACTGTCAGGTCTACGACAGATACGTCCATCGTAGGTACGCGGAAGGACATACCCGTGAGCTTACCATTGAGCTCGGGGATCACCTTGCCGACAGCCTTAGCAGCACCTGTCGAGGAGGGGATGATATTGCCGATAGCCGAGCGACCGCCACGCCAGTCCTTGAGTGAGGGACCATCGACCGTCTTCTGCGTAGCCGTAGCAGCGTGTACGGTAGTCATGAGCCCCTGCTCTACGCCGAAGTTGTCGTTGAGCACCTTTACGAGCGGAGCGAGACAGTTGGTCGTGCAGGAAGCGTTAGAGACGAACTGCGTACCAGGGACATACTTCTCAAGGTTGACACCTGTGACGAACATAGGTGTATCATCCTTAGAGGGAGCCGACATGACGACATACTTAGCACCAGCCTCGATGTGTCCCTGTGAGAGCTCCTTGGTGAGGAAGCGTCCTGTACTCTCTACGACATACTCTACGCCGGCAGCGCCCCAGTTGATCAGGCGTGGCTCCTTCTCAGCTGTCACACGGATCTTGCGACCGTTGACTACGAGCATGCCATCCTGTACGTCGACCGTGCCGTCGAAGCGTCCATGTACAGAGTCATACTTGAGCATATATGCCATATACTCGACATCGATGAGGTCGTTGATTGCTACTACCTCGAGATCATCACGCTTCATCGAAGCGCGGAAGACTAGTCGGCCGATACGACCAAAACCATTGATACCTACTTTTGTCATGAGAGTTATATTGTATTTTTAATGTGTATGCAAAGCGTTTGCACAAAGGCGGAAAGCTCCCCTAGGAGGGAACACTCCTATTACTCGTACAAAGTTAAGCATTAAATGATTGCGGTGCAACCTTTCGCCATCGCTGAGCTTGCACCACGCCCCATACAGACAGCACAAAAGGAGCCGTCAGCGGGATCAAACCTGCATAGAGAGCGAGTAGCTCTAGGAGTACAGAGAGCACTACGGAGACGACCGCGTAGAGCAAGTGTCGCTCGCTCGTACTAGCCCAGTAGATGGCACAGAGCACGGCGTTGTAGCCTAGCAAGCCTTCGCGCCATACAGTCTCTGGTACAAAGGGGATCGCAAGCATCGGAATGAGGACTCCCAGCAAGGTGTAGAGAGCTTTGCGACGTGACTCCCAGACGATAGCCAGGAAGAAGAGGATGCCGGTCAAGACATTCGCCTGAAACATCACCTGCCCGACACTATCCCCAAGTGCCACCCCGAGCATCCGCCACTGTGACTGCCCCTCCTCTAGCTGCGCCACAGAGTCGAGGAGTCCTACTCCTTGCGGAGCTAGCATGCTCACGAGGAGTAGCACCCACACAGCGATGATAAAAGGAGCTGTCAGCCCGGGTAGCTGAGCATGCCGGCGGAAGGCTCGCGCCAACCAGGTGGAGAGAGCTGCTCCGACCACCAGCAGAAGGATCGAGAGCCAACTGATCTCCCAGTAGACTCCTATGGCGATACCAACCAAGGTGCCGTTGAAGCCGTAGAGGCCATCGGCTATCTCCGACTTCGTGTCTCGCCAGAGCGAAGCGACCGCCCTAGAGACCAAACAGCCCAGGAGAGCTAAGAGTGCGAGCTGCCAAGAGTTGCAGCAGAGTCCTACCAAGATCAAGGTGCCTGACAAAGCACTTTGCAAGAGAAACACTTGACTGAACCCCAGTAAGAGAACCTTTATCTCCTGAAAGATCGTCTGTATGCAACCTCCTCGGTGAGGAGCGGTAGAGCTTTTCGTCATAGTCAGTCGTAGTTATTCGAAGCGAAGTGCCGTCGTCGGTGAGATTCGCTGGATGATGCGTGCTGGGAGGAGTAAGAGCAGGAGACAGAGCAGAAGCGTCGCCACGTTGACCACGATCCACGCCACAGGGCGGATGCGCATCGCGACGTGCGAGATGTAGTAGACATTTGGGTCGAGCGTGAGCCACTGCCACTGGTACTGGCTCCAGATGATGACGCCCGCCAGGAGGTTGCCCCAGAGCATCCCCCAGGCGATGATGCGTAGAGCGATCGCCAAGCTCATCGTCGTGAGCGATCGATAGGTCATGCCGAGTGCCTTGAGCAAGCCGATGGTCTGCGTCAGGTCTAGGATAATGATCAGGAGTGCGTTGATCATCGTAAAGGCCGCTACGAGCGCCATCAGCACCAGCAGTATCTGCACATTCGGCCGTAGCGAGTCGATCCACTGGTAGACCCCGCCATTGATCTGAGAGCCGGTGTAGATCCCCAGCGTCTCCTTGGTGACGCCCGGCTCCGAGAGCGACTGAATTAATTGGTCTGAGAGCGAGGTCTCCATCTCTGAGAGCGAGCGATCCCTGTTCTTTGCGAGGATCTCAATGCGTGTGTACTGATCTGGTTGCCAGCCCCCCACACGTCCTAGCAGATCATTGGTCACGTAGGCGAGTGGCTGTGCCGTATTGGTCAGCTCCAGTATCGCTATCAGCGTGAAGGAGCGCACCGACACCTTGTCGCCTAGGAAGTAGAGCACGACCTTGTCACCGATCGTTAGTCCTAGCTTCTGCGCAGAGGCTTTAGGCAGGACGATCGGATTAGCCCCCTCCACGAGTGTCGTGTCAGACAAGTCACCCATAGCGCAGAGTGGCTCGAGGAATGTGAAGTCATCTACCCCCGTGACGGCCACCCCCTGATAGGTACTGTCGGTCTTGATCATGCCGACAGCTGTACGGACGGGGCGCACGGAGGCTATCTCTGGCATCTCGTTCATCCGCTGCGTCATCTGGGGCGTCAGGGTGATCACATTGTCTAGGTCTATCGGTTGTTTGCCATACTCGCAGAGGATCACATCGCCTGTCACGAGCCGCACCGTATCACGGACGCTGTACTGAAAGCCGTCCATGATCGCAATGCCTAGGAGCATGACCGCTAGGCTCAGTGCTATGGCTGGGATCGCAAAGCGCACCAAGGCATATACCTTGCTGTGACGACGATTCTCGCGACTGTATAGCTGGCGAGCCAGCCAGATGGGTAGTCTTAGTCTCATGCTTCCTCCTCGATAGCAGCTAGTTCAAACCAACGCTCAGACGCCTGCTCCATCTCTTGTTGCGCCTGTGCAATCTCCTCACCAGCCTTGAGCAGCTCTTCGTTGTTAAGGCGCCCCGAAGACATCCGCTGCTCTAGCTCCGTAATGCGTCCCTCGAGCTGCGGGATCTGCTGCTCCAGCTGCTGAAACTCTTGCTCCTCACGATAGCTGCGTCGCTTCTTTCGATTGCCTTGCCGAGTCGCCTGACTGGCTGAGGGTGCCGTGCTTTTGGTCTCCTGTGGCGTAGCCTGTTCAGCCACTTGCTGCGCCTCGACCTCTTGCTGCAGACGATACTGGGTAAAGTTGCCTGGGAAGTCGCGAATATGCCCTCCCCGCTCGAAAACGAAAAGGTGCTCCACGAGCTTGTCCAGGAAGTAACGATCGTGCGTCACAATAATAAGGACACCCTCGAAGGAGCTAAGGTAGCTCTCCAGCACGCCCAGCGTTGTAATGTCTAGATCATTCGTCGGCTCATCGAGTATGAGCAGGTTAGGGCTAGCCATCAGCACCGTACAGAGATAGAGTCGTCTGAGCTCACCGCCACTGAGCAGCGATACAGGCGTATAGATACGATCACTGGTGAAGAGAAACCTCTGCAGTAATTGCGTAGCTGAGACCGACTGACCTGTCACAGGATCTGTAATGTGACTAGCTATGTCGGAGATTATGTCGATCACCCGCTTGTCTGGGGCGTAGCTCGGCAACTTCTGCCCGAAGTAACCGATCTGCACCGTCTCGCCGATAAGCACTGACCCGCTGTCAGGCTCTAGCTCGCCGATGATCATCTTAAGCAGAGTCGTCTTGCCACAACCATTGGGACCGACGATGCCGACACGATCTCTGCGTGAGAAGGTGTAGTCAAAGTCTCGGATGAGCGGCTTCGACTCCTCAAAGCTCTTGGAGACATCCTTCAACTCAATCACCTGCTTGCCTAGGCGAACGGACGAATGAAGGGGCTCGATGGTCGTCTGCTCACGCAGTATCTGCCGCGCCTGAGAGAGTTCAGACGAGAGCTCTGCAAAGTGCTCCTTGCGGGCGCGCTGCTTACCACCTCGCGCTTGCGGGGTAGCACGCATCCAGACCAGCTCCTGACGATAGATATTAGCCAGTCGATCACTCGTCTGCGCCATTTGCTCTAGACGCTCCTGACGCTTGGTAAGGAAGGTCTCATAGTTGCCCTCATAGCTATAAAGTTGCTGCTGATCCATCTCCACAATACGGGTACAGATATGATCGAGGAAGTAGCGGTCGTGAGTCACCAGTAGGAGCGTGAGCCGTGAGCGCGAGAGGTAACCCTCGAGCCACTCGATCACCTCTAGGTCTAGGTGGTTCGTCGGCTCATCGAGGATCAAGAGATCAGGCTGCTGGAGCAAGACTCCAGCAAGTGCTACCCGCTTGACCTCACCGCCTGAGAGCAGCTCCATAGGACGCTCCACATCAGTGATACGTAGGGCGTGCAGTATCGCTGTCGCCTCCTGCTCATATTGCCACGCGGAGAGACGATCCATATCGGGTAGGAGCCGCTCCTGCGCCTCTGCATCGCCTCGCTCCACGGCACTCTGCCAGGCACCCACGAGATGCGCCGTGGGGTCATGTGGCGAAAAGACCGCATCGATCACCCGCCCCCCCTCTGCAAAGCGATGCTGCTGAGAGAGGTAGCCGATGCGTAGCCCATTGCGTCGCGTGATCGTCCCGCTGTCTGGCTCTAGCTCGCCCATGATGATACGCAGTAGCGAGGACTTGCCCGTCCCATTGACCCCAACGAGCCCCACCTTGTCACCCTCTAGGAGCGAGAGCGAGATGTCCGCAAAGAGGACTCTATTGCCGAAACTTAGAGAGACATTATTCAGCTGTAGCATATTGCACTTTCGATTTATAAGATTGCGCTCGGGTGAAGACCTCTGTCACGTAGCGAACCGTGTGATCGCCATTAGCACGGCCATGCTGCACGAGTGGATGGTTGTAGTACTTCGGCTCGTTCAGGCGAACCATATAGAGCTCCACAGAGCCGTCCCAGCGATCAGGGTCTAAGCCTGCGTCCTCCGCCAGACGACGCGCATCGAGGACATGCGCACTGCCCGAATTGTAAGAGGCGAGGGTAAACTTCATCCGCTGCTCCGCATCAGTGATATGGGCAAAGGCGCGACCGAAGTCTTGCAGCGCCATGCAGGCTATACGGACGGAGCTCTCGGCATGCTTGAGCTTAGCACGACTGTATCCATAGCGACGCCCCGTAGCCGGCATGATACCCATCAGCCCCGTAGCTCCCCCCATGCCGACGATCTCTGCACGAAACTTGGACTCCTGATAAGCTATCGCCGCTAAGACATACCAGTCCCAACCATACCGCTCACCATACCGCTGAAAGAGGTAGTCCCACTCAGAGATCACACCCTGACGCCTGGGAGACTGTGCTTGTGACTTGTCTGCCGAAGCCTTAGACGTCGAGGTAGATTTTGTCGACACCACTATTACTTCCTCTTCTTCGTCATCTTCCTCCCCTTCGTAAAGATCGAAAAGCTGCAGCCTGTTTGCTTCCACATTGGGCCATATCGAGTCATCGTCCAGCAGATACTCCAGCGCATAGAGTGTGCTGTACTGCTCCAGCTCTTCGTAGGCCTCTCCAGCCCCCACCTCTGCAATCGGCACATCGTGCCACTCCGTCTGAGAGCGGTTCTCTACACGATCCGTCTTAGTCTGAGGTGCTCGATAGACCACGGCAAAGTAGTAGACGACACCCACGAGGACCGCCCCCCATAGCGACAGCGTTATGGTGCGTAGGAGCCTCCTCATACGAGTCGGATCACGACGTATCTCATCTCTTCGAGAGCATTTCATGTCGCTAAGGTACGAAATTAGAGATTAGAGGTGAGAGATTAGAGGTTAGAGGTTAGGACTGACGCATTATATACAATGAACTCATCGACCTCTTTATTCTTCATTTGTCGTTACGTGTAGTTCCTGATAGAGCGATTATGATGCGTCACCCCTAGCTTGGAAAATTCGACGCTAGCTCGCTACAATAATTTAGAACCGACTACATATCGAAACGACACCGTGTCGGGGAAAAGTGATTTCCACGTGGAGATTTTGAAATATCCAGGTGGAAAAAGAAAATCCTCCACGTGAGCGCGAAATAAAACTTCGGAAGAATGAAATGAAACTTCGGAGGAATCAAATGAAACTTCGGAGGAATTTTTTGACGCCCACGTGGAGATTTGAGATTTTCCACGTGGATATTCGAGAAAGGAGGGAATCGGACGAATTTCCCCGTAAAGATATGTAAATAGAGACTAGAGGTTAGAAGTTAGAGATTAGAGGGGAGAAGTTAGAAATTAGAGGGCAGGGGTGACACCTTATTATATATAGTGAACTCAACCTCCCTGACGCTTCCCGATTTCCTCCCGAGGAGAGACGTGTAGCCCATTTGACGTGTAGCGAAATGTAGGGACACCCTCCCGCTAAACACTCACCGTTCGTCCCTACACCAGCTACTCGTCCCTTCCTCTTGCTCAACTCGCAATAAAGGTATAACTTCGCAGAAAACATCACTCACACGGCCGAGCCTTCACAGCTTCCCCCACTTCTAATCTCTAGCCTCTGATCTCTAGCTACACTATGAGCAAACATCTACGCATCTGGCTCTTCGTTCTCCTCGGCACGCTCCTCACTTTCACCTCCCTCCTCGCCCAAGGAGTCATCACCATGACCACCTCTCAGAGGGTCGGTGAGGAAATCTATTTGGGCATCAAAGCCAATGGCAACGTCACCATTGAGGGGGCTCAAGAGGCTGGGAAAACGGACAATCTCGATCGCAAGTCCCACAGGATTACTAGCCAAACGATCACCATCCGTGGCGACGTAACAGAGCTTGACTGCTCTTGGAATCAACTGACCAACTTGGACGTCTCGGGCTGTATCGCTTTGACAGAACTTGTGTGCGTTTTCAATCAACTAACGAGCTTGGACGTGTCGGGTTGTACTGCCTTGAAAATGCTTTCCTGCTCCAACAATCAACTGACGAGTTTAGACGTGTCAAGGAGCACCGCCTTGACAACGCTTGACTGCTCCTTCAATCAACTGACGAGCTTGGACGTGTCAAAGAGCACCGCCTTGACAGAGCTTGGGTGCGCCAGCAATCAACTGACGAGCTTGGACGTGTCAAAGAACACCGCCTTGGAAACGCTTTACTGCAACTACAATAAGCTGACTGACTTGAACATATCTGGGTGTGCTAGGTTGGTTGATCTTTATTGCTTCAGTAACAGTATCAATGGCAAGGCTATGACCAAGTTGGTGAATAGTCTTCCCAATCGAAGGAAAAAAAGTAGGGGTGTTTTTTTTGTGATAGATCGCTCCTTTGAGAAAAGGGATAAAAACAGGTGTAGCGCTGCTGACGTAACTACTGCAAGGAAGAAAAACTGGGAAGTTCTATAGTAAGAGCCTTCTGGCTTGGTGAGCTACGTCTAGTCCGACCCGCAAGGGGTCGACCTCCTACCACATTCGCCTATCCATCGGTCGTTCGGGGCCGTAGCCCCTCCGACCGACGGCTACGATGCGTCGGACCTCTAGCGAGGTCCTTTCTTATCAGAGTGATCGGAGGGATTTAGAGGTTAGCGATTGAAGGCTAGAGCGAGACGAGTAACGATGTGTAGGGACGCACGGGAGTGTCTAGCGGGAGGGCGTCCGTTGTGTCAAAGCGAAACAGCGTCGGGGTTTTAACGGGGACGGACGCTCGACCGAGCGTCCCTACAGCCGTTACACGTCCCGAGCGTCACGATAATGGTTACCCGTCCGATTGCTCTGATAGCTCCGACACCTCCGATAGCTCCGATCTCTTCCCCTCTAATCTCTACTCCCGCTTGTCAGGTCAAAAAGTTTTTGTACCTTTGTCCCCGCTATACCTACTGTGGGTAGCTGTGATGTGCGACTTGGTCGTAGCTGCAGTGTCTTATAGCAGGGTAGCACGAGAATCATATTTGTAAATCAAGAATTAAGTAAACGAGAAGTTAATGCCTACTATCCAACAGTTAGTAAGAAAGGGACGAGAGACCTTTGAGGAAAAAGGTAAGTCTCCAGCCTTGGGTTCATGCCCACAGCGTCGTGGCGTCTGTGTCCGCGTTTACACAACCACCCCTAAGAAGCCTAACTCGGCTATGCGTAAGGTGGCTCGTGTGCGTCTGACCAACGGCAAGGAGGTGAATGCCTACATCCCCGGTGAGGGTCACAACCTTCAGGAGCATAGTATCGTATTGGTGCGTGGCGGTCGTGTCAAGGACCTGCCTGGTGTACGCTACCATATAGTGCGTGGCGCACTCGATACAGCTGGTGTCGATGGCCGTCGCCAGCGTCGCTCTAAGTACGGAGCTAAGCGTCCTAAGGCGAAGTAAACTAGTCGCCTAGATTGAGATGCCGTGGCGAGGTGCTGGATGGCCTACTATCCCCCTCGGCCTGTTACTCCCCTCTAGCGGGTGAGTATACTATAATATAATAGGTACATCAGCGAGTACCTCTCCCCACAGAAAAATCTAACTACACTCCTTGTAGCAGGGTGTCTGAGCTCTCTAGAGAGTCGTACATGTCTAGCGTAGGAGTGCAATCTAAATCTAGTAACCACATTTGTCCCCGTGGTTCTATTTGGATGAGCTAATCCTTGGAGATCAAGGATAGGTTGAGTAAATGCTCCAGAGGGAGCGTTGAAGACAACAGATCATTATGATGGCAACCCAAATAAGACGACGAGACAATAGTATAATATCACGAAACAATGAGAAAGGCTAAGCCTAAGAAGAGGCAGGTACTGCCCGATCCCGTATTTGGAGATCGTCAGGTCACAAAGTTTGTGAACCACCTCATGTATGATGGCAAGAAGAGTCTTGCATATAGCATCTTCTACAGAGCCCTTGATATAGTCAAGGATAAGATGTCGCAAGAGGAGAAGAGCGCCCTAGAGATCTGGAAGGCAGCTCTCGATAATGTAACCCCCCACGTAGAGGTTAAGTCTCGTCGTATCGGAGGAGCAACCTTCCAAGTGCCGACAGAGATACGTCCAGAGCGTAGGGAGTCTATCTCCATGAAGAATCTAATCATCTTCGCCCGTAAGCGTGGTGGTAAGACTATGGCTGACAAGCTCGCAGCAGAGATCATGGATGCCTACAATAGTCAGGGTGGTGCGTTCAAGCGTAAGGAGGACGTACATCGTATGGCTGAGGCTAACCGTGCCTTCGCACACTTCCGCTTCTAACCTACACTAACCATAAAATCTATGTCTGCAATTCATTCTAAGCTCGAGCAAACTCGTAATATCGGCATCATGGCACACATCGATGCTGGTAAGACGACGACCTCTGAGCGTATACTTTTCTACACCGGACTAACACACAAGATCGGAGAGGTACACGATGGTGCCGCTACGATGGACTGGATGGCGCAGGAGCAGGAGCGTGGTATCACGATCACCTCGGCTGCTACTACGACCTTCTGGACCTATGACGATAAGAAGTATAAGATCAATCTGATCGACACTCCGGGACACGTGGACTTTACCGTTGAGGTAGAGCGTTCACTCCGTGTCCTTGATGGTGCCGTGGCTACGTTCTGCGCCGTGGGCGGTGTACAGCCTCAGAGTGAGACTGTATGGCGTCAGGCTGATAAGTACAAGGTGCCTCGCATCGCATACATTAATAAGATGGACCGCTCGGGCGCAAACTTCTATGAGGTACAGCGTCAGATGGTCGAGATGCTCGGAGCTAAGGCTTGTCCTATACAGATCCCTGTCGGTGAGGAGGACTCCTTCAAGGGGGTTATTGACCTGATAACCATGAAGGCTATCATCTGGCACGATGAGACCATGGGTGCTGAGTACGAGATCGATGAGATCCCTGACAACCTTCGCGCTGATGCTGAGGAGTGGAGAGATAAGCTCCTAGAGACGCTCGCAGAGACTGACGAGACTCTCATGGAGAAGTACTTTGATGATCCCTCTACGATCACAGAGGATGAGATCCGTACAGCTATCCGCAAGGCTACACTAGCGATGGAGATCTTCCCGATGCTCTGTGGCTCTTCGTTTAAGAATAAGGGCGTACAGACGCTCCTAGATGCTGTCTGTGCTTATCTACCCAGTCCTATGGATACGCCAGAGGTGGTAGGTCATGCACTAGACTCTGACAAGGAGGAGGTGCGTGAGGTCGATCCCGACGCTCCTATGAGTGCACTAGCCTTTAAGATCGCTACCGACCCCTTCGTAGGTCGTCTCTGCTTCTTCCGCGTATATAGTGGTCACATTGACGCTGGTAGCTACGTCTTTAACTCTCGCTCTGGTAAGAAGGAGCGTATCTCACGCCTCTTCCAGATGCACTCTAATCACCAGAACCCGATGGAGACTATCGGTACGGGTGATATCGGTGCTGGTGTAGGCTTTAAGGATATCCGTACGGGTGACACGCTCTGCGATGAGAATGCACCGCTCGTACTGGAGTCTATCGACTTCCCCGATCCTGTGATCGGTATCGCTGTCGAGCCTAAGACGCAGAAGGATATGGATCGTCTTGGTGTCGGTCTTGCTAAGCTCGCTGAGGAGGATCCAACATTTGTCGTTAAGACCAATGAGGAGACGGGTCAGACCGTCATCAGCGGTATGGGTGAGCTGCACCTAGACATCATTATAGACCGTCTGAAGCGCGAGTTCAAGGTTGAGTGTAACCAAGGTCAGCCTCAGGTGGCTTACAAGGAGGCTGTCACTCAGACTGTGGACCTACGCGAGGTATACAAGAAGCAGTCTGGTGGTCGTGGTAAGTTTGCTGATATCATCATCAAGTTTGGTCCAGCCGATGAGGACTTCGATGGAGCTCTACAGTTTGTCGATGAGGTCAAGGGTGGTAATATCCCGAAGGAGTTTATCCCCTCTGTCCAGAAGGGCTTTGAGAAAGCTATGAAGAGTGGTGTCCTTGCCGGCTATCCTCTAGATAGTCTCAAGGTGACACTCGTGGATGGATCTTTCCACCCCGTAGACTCAGATCAGCTCTCCTTTGAGGTAGCCGCTATGATGGCCTTTAAGGAGGCTTCAGAGAAGGCTAGCCCCGTGCTTATGGAGCCTATCATGCAGCTTGAGGTGGTAACGCCTGAGGAGAACATGGGTGACGTGATCGGCGACCTTAACAAGCGTCGTGGTCAGGTCGAGGGCTCAGAGGTCAACCGCTCTGGCGCTCAGGTTATCAAGGCTAAGGTGCCTCTAAGCGAGATGTTTGGCTATGTGACCGCCCTACGTACGATCACGAGTGGTCGTGCCTCTAGTACGATGAGCTTCTCACACTATGCAGAGGTCTCCTCGTCAATAGCTAAGAAGATCCTTGAGGAACTCAATGGTCGCGTTGATTTGATAAAGTAATAATCTCACAATATAGTAATGAGCCAAAAGATCAGAATCAAGCTGAGGTCTTACGACCACATGCTCGTAGACAAGTCTGCCGAGAAGATCGTCACGGCCGTACAGAATACTAATGCGCTGGTCAGTGGTCCTATACCACTGCCCACGCATAAGCGTATTTTTACGGTGAACCGCTCCACCTTCGTCAATAAGAAGAGCCGTGAGCAGTTTGAGCTAAATGCTCACAAGCGTCTGATCGACATCTACAATGCCTCAGCACCTACGATTGATGCGCTGATGAAGCTGGAGATGCCCAGTGGCGTAGACATCGAAATTAAGTATTAACCAGAGTAATCAACTACAGAAATGCCAGGATTATTAGGAAAGAAAATCGGAATGACTTCCGTATTCAGTGCCGAGGGCGTTAATGTGCCATGCACTGTCATCGAAGTAGGTCCTTGTGTAGTGACTCAAGTAAAGACTGCTGACCGCGATGGGTATGAAGCGATCCAGCTGGGCTTTCAGGATGCTAAAGACAAGCATACGACACGCCCACTGCAGGGACACTTCAAGGCAGCTGGAGTAACTAACAAGCGCCACTTGGCCGAGTTCATGGGCTTTGGATCAGATTACAAGCTCGGTGATGAGATCACCGTAGAGCTCTTCAACGACACCCACTATGTGGATGTGCACGGGACGAGCAAGGGTAAGGGATTCCAAGGTGTAGTCAAGCGTCACGGATTCGGCGGTGTCGGTCAGTCGACACACGGTCAGGATGACCGTCTACGTGCACCCGGTGCTGTCGGTGCCTGCTCTTACCCTGCAAAGGTCTTTAAGGGTACACGCATGGCTGGACAGATGGGCAATAAGCGCGTCACGGTACAAAACCTCGAGGTGATCAAAGTAATGCCCGAGCATAATATCCTCGTACTCAAGGGTAGCGTGCCTGGAGCTAAGGGTTCAATCATAGCAATAGAGAAGTAATGGAACTATCAATCTACAATATACAAGGTGAAGATACGGGACGTAAGATAGCCTTGGAGAGCTCCGTCTTTGGCATAGAGCCCAATGATCACGCTATCTATCTAACCGTCAAGCAGTACCGCGCTAATCAGCGTCAGGGTACGCACAAAACCAAGGAGCGTAGTGAGATGAGTGGATCTACACGCAAGCTATTCCGCCAGAAGGGTACGGGTGGCGCACGTCGTGGTGATATCAACTCTAACATCCTACGTGGTGGTGCGCGCGTCTTCGGACCTCGCCCACGTAGCTACAGCTTCAAGCTCAACAAGAAGCTCCGCCAGCTAGCACGTCGCAGTGCCCTCACCTACAAGGCTCAGGACAATCAGATCATGGTACTGGATCAGCTCTCTTTTGAGGCTCCCAAGACCAAGTCTTTTGTGAGCATGGCAAAGGCACTCAACGTAGATGGTCAGAAGACTCTCTACGTGGTCTCACAGATAGAGGATACGGTAGCACTCAGTGCTCGCAACATCCCAGGTGTTAGCATCATACGTGCTCAAGATCTCAATACTTATTGTGTGCTGGATTGTCGCAAGATAGTCTTCACAGAGGATGCTCTAGCACAGGTCAATGAGATGTTTTAAGTCGAAACACACTAGTAGAGCATTGATATGGGAATCATAATCAAACCAATAATCTCAGAGAAGATGACAGCAATCACTGAGAGCAATCAGCAGCGCTACGCCTTTTTAGTAGCACCCACTGCAAACAAGATTGAGATACGTAATGCTGTCGAGAAGATGTACAACGTCAAGGTCGATAGTGTCAACACCTGTCGCTACGATGGTAAGCGCTCTAGTCGCTATACCAAGTCGGGTGTCATCACGGGTCGTAAGCCAGCCTTCAAGAAGGCTTTCATAACGCTCCAGGGTGAGGATACAATCGATTTCTTTAGCAATATATAAGCAATGGGAATCCGTAAACTAAAGCCCGCAACGCCGGGGCAAAGACACAAAACTATTGGTGCATTTGACGCCATCACTGCCAGTGCACCAGAGAAGTCTCTTGTAGTTGGAGCTCGTAAATCGGGTGGTCGTAACAATACTGGTAAGATGACCATACGCAACGTAGGTGGTGGTCACAAGCGTAAGTATCGTCTCATCGACTTCAAGAGAACTAAGGATGGCATCCCCGCTACAGTCAAGAGTATCGAGTATGATCCAAACAGATCATCTCGCATCGCACTCCTATACTATGCCGATGGAGCTAAGAGCTATATCATCGCTCCTAACGGACTGACTGTAGGCCAGCAAGTGATGTCAGGTGAAAACGCAACACCTGAGGTAGGTAACGCACTACCACTAGCTAAGGTACCTGTCGGTATGATCGTGCACAACGTGGAGCTACGCCCTGGTCAGGGTGGTAAGCTGGTACGTAGTGCTGGTGCCTTCGCACAGCTGGTAGCTCGTGAAGATAATTATGTCGTACTACGTATGCCTAGTGGAGAGACTCGCCGTATCCTCGCTGCATGCAAAGCTACGATAGGTAGTGTCGGTAACTCTGATCACGCACTCGAGAGATCAGGCAAGGCTGGCCGTACACGCTGGCTAGGTCGCAGACCACGAGTACGCGGTGTGGCTATGAACCCTGTCGATCACCCAATGGGTGGTGGTGAAGGTCGTGCCTCTGGAGGACACCCACGCTCACGTACGGGTCTATACTCTAAGGGTCTTAAGACGAGAGCTCCTAAGAAGCACTCCTCTAAGTACATCATCGAGAGAGCCAAGCGTAAGAAGTAATCATTGTATCATTTAAGCAAGAACTAAACACATGAGTCGTTCACTTAAGAAAGGGCCATTTATCAGCGTCAAGCTCGAAAAGAAAGTTTTGGCTATGAATGAAAGTGGCAAGAAATCAGTCATCAAGACTTGGTCTCGCGCCTCAATGATTTCTCCAGACTTCGTGGGACATACGATCGCCGTACACAATGGCAAGAGTTTTATACCTGTATTTGTTACAGAGAATATGGTAGGTCACAAGCTCGGAGAGTTCGCTCCTACGCGTACCTTCCGTGGTCACTCTGGCAACCGCTAGTTAGCACCCTGTAATAAATCGAATCAAAGTAATTATCACACATGAGTGCCAATAATCAAGATACAATAGAGACGACGGCTCAGGAGACTGTGACACAGGCCGCTGTAGCTAGACTACGCAACGTGCCCACATCTCCCCGCAAGATGCGTCTAGTCGTCGACAATATAAGAGGCATGGAGGTAGAGCGCGCGATGGCTACCCTGAGATTTAGCTCTCGCCGTGTAGCTGCTCAGCGTGTTGAGCAACTCATACGTAGCGCTGTCTCTAACTGGGAGCAGCTCAACGGTCGTAAGGCTGATGAGGGTGAGCTCTACGTCTCCAAGGTTTATGTAGACGAGGGCGTCACGCTCAAGCGTCTACGCCCAGCCCCACAAGGCCGTGGCTACAGAATCCGTAAGCGTTCGAATCACATCACCGTGTGGGTCGACCAAATAGTTAATAACGTAGCTAAGTAACTGACATGGGACAGAAAATTAATCCAATAGCAAACAGACTCGGCTACATACGTGGTTGGGACTCTAACTGGTATGGTGGTCGCAACTATGGCGATACCCTAGTAGAGGATGACCGTATCAGAAAGTACCTGAACACAAGACTATCTGGTGCTCTCGTAAGCCGGATCATCATAGAGCGCGCCCTCAAGGTCATAACCATAACAATATGCACCGCTCGTCCAGGCATGATCGTCGGTAAGGGTGGTCAAAACGTGGAGAACCTCAAGGCTGAGCTCAAAAAGGTCACTAAGGCTGACAACATACAGATCAATATCTACGAGGTGCGCAAGCCAGAGGTCGATGCCGTCATCGTAGCCAACGATATAGCACGCAAGCTAGAGGGGCGTATGTCATACCGACGTACCGTCAAGATGGCTATCGCAAACGCTATGCGCGCTGGTGCTGAGGGTATCAAGATACAGCTCTCTGGTCGTCTCAACAATGCTGAGATGGCTCGTGCAGAGCTATACAAGGAGGGACGCACTCCGCTACATACACTACGTGCAGACATCGACTATGCTCAGACTGGAGCTCTCACCAAGGTGGGTATGATAGGTGTCAAGGTCTGGATCATGAACGGCGAGGTATATGAGCGCCGCGATCTAGCTCCTGATCTCTCACAGCCACGCCGTCAGGCAGGGCGCCGAGGTGGTGACTCTCGTGGCGAGCGTCGTGGATTCCGTCGTGGAGGACGCAATAGATCTAATCGCTAATCAAAGACCACAGCTATGTTACAACCTAAGAAGACTAAATTTAGAAGGCAACAAAAGGGCCGCATGAAGGGCAATGCACAGCGTGGCAACCAGCTCGCATTTGGTTCTTTTGGTATCAAGAGCCTAGAGAGTAAGTGGATCACAGGCCGTCAGATAGAGGCCGCTCGTATCGCAGTAACGCGCTACATGCAGCGTCAAGGACAGGTCTGGTGCCGCATCTTCCCCGACAAGCCAATCACAGCAAAGCCTGCTGAGGTGCGAATGGGTAAAGGTAAAGGTAATCCCGAGGGATTCGTCGCTCCAGTGACTCCTGGTCGTATGCTCTTTGAAGTAGAGGGCGTACCTTACGAAGTCGCAAAGGAGGCTCTACGTCTGGCCGCTCAGAAGCTACCAGTCACGACAAAGTTCGTCGTACGTCGAGACTTCGACGCTGCTAATCCTAATGTTTAATCCGCTAGACCTTATACAGCTATGCAGATAAGCGAAATCAAAGAGCTCACAACGGAGGAGATCCGTGAGCGCATAGAGGCTGAGCAGGCTTCCTACCAGCAGAAGAGGATAGACCACTATGTCTCTCCAGCTGAGAACCCTGCAGCTTTTAGAGAGCAGCGTCGCACGATCGCTCGTCTCAAAACTGTCCTCGCTGAGCGAGAGACAAATAACTAACCCTGCAGAATAGACTGATATTCACATGGAAAGAAAACACAGAAAAGAGCGCATCGGGATCGTCACCAGCAATAAGATGGAGAAGACCATCACCGTAGCCTCGCGCTTCAAAGAGAAGCACCCTATATATGGTAAGTTCGTCAGCAAGACTAAGAAGTACTATGCACATGACGAGAAGAATGAAACGAACGTCGGTGATCGTGTCCGTATCATGGAGACACGCCCTCTGAGCCGCACCAAGCGCTGGAGACTCACCGAGATTATAGAAAGAGCGAAGTAAACTATGATACAGCAAGAATCAAGACTCAATGTAGCAGACAATAGTGGTGCTCGCGAGGTACTCTGTATCCGTGTACTCGGTGGCACCCGCCGCCGCTATGCTTCGGTCGGAGATGTCATCGTGGTGACTGTCAAGAGTGTCATCCCCTCTAGCGATATGAAGAAGGGAACTGTCGCTAAGGCTCTCATCGTAAGAACCAAAAAGGAGATACGTCGTACAGACGGCTCCTATATCCGTTTTGATGACAACGCCTGCGTACTACTCACCCCCAATGGAGAGCTACGTGGTACACGTATCTTCGGACCAGTAGCTCGTGAGCTACGTGCCGTCAATATGAAGGTCGTGTCTCTAGCTCCTGAGGTCCTTTAACTTATAGAGAGAATAGAGATGAGCAAGTTTCATATCAAGAAAGGCGACATCGTCATGGTAAACGCTGGTGAAGACAAGGGCAAGACAGGACGTGTCCTCAAGGTACTTGTCAAGAAGCAGCGTGCGATCGTCGAGGGGCTTAACATGGTATCTAAGCATACCAAGCCCAATGCACAGAACCCCCAGGGAGCTATTCTCAGCATGGAGGCTCCAATACATATATCTAACCTGAATGTGCTAGATCCTCAGTCTGGCAAAGGAACGCGTATAGGACGTCGCCGTGATGACAACGGTAAGCTAGTACGCTTCGCTAAGAAGTCAGGAGAAGTAATTAAGTAACTATGGCACTGACAGTAAATCTTAAGAAGCTATACAACGAGCAGATCGCTCCCGATCTGATGAAGCACTTTGCCTACAAGAGTAGCATGCAGGTGCCTCGCCTAGAGAAGATCGTCATCAATCAAGGCCTGGGCATGGCTACGGGTGACAAGAAGATCATCGACGTCGCAATCGATGAACTCACACAGATCACCGGACAGAAGGCAGTAGCAACATACTCTCGCAAAGATATATCCAACTTCAAGCTGCGTAAGCAGATGCCTATCGGTGTCATGGTGACACTGCGTGGTGACCGTATGTACGAGTTCCTCGAGCGTCTCGTACGTGTCGCACTCCCACGTATCCGTGACTTCAAGGGTATCAACTCTAAGCTGGATGGTCGTGGTAACTATACGCTAGGCATCTCGGAGCAGATCATCTTCCCTGAGATCAACCTCGATAGTATCACGAAGATACTAGGAATGAACATCACTTTTGTAACCTCGGCTCCTACCGATGAGGAGGGCTTCGAGCTACTCAAGCGATTTGGACTTCCCTTCCGTACTACTAATAAGTAAGATACATATAGGTTTATGGCAAAAGAATCAATGAAGGCCCGTGAGGTCAAGCGCCAGAAGCTCGTTCAGAAGTATGCGAAGCGTCGTGCTGAGCTCAAAGCTGCTGGAGACTATGAGTCTCTGCAGAAGCTACAGACACTACCTCGCAACTCTTCGTCTGTGCGTCTGCACAACCGCTGCAAGATCACGGGACGTCCCAAGGGTTATATGAGACAATTTGGCATCAGCCGTATCCAGTTCCGCGAGATGGCTTCTGCTGGTCTTATCCCAGGGGTGAAGAAAGCCAGCTGGTAAAAAATCTCTCGTCGACACCCATCTACGAGGACAGAAACTCTCATAGAGAGATGCAAGTCATCTATAGAGAGTTCTAGGGCTTAGATATACTACGCTGAGAGCGAGTTAGAGCATCATACACCGCCTGTCTGGCAGGTGCGATATGCTCTTGACAGGCTCCGAAAGTTTTCATAGTATCTAGACTATTTGTATCTTTGCCTAGAATTGTCCTCTCATATATCTCCTCTAAACAGGGAAAATGTATGAGATGCTCGCACTCTTTGGAGTGAGAGCATGGGGCGATGACTGACAGCGAATCAATTAAATATTGTCTGGGGTAGCCTGTCTCTTACAGCTCTCAACCTCGGTACTCGTGACTCTATAACTATATGATGATCACCTCCTTCATGCAAGAAGTGGAGGTCTTAAGATAGATGAGTAGACGATACCTCGGAGAGGAGCTATAAGCCAGTTAGGAACCCTCCAGATCAATTTAATCTTAATACACAATGACAGATCCAATAGCAGATTATCTCACCCGATTGCGCAATGCAATCAAAGCGGGTCACCGTGTGGTAGAAATCCCAGCTAGCAACATCAAGAAGGACATCACCAAGATCCTCTTTGACAAGGGCTACATCCTCAACTATATGTTTGAGGAGGAGGGATGCAAAGGAACCATCAAGGTCGCCCTCAAGTATGACCTCTCTAACAAGGTCAATGCAATCAAGTGCCTCAAGCGTGTCTCACGCCCAGGCTTACGTAAGTATGTAGGCTACAAAGATATGCCTCGCGTACTCAATGGACTAGGTATCGCCATCCTATCTACATCTCACGGCGTCATGACAGACAAAGAGGCTCGTGAGCTCAAGATCGGTGGTGAGGTACTATGTTATGTATATTAATCCTCCTTATAGCAAAGCAATATGTCTAGAATAGGTAAACTACCCATAGCTATACCACAGGGCGTGACCGTCTCTCAGGAGGATCACTACGTAACAGTAAAGGGCCCCAAGGGTGAGCTCAAGCAATATATAGATCCTCGTATCGAGGTCTCAGTCGAGGATGGCGAGATCACACTCACACGTCACTCAGATGAGCGTCAGGAGCGCTCACTACACGGTCTCTACCGTCAGCTAATCCATAACATGGTGACGGGTGTACACGAAGAGTTCACCCAGACGCTCGAACTAATAGGCGTCGGTTACCGTGCTACCAATCAGGGGCAGATCCTAGAGCTATCACTAGGCTTCACACACGCCATCTATCTGGTACTGCCAGACGAGATCAAGATCGAGACGCAGATGGTGCGTAATCAGACCCCTAAGATCATCCTAAAGTCTTGCGACAAGCAGCTACTAGGACAGGTCTGTGCTAAGATTCGTTCATTCCGCAAGCCAGAGCCTTACAAGGGTAAGGGTGTTCGCTTCCTCGGTGAGGAGGTACGTCGCAAGTCTGGTAAGACAGCTGGTAAGTAAGTCGTATCCACTATCTAAGTAAAGAGTCATATGAACAAGAAAGCACAAAGAAGAAAGCACATCAAGACACGTGTGCGTGGCAAGATAAGTGGTACATCTCAGAGACCACGTCTGTCTGTGTTCAGAAGCAATAAGCAGATCTACGCACAGGTCATCGACGATATAGAAGGACGCACCCTAGCGAGTGCCTCCTCACTCAAGATGGAGACCTCTGGTACTAAGAAGGAGGTAGCCGCTCAGGTAGGACAGGAGATAGCTCGTGTAGCTCTGGCTGCTGGCATTGATACAGTAGTTTTCGATCGTAATGGATATCTCTATCATGGTCGTGTCAAGGAGCTAGCAGATGCAGCTCGTACAGGAGGTCTTAAATTCTAAATCATAGAGCACATCATGGCAATAGCAACAAATAGAGTCACAGCTACCAATGATCTAGATCTTAAGGATCGCCTAGTAGCTATCAATCGAGTAACTAAGGTCACGAAAGGTGGTCGCACCTTTACCTTTGCTGCGATTGTTGTCGTCGGTAACGAGGACGGCGTCGTAGGGTATGGTATGGGTCGTGCCAGCGAAGTGCCTGCAGCCATCGCCAAGGGCGTAGAGGCTGCTAAGAAGAATCTTATACGCGTACCCATTCACAACGGCACCATACCTCATGAGCAGATCGGTCGCTTCGGTGGAGCTCGAATCTTGCTGCGTCCAGCTTCTGCCGGTTCGGGAGTAATCGCTGGAGGTGCTATGCGTGCGGTACTAGACAGTGTAGGTGTTACAGACGTCCTTGCAAAGAGTCAGGGGTCGACTAACCCTCACAACCTCGTCAAGGCCACCATCGCAGCACTTGCTGAGCTACGTAGCCCCTTGATGGTTGCTCAGAGCAGAGGTATCTCTGTAGAGCGCGTGTTTAAAGGATAATCACCTAGACAAGTAAAGAGTATTATGGCAAAAATCAGAATCGAGCAAGTCCGTAGTCGCATACGGTGCAACAAGTCTCAGAAGCGCACCCTCGACGGTCTAGGTCTTCGCAAGATGCACCAGATTGTAGAGCATGAGGATACCCCTCAGATCAGGGGTATGGTGGCCAAAGTACACCACTTGGTTCAGGTCGTAGAGTAATAAAATATAGACAGATAATAGCAATGGACTTATCTACACTTAAGCCAGCCGAGGGCTCTGTCAAGTCTCGTCGTCGTATTGGTCGTGGTCAGGGCTCTGGCCGTGGTGGTACGTCTACACGTGGACACAAGGGAGCCAAGTCTCGCTCTGGATACAAGCATAAGGTCGGATTTGAGGGTGGTCAGATGCCTATACAGCGTCGCCTACCTAAGTTTGGCTTCAACAACATCAATAGGGTAGACTATCGTCCTGTGAACCTAGCAGCTCTCGAGCACTTGGCACAGGATACTACATTCTTCCCTAATCAAGCAGAGACAGCCGTCATCACCAAGGATATACTAGTCGCTGCTGGTCTAGCCTCACGTAATGATTTAGTAAAGATCCTAGCACAGGGTGAGCTGACACGACCCATACAGGTCGAGGCCGACGCTTACTCAGCACGTGCCAAGGAGCTCATCGAGGCTCAGGGAGGATCGATACAATAAGATAAGCTGATATGCGGTTAGTAGATACAATTAAGAATATATGGAAGATTGAGGATCTGCGTAAGCGGATTCTCATCACCATCCTGTATGTGGTCATATACCGACTAGGTAGCTTCATCGTATTGCCTGGAGTCAACCCCGATACACTGACCAGTCTAGCCAGCCAGACCAGTGAAGGTCTGATGGCACTGCTCAACATGTTTTCGGGAGGTGCCTTCTCCAATGCTTCGATATTTGCTCTAGGTATCATGCCTTACATCTCGGCAAGTATCGTGATGCAGCTGGCAGCGATCATCATCCCCTCTATGCAGAAGATGCAACGAGAGGGTGAGAGCGGACGACGCAAGATCAATCAGTGGACACGCTACCTGACGGTGCTGATCCTCTTGATTCAGGCTCCTGCCTATCTGTTGAATCTAGACATGCAGCTGCGCGCTGCTGGAGCGTCGCTACCTTCGGGCTTCATGTATCGTGTATTTGCTACCGTCATACTAGCTGCGGGCAGTATGTTTGTCCTTTGGCTGGGTGAGCGTATTACAGACAAGGGTGTCGGCAATGGTATCTCATTCATCATCCTTATCGGTATTATAGCTCGTCTGCCTCATGCGCTGATAGCTGAGTTTAACTACCGTCTCATCAGCTCATCGGGAGGACTTGTGGCATTTCTTGCTGAGATCGTATTCCTACTGTTCGTCACTGCAGGAGCTATCCTACTCGTACAGGGTACACGCAAGGTGCCCGTGCAGTATGCCAAGCGTGTAGTGGGTAATAAGCAGTATGGAGGTGCACGTCAGTATATCCCTCTCAAGGTGAATGCAGCCAACGTGATGCCTATCATCTTCGCTCAGGCGATCATGTTTATACCTATCTCACTGGCTAGCTACTTCACAGGAGGTGATGGTACGCCCTCACGCTTTATCCAGGTATTGTCTGACAATACAAGCTTCTGGTACAACTTCATCTTCGCTACGTTGATCATCCTTTTCACCTATTTCTATACGGCGATCACGATCAACCCCACGCAGATGTCTGATGACCTCAAGCGTAACAATGGATTTATCCCAGGCGTCAAGCCCGGGCGTAGTACACGAGACTATCTCGATGGTATCATGGATCGTATCACACTGCCTGGAGCACTCTTCCTCGCACTAGTTGCTATCATGCCAGCCTTTGCTCAGATACTGGGTATTAGCTCGGCGTTTGCACAGTTCTTTGGAGGTACATCACTGCTCATCCTCGTAGGTGTTGTCCTAGATACGCTACAGCAAGTCGAGAGTCACCTCTTGATGCGTCACTACGATGGTCTACTCAAGAGTGGACGTATCAAGGGACGTACGGGCTCTGTGTCAGCATATTGATACTCCACAGGTAGTGTTGTTTCAATTGATTATATTCGAATAGATGATTTACCTAAAGACACCAGAGGAGATAGAGCTTATGCGTGTGGCCAACAGACTCGTTGGCGAGACCTTGGGAGAGGTGGCAAAGCACATCGCTCCAGGAGTTACCACCAAGCAGCTAGACACGATCGCTTATACCTTTATATGTGATCACGGAGCTACTCCTGCGTTCTTAGGTTATGGCGGCTTCCCAGCTAGTATCTGTACTTCGATCAATGATCACGTGGTGCATGGCATCCCTTCAGATCGAGAGATACTACGAGAGGGAGACATCATCTCCGTAGATTGCGGTACGCATATCAACGGCTTTACTGGAGACAGTGCTTATACCTTTGCCGTAGGGGAGATCGATCCCGAGGTAGAGCGTCTGCTGACGGTCACTCGCGACTCCCTCTATCTAGGTATCAAGCAGGCTGTCGAAGGTCATTATGTCGGGCATATCGGAGCGGCAGTCCAGCGTCATTGTGAGGCACAGGGCTATGGCATCGTCCGCGAGCTAGTGGGACATGGTATCGGGCATGAGATGCACGAAGATCCCAACGTCCCCAACTATGGTCATCCAGGATTTGGTCCCAAGCTACGAGCAGGTATGTGTATCTGCATCGAGCCTATGGTGACGATGGGACGGCGCAAGGTCGTCTTCGAGTCCGATGGGTGGACCGTCCGTACGCACGACGGCAAGCCCGCAGCGCACTTTGAGCACTGCATAGCTATCATGCCAGATGGGCAAGCTCCGCAGATCCTATCTACATACGAGTATATCAAAGAAGTCTTAGGCACACGAGAGTTTTAATATGGCCAAACAAACTGCTATTGAACAGGATGGAGTCGTCCTCGAGGCATTGAGCAATGCTATGTTCAAGGTCCAGCTCCAGAATGGGCATATCATCACGGCACACATATCGGGCAAGATGCGTATGCACTTCATCCGTATACTGCCAGGAGACAAAGTCAAGGTAGAGATGTCTCCGTACGACCTCACACGTGGTCGTATCTCCTATAGATACAAGTAACCAAGTCATAGCGACAATCAGAATAAGAGCATACTATGAAAGTCAGAGCATCAATCAAAAAGCGATCAGAAGACTGTAAGATCGTCAGACGCAAAGGCCGTCTGTACATCATCAATAAGAAGAATCCTAAGTTCAAGCAGCGTCAAGGATGAGCTTAGGGATGATCCTCCACATATCATCTAGGATGACGGAGAGTCAGCTTATCACGCAACAAACATCACACAGTATATAGAGTATGGCAATAAGAATCGTCGGCGTCGATCTGCCGCAAAACAAGAGAGGTGAGATAGCCTTGACCTATATATATGGTATAGGTCGTAGCAGTGCTGCTCGCATCTTGGATGCTGCAGGTGTCGATCGCAACATCAAGGTCCAGGATTGGACAGATGATCAGGCTGCAGCTATCCGTGAGCAGATATCCAATGGCTACAAAGTCGAGGGTGATCTGCGTAGCGAGACACAGCTCAACATCAAGCGTCTCATGGACATCGGCTGCTACCGAGGCATCAGGCATCGTATAGGACTCCCCCTACGTGGACAGAGTACTAAGAACAATGCCCGCACACGTAAGGGTAAGCGCAAGACAGTCGCTGGTAAGAAGAAGGCAACTAAGTAATAGAACCACCTTATGGCAAAGAAAACCGTAACAAAAAAGAGAGCAGTCAAGGTCGATGCCCAGGGGCAGGCGCACATACACTCTTCTTTCAATAACATCATCATCACCCTCACCAATAGTGAGGGTCAGGTCATCAGCTGGTCATCAGCTGGTAAGATGGGATTCCGTAGCTCTAAGAAGAACACTCCCTATGCCGCTCAGCTCGCAGCTCAAGACTGCGCTAAGACAGCATTTGATCTAGGGCTACGCAAGGTCAAGGCTTATGTCAAGGGCCCAGGCAATGGTCGTGAGTCCGCTATCCGCACCATCCATGGTGCTGGTATCGAGGTGACTGAGATCATCGACGTCACACCACTACCACACAACGGCTGTCGTCCTCCTAAGAGACGTAAGGTCTAGTTGCTACAAGATAGAATCACAGCTACCTATAGAGCGATCACACCGACCTTGTAGTGTTAGCTAGGAGAGTCTGCAATAAGACTTAACCCCTACTTAATCTACAGAATAGGCTGCCTAGTCAGTCCTTGGTGCCGGTCGCACATAGCAAGCTCCACAGATAGGTCTTAGCTTAGACATAGACTCAAGATAGTGACTCTGTAAGTCGACAGACGTAGTGTGAGATTGATGCGGTTGCTCATTTACTTTCCCTCTTATTCTAATCGCATCGCGGCTGCTCTATATGCGCCGTCACTTCTAGACTTACTACTTGAGATATGATCCCAGCATCGACCCCGACACAGCAGAGAGAGGCCCTGCGCCCCCGAGCGTTCTGTAGAGCAGATGTATGGAGTAGCATTAAAATGAAATAGAACAATGGCAAGATATATTGGTCCTAAGTCCAAGATCGCACGAAAGTTTGGTGAGCCCATCTTTGGTGCAGACAAAGTCCTGAGCAAGAAAAACTACCCTCCAGGTCAGCACGGCAACAACCGTCGTCGTAAGCAGAGCGAGTATGCACTCCAGCTCCGCGAGAAGCAGATGGCCAAGTACACCTATGGGGTCCTAGAGCGTCAGTTCCGCAATCTCTTTGAGAAGGCACAGCGCACCTCAGGCATCACAGGTGAGGTACTGCTACAACTCCTCGAGTCTCGTCTAGACAACGTAGTCTTCCGTCTAGGCATTGCTCCCACGCGTGCTGCTGCACGTCAGCTCGTCTCTCACCGTCACATCGTCGTAGATGGTGAGGTGGTCAACATCCCCTCCTACACGCTCAAGCCCGGACAGATCGTCGGTGTACGTGAGCGTGACAAGTCTATGGAGGTCATCGCAGACTCTCTCGCTGGGTACAATCATAGCAAGTATCCATGGCTAGAGTGGGATGCACGCACCTACAGTGGTAAGTTCCTCAACGTACCTACACGTGAGGAGATCCCCGAGCCCATCAAGGAGCAGCTCATCGTCGAATTGTATTCTAAGTAACCCTCTACTCTATGGCAATATTAGCATTTCAACAACCTGATAGCGTCCTCATGCTGGACGCTTCGGATCACTACGCCAAGTTTGAATTTAAGCCTCTAGAGCCAGGCTATGCTATGACCATTGGCAACGCCTTGCGGCGCATCCTCCTCTCATCACTAGAGGGGTATGCAATAGCTTCTATCCGTATCGAAGGTGTAGAGCATGAATTTGCTACTATTCCAGGGGTATTGGAAGATGTAACCCATATCATACTCAACCTCAAGCAGATCAGATTCAAGGCAGCTGTCGAGGATCCTCAGGAAGAGACCATCACGCTCCACGTCACAGGTCGTAGCACCTTTCAGGCTGGTGACCTCAATCAGGTCTTGACAAGCTACAAGGTACAAAACCCTGACTTGGTCATCTGCAATCTAGCTGAGGACGCTGACTTCACCATAGAGATACGCATCAACAAGGGGCGTGGCTATGTCGTCTCCGAGGAGAACCGCCGCGAGGACGATCCCGTCAATACGCTCCCCATCGATGGTATCTACACCCCGATCCGCAAGGTCAATCAGACCACCGAGGCCTATCGTGTAGATCAGCGCACCGACTACGAGAAGCTTGTCCTGGAGATTGAGACCGATGGCACGATCCACCCGCGTGAAGCACTGCGTGAGGCTGCGACGATCTTGATCTCGCACTTCGCACTCTTTACGGACAAGGAGTTTGAAGTCGAGCTCCCAGAGGAGGAGCCTGATCAGCTCTTAGACAATCAGTTGATGAAGGTTCGTTCGCAATTGATGACAGACCTAGCGACCACAGATCTCTCTGTTCGTGCGCTCAACTGTCTCAAGGCTGCGGGCATCTCCACGATTGCCGACCTGCTGAGTAGGGATCGCGAGGAGCTCTTGAAGATCAAAAACTTCGGCAAGAAGTCGCTCATCGAGATCGAGCAATTCTTAGCAGATCAGGATCTAGACTTTGATATGGATCTCACACCCTATAGATTAGATAATGATTAATCCCTCTTATGAGACACAATAAGAAATTCAACCATCTAGGCCGCTCCAAGGCACATCGTGAGGCTATGCTTGCCAATATGGCTAGCTCGCTCATCATGCACAAGCGGATCAATACTACAGTGGCCAAGGCTAAGGAACTGCGCAAGTTTGTTGAGCCTATCATCACTGCGGCAAAAAACGACACCACCGCATCTCGTCGTCTAGCCTTCAGCTACCTGCGTGACAAGGAGGCCGTCAAGGAGCTCTATGGCACCGTCGTCGACAAGGTCGGCGATCGCCCTGGAGGTTATACACGCATCCTACGCACGGGACTACGTCTTGGCGACAATGCCTCTATGTGCTTTATCGAGCTTGTAGACTTCAACGACAACATCGCCAAGAGTGCCTCTGCTCCTAAGAGTGAGGGCAAGAAGCGTACACGTCGTTCACGTCGTGGTAGCGGTGCCGCTAAGGCTGCTGACCAGCAGGCTCCAGCTACAGAGGAGACTGCACAAGAGTAGTAGTAACCCACTAGGAGCATTTACGAGACAGAGCTACACAGTCCACCATTTTACACGATGGAGACTTGTGTCAGCGAGTGAAGGTTGATAGAGATCCTTTCCACTCGTCTTTGCTTAGAGTAACAAATAGGAGAGGGAGTGCCGAGCTTATGCTCGACGCTCCCTCTCGTCATATCTCTACGTGCTACACGTAAATCTTATTCAAGTAGCCATACATCCCCTTATTCTCTCTAGATCTCCAAACTAAGCGATCCGATGAAAAGAGTGCTTGATCAGTCTTATATAGAGGTTACTCGAGAGATTTGCGGAGTTGAGACCCTCGTTGGTTTAGAGCTGACTGTATAGGAGTTTGAGATATGAAAAGAGATGGCTCAACTGCTGCGTAGTAGCAGTTGAGCCATCTCTTTGTTTTTTTAGGGGACTGATCCTTTGATCAGATTGGTATAACTCTTTTACTGAGGATCGTCAGATGCAGCTATACCTGATAGCCTTAAGATATATACTTAGTTGGGTTTAGTGATTTGTAGGAGGTATTGCTTGAGATCTGTATCAAAGAAGACTTCGCACTTAATCCCTTGCGCATTCATAGCAGAAATGGCATGAAATCGGTCATCATATTGATAATTCTCTGTAAAGCCATTATTAGCCAGCCACTGTTTTAGTTCTGCAGATTGTAGCTCTGTATCGTTGCTGAGACAATTGAGACGGCACATAATGTAAAGACCAGTGTACTTACCAAATGTGTAGCGGACGTAATGAAAGTTAGACTTCTTGAGGTCCTCTGCCTTAGTATTGAACTGTAGCTTGGTGTCACTAGAGTAGAGAGCATTGAACTCCCGAAGACCTAATGTTTGCTCAAAAGCCTTGATCTTATCGTGATCCTTTGTCTCTAGCTGGGTATAAGAGGGGAAGTCTTGGGCGTCAGTGATGACTCCATGATCCTTTTCGATATCGTTATCTGACGACACGTTTTTGTAGAGTAGTCTTACTTGTAGTGTTGTGTTAAGCTCCGTGTTGGGCTCGTCTAGAAGTAAGACAGAGACCTTAGAGTCATCACTTTTAGTAGCTGTGAGGGTTGCAGTACCATCATGTGATCCTTGAGTAAAGGAGTTAAAGCCAAGTTCGGAAAGCATCGCTTTTGTTTTAGGACAATCAGCGAGTGTCTCTTTGCTAAAAGCTACAATCATAAGATGCTGACCACTCTCCAGGTCGTAGATGACACCAGGGACAGTCTTTAGAGCCGTGTTGGCAAAGCCTCTAAATCTCTTGCCCTGTAGAGCTAGCTCTGTAGGGGTACGACCTAGAGCCTGCTCATGATCCAGTACGTCTTGACTAGTGATAGCTCCTTGAGTATCTGTTTGAGGATCGAAGTTGAGAGTGGGTAACTCGTTAGTTGTGACCTCTGAGAGCGTAGTGAACTCAACCTTGGTGAGTGGTCCCCACTCGTTGTTGCCGTTCTTTGCTATGGCTAGCGCATAGTAGGCGGTGCTTGGTTTGAGGTCATTCCAAGCAGAGATATACGCCTCTGTGTGGTATGGCAGAGCCATACTCTCAGGGCTCTCCTTTAGGTACTCAAGTATCTCAGTCTCGTTGTACTTAGCTTTCTCGACAACGACCTCTCGATACGAAGAGGTGTTTTCATCGGGCGTGTTGACAATTATCACTGCAGACTCGGAGACCTCCTTGATCTTGACGTTTACCTTAGCAGTCTGGGAGGTACCCTTCTTAGCTGTCGTAACCTTAAACTCTTGGACATCGGAGTACTGACCGTCCTTATCTATTAGGACTACAAAGACAGAGTAGCTAGTGCCTGCGATAAACTCAGTCATGTTACTTGTTTTCTCACCCTCGTGGGCTTTGTGGGTCTCAAAGTCTGTACCATACAGTACAATGTAGTGCTTGAGGTCTGGGATGTGCATCATTTGAATCATTTGATCTCGCGCAGTCGCATCTGTTAGGTCATTGAGGAAGAAGTAACCAGCGACATCTGCATTGGGCTTTAGCGTAGCAGTGTAGCCAGTAGGCGTGATGTCTGTGAAGTCGACCTTGATCTGTGGGTCGCCAGCGAGCTTGCCCTTGGGTACTTTGAACTCAACGCGCTTGACGTTGCCTGGACAACCAAGCTCGTCATATGGGAGGAAGAGTGCCGTGTAGTCATACCCTTGCTGCATGCCAGAGAGGTCGTACTCTTTGCCCCCCTCAACGTTAAAGATCTGCACGCCCATACGAGCAGCCATCTCTGGGGTGAAGAGACTGAGACACTGCATGTCGTTCATCTGAGCGATCATAAAGCTCTCAGGCAGGATCACCTTGATGCTTCGAACGTCACCCCCTACGTCGCCTACCTTGAGCTTCATTTTACCAGTCGTACCATCTGCGTGTGGTGTGACGGTGGGGTTGAGCGTGAGGTCTACCTCGTCTGAGAGGAACTTGATACTATCGATATGCTCTACACGGTAGGGCAGTATCTCGCCACTCTTAGAGTAGATGAGCATGCGCTCGTTGCTCTGAGCCAAGACGAGCGAAGGAAGTAGGGCCAGGAGCCCTACTAGGATAATGTGTAGTATTTGCTTTTTCATTAGAGAGTTATCTTGAGGGTGTTGTGTACGTTTGTGGTAGCGATGTATAGCCCGCTAGGCCATTGGGTAGCATCTAGGATGCACGTAGTAGAGGTGATGGCCTGCTGTGAGACTAGCTGCCCATCAGCGGTGTAGATGTAAAGTGTCTCATCGCTGGCTGTAAAGCCCTCGAGGTGGAGCTCCTGCCCCACCTTGTAGTAGCTCAGAGTAGCGGCCGGAGCTAGCAGAGGCGATGCGATGTGGGTCGTGTTGTCCTTGCGGTCTTGAGCAAAAAAGAGCTTGTCGATGTCGTTGATCTTCAGCATCTCGGGTGTAAAGTGCTGGCTGGCATCGCTGCGCTCTACTTTGATAGCACCAGTCTCAAAGGTGATCTTGCTGATTTTGGTCAAGTCGTAGCACAGCTCCTTATTCTCAGTCGTCTTGACTACTAGTGTCGTGGGGAGTGCTTGAGCGGTCACCACTTGAGGTAGTAACAAGAGCCAGAGTAGAGGGGCAAGTACGAGTCCTTTTGTAACTCTTTTCATAGCTGTTTGTAAATTGAATTGATTGTTTTTGCTTGGAGAGCAAATCAGTGCGTGATCACGATTGTCACTCTCCCTCAGAGTTGGCAAAGGTAGCGTTTTTCGGCGACCTATCACCGAACGCCCAGTTTTGGGAGAAACTCAATGTCGGCGCGTTGCAATAATTTAGAGTCGATTACGTATGGATACGGTTCTGTGTCGGGGAAAAGTGATTCCCACGTGGATATTTCGAAATCCCCACGTGGAGAATAAAAAATTCCTCGGAGGAATGAAATGAAACTTCGGAAGAATGAAATGAAACTTCGGAAGAAATGAATCACGCCCACGTGGAAAATAAAAAATATCCACGTGGAGATTTGAGATTCCCCACGTGGATATTCGAGAAAGGAGGGAATCGGACGAACTTCTCCGTAAAGATATGTAAATAGAGATTAGAGGTTAGAGCTTAGAAGTTAGAGATTAGAAGCTAGAGATTAGAGATCCAATCACTCTGATAGCTCCGATGGTTCCGATAGCTAACAGCCAATAGCTAACAGCTAACAGCCAATCCATGGGTGGCACATTTATATATAGTGACCTCATCTATGCCTTGCTTGTCGCTATGTGTAGCTCCTGACAGAGCGATTATAATGCGTCAGCCCTGTGTCGATGGGTGAGCTGTTCCTTTTTTCATTACCTTTGTATGGGAGGTTATCGATACTCTTTAGAGCGGATGCTCGCAGACCTCCGATATTCAACTAAAGACTAGGTATATATATGGCAAAGAAAAATGAGAGGATCGTTGTCACTCCTCCTATTACAGACGTCGAAGCGAAAATGAAGGCGCTGGAGACTACGATGGGACGCATACAGAAGCAGTTTGGCAAGGGCTCTATCATGAATATGGCAGATGATGCTGTGGAGGATGTGAGTGTGATCCCCTCGGGGAGCTTGACGCTCGACATAGCTCTCGGTGTCGGGGGGTACCCTCGTGGACGTATCATAGAGATCTTTGGACCGGAGTCTTCGGGTAAGACGACGCTGGCTATACACGCTATTGCCGAGGCGCAGAAGCTGGGCGGTATCGCTGCGATCATTGATGCGGAGCACGCTTTTGATCCGACTTATGCACAGGCTCTGGGAGTGGACATTAGCCGTCTGTGGATCTCTCAGCCTGATGATGGGGAGCAGGCTCTAGACATCGCGGAGCAGCTGATTCGCTCGTCGGCGGTGGATATTCTTGTTGTGGACTCGGTTGCTGCTTTGACGCCTAAGGCAGAGATAGAAGGTGAGATGGGAGATACGCAGGTGGGTCTGCATGCACGTCTTATGTCTCGTGCTATGCGCAAGATCACGGCTGCCGTGAGTCGCTCTAAGACTTGCTGTATCTTCATCAATCAGCTACGTATGAAGATCAGCAGTGGCTATAGCCCTACGGGTCCTAGCGAAGTGACGACGGGTGGTAATGCGCTCAAGTTTTACTCCTCTGTGCGTCTAGACATACGCGCCTATAAGCAGATCAAGAAGGGTGACGATGTGGTCGGTAAGGTGACGAATGTGCGCGTGGTCAAGAACAAGGTGGCTCCTCCCTTCCGTCGTGCTGAGTTTGACATACTCTTCGGTCAGGGCATCAACCGTGTAGGCGAGATTATTGATGCGGCTACTGATATGGGCATCCTCAAGAAGAGTGGCTCGTGGTTCTCCTATCAGGGCAATAACATAGGTCAGGGTCGTGATGCGGTCAAGGAGCTGTTCGATGACAATCCCGAGCTGGCAGACGAGGTGGCTCAGCAGGTGATGGATCAGCTAGCTCATGAAGGTAAGCTACACCTTTCTCCAGATGCCTCTGAGGGTGCGGAGGGAGAAGATCTAGACACGACAGATCAGCTGGTCGATGAGGACTTTGATATATAAATAGTCAGAGGGGCGTGGGGTGTGTGAGTGCAGACTCTTGCACCCTGCGCGTCTCTCTGATCTACGCTATCAGATAGAGCTGGGTCTATTACGGCCTGGTAAATTGACAAAGCATAGTTACCATGACAGCTCCACATCTTCCTAATGGTTGGCAGCGACTCTCTGATCGTACGGATGACGAGTATACACCTGAGTGTATCTCTGTGCTCCAAGAGGACGAGATATTTGTCTTCGGCAGTAATCTGCTAGGACATCACATGGGAGGTGCTGCACGTACTGCGCGCCTCATCTTTACTGCAGAGATGGGAGTCGCCGAGGGCTTGACGGGGCAAGCTTATGCCTTGCCGACTCTGGGTAAGGATATGCGTCGAGTGGCTCCCGAGGCTCTGCGTGCGAGCCTCCAGAGGTTGATACTCTTTGCCCTAGATCATCCTATGCTCACGTTTTACCTTACGGAGGTGGGGTGTGGCATCGCTGGGTGGTCTGCAGAGGAGGTGAGTGCCTTGCTGTGGGAGGCTGTGCGTGAACTCTCGGAGGAGGCTTATGAGCTACGAGCTATGCCAGCTAATCTCGTGATCCCGAAGCGATTTAGTAAGTCGTGAGTCTCTCCGTAGATCGTCTCTCTCTCTCGGGTGAGCAGTACACTCGATGGTGTGCTGAGATCCCCTCGCTACCGCTCTACCTGCAGCCGTGGTGGCTCCTAGCAGCATCGGGGATGGGAGAGATGGATGTACTCACTACGACGGGGCGTAAGGAGGGTGCTCCGACGCTTATATGGCCTCTCTTTATGCCCACACGTCGTCACCTGATTGTGCCTCCCTGCTGTCAGTGTGCTGGTCCTCTGAGTGATCGTCTGGGGGCGGTGGGGGAGAAGCCTTTCGATCGGGATCGATACATTGCTCATCTAGCAGCTATGCAAGCTCTGAGCGAAGCTCTGCCCTCATCACTACGCTATATAGAGGCGCACCTGCCGCTAGACTACTGGGACTGGCTACCATGCGAGACGCCTGCGGGAGCATGGCGTAGCTCGATTGCTTATACCCACCTTCTTGACTTGACGCAAAGTGAGCCTCAAGCATTGTACAATAGTTTGATCCGCCGGAAGGTGCGCCGTGCTACTGCTTTGGATCTGCGAGAGATTTGGGCTGAGGAGACGAGTGTGTCAACCTGCGCGGAGATGCTGGTGGACCTTTGCCGTGAGAGTCTGCAGCGTAGCGGAGGCGATCGTCTCTGTGCCTCCTCGCTGAGACGACTTGTGGCGGCTGCTATGGCGCGTCGGCAGGGTGCTCTCTTATTGCTACTCTCCTCGCAGACGGGTGAGCCCGTGGCGGGAGCCTTTGTGGCACATCATGCTGGCACTGCCTACTATATTGCGGGTGGACAGGCGAGAACGCCTGAGGGAGAGGATGCGATGGCGCTACTGCTGGATAAACTGATCACATGGAGCCGAGAGGCGGGGTGTCACACCTTCGACTTTGAGGGATCGATGCAGCCAGGCATCGCCTTTTTCTTTCGCAGCTTTGGGGCTGTGCCACACCCTTACCTACGCTTGCAGGCGGGGCGACAGACACTCGCTATGCGTCTGCAACTGCGTCGGTACTATCTACAGCATCTCTATTGAGCTCGTTTAACTTGTAAGCTATCGATCTATATGCGACACTACGAGGCGACAGAATATATCTTATCGTTTCTACTTGGAGATGCGACTCCGCTCGACATCTCGGGCAAGATCCGCATCGCGCGTCATGCGCAGATGCAGCACTCACCAGACTATGTCGCTTACTGCCGTCCGGAGGAGGCGGAGCCGTATCATCGTGTGGTGATTGTGCCGTCGGGCTTTTTTGACTACGAGCAGTATGGCCGTGCAGAGTCGATGCCTGAGCTGCCTCTGGCGGAGTGGCACGGCATGCCTCTGCTCTTTGGAGAGCCTCGTGAGGAGTATATCGACACCCCGTATGGTAGGCGTCTGGTGATCTATGCTGACTTGGTGGCTAGTAGCTTCTTCTTGCTATCACGCTACGAGGAGATGTACTATCGTCAGCGGCGGGATGAGCATGGACGCTTCCCTGGGCGTGAGTCGCTGCCATACCGTGCGGGCTTCTTGGAGCGTCCGCTGGTAGATGAGTATGCTGCGGAGCTACGACGCCTGATGAGCGAGATAGGCCTGGCGGTGCAGCCGATGGTACAGGGCTTTAGCTCGGTCTCTCTGACACATGACCTTGATCAGCCCTACTATAGCTCGGGTGTGCGGGGCTTCCTGCGCTTGCTACTCAAGGAGCGCCTCCCCCTGCGGGCTGCTTATCGCAATACTTTCTCACGAGCTAGCGAGGATCTCTTCTTTAGCTATGGACGCTTCCTCGATTGGAATGTGGAGACCCAGCGTAAGTGCGCAGCTCCTGTGCGAACGATCTTCTTTATCAAGACTCCCAGCCCGCATCCACTGGACAAGCCTAACTATACGCTGCGCAATCGCAAGATAGCAGCGATCATGCGGTTGGCTCGAAGGCGCAAGGTGGAGTTTGGACTGCACCTAAACCTCTACTGCTCTGAGCATCCTGAGGCGGTGGAGGCTGCTAAGATAGAGCTAGAGACGGAGCTAGGTGAGTCGGTCATCTACTCGCGCCATCACTACCTAGCGGTGCGTGAGCCAGAGGATTACAATGCACTCCTTGGTGCGGGTCTCTACCACGACTACTCGATGGCTTATGCCGATGTGTCGGGCTTTAGGCTAGGTACCTCACGGCCTGTGCGCTTTATCAATCCGCAAAGTCTAGAGGTCACAGACCTGATCCTGCATCCGCTCACGGTGATGGACTACACGCTGCACGATGAGAAGTATATGCACCTAGACTACGCAGAGGCTGAGCGTGTGGCTGTGGCCATGGTCGATCAGACGTACAAGTATCATGGAGAGGTGACGCTACTCTTTCACAATGAGAACTTGCTGCTAGACGATCCGCACATTTACCACACACGTCTGTACCGCACCCTACTGCGACAGATTATCAAGCTCTCGCCAGCGTCTGATATCGTTGGGTTATAGTCTTTGCTCGCCTATGAGTCCTCATCGTATCTTGCTACTGACTGACCTGCTGCCCCCGCAGTTTGCGCCCCGTATCACGGCACTCTTGCAGCGGCTCCCCGGGGATGACTGGCAGGTTGATGTAGTGAGCGAGGAGATACGAGGAGAGCACCTCGGCTCTCACGGCTCTGTGGAGCAAAAAAGTAGCTTGCCGGCACATCGCCTGGAGCGGGTGCCACTAGCTCCTAGACGGGGCAGAGCACTCTACGCACTTGCAGATGCGCTATGGCAGGTGAAGAGCCAGCGCTTCGTACGTCACTTGCGACAGCACTACGACTTGACACAATATGCGCTGATCGTGGGGATGAGTTATCGTACATTCCCACTACCGGCGGTCGCTCGCTTGGCACGGCAGACGAGGCTACCCGCCGTGATGGACTGTCGAGACATCGTCGAGGAGTATACGCCAGAGGGCTTTCTACCAGCACCGCTACCACGGTGGGTGCCTCTGCGCAGAGAGGCTTATAGTTGGCTGCGAAGACAATTTATCAAAGCTCGTACAAAGGCGCTCAAGGCAGCCACAGTTATCACTACTGTCTCTGAGTGGCACCGAGATCAGTTGCAGCAGCTACACCCAGAAAAGCAGGTCGTCTGTATCCCTAATGGTTATGACGAGAGACTTTTTGTCGCACAGCCTGAGGAAGCTCCTCAGTTGCCTTTGCGCATTGTTTATACAGGTCGGCTCCTTTCTCTCGAGATGCGTGACCCGACGCTACTCCTAGAGGCACTGCAAGCTGAGGCGCTGAGTAGGTGGGTTAGTCGTGGTGCTGTCGAGGTGCATTGGTACTGTGACAATGCTTCGCAGCAACTTCTAGAGAGTCTCCTAGAGCGTTATAGCGATGAGGTACGAACTTGTCAGCACTTTCACGCTATGGTGCCTTATGCTGAGGTACCGACGCTGCTGGCTCAGGCAGACATGCTCCTCCTCTTGGGTCGTCGCGAACAGCCTGAGGGCCCTCACGGGATGGTTACGACCAAGCTCTTTGAGGCGATGGCAATGCGTCGACCTATCCTGATGGTGGAGAGTGACGAAAGCGTTGTGGCTCAGAACCTCAGAGCACATGGAGGAGCACTTGCGGCTACTGAAGTGGCGCAGGTGGTAGAGTTTGTTGCCCACCATTTAGAGCGTCTGGAGCGTGGCGAGGTGTTGCCGATAGATACCTTTACAGAGCACTATAAGCAGTATACGCGAGCAGCAATGGCGGAGGCTTTTGCGCAACTCTTCGGCACACTCGTCTGAGTGCTTTCCCTTTGTCCAGTCAGGCATAAATGCATCAAGCCCAGCAAACGAAGAGTCTGCTGGGCTTGATCTGTATAGGCGTATAGCCTATGCAATGCTTATTAGTAGTTTTCAGCCATTGGCTCGAAGAACTCCTGTGGATGATCGCAGGCGGGGCACTTAGCTGGAGCTTTCTTAGCCTTAACGACGAAGCCACAGTTGCGGCACTGCCAGTAGATCTCCTCGTCACGCTCGAAGTACTTGCCAGCCTCGACACGCTCTAGGAGCTTGAGGTAGCGCATCTCATGCTCATGCTCAGCCTTAGCTACGTTGCGATAGACGGCTGCAATGGTCTTGAAGCCCTCCTCCTCAGCGATGTCGGCGAACTCAGGATACATCTCCTCAGCCTCGCAGTGCTCACCAGCAGCGGCGGCCTTGAGGTTCTCAGCGGTGGTGCCGATGACTCCAGCGGGGAAAGCAGCGGTGATCTCAAGCTCACCACCCTCGAGGAACTTGAAGAAGCGCTTAGCGTGCTCCTTCTCCTGATCAGCAGTCTCTAGGAAGACAGCCTCGATCTGACGATAACCCTCCTTGCGAGCTACTCCGGCGAAGTATGTATAGCGATTTCTAGCTTGTGACTCTCCAGCGAATGACTTCAGGAGATTCTGTTCGGTACGTGTACCTTTGATTGACTTAGTACTCATATATAGGTATTCTAAAGGTTGAATGGATTCATTACCACCACAAAGATACCTATTTATTATGAGTTCTGCAAATATGCCCTGAGAAACCACACAGCCCGCATCATATAAGCAAAGCCCCTAGAGCGATTAGGAGATCGTCTAGGGGCTTGCGTCTTGTTGCTTAGCGGAGTGGGGCGCTTATGCCTCTTCCTGCTCGATAGCTAGTTGTCCACGGTAATAACCACACTCAGGACAGATGGTGTGATATACGTGCCATGCTCCACAGTTGCTGCACTTAGCTAGTGTGGGAGTTGCTGCTTTGTCGTGCGTTCTACGCTTGGCAGTGCGCATTTTGGACTGCCGTCTTTTGGGATGTGCCATTGTTTATCTATTTTATTATTTATCCTTCTCTTGATGTAGTGAGTCACGCAGCGCACTGAGCTGATCCCAGCGACTATCCGTCTCTCGCTCTGCCTCGGGGTCGAGATCATCTAGGATGGCCTGCATATCCTCGGCACAAGCTCCATCAGGATGCACTCGGCTGATGGGGAGTGAGAGCACGATGAGGTCGTAGATCAAGTCAGCACAGTCGAGTGAGGGGCTGTGACGCGGCACGATGATCTCCTCATCGCTTACCTCCTCGTACTGGTCGCCAAGCTTGACAACAATATGTTGAGACATCTCGATGCTCATCTCTAGGGGAGCTAAGCAACGATCACAATGTGTCTGAACAGATCCTGTGAGCGTCAGCTGAAGGTCGAAGGTCTCTCCGACCCGATCCACGCGGATGGCGCATGCTACGGGACCTCCGCTGAGGTCAAACGTAGGGCGTGACTGTAGAAAAGCTGAGTCCACAACAAAGTCTTCGGTCGAGACGCCTTGTGGCAATCCCTTGAAATATATCGTATAGTGACCTCCGTGAGACATAGCGTACTACAACTTCTCTAAAAAAATGCTTCCAGAGTGACACCATAAGGTGTACTCTAGGGGTATGAGCGCAAAGGTACAGAAAAATCGGTAGACGGCAAGCGACTGGCGGTTGGCTATCAGGGTTGACTCATTATATATTATTGCTGTCCGACTACTCGATTTCGATCAATCTACAGTTTCTTACCTATGAAACTTTTGGTTCACCCAAGTGGTACTGATAGTTAGCACCTTTCTGCAGAACGATCTACTCGATGCCTCCTCAAAAAAAGCTTTCATCGGATAGCCATAATATATATAATGTGTCAGGCCTGTATTAGCCGAGATTAGTATTTCTTAGTTGAATATACATGGCACTAGTGCTTCTAGGAGCAGATCTCTCAGGGCTGACGCATTATAAATGACAAGCTGATTGTGATCTTAAGAGGGAGAATGA
>OLQN01000098.1_pt1 | contig 72404 bp, 67 predicted proteins | sample 1673181 | NCBI WGS metagenome assembly OLQN01 (sample SAMEA3136763, study PRJEB25190) | human gut metagenome | biome: human gut; feature: human-associated habitat; material: faeces | place: Austria | collected 2013
CCCAAGGCATATAGCTCACCTTGTCGCTCACATGGCGCGGTGAAATCTCCTCCGCCTCCTTGAAAACTTCGCTGCTCTTTGTGGTGAACGCTGCTGCGGCATGATAGCCGGGCAAATCGTTCACCGAAGTGATTTGTAAAGAATTAAAATCGGTCATAGTTAGTATTTTTTTGTGCCAAAAGTATGATCGAATGATGAGAGAAAAAAAGACTTAACATAAATGTAATAGTGTTGAAACAAAATTGTAGTGGTATGTATGTAATTTAGCACCGTCAAATAACAACAAGAACATGGAAAAATCCCCAAACATATCAATTTGTATCCCCATGTACAATGCTGCCCGATTTATTAAGGATTGCATTGATAGTGTCTTGTCTCAGTCTTTTCAAGATTTTGAGCTACTCGTTGTTGACGATGGGTCAACTGATAACAGTTGTGATATCGTCAATAGCGTAAAGGATAATCGTATTCGATTGATTCGGAATCAGCATGACTATGTCGGCTCTTTGAACAAATTGTTAGATGAAGCCAAAGGAAAGTATATTGCACGAATGGATGCAGATGATGTGATGTACCCCAATCGGTTAGCAATTCAATATGAATACATGGAGAGTCACCCCAATGTAGATATTGTTGGAGGACGAATGACAGTATTTAAGCAATCCATTAAAGATCCTCTATATGACCTTAATGTAAAAAGTGGTAGTCTTTGCATCTCAGATCTGTTGGATTATTGTTGTATTTGCCATCCTACAGTCATGTTCCGTACCGCAAGTATCAACGGTAAAGAAAAATTCCGTTATGACAAGCAAATGGAGTATGCAGAGGATTATGACCTTTGGATGAGGATGCTTGCGAGCGGTAAGAAATTTGTCAATCTTGATAAAGTGTTCACTTACTATCGTTTGCATGAGCAGCAAGTTACCACTTGTCATCACGAGGAACAAGCACAGAAAACCCAAATAATCCGCGCTTGGGCTTTGAAGAAACAGATAGAACTGGAGAACAAAGCTTTTCATGAACCCGCATTTATTCCCGATACCACAAACAAATTGACTGTGGTGATGCCTTTTAAAAATGAGGGTGAGGAGGTTGCCAATACCGCCAAAAGTATTCGTGATACAGTTGGAATGTCTGTGGACATCATCGCTATTGATGATGATTGTGATGACGGATTTGATTATGCAGGTTCATTGCGTGGCCTAAATGTAACATACGTACGTAACAACTATAGGTTAGGTGCTTCCTTATCCAAGGAGAGAGGCGCTCAATTAGCTAAGACACCTTACTTTATATTGCTTGATGCTCATATGCGTTTTTACGATTCAGAGTGGGCTGAATACATCGTAAGAGAGTTAGATGCAAATCCGCACCGTCTATTATGTTGCAAGTCGATATGTTTGCAGAAGGATGAAAAAGGCATCGTATCCGTTCACCCCAAATCATACTCTCCGCAAGGAGCTTATCTGTCATTCTGTTCCAATAAATACGTTCCTGCTATTGATTGGAATGGATACACAGAATGTCTACCAACATGTGCTGTAAACCAAATACCATGTGTGTTAGGAGCAGGCTATATTACCTCAAAAAGTTACTGGAATAAGATACACGGATTGCAAGGGCTCTTACATTATGGATGCGAAGAGGCATACATCAGCATAAAAGCATGGAAAGAAGGAGGCGGTTGCTATTTGTTGCCCAAGTTAACGATTGGACATATATATCGCAAGAAATTTCCTTATCCCGTTTACTCATTTCAATGCATCTACAATAATCTGATTATCAGCGAATTGTTGTTTCCAACATCAGAAAGATGCTTTGCCAAAGCGGTAGCTTGGAATCTTAGCAAGGATACATATTTCAAAGCAATGGAATATATGTCTTTGCATAAGAATGACCTTGACAAATTAGCACGGTGTTACAAGACTTTCAAAAAAAATGATTTTACTTACGTAAAGAATTTGAATGACATCTGCCGTAAGGTGGCACAAAAGACGATAAGAATCACTGACAAAGAAGCCGAAAAAGCACGTATCTTTATCCTAAAGGAAACAGAAAAAATATCAAATGCAGGTCTGTTCTCAGGTATGGGGGGAATCCTTATAGCAGGCTTACTTTATGTAGAAGCAGGTTACTCAGAATTTGAAAGTCTGGTATATGAAGTATGGGAAAGATTGAGCAAATCCATAAAAGCAAGTCATGATCTTACTTTTCAAAATGGATTGGCTGGCATTGGTTGGGCTTTGATATACGCAGCCTCACACAATCTAATTGAAGATAGTATCGAAGAAGAACTGAGCACAATTGACAAAAAGATAATGTGTATGAGCATAAAACGTAATCAAGATCATTCTTTCCTTGAGGGAGTGGGTGGAGTTTATTGCTATGTTGTAGCTCGTTTGGGATTCAACAAACGCAACAAGTCGACCAAAAAAACTTTTTCGCAAGAGTTCCTGCAAGAAATGGATGAACAGTCTCACTGTCTTTTAAAGGATTGTCAAGATTGGCGAACAATAAACTTTGTAAGCCAATATAAAGAGCGGCTATCTGATGATTGGGAAATACTCGCCCCTGAGTTTCCAGAAATAGTGGAACTTCCTGATTATATTCCCAATATTCAGAAGAATTGGGAACTGTCCTTATCAGGAGTAATCGGTTCCGTAATAAACAAAATGATAAATGAATACAATACACATAATGAAGAAAAGTCTTTATAATCACCTATCTTTCATTGATGAGAGTTGGGTACTCTACAATGCTTTTACTGATGAAGTAAGTGTACTTGCACCGGAAGTAAAGGAATTGTATGAAAAACATGACGTGGACGAAATTCGTAAGATTCACCCCGAATTTTACGACTATCTACAGGTGAAGCAGTTTCTTGTTCCCGAGAGTGAAAACGAGTCAAGCAAGTGTATCGCCCAATGGGATAAAGAAGACAATGATCCGAGTTCTTTTTCTCTTACCGTGAATCCAACCCTAGATTGCAATATGGGTTGCTGGTATTGTTACGAGAAGCATCAAGCCAATCGAACGATGAAAGAGGAAATATCGGAAAGAGTGTACAAGTTCATTGCCAATAAAATGGCAGATCCACTCCTGAAGAGTTTTGACTTGTCATTTTTCGGTGGAGAGCCACTCATTCAGTTCAAGCATATTGTAAAACCATTAGCAGAGTTTGCGCATCAGCAAGCAATCAGCAATGGCAAAAACTTTAAAGTAGGCTTCACAACCAATGGTTATTTGCTCTTCCCTAAGGTGTTGGACTTTTTGTCTTCCCTCAAAGTGCCTGTACATTTTCAAATAACATTGGACGGTAATGAGCGTATGCATAATAAGACAAGGCATACAGCCAATGGTACAGGAAGTTACTTTAAGATTTTAGAGAATTGCAAGAATGCTCTGACTAATCCTTTGTTCAATGTTTCACTACGTTGTAATTATACGACAGAAAACGTAGCAACATTCATGGATTTGGTTGGTGACTTAGAAAAAATAGGCATAGCTCCTGCCAAGAATCTACAAATCAATTTCCATAGAGTATGGCAAGATCATGGAAATGACAAAGAAGTGGAGAACCATATAGATAAGGTTTACCAGACGCTTGTAGAAAGTGGCTATAACGCATCAGACATACATGCTCAAGAGAAGTATCGTTGCTATGCAGAACATAATAACCACATAGTCATTAACTATGACGGAAATCTCTTCCATTGCACGGCAAGAGACTTTACACCAGAAAAGTCAGAAGGAACAATCAATGAAGAAGGCACATTACAACTTAACGAGAAATCTTTACTCCGTTCAAAACTGAAATGGGGCACAGAAGCTTGCATGAAATGTAGTATTTATCCATTGTGCAATGGCTTATGCAGCCAGCAAAAGGTAGAGCATAATGGTGCTACAGGTTGCATTGCAGGATATACACAAGAAAATAAGGTAGCAATAATCGACAAACGAGTACGCTACATTATTAACGAAGGCAAGAAATTGCCTAATATTAACCTCAAATAATAATTTACAATGAAGGTCAAGAGAAATCTTGTTCAGCTTGTCCAGTCGGATTATACTCCACTGCAGACAAGTGCCGAAGGTCTCCTAAGAGGAGGCTTCGGATCGATTGCTGTTGGTAAGGCAATCTTTGGGGATATAAACGCAAACATTTGCAGAAATCCCAAGTGTACGAATGGTGAATGCACCAATCCTGAGTGCTCAAACCAGTGTACAATCAACTATTGTGGTCCTACAACACCAACAACACCAACAATTGGCCCCAGTGGTTCACCAACTCCCACTGTAACGACAATGTGCATTGGTTTTTAAGCTAACCAGACTTGTACTCTCTAATAATGAGGGTACAAGTCCTTTCTGTATGATAAAATATAAACAAATTCCATACATATGCGAAATTTTCTATCCATTTTAGTTCTCATGCTTTGCCAGTTCTATGTGGCCAATGCTCAAAAGTGCTTAGTAAGTTTTGGAGTCAATGAAGAGGTTACCGAAATGCCTATTGAAAATGCTCTGTATACTTTGTACCTTAACGATAGCATTCAAGTACCATATAGGGTAACATATGCCAATGTACAGAGCGCCACTTATAGTCTTGAATTTGATTTTCGCCCAGGTAAATATACCTTGCGTGCAGAAAAAGAAGGTTACAATGAAGTGCAAAAAGATTTTACAATAGCCTCCAAACGCAATACGATCCTTGGCATCGGCACGCTTTGGATGAAGAAAGTCAAGACAAGACAGTTGAAAGAAGCCGTCGTCCGTGCCACTCATATCAAGATGGTAACGCGAGGCGACACTGTAGTCTATGACGCGGCCGCTTTCGACTTGGCAGAAGGCTCCATGCTTGATGCATTGGTGGCACAACTTCCAGGAGCAGAACTCAAAGACGGACAAATCAAGGTGAATGGAAAGTTTATCGAAAGCCTTATGGTCAATGGAGAGGATTTCTTTGCGGGCAACCCAAAAGTCGCCCTTGAAAATCTACCAGCCTATACGGTGAAGAATATTAAGGTGTACGACCGTGCGGCAAACGATGATTATCTAAAAGCCAAAGTTAATGGTAAGAAAGCCATGGGTGCGGACGAGCATATGGTGATGGACGTGATATTGAAGAAAGCCTATTCCAATGGTTGGTTGGGGAACGTGGAAGGCGGTTATGGACTTCCTTCCGACCGCTACTTGGGCAAGGCCTTTGGCATGGGCTATAGCGGAAAGATACGCATTGCCGCCTTTGCCAATCTCAACAATATCAAGGATACCCAAATGGGAAGTTCATCAGGTCAATGGAACGGAGGTTGGGCACAAGATGGCGAGTTGGACGTGAAAATGGGCGGATTGGATTATCTATATTCGCACGACCGCACCAAAGTATTTGGCAACGTGACCCTTACCCATGAAGAACCAGAGGTGGAATATAAGGGGAGCAATGTGAATTACTTCAACACAGGTGACATCTTCGAGCGTTCGCATTCTCTACGCAACGATCGGAAGCTGCACCTCATGTCGGCACATCAATTCCAATATTCAGCAGAGCGTGCCTACTTTGAGTTGAGACCCTCTATTGATTATCTGAAAAATGATTACACAAGCATTAGTCATCGTGCACAATTCTCAGAAACTCCAGAAGAACAATACCGTGTGCAGTCACTTGATTCACTCTTCTCTACAAATGGTATGGCTTCATCGAATTTTGCACGTCATCTGTTAACGCGCATAGGCAATGATCAAGACGGCAAGTCTGATTGGATTATTGCCAACTTGGCTGCCAACTCTACGATATCGTTTCCTTCAACTCAAGATAACATAGAGATAGCATTGACAGGAAACTATCGCCGCGATACAAATCGCTACTTTAACTCGTTCAACAGAGCGTATGGTATGTCTTCGCCCAATGTAGGCAATGGAGATAACTTGCAGCAAAAGTCAGACTACGTATCCAAGAACTATGGCATGAATGCAGACATCTCCTATAGTTGGAACTATTGGCCTTATCAAAGCGGTGCCAGACACATAGCCATCGTAAAGCCAGAAGTGCAATACGACTTTCATCGTTATGACCAAGTAAACACGCTGCTTCATCTGCATGAAGAGTTTGCAAATGGGGGCAATAACAATTTGATGGTGCCTCCTTCTGCCATTCGTCCTGAGCAATTGAGCGTTGACCTCAACAACACCTATGCTTCTAATTTGACACAAAACAAGATTAGCCCACTTGTAAGTTTCGCATATCTCTATGTACCAAGTGCGAGTTCAAGCAAGAGCTTTAATGCCGACCTCACTTTGCGCGAAGATATTATGCACGAACGCTTGGACTACGACAAGGCACAGTTGGACACCTTGTTGTCACGAACTATCAGTAAGTTTACTCCGACTATAAAGCTCAGATACAAGGACAATGGACAGAAAGTTCGCACGGAAGTAGAAACAAACTATAGTTTTACAAAAAATGCGCCCAGCATCTACAACCAACTTGGCACTATCAACGATAGCGATCCGACCAACATTTATGTCAACAACCCAGGATTGGAGAAGCCTCGCACGCATAGTGTGAATGCACGCTACGCTCGTTTTCACAATCAACGACATAACAACGTCGTACTCTATGCAAGTTATGGACGCACCGATAATGCCATTGCGCAAGCCCGCCTCTACAACCGTGCGACAGGCGTGAGCACGTGGATGCCCAAAAACATCAATGGCAATTGGAACACGTATGAATCCGTGCAGTATAATATGCCCTTCGGAAAGAACGAAGCCTTCCAGTTTCAGACCGTAACCACAGCCTCATACGTACACTCCGTAGACTATGCCTCAGAGAGCGAAGCGCTCGAGCGCAGTGTGGTGAACAACCTAACGCTTGGCGAACAATTAGCCTTGTCTTATCGTGTGGGCAAACATAGCTTCGGCATACGCGGTAGTCTCTCATGGCTCGATAGCCGTTCAGCCCGCGAGGGGTATGACAATATTTCCGCCTTCGACATTACGGCAGGTGCTAATGCTTCACTCAACTTGCCACAAAATTGGCAAATTGCCACAGATATCAACCTTTACAGTCGCCGAGGTTATAACGACAACACGCTCAACACCACCAACTGGGTGTGGAACACCTCTGTGGCCAAGACCATCTTAAAGGGTAATCTTACCTTCCGCCTCAATGCCGTAGACATCTTGAAGCAAATCAGCAACGTGCAGCACACTGTGAATGCCCAAGGTCGCACCGAAACATGGGTCAACTCGCAACCTCGCTACGTAATGCTCCACGTGGTATATCGCTTCAATGTGATGCCCAAGAAAAAGAAAAGCTAAAAGAATAAAGCATGAAATTCTCCCGACAATTTGACCAAATGGATTGCGGCCCTGCCTGTGTGCGCATGGTTGCATCGTATTATGGTAAAGACTATCCCTTATCTTATCTGCGCTCACTCGCCCACCTCACACGTGAGGGGGTGAGCGTAGCAGGTATTCGCGATTCTCTCACAGCCATTGGCATGAACAGTGCCACCTTCGAGATGTCGTTGGAACAATTATATACGGACTGCCCACTTCCCGCCATTCTTTATTGGGATCAAAATCACTTTGTCGTATTAGAAAAGCTAAAAGGGCGGTCAGCACAGAAGGCACGTTACAAAATAGCCAATCCTGCATTTGGTAAACAATGGTTTTCAGCAGAAGAACTTTGTCGCCATTGGTCGAATGGCGGCAAAGGCATTGTTGTGGCCGTTGAGCCTAATGAGGATTTCTACCAAAAGACCGCTATCAAAGAACGCCATAGTTTGAGAGACTTTGCTCGAAAGTATATACTTCCCTACAAGGCTCAATTAATTCAATCGCTATTAGCCCTATTGGTGGGCACGTTGTTAGGATTGATAAGTCCGTTTTTGGCTCAAAGCGTAGTAGATGACGGCATCGCCTTACACGATATGTCGTTGATTACTACCATATTGATAGCACAGTTAGCTTTGTTCATTGGTAGCTTCTTGATGAGCACTATCGGAGCTTGGGTTGGTTTATATATGAGTACGCAAATCAGCATTGGCATATTGGGCGACTACTTACGCAAATTGCTCAAATTACCCATGACATTCTTTGAGACCAAGAGCATTGGCGACTACCAACAGCGATTGAGCGACCACTCTCGTTTGCAGTCATTTATGACAGGTAGCACATTGGAAACCTTGTTTTCTTTGTTGTCTGTGCCTTTCTATATGGCAATCATCATCTTTTACAGTCCATTGGTGTTGGCCGTATTCTTGGGATTTACAATTATTAGCACGTTGTGGATGACCTACTTTTTTCGCAAAAGGAAGTCGTTAGACTACGAGCAATTTAAAGTAAGCGTAGACAACCAAAACAAGCTATACGAAATGATGTCAGGAATTACCGACATCAAGGTGAATGCTTACGATGACTATAAACTCTCGGAATGGCAACACCTGCAAATGCGTCAGTACGCCATGAGCCAGAAGAGTCTGAAGTTAGGACAAATACAAAACACGGGCTTTACCATTATCGGTCAGCTGCGCAATATCATTATCACCTATTGGATAGCCATGCTTGTGGTCAACAACGAACTAACGTTGGGTATGATGATGAGTATCTCCACTATCATTGGCATGATAAGTGGTCCGTTGGGACAGTTAACAGGTTTTTTGCAACAATATCAAGATGCCAAAATTAGTCTCGAACGTTCGCAAGAAGTCCACCTCTGTACTAATGAAGATGCACAAGAAGCACAATCACTCCCTTCAGACTTTCCTTTAGACATATTTGTCGACCACGTGTCGTTCAGTTATGCTGGCAGCACAGGGAAAAAAGTGCTACAAGACGTATCGTTTAAGATACCAGCAGGCAAGATGACCGCCATAGTCGGTGAAAGCGGTAGCGGAAAAACTACCCTGATGAAGTTGCTCTTAAAGTTTTATCAGCCTACATCTGGGCGAATTATGATAGGCAATGAGGACTTAGACAAATATTCAGCCAAATCAATGCGTGAGTCTACAGGGATTGTAATGCAAGAAAACTTCTTATTTTCAGACACTATCCGACAAAATATCATTATGGGGGAAAAAGCTGACGAACAGCGGTTGAACGAAGCTATACAGATTGCTTGTTTGTCAGATTTGTTTGAGAGTCACCCCTTAAAAGAAAATACCAAGGTGGGAAGCGAAGGCATTGGTGTGAGTGGTGGAGAAAAGCAACGCATCATGATAGCAAGAGCAGCCTATAAGCATCCTCTATACTTGATGATGGACGAAGCCACCTCTTCATTAGATGCAGACAACGAAGCACGCATAACGAGCAATCTTGAAAAGCACTTTGCTAAAAGCACCCGAATTGTTATAGCACACAGACTGAGTACGGTAAAAAATGCCGATAATATTATAGTTCTACGCCATGGACAAATAGTAGAAGAAGGCACGCATGACGAACTCATCAAGCAAAAAGGATATTACTTCAAACTTGTACAAAACCAAATAGAACTGCCATCAGCATGAAAGGAATCATTGTAAAATATGGAACGTTTTTGATTGTTCCCTTTGTGATAGTGGTTATAGCCATCACGCTCTGCACACTAAGGGTAAGAGAAAAGCTGCCCATTACACTTATTAGTGTTTCAGGGCAAAAGGGGATAGCTTATATTCCTTTGAATGCTCCAAGGTTAATAGTCAAAGGCGATTCATTGGTGTTGGAAACTGCACAATCTGGTAATATAAAATGTTTGGTAACAAATACTACGATTGAAGCAAATAATATTCGAGCAGAAGTAGATATAAGTTCGATGAAGGAGTTTCGTGGCAATACACTTTGTAGTGCCTATCTTGTAATAAGAGAGATTCCGATGTTGGAATTGGTTATTCAGAAAGTGCTATAGAATCATATAAATAAAGCTAAGTCCCATAGTAAGCAATAGGACTTAGCTTTATATTATTGCCACAAAGGTTCAGTTTTCCAGTTGTTAGGGAATCCCATGGCTGCGACATCTGTATTGGGATACTTGGTCAACAACTTTTTGAAGTCATCAACCAACGAGTTGCTAGGGTGAAACGAGTTCAGCCAATAGATAAGGCAACATAAGACTGCGTATAGTCTGTTAGAATTGCTTGGACGAGAGGAAATCCATGCATTACGCAATGTTAAAGGAATTTGAGGCATGACTGGCATGATTCGATTCCAAACGCGGTTGTGATGCGCACATGAATTGCGCAAGGTGTTAACCGCTTTCATCCAACTTTCAAGAATTTCATGCTGTGGTACCCCATAGGAACGAGCTATTGCTTTCTTCACTCTGCGGTCGGCAAAGTTAAAGTATAATTTAGTGAGTGTTCCGAAAGAAGTAAGATCTAACAATTTCCACGCAGGTGGAAAGTCTTCACGTCCATATTTATCGTAATGATCCTGTATGAAGTCATCTTTAGAACGAGATAACTCGCGTTCTAAAGTACTGAGGTTTTCAGAATACTTATGTTTATTTATAGCCATCGTTGGATCTATAAACCAAAAAGCACCATGAGCCAACGAAAACTGATTGATTATTTTTGATCGTAAAGAGATTTCAACTAATTGTATTGCAGAAAAAAGCAAGTTTCTAAGCTCTGCATCAAAACGATAAAGAGCAACCGCTTTATCAAATGTGGCGTTAGGTTTGAAACGAATTGAACCATTAACATCTTCAAAAGGACGCAAGTAAGCATTAAATCGAAAGTAGCTTACATTGTTCAAGAAGTCTTCTGCAAAATTTTCATCATTGACAGAGAGACCATCAGTCTTTAGATTTGCAATTAGAGTAGTTGTACTAAGTGGTGGGTTCGTATAAATCATAAGCCTATATAAACAAAAAGTTCCGCCCTGGTACGCTGTTCTACGGGAAGCGTGGCGGATTCTAGCATTGCAAAAGTACAAAGTTATTTTCAATCAAACAAGTGTGTGACAGAATATTTTCACATAAACACCTCCAACCCATTTATTTCAAACACGCACACATCTCTCAGCTGCCGGATTTCATTGCTATCCAACAGCTTCATTCTTCGCGTGCCTTTGTAGAAGTCGTAGCGGAGAGAGATGCAGTGGTGCCAGCATTGGATTTCACCCGAGCGCGTCCATAGTTTGAGAGCTACGGGCTCGGGAGATTGGAGCATACGTTTGAGCGTAGTGATATGAATAGCGTGGGGCATTAGTCAAAAGTGTTGTTGTAAACCTGGTTAAAGATATTGCGCTTGCGAGTGAAAGTTAGGACAGGCTGTTGGCGAACAGGTTTCCACTTTAACTTCACGGAACAGTTGGCGGTGGTGGCATCCGAAAGCTCGCTCTCAATGTCCGTGATGAGAATGGAAGTGCCCGACGGATAGTCGGGAGAGATGAGAAACAAGGTATGAGATTGCAGGGCGTAAGTCACGTGCTTGGCTTGCAGGTATGAGAGAGCGGAAGTTTCGCTCTCATACTCAACCTCCGTGTTGTCATCGTAAGAGGAACTCTGCCCACAACAAATGGCGGTGCTGCGATCAAAGGAAAGTTTGCGCTTGGTCTGAGCGGTAAGATAAAGTGTGTCGTAAACGTTGAAGGCGTTGTAATAGTAGAGCGTAAGTGTGGGTGGCTCGTCTGTAAAGAAGAGCGTGAAAGTCCGTGCACCTCGATAAAGGGTAACGGACAACAACTTGCCCTTGGTGCCTTGGGGCAACTGGGCAAGTAGGTCATCTTCATTCAGATCCTCAAAGCAAAGGTCAAATTGCTTGGAAGCGATAGGCAAAGCAGAGACGGAGAGCGAAATGGGTTGGCTTTCCCCTTCGGGCTGAATGACAAACAACGTGGAGCATTGCCCTGTTTCATCGGGGAAAACAAAATACTGCAAATCAATCTGAAAGTCGTGCGGTACGAGACGCACAGCATGAGGCGTGAGAAAATGCGATTGCAAGAACTGCTTGCAGTCCGCATTCTGAATTTGCGGTTTGCAGTAAATTAAGGTAAATTCGCCCAAAGTGAAGTCATTTCTGTCCACCTGCATACGGAAACTACACGTGGCATGAACGAGCGATTTCTCCTCCATATAGCTTTCAATGATGGAACGGAGATCATAGATGCTTGCCTGTCCACCATAAGCATAAAGTGTGGTAGAGAAGATAGAATCTTCACTGCGGCTGATATAGATGGACAAGTACACGGAACTGCCTTGAAAGTCGGAGATGGTGAACACATCGGGAATGGAAGAAGTGAAGCTATACCCTTGGGGATTATAATTGTACTGCATAAACGATCGGAAACTAAATAACCCTCGCAATATCGCACAAACCTCGGGTTACGGAAAAGACCGCCCTTTCGGGCGATCCTTTCTTTCAGCTTCAAGCCGTAGCATTGGCTCTCTTGCGTGTAGTGCGCTTGGCGGCAGGCTTTCTCGTGCGCTTGGGTGTGGTGGTAGGAGCGGCAGAGGTGGGCTGCATGGGAGCAGGGGCAGAACCCTCGGGGGCGGTGGCGGGTGCCTTGCTTCGTGCAATCTCGTGGCTGACGCGGCAGAGGCAATTATCGGAGATGTTCAGCCCCGTGCGCTTTTTCAGGAGGAAGGCATAGCGCATAGCCTTGTAAGGACTTTTGCAGTAGACGCGAGAAGCATTGTCACCGCTGATTGATACGACCCAGATGTGGGCTGTGGCTTCACTGATTTTACCACTGGTGATGAGGATAAGATTGAGAGCTTTCATTTTCTTGTAAGATTTTAAGTGTGTGAACGATGTGGATTTATTGGAAGAGGTAAACTTCGATGTAAGAGATGTTGATCATGCTGTCAGCAGCAAGATTTTCAGCCATGGCGGTAGCTTCGGCATAGCTGTCAGCCTCGACTTCATATTCGGCATATTCGCCTTCTTCTCCATTAACCACCACCTGATAGATGTCGTGGGGGAAGGAAACTCTGCGCTTGCGATTGAAACCCATTGAAACGAACTCGGAATGTACAGCAGTGTGTGTCATGATAATTTATACTTTTGAAGATTTTTTACTTGAGAAGGGGCATCGGGGTGCTCCCTTGATTTTTACGTGCAATTAAGGGCATGAAGTCATTAGGCTTGGAGGACAAGGGATAGCGCAAAAAATTTTCACCCTTCACGGGCTTGGAAAAAGTGCAGAGGAACGAACATCTTTTTCTGAAAAATTTTTGTGATAAGAGAAACGCGCCCTTGCCGCAAAGCCGCTTCATGCCAACTTTGCACAGGAAAAATAATGGGAGCACCTTGCTGCCCCTTGTAAAAAATGGACGATAGTATAAATATGACACACACTGCCCATTCCGAGTGCGTCAATGGTGTGGAAATCGTAGCAGAGGAGACGACCCCACGTCATCTGTCAGGTGGTGATGGAGAAACGAAGAAGGCATGCCGGATATGTTTGTCGGGGCAAGCTATGCCGGAGCTGCTGCCATCGCCAAAAATCTCTGCTGACTGCATGATGAACATCTCATCGAAACGTACCTCTTCAAATCCACATCGTCATACACTTAAAATCTAAGAAAATGAGAGAAAGCGACCATCTTATTCTCATTACCAGTGGTAAAATCTGAGCAAAAGCCACCCACATCTGGCTCGTATCAATGAGCGGTGGCAATGCTGCGAATACTGTAAAAGTCCAAGGCTATGCACTCTGCCTTCCGACAAAGCGCACGGGGCGACCAAGAACATTTCCGATAATGCTTCTGCTGTGTCACGAGATAGCCGAAGCAAGGCGCTTGCCACCGCCCCACATCTAAGCTCCGCCCCATGTAGTCCGCCTCTCCCACTCCTCCACACCCAAGCGCACGAAAAAGCCGCCATGCGCACAGCAAGAGAGCCAATGCGCACGGCGGCTGAAAGAAAGGATTGCCCGAAAGGGTGGGCTTGAATATAAATAAAGGGAATGCAATGATAATCACTACATTCCCAGTCATCTTTTTTATAGTGCAGACATCGCGACCTGCCGATGTGGGCACTTATGAAAAACGTTGCTCAATAAATGAGCAACGTTATTAAAGAACGCCCCTCAAGTATGCTGCCTAAAAGGCAAGCCTGAAAGGCCTATTATCTTTTAGTTATAGAACTATCTTTTTACAACTGCAAAGATAAGAATTCATTTCTGACTGTGCAATATTTTTGAGCATTTATTTCCACATTTCTTCGTTTTCCCAATCTTCAGGGAATCCCATTGAAGATAAATCAAGTACGGCCGCATATTGCTGCAACAAAACCTTCAATCTCTTTCTAAACATAGAACGTGGTGTTACCGTCTGTAAGAAATAATTGACCATACACAATGTATAATACACTTTGTTGCGCCTAACCGTGTCAGGATTGCTTATCCACGTTAGAGTCCTTGAAAACTCCAATTTCTCTGGAACAATATTCATGTCTCGATTCCATAAGCGTGCATGGTGAGCACACAAGTTACGAATAAAATTAAGAGCATGAAGCCATGATTGAAACTCTTTAGGTGGCAAAGAAAAGTATTTTGCAATGCCTACGATATCAGCTCTTCGTTTCAAACCATCACAAATACGTGATAGTTGGTTGAAGTACATTATCTCTACACTCATCCATGAAGGTGGATTAGTAGGTTCTGAATAAGTTTCTCGATAATGCTGTATGAATGCTTCGGAACGATCATTGCGTAGTCTATCTTGAATGTGTTCTTGAATATCACTGAACACATCATCAGTGAATGTTGTCCCATTGCGTCTTCTGCATTGGCGAGGCTCTCTGAAAATGCTACGATTATCTTGCCAATGTGATCCGTATTTCAAACTCAGTTGAGTCACTATTTGCGTTCGTATGGCTACTTCAATTCGTTCAATCGCATCGAAAAGTAGCAATCGAAGTTTTCTATCAAATTTATACAAGTCATAAACCATATCCAAAGTTGTTCCATCTTTGAATAGGTCTTGTATAAAGCCATTCATGCACACCTTATACGGCAACATATATGCACTCAAACGATAATAACTGATATTAGCCAGCAATCGTTCGGCTTTCTTTTTGTTTCCTATAATCAAGCCTCGTGATTCAAGTAGTTTTACTTGTTCTGAATAGTTGAGAGGTGGTTTATTGTATCTTGCCATTCTATTTTTTTATTTGCTTGCAAAGTTAAACAAATACACTGATTTGTTGAAGTTGTTATAAATGTTATCTCACTCCCCCCACCGAATATCCATAAAAATCATGCTGTGGGAACTTCTCACACCCAATATACAGCGTATCGAAAGCATCAGTGCCATCGGTGCGATGCTCCAACAAGTCCTCCTCTGATTCGGGATTCTTCTCTGTGGACTTGTTTTTGCGAAAGCCGTTTCTTCCGCGTTCCACCCCTGCACTTTGAATGGCAAGAATAAGATCATCATTGTTCTGGCGGTTGAAGTACGGCATCAAGCGTTGCTTGCCTGAAAAACCTTGGTTGATGAGCAAGTACTTTTCATCATGTCGCATGGGGTTGCCAAGATACACATCTTGCACACTCCAACCGTGGCGTTCAAACTCATGCACCACTACCCAATGAAAGTCTTGGTCATTCACCGCATAGTTCGAGCCAAGAGCCGTAGCATCATAATAGTAAACCACACTATGGTTCGGATGCGCAGCATAGTACGCACAGAAGTCGGCAATCAGCGCAGGAATTTTGCGCTCAAATTTTACGTAGAAAGATTTGAGCACATTTAGGCGGTTGCCGCGAGGCTGACCGCACACAATCCAATTGATATTGGCATTGTAGTCCATGCCAACACAAAACTCAAGGTCAGCATTGATGCGGCAATTTAAGAACGAGTGGAGAGAAAGATGTCCAAGGCTATACGCTCAAGTTCCCTCCTAAAACGCATTGCCTTTGCCGCGTCATGAGATTGCCGGAACAAGGTGCCCGTCACCGCCCCACATCTAACCCCTCCCCATGTAGCCCACCTCTCCCACTCCTCCACACCCAAGCACACGAAAAAGCCGCCATGCGCACAGCAAGAGAGCCAATGCGCACGGCGGCTGAAAGAATGAATTGCCCGAAAGGGAGCATTTTGGAAATAAGAGTTACACTATTTTAAGCGCATTCCGCTTAACTGATACAAAATTGTCAAAGATTTCTATCTCATAGTGGTTCACACCGAATTTGACCATCATTTTCAAAACCTACCACTTTATAAAGTTTCCCGTCGGATTTTAGCTTAATAGTATCTCCTATTTCTAAATTATTCCAAGGAATATCCGAAGGACTTTGAACAAGAGGAACGCTATTTTGTTTTTTAACCTCGACTTTAGCCTCGGGGCGCTCTTGCACAAGAGCCATTTTTAGTTCATGAACTTCATGCGCAAGTTGTTCCACATTATCTGTCATACCCCAAATCTTAAAGAAAAGAATAAGACATAGAATACTCCAAATGAGAGCAAGAATGTAAGCAAATATTTCCATAGTCCGTGTTACTCTTTTATATCATCTAAAGACTTAGCAAATACACATTGCATACCAAAACTCATTTTGTCGATTTTGTAATTGCCATATTTATCTTGCTCTATATCATTCCCTGTTTGAGCGTAGTATAATGCAAAAGCCTTTAACATAAAATCATCGTCAACATCACTATAGGCCAGGACTTCTTTCGTATCCTTGTCTACAACAAAGATGTACCGATTAGAAACCGTCGCTCCGAATGCATTGTTTGCGGAAATTTCTGCACAAGCTATGAATTGCACTTCTGGCTTTGCAGATTTTATGGCATGCTTTACAACAAAAACGGAAGCTTGCTGCTTAAATCTTGCTTGTTCCCTTTCATTATCCCAAAGAGAACTCATACCTTCGTAACGATTCAATACTTTTGTAGCCTCCATAAAGTCGTTTAGTGGACCACTTATTTCTTTATTAAAGAAAAGAGGAACCGTGTCTTTTTTGATGATTATTTTGTCAATCTTCAGAGATTTTTTATCACGAACAATTTCGCTCATGGTCTTCTCCACTGCGCTCCGAACCTTTTTTCTCTCACAACTTGTAAAAAGTAACAAACTTAATAGGCAAAGTGCCAAAAACTTAATTTTCATATACTAAATTTATTAGAGATTTGCAGCAAAGATATACAATTTTAGCAATATAAGAAATCTAAAGTGGATTTTTATCTCATACCTCCCACAAAATCCCCCATAGAAATCATGCTGCGAAAACGTCTCACCCCCAATTTACAGCGTATCAAAAGCATCTGAACCATCGGCACAATGCCCCAACAAGTTCTACTTATATTCGTAAAATCTCTCGGTGCTTTGTGCTTTTGTTCTTACAAAAACCGTTGTGGCCACATTGCGACCAGGTTTCTTACACTAAATTTATCGAACGTTGGCGACAGGACTACAAGCAAACAGACTAACGACCTTTCAATTTGTTTGACAGACGCACCAGCATATACAAGCACCTACCCCACGCACACCTCCCCCAAAACGCAACGCACGATGTATACATTTGTGTATTCTGCCCCCCCTATTTGCTTGATTCGTTATTTTGTCTACACTCTGCACTTTCGTTCGTAACCCGTTGATTATTAACACGTAAATCAGTGTATGCACCACATCATTTCAACTACACGGACATCTGCACTTTTCTTTTTCAACAACTCCACGGCACGGTTACGACTGAGAGCCAAAACTGATATGGGAGGGCGGAAATGCTATCGGAGCTACAGAAATGCCTCGCCCCCATTACATAGAAATGCCTGCAGACTATACTGTTGCCACAGCACCTCGTGTACGGTGTAACAGATTGCTGCCTGCACCAACACTTTCAAACTTAAGAAGTACAGACTGTAGTGCAGATAGTGTAGACAAAATGCTATGGTGTATACACCGCATTTTGCGTTGATAATCAATACAAAGCGTAACAAAAGTGCAGAGTGCAGACAAAAGAGCGAAAAGACTCATAAGGCAGTGTATATCATAAGCAGGTATTCTGAATTAGTCTGTATGGATTGATGCGATGTTTGTAACAGAAGCCTTGGTTAAAGAATGAGCGTAGCGAACTACGCGTACAATGCAACCTAATTTTAGGAGATAAACAATGTGCCAAAGCATATCGAATAATGCAGAGCACTATTATATTGATATGTATTGACGGACGACTGCACCGATTTCTTGAGAAGCACCATGAAAGACACCGCGGTGAGGCGAACCTGGTGCAAAACCATTAAGAACGTCCAACTGTAATACAGACAAAAAAAGGAGGCCAAAGCCTCCCTAAAAATAGATCTCACTATTTGCAAGACGTTTGCTAAAAATTCACATTCAGCCCCAAAGACAATAGTTCATTGAACTCAAAATTCGATTGGCCTTCCGAACGTTTCCGGCTGTCATCAAAGCGAGGGAACAAAAAGACCCTTGCAGACAAGTAGCGGTTAATTGAGAGGTTGAAGGTATTTTCCCACTCCAATTGTGTCGAAGAGTAATCGGTAAAGAAGTAAATGCGTCCACTCCAACTCACATTTTTTACTATGTTCCAGGTGTAATTGACCGTCACATTCGAACCATACTCCCATTTAGAATGATGCTTACCACTTGAAACGCCAAAATCCTTGATAAGAGAAGGTCGACCTACATATTTTAATTTTAATGCCAAAGGAGACAATGTCGCATTTACCTTGAAGCGGCCATTACGTGATGACTGCTGATAATCCATACCAATAGAAAGCAGGGACTCGAATGGTGACATAAAATCAGAATAAACCTTTTCGTCGTTGGCCTTATAACCTTTGTAAAACTGGGTCCAACTCTGCAACATGATGGTGTAGTACCAATGTTTAACTGCACGCAAACCAAGTTTGTTCGTCAAGCGCAATAAATCGGAATTTGTTTTATACTTATGTTTTTCGTCATTGTGCGATGTTTGAAACCCTAACTTCATCTCAAGTTTGTTGTCAAACGTCAGTTTACGCTGGTTATTATAATTTGCTTCTATCACTGTAGCAGCCAACAGGGCATTATGGCTCTCCCCTCCTTTGTACCAATTATCTGAAACATAGCTTTGGGTAAACTGTAAAGAGAAGTTCGTTTTGAAGTTCCAAAAATTGGGTTTTCTGACAACAATGCCATAATTACCATCACCAGCAGGCAAAGGCAATTTATCAGACGAGCTACTATCATAATGTTCAGACAACATCAGTTCAGGCGGTTCTGGCTGTTCCTCTATATTAGCTACTGGTTGGTGTATAGAATCGGGCAGTGCGATCTGAGGCTGCATCAAGCAGCCTTGTACTAAAGCATAATCGGTATGTTTCAATATTTCAAGTTTTGGTGCACTTAGTGAGCCATTTATTACTGGCTTACAATCAGTTAACGAGAACAACCTATTTAATACTTGAGCATATAAAGATGGCTTGCAGACAAGTGACACATAGTAAGGATTAACCAACGAATCTGAGGGTATATAAGAAGATATTCCCAGCTTTATTGAATCCATCTTCATTAAGGCACGCTTCACTATCCGTTGGTTAGCATCGTTCACCGAGTTATCATGCGCAACGTGATAATGTGATTTGTTTGCAAAAACAAACGATGCAGACGTAAACCATAGAAACCCCAATAACATACATGGCAATATATTTGCAGTATATTTGTTCTTTTGCATATATTCGATTATAAATAGGTGTTCAAAATCATTTCATACAACCAGCAGGTGACATTTTCACATTGGAAGCACATTCTCGAGACGCATCTGTCCCCCTTCGCTCTCGGACACATTGCCCGTTCGATTCGTTTCCCCGTTATCGGGGGACAGAAGCCCTCACCGATGGAAACATCTGCGTCCCGATAACGCACTTTCAATGTAAAAACGTTTTTGAACACCTACTTAGATATTGTACATATGTGGCATTTTACAAGGCCACAAGTCTATTTGTTTCGCGAAGTTAAGCATTTATTCAGCAAAAAACTTTGTCAGTCAATGATAATAATCTATTTTTGGCTGATTTTTCAACATTAAATGCGACTACAGCCATGATGAGACAGCTAAAAATAACAGTTGCCATAACGTCTCGCGGCAGCGAAGCGCTTGAACGCTACCTGCAAGATATTAGCAAGGAAGAGATGGTCAGCACAGATGAGGAAGTGGAACTGGCTAAACGAATTCGCCAAGGTGACAAGAATGCACTTGAGAGATTGGTGAAAGCCAACTTGCGTTTTGTTGTTTCTGTTGCCAAACAGTATCAAGGCCAAGGATTAGAGCTCACAGACCTTATTAACGAGGGCAATGTGGGACTCATAAATGCGGCAATGAAGTTTGACGAAACACGTGGCTTCAAGTTTATTTCCTACGCTGTTTGGTGGGTTCGTCAAAGCATACTGCAGGCATTGGCAGACAAGAGCAGACTCGTAAGATTACCATTAAACCAAATTGGCTATGTGAGTAAAGTTAATCACTTTTATCACGATTTCATGCAAAAGAACAACAGGGCGCCCTCCCTTGATGAAGTGGCCGACGCCCTTGGCATGGAAAAGAGCAAGGTAAACGCGGCCCTTCTCACATCAGGCAAACATATATCAATGAATGCCCCCTTGATAGATGATGAAGACAGTTGTCTGCTCGACCTACTGACAAATGACGACAAGGGCAACGCTGACTCATCGTTAATTTCAGACTCTCTCAAAGAGGAAGTGCATCATGCACTGGACTTATTGCCAGAAAGAGAGTCGCAAGTCATACGAATGTACTTTGGAATAAACACGCCGGAGCTTAGCCTTGAAGAAATAGGTGAAGAACTCAACTTGAGCAGAGAGCGAGTCAGACAGATTAAAGAAAAAGCACTCACTTTGTTGCGCAACGCACAAATAGGAAGCGTATTAAAAGAGTATTTATAAGGAATAAGAACAAAAGCATACATTTGTCTTGCATATTTCACGTCGACATGCTGATATTTTAGAGCTAACGGAGGCAAAGAGGTGCATTTGTCAAATAAAATAAGTAACTTTGCCACATAAACATATCTTATCAATATTGAAAACGAAGCACATGAGTAAAATTGCACAAACAATATCAGCCATTCTGATTATACTATTTACCTTTTGCACAAACATGCAAGCAGGTAACAGAAAGAACGAAACTGTGTACGCCTTTGCATACGGCACTTGTTTTAATGATTCTATCATTTACTTATCAACCGTAGAGAAGCTCGACAGTGCTAATATCGACCCAAAGACGAAGTTCTTAATCGACCGAAAGTTTTACGCTAACAACTTTAAGTATTTCCTTGATAATCAGTATAAAGGAATACACACATGTGCCATATTCTTCAACAAAAACAAAGAGAAATTAGAAAAGACATATATTAAGCTACGACGCAATACAAACAAAGACAAGCACAGCACGTTAGTTGAAATTCCATTGTCAACATTCAGTTTATCAAAGATACAATGAGTCAACGCTACTAACATATATTTTTAATACATTGGAAACATTACTCTTCAAGGTGGCGGATTTGTGTTTTGCATTACACGCGCCACAAGCACAGATCTTAAAAAGGCTCTTACCATCATACGCGCCATTTAACATTGACAAGGCAGACGGCAAAATTATGCTTAACGCCTTCGTCGAGAATGGACGCGTCAGCGCAGAGCCAGAAGGTGAGGAATTCGGCCAATTTGATTGCGGAGGCACAAACCATGGCATATACAAGTACAACTCTGGTTACAAAATCATCATAAGCACAATTGAGGGGCACTTGGCTTCGGCCATGATTGCGAACGACAATTTCAGCAAATGCGAGATTTCGCTCTTCGGCAATGAAAACGACCAACAATTTGGGCTCGGAAACGCCATGATGATAGCTTTTGCCTTTTCGGCCGCATACTACGACACGCTGCTGATGCACTCGTCTGTCACTATAAACGACGGCTACGGCTACCTGTTCTTAGGTAAAAGTGGCACAGGCAAGAGCACACATTCAAGCCTGTGGCGCACATACATACAAGGATCGGATCTACTAAACGACGACAACCCTGCTGTACGCGTCAAAGGTGAAAACGAAATTATTGTCTATGGCACACCCTGGAGTGGAAAAACGCCATGCTATAGAAATTTGCAGTATCCCATAGGCGCTTTTGTACGCTTGGAACAACACCCGCAAAACATCATTGCTAAGGAATCGCCTTTGAAAGCTTTTGCATCAATAATATCGTCGTGCTCCACTATGATATGGGATAAACCATCGTACGCACACATCATGCACACGGCCGAAGCCGTTGCAAAGAAGATTGCTGTATATTATCTGAAATGCAGAGCTGATGAGGAAGCAGCCAAACTCAGCTACCAAACAATATCTAAACACTAAAATGGAAACGCGCAAGATACAAGTTCCGAATGACGTACTCATTGCCGAAATTAAACGCATGCTCGACAAGGGGCATAGCGCAACTTTCAGAGTAAAGGGCTACAGTATGCGGCCATTCTTAGAAAACGAACGCGATATTGTGAAAATTGAGCAGACTCCCGCCGAATCTATCAAGGAGAACGATGTCGTGTTGGCCGAAATTGCGACGAGAAAATATGTTTTACACCGTGTTATAGACCGCACAGACAATCAATTAACGCTGCGCGGCGACGGCAACATACAGGGCATTGAACATTGTCTCGACACTGACGTGGTTGGCATCGCCACCGCCTTCTATAGAAAAGGTAGAGCCAAACCAGACACCATTGACGGCATGAAATGGAAACTATACAGCAATATATGGCTGTTCCTCACACCATTCAGACGTATACTACTTGGCATATACCGCAGATTGCCATTCAAATTATAAGAATTCACCTCACAACACAACCATACCGATATTTATGAAAATCAAAAAAGGATTTGAGCTACGTGACATCTGTGGCGAAAAGGTTATTATGGCTACAGGCATTGAGAATGTAGACTTTAACCAAATGATCGCTCTCAATGAAAGTGCTGCCTATTTGTGGCAGTCAATTACCGACAAAGACTTTGATGCCAATACACTTGCCACCCTATTGTGCGAAAATTACGAAGTGAGCGAGCAAGAGGCACTCAACGATGCCCACAGCATAATTAAGGAATGGCTTGAGCAAGGCATTATCGAAGTCTGATACAGGCTTACTAATACGGTTGAACATACAATCAACACCAAAACAAACAATATAAAACTTATGAAAGAGCTTTCTCTCAAGTACGGTTGCAACCCCAACCAAAAACCAGCCCGCATATACATGGAACAGGGCGAACTCCCTATCGAAGTGTTGGGTGGACGCCCAGGATACATCAATTTTCTTGATGCACTTAATGGTTGGCAACTTGTTCGCGAACTTAAGGCTGCAACAGGCATTCCTGCTGCTACTTCATTCAAACACGTTTCGCCAGCTGGTGCTGCGGTCGGAATACCTATGAGTGAAACACTCAAAAAGATATACTTCGTTGATGACATTAGCGAACCTCTCTCGCCTATCGCCACAGCCTATGCACGTGCACGCGGCGCCGACAGAATGTCTTCGTATGGCGATTTTATTTCATTATCTGACACTTGTGACAAAGCAACAGCGCTTATAATCAAAAGAGAAGTCAGTGATGGTATCATCGCACCAGACTACACACCTGAAGCGCTCGAAATATTACGTGCAAAGCGAAAGGGTACATACGTTATCTTAAAAGTAGACCCAAGTTACAAGCCGGCCCCTATTGAACACAAACAAGTATTTGGCGTAACATTTGAGCAGGGACGTAATGAAGTAGACCTTGCAAGCGACAGCCTTTTTGAAAATATCCCAACGGATAGCAAGAACTTTAGCGAAGAAGCGAAACGAGATCTTAAGATTGCGCTCATCACGCTCAAATACACCCAATCAAACTCTGTTTGCTATGTTAAAGACGGACAAGCCATTGGCATTGGTGCCGGACAACAAAGCCGCATTCATTGCACCAGACTGGCTGGCAACAAAGCCGATATTTGGTGGCTGCGCCAGCACCCTAAGGTGATGAACTTGCCCTGGGTGGAAAAGATCCGACGTGCCGATCGTGACAACACCATTGACATATACATTTCTGAAGACCACGACGACGTACTGGCTGATGGCACATGGCAACAGTTCTTCACCGAAAAGCCAGAAGTACTAACCATGGAGGAGAAAAAAGCCTGGATTGCACAGAACACCGAGGTATCGTTGGGATCAGATGCATTCTTCCCATTTGGCGACAATATTGAACGCGCCCACAAAAGCGGTGTACAATATGTTGCACAAGCTGGCGGCAGCGTACGTGACGACCATGTTATAGCTACATGCAACAAATACGGCATGACCATGGCATTCACTGGCATACGCCTTTTCCACCACTAAGCCTCAACTCGACAATGACTACTACACGCAAAGCGTCTGACGACGAGATTACGCAAGCCATGATGTCGGGGATAACCTTTAAGGGTGCCAAACTTAAAAAAGCCACGGCTGAAGCAAAGGTTAAAACAAAGGCTAAGAAGAAAACTTATATTACAGGCCTGCATGGTTCAGGATCAGCGAAGAAAAAAGCTGAAATCCGCCAACGACGCGCCAACCGCCACAAGAACAAGTGACAAACTATAGGTTTTTCAATTACCTGTTTACGCCCCAACAATAACAAGTTGATACAACAAATTTAAGCGCGTGCAACAAATGAATATAATTTGTTGCACGCGCTTTTTTTATAAATTCGAGAGTGTTTGTGATAAAACGTACCTTGCTTAAAGCAATATAAGTAGGTGTTCAAAATTATTTTATACAATCAGCAGGTGCCATTTTCACATTGGAAGCACATTCTCGAGACGCATCTGTCCCCTTCGGCCTCGGTCACATAGCCCGCTATGCTCCCTCACCCGAAGGGAACGTCTGCGCCCCGATAAAGCACTTTCAATGTAAAAATAATTTTGAACACCTACTTATCTGCAATAAATGCACCTTTTCTCAATGATTTTGCGTAAGTTTGCATGAGATATAACACAACTGCAGATATGAAACAGCCCATCATCAAGCATTGTTAACAATCTGCGTAATAAAAAAAGAATAAATTATACCAGATCATGTCTTGTATACTAAATATTGAGACCTCAACAAACGTGTGCTCGGTAGCCCTTTCACAAGATGGCGTTTGCTTATATGAGGACGTTAACATGGAAGGTCCTTCTCATGCACAAGTCCTTGCCGGATATGTAAAAAATGCGGTATCATTTGCCGACAGCCATGCTATTCCAATCGATGCCATTGCCATTAGCAAAGGGCCTGGGTCATATACTGGATTGCGCATAGGCGTGTCCGAAGCAAAAGGCGTAGCCTATGGTCGTGACGCCAAGCTTCTGTCGGTGCCGACACTCAAGTTACTTACTGTGCCCATTCTTTTAGGACACGACGAACTGCCCGAAGACGCCCTGTTATGCCCTATGATTGATGCCCGGCGTATGGAGGTATATTGCGCGCTCTACGACCGTGCACTAAACGAGGTCGTACAGACTCAGGCACTGGTAATTGACTCCGATTCGTTCAAAGAATACCTTGACAAGCAACCGATATACTTCATGGGGAATGGCGCAGATAAATGTGTTGAAACTATACAACACCCCAATGCACATTTTATTAAGAATATCGTTCCCCGGGCAAAGAACATGATACCATTAGCAGAAATGGCCATGGCCAAGGAACAATTTGAAGATGTTGCATACTTTGAACCATTCTATCTCAAAGAATTTGTGGCAACGAAAAGCAAGAAATTGCTCTGAAAAAAGCACATCACACATTTAGACTATCTTCATCATTAAAGACATGACGGCAAACAACACTACAGAGTATAGCATGCCCCACCCTACTACGCATGAGACGCTTGAATATAATTCAACTCGTGCCACTCTAAAACTGCCAGAGTATGGAAGGCTTGTTCAAGACATGATAGAATATGCCATTACAATAAAAGATAAAGACGAACGACAACTATATGCCGAAGCCATTGCCAATGTAATGATAGGGCTCAACCCCAAAATGAAGGACGTGCCTGACTATCAGCATAAGATATGGGATCACTTAGCCTATATTGCAAACTATCAATTGGACATTGACTATCCATTCGAAATAACCGAGCATAAGGGCGAACGTGTCAAGCCTGAAAAGCTGTCATACCCCAAAGGAAATATACGCTTCCGTCATTATGGCCGTCTGTTAGAAAGAGCCATCTCACAACTAAAACAAACTGCTGATGGCCCCGAACGCGACGAGCTTATACGGCTTATTGCAAACCGCATGAAACGCAACCTTGCCGACTGGAAGGGAGATGGCGTACAAGACACAAAAGTTGCACGTGATATCAGTTTCTACACCGAAGGAGAGATTCAACCCGATTTCTCAATCCCCGGAAACGAATTGATGCAAATTGGCGAGAACCGCTTCCGCACGAGAAAGAACAAAGGTATGTTCTAAGCAAATCATTTGCTAACATGGGCCATAATCAAACCAAACAAGCCCAAACTGTCAGGCAAGCACACATGCCACCTATATTAAAAACGATATTAAAGCTACACAACATATATGAGTACGTTTATCATTGAGGGAGGACATCGCTTAAAGGGCGAGATAACACCACAGGGCGCTAAAAACGAAGCTCTTCAAGTGATATGTGCAACGTTGCTAACCCAAGAGAGTGTCCGCATACAAAACATTCCCAACATACTGGACGTTAACAACCTAATAGCACTGCTCGAGCAAATGGGCGTCACCACTCAATGGAATGGCAAGGGGGATTGCACATTTTGTGCAGCACACATTAACCTCGACTATCTGCTGAGCCCTGAATTTTTAGAACGTTGCTCACGTCTTCGTGGTTCGGTTCTTCTCATAGGACCACTCGTTGCCCGGTTTGGAAAGGCCACCATTGCCAAACCCGGAGGCGACAAAATCGGTCGCAGACGGCTCGATACACATTTTTACGGCTTGCAAAAGCTTGGTGCACGTTTTTTCTACGACGAAGACGGTGGCACATACCACATCGAGGCGCCCAAACTTAAAGGTACATACATGCTGTTAGACGAGGCCTCTATTACCGGCACCGCCAATATCATAATGGCAGCAGTCTTGGCCAAGGGCACAACAACCATCTACAATGCTGCATGCGAGCCATACATACAACAATTATGCCACTTGCTCAACCAAATGGGGGCACGTATTTCGGGCATTGCCTCAAACCTGCTCACCATAGTCGGCGTCAGCGAATTGCACACGGCAACACACCGTATACTACCCGACATGATCGAGATTGGCTCTTTCATTGGCATGGGAGCCATGGTAGGCGACGGATTAATTATACGACAGGCTGGCGTCAAACAACTTGGCATCATTCCCGAATCTTTCCGACGTTTAGGTATCAAACTTTACATAAAGGGTGATGATATTCTGATACCCGCTCAAAAGCACTATCAAATAGAGTCATTCATCGATGGATCATTCATGACGCTGGCTGATGCCCCCTGGCCCGGACTCACGCCCGACCTTTTGAGCGTACTAATCGTCGTGGCCACTCAAGCACGCGGTACGGTGTTATTCCATCAAAAGATGTTTGAAAGCAGACTCTTCTTTGTTGATAAACTCATCGAAATGGGAGCCCAAATCATATTATGCGACCCCCACCGTGCTGTGGTGGTCGGCCACGACCACAAAATTAAGCTGCGCGGACGCCGCATGGTATCGCCCGACATTCGAGCAGGCATTGCCTTGCTCATTGCAGCCCTTAGTGCCGATGGAACGAGCAAGATAGACAACGTTGAGCAGATAGATCGCGGATACGAGTGCATTGAGGAAAGACTCAACCAACTCGGTGCACACATACAGCGCGTATGACACCAACCAAGCACAACGCAAATATTAGTAGTGAAGATTAACCTGAACATGATTCGCCACAACGAAGTTTTCAAAATAGGCTACATAGCAAAGCATCGCGGACTGCGGGGCGAAGTTGAAATGTCGTTTACAGACGACTGCTTCGACCGCGGAACAGCCCCCTACCTCGTACTTGACATGGACGGTATACTCGTACCTTTCTTTTGGGAGGAGTATCGTTTCAAAAACGAAGACACTGTCATTATCAAGTTCGAAGACATTGATAATGAAGCACATGCACGCCAACTCGTAGGGCATGCCGTATACTATCCCAAATCACACATATCACAAACCGATACAGATACAAGTCTTTCTTCATACAAAGCACTCACAGGGTACACCGTATACGACCATGCCAACCAAATGATTGGCACAATCACGCATGTGGACGACTCTTCGGCCAACACACTGCTTACCATCACCACCCAAGACGGAAAGGACTTGTTAATACCATATCACGACGATTTCCTTATAAACTTCGACTTGCGCCAACGTGTCCTACAATTGCACATTCCCCAAGAACTGCTGTCACTTAATGATGACGGTGCAAACTAAGCACGCGAGCATTTACTTATTGCGTACTTTATAAAATAACACCACTACAACGCAACCAAAGGAATAGAGGGGGGGATAGGAAACAAATACATGTACCAAACATGTACCCTTTCAGACACTATCCTGTCTTGATATGCCCCAATCCCCTACCCTGTTTTTACTGTTAACAAATTACACCTCATCGCGTAATCCTTGACCACATACCCCATCACATGAAAAAAATAGCCATACTGGGATCGACAGGTTCAATAGGCACGCAAGCGCTTGATGTCATCAAGCAGCATCCCGACCAATTCCAAGCACACACCCTCACTGCCGGCAGTAACGCAGAGCTGTTAATAAAGCAGGCACGCGAGTTCAAGCCCGATACAGTAGTCATTGCCAACGAAGATAAATACACTACAGTATCTCAAGCACTGTCCGATCTACCTATAAAAGTATACGCAGGTCCCGATGCCCTGTGTCAAGTGGTTGAGAGCACACAAATTGACATGGTGCTCACCGCTATGGTAGGTTTTGCAGGTTTGCGTCCCACCATTGCTGCAATCAAAGCCGGCAAAGCCATAGCGTTAGCCAACAAAGAGACACTTGTGGTAGCAGGACAAATCATCAGCACCTTGTGCACTACACACAATGTGCCCATACTGCCAGTCGACAGCGAGCACTCTGCTATATTTCAATGCCTCAATGGCGAAGCCTGCAATCCCATCAAACGCATTTTGCTCACCGCATCTGGAGGTCCGTTCCGAAGTAGTACACTGGCACAACTTGCCACTGTCACAGCCAAACAAGCGTTGCAACACCCCAATTGGAAGATGGGCGCGAAAATTACCATAGACTCTGCCACCATGCTGAATAAAGGCTTTGAAATGATCGAAGCCCATTGGTTGTACAACGTCAAGCCACACGACATACAAATCGTCATCCACCCCGAAAGTATCATACATTCAGCCATCGAGTTTAACGATGGTGCCGTCATAGCCCAGCTTGGCACACCCGACATGCGTTTGCCTATACAATACGCATTCAGCTTTCCATATCGTCTACCATTGCAAGGCAAACGCCTCAATTTGTTCGAAATTGGCACCTTACATTTCGAGCAGCCCGACGCGCAACGTTTCCCGTGCCTCCAGTTGGCCTACGATGCCATTGAACGCAAGGGGAATATGCCATGCATACTCAACGCCGCAGGCGAAATAACCAATGCTGCATTTCGTAACGAAAGAATTTCGTTCTTGCAAATTCCCCAAATCATAGCACAGGCTATGGAACAAGTTGACTTTATACCACAGCCAACGCTTGACGATCTGTTTCAAACAGACGAAATAACAAGACAAATTACTGAAAGCATTATCTCGAACCATTAAAGTTAGACCGACCTCCTAAATAAATATTACAACGGGGGCGACCTACATGATTTGCTTGCCAAAACAATATTTGTCGTTAAACCCAACACACTCATATCAAAACTAAAAAACTCAAACTACAGTGGAAGTATTTTTTATCAGAGCATTACAACTCATACTCTGTTTCTCGCTGCTCATCATATTACACGAAGGCGGACATTTCTTCTTTGCCAAACTATTCAAGGTGCGTGTCGAAAAATTCTGCTTATTCTTCGACCCCTGGTTAACTCTGTTCAAATTCAAACCCCGCCACAGCGACACAACCTACGCTTTGGGGTGGTTGCCACTCGGCGGTTATGTTAAGATTGCGGGTATGATTGACGAATCGATGGACACCGCACAAATGAAGCAACCCGTTAAGCCATGGGAATTTCGTGCCAAGCCAGCCTGGCAACGCCTCTTCATCATGATTGGCGGCGTATTAGTCAATTTTATAGTGGCCTTCGTTATCTACGCCGCCGTACTATACACCTGGGGCGAGACCTATGTCCCCATGCGTAACATGACACATGGTTTCAAATTCAGCAATCAAGCCAAGAGCATGGGCTTCCGCGATGGCGACATATTATTGGGGGCTGACGGCAAGACATTTACAAAGTTCGACGGCAGCGTCTACCGTGTGCTAAGCGAGGCAAAGTGCGCAACAGTATTACGAGGCGACAAGGAAATAAGTATTCATATGCCCGGGCAACTTAACATGCTCGAAATGATCAAACAACAGCCCCGTTTTATCGAGCCTCTCGTACCCTCACTTGTCGATAGCGTCATACCCAACAGCCCCGCGGCCAAAGCTGGCATCAGACCAGGCGACCGCATCACCTCGTTTAACGGTCAAAGCTTTACAACCGTCAACGACTTCAACACCATACGCGGAAAACTGACCGACATACTGGCCGTAGCCACACACAAGGATAGCGTGGTGTTACGCAATGCTACACTCGTCGTACAACGTGCCACCACACCACCCGACACACTACATGTGACACTTAACGCCGATTACACACTCGGCATTGGCTGGTACAACCCCCTGACAAACGACTATAAGAGTATAACACGCCACTACACTGCCCTCCAAAGCATACCGGCAGGTTTCGCACACGGGTGGGAAGTATTGGCAGGCTACGTTGACGACCTCAAATATCTGTTTACTGCCGATGGTGCAAAGAGCGTAGGCTCGTTTGGCGCAATAGGCAGCCTGTTTCCTACAACATGGGATTGGTGCCGTTTTTGGGAACTTACGGCATTCATTTCTCTCATGCTCGCCTTTATGAACATACTGCCAATACCAGCGCTTGATGGTGGACATGTATTTTTCCTCCTCATCGAAGTCATTACACGTCGCAAGCCAAGCGACAAGTTTATGGAGCGCGCCCAAACAATCGGCATGACATTGTTGCTCTTGCTCATGGCCTTTGCCATATTCAACGACTTCCGCAACTTCTTGTTCTAAAGAACGGGCAAACACATATTTACCTTCCCTATTACACCACATATCAAGGGGCAATAGATACGCATTTATTGCTGCATGCCAATAGCACATGCAACAATCATACATATCTATTGCCCCTATATTTTTTCATCACGCAGAACCTACAGAGCATTTCCGTCAATCCTTATACTATAGTTTGCCCACTCCCCGTCAGCCCACTTGTAAAAGGATGCGTGTGATTTCACTGCCATCTTACACTTTTAATGCGTAACATGCTGATATTCAGAAAATTCAAGAGTGTAAGATAAGTTCAAAGTATCTTACACTCCTCTGCATACATCTTACACGCCCCCACCCCGCTGCCTCGCAGTCGGTTTGGATGTATGCGGTAGATTTTACGCCACAGGGACGTAGAACAATCTGTCGGAGCAACAGACTTTTCTGCTCCCCTATACCGAGATATCACACTCCCGTGCTTATGCCGTGTAGCAGCATGTGGGTTGTGCAGGTTGCGTGTAGGTAAAATTGGTAGTATCTTACACTGAGTAAAGTGTTGATAGTCAATGAGTTGCAACATGTTTGTGTAAGATGTAAGATGCTCGGCGTGTAAGTTGTTGTAGTATGGTAAAAGTCCCAAGCGCAGGTTTCTCGTCTTGGTCCTTTTATAAATTACTCAACTTTCGGATTTAGCAAGTGCGCTTCGAATAACGACGGCAATCGTCCATTGTCAAAAGAAAAGGTGATGCACGTGTGGGAGTGATGAGAGTACATAACCGAGCCTAAGTCATGCCACATCGAACGTAGTAAGCATGTTGAACGATCGATATACGTGTTTACTTCGAACGAAGTAAGCATATTGAACGACCGATATACATGTTTACTTCGAACGTAGTAAGCATGTTGAACGACCGTAATAAGATGACTCAATTTTCGTATTCAACTCAAACGGTCCCAATGATTTCTATAGTCCAGGGCAAGCGAAGCGACACCCTGGGTGCGCTATTCAATGGCACAAAAAGTGGTGAAGTCAGGTGTATATCTATTGCCTCTGTATTTTTTTACGCAGAACCTATAAGAGCATTTCCATCAATCCTTATACTATAATACCACAAAGATGTTCTTAAACACGCCATCAGGCAATCTATAAGAAATATAGGACAACAGCTATATGCCGAATTCAAGTATTTTTGTAAAGATCTTAGCAACCCAAAAATCATACATACACTACTTGCTACACATGATACAGCACTTATTAAAAGACGGCATATTGGCCATTTGTTGCAGCCTGATGGTAGCTTGCGACATGATAGACTATCACCCATACGACACAAAAATTGATGGTGTGCACAACATCAATCAGCAGAATTGTGAACGTATCAAACAACAATGCGCAAACCGTAGTTCCATAAAATTTGCGGTTATAAGTGATACACAAAGATGGTATGACGAGACCAAAGATGCTGTATCAAGCATAAATAACAGAACGGACATCGACTTTGTCATACACTGTGGCGACATCTCTGATTTTGGCGTAACCAAAGAATTTACCCTACAACGTGACATTCTACAAAAATTACGCATACCGTATGTCGTCATCTTGGGCAACCACGACTGTTTAGGAACAGGAGGCGACACTTTCCGTTATATCTTTGGCAATCCTAATTTCACTTTCGATGCAGGAAAAACGCATTTCGTATGCCTCAACACGAATGCTTTCGAATACGACTACTCAACTGCCATTCCTGATTTTACCTTTATACGCGATGACCAAAGCTGCATTTCACCTCATATAACAAATACCATCGTGGCCATGCATGCTATGCCACATTCCGACCAATTCAACAACAATGTAGCCGACGTGTTTGAATATGAGATATCAAAATACCCTCAACTTTTATTCTGCTTATGCGGACACGGTCACCATCGCACCGTTAACGACATCTTTGGCGATGGTATGAATTATTTTGAATGCGGCTCTGCAAAAACACGCGAATATTTGATTTTCACAATAAAAGGCGGAAACTATGATTACGAAGTCGTTCGATATTAAACATCTCTTGCACATAATCATACTCATGTTCACATGTAGTATTTTAATGTGTGCCACCATCTACGCACAAAGTAATGACACCATAAAGGCACAATCACCCTCACTGTACGAATTACGCCATGAAAGATATATAAAAAGGTGGAACAAACTTATTCCAAATCAAGCTACCGTTCAATACGCTGGCAGCATTGGCATGTTCAGTGCGGGAGCAGGTTGGCGCTATGGCAGAAACCATCATTGGGAAACCGATTTGCTATTAGGTTTTTTGCCGAAATATCATTCCGAAACAGCACACATGACATTCACCATAAAGGAGCGTTATATTCCGTGGCATTGCAAAATCAGCTCCAGATGGGATATTGAACCACTAACAACCGGCATATTCTTTAACACCATTTCAGGTGAAGACTTTTGGAAACATCAGCCCTCACGCTACCCGAAGCACTATTACGGATTTTCGACAAAGATACGTTCCAATGTATTCTTAGGACAGAGATTGCGTTACAACATTCCCAAACGAAAGCGTCTGTTTCATCAAGCAGTGTTAGTATATTACGAAATCTCATCATGCGACCTGTACATTGTGTCAAAAGCCACTAACAAGGATTTTCCATGGCGTGAAACGCTTTCGCTCGCCATAGGAGTTAAATGGGAACTATAAAAAGCAGTTGGTAAAAGGCTGTCTGTCAGATGACAGCCTTCTACCAACTGCTTTTTTAATACGCTGCACACATATTAAGCAAGTCTTCAATATTAGTTTACATAATCATGCTCTGTATTAGCCAATTCATGTCAACTAAATTTGAATACCTACTTATAATCTAACATTGTGTATGCCAGTCGTCGTACGAATGATTTCATAGTTTCCACACTTTGAGAACGCATCAGACGAGATAAAAGTTACCGAACTTGGCACATACACACGTTTCAAATTCGGACAATTCTCCACAGCATAGTCTTCTATGCGTTCTGTACCATCGGCTATTACTATCTCTTCAAGTTTGTCAAGCATGGTTATCACGTTTTTATCCATTACCTTCATCGGACGCAACTCTATCCGTCGGATACCAGCCGGAATAAAATAAGGGTACGCGTCATTAGCTCGCAGGTATACCACACCCTTGTATGAGTCAAAATCATTATTGCGCGGATCGACCACAACTTCTTCCAAATTGCCACAAGCCCAATTCAAACTTGACGGACTATCACCAAATGTGGAGATGTTTGCACCTATTATAAGCGTTGAAACGTTCTCCGGTAGTTTTACATTTGGTTGGAATGAAGTCACTCGCAACCCGTTTATACTATAGGGGATCGTTACAACGGAAGCATCGGTATTCTTGACTTCTGAAACATTTAGCGCACCATTCAGGAAATTATAAACACATGCGCCATCTTCAAAAAGCGAAAAATCCATACGTAGCGGTATTAGTTGGTTCTTATAACCATCAACGTTAGCAGCCTTGTAATCACGGTCATTTGTAGGGTCACTAACATACCAATCACCACCCGCGTAGACATAATTCCACGCATGGCCGCCTATTGTGCTGAGCCAACCATTTGCTACAAAACAGGGTATGCCCTGAGTGAGACACATCGTTTTGAGCAAATTAGCATATCCCTGGCAAATACAACGCTTGTACTTGAACACATCATACGGGTCTAAATACGCATCACCATTGTTAGCGTATGTTACATTCTTTACAATCCACTGAAAGATGTTGTGATAGGTTTTATAATCTGTTTCGTCCTTCAAATTAGTATCTACAAAGGTCTTGATCTCAGCATATTGCGCATCGCTGATCTGTGTTTCGCCCATTACCGTGGCTTGTTTCGGATCTACCTTTTGCAGTATTTGCCACACGGCTTGCGCTGTGTTTGAGCCAAATGCCACCGAAGCATCAGGCTCGGGAAAGGCCACACCATTCGTACTGTTGCTAACTGTCGTTTGACTGAAGTCTGACTTGCTGCCGCTTATTTGCAGTTCGCCGTCTTGTTCTGCTTGGCAAGCGCTCAATAGCACTGCTGTTGCAAGTAAAGCATTTAATAGTTTCATTTGCGTTTGAGTTACTTTATAATATTACACGTTCGTCTTATTTCTTAAGGGGACTAATCATTTCGTAGCTTCATCATGTTCTTCGCTTTTTTCTTTGGGCAGGATCAAATTAAGTATGACACCAATTATCGCAGAAAGACCAATACCAGACACTGCAAAACTACCAGAGGATAGCACGGCACCACCTAATCCCATTGTCAGCATAATTGATACAATGATAACGTTACGCGTATCACTCATATTTACCTTACGCTGAATAAGATTTTGCACACCGACACTGGCTATCGTTCCAAAAAGTAACAACATTATTCCGCCCAAAACGGCCTGCGGTATGCTTTGTAACAAGGCGCTCAACTTTCCAACAATCGAAAAGCATATTGCTGTTGCAGCTGAAACTCTTATCACAGCAGGACTCGTAATTTTAGTAATAGACATTGCTCCCGTTACCTCTGAATATGTTGTTTCGGGCGGGCCGCCCAATACAGCAGAGGTCAGACAAGCCACGCCATCTCCCAGCATTGTGCGATGTAAACCTGGTTCCTTTACAAAATCCTTCTGCGCAACAGCACCAACAGCATAAACATCGCCTATATGTTCAATCACAGGTGCTATTGCTACAGGAATCATGTACAGGAAAGGACTCCATTCAAAATGCTTCAGTGTGTCAAAAGTCACAGGACAGGCTATCCATGAAGCCGAGGCCACACCGCTAAAATCCACTTTGCCCATGCAAACCGCAACGATATAGCCTACAATCACACCGCTTATAATCGGCACCAACCTCATCATGCCTTTACAAAATGTCAATACACCGACTGCTGTTAACAGAGACACAAAAGCCAATACCCAACAATCCTTTGCCATATTCACAGCGCTGCCAGACAAAGACAGACCTATCAATATTATGACAGGACCAACCACCACTGGCGGAAATATACGGCCAAGCAATTTCCTTCCTTGCCATTTTACCAACGCACTCATCGCAAAGTAAACTAACGACACTGATGTCAAACCGGCCAAAGTGCCAGGCAATCCCCATTGCTTTGTTGCAGCCATAATAGGCGCTATAAATGCAAACGAGCTACCGAGAAATATCGGTACTTTGCCCTTTGTTATTATGTGGAATAAAAACGTGCCCAAGCCTGCTGTGAACAAAGCCGTAGCAGGATTGATGCCAATAAGCAGCGGTACAAGCACTGTTGCACCAAATGCCACGAACAAAAATTGCACACCGACTATTGTTCGTTTAGCAACTGAAAGGTTATCTGTATACATAATAATATTGATTTAATGATTTCAAGCCATTTAACTCTATACCGCACTTACAAATTGTGGAAGTATGGGTTGGTGCATACGCCAATCGATGCTCATAGGTCTGTCGTCACGCGAGCAGATATAATCAATAAGACGGATTTGTATTGCCCCAAGTCCCTCATCGGTGGCTTGGTTCATAGATGCTTGTAATTGACCGGTTATTAGATTTTCGTATACACCCTCGTGAAGTTTCATTTTGTAGATTTAAGTTTGTAGTATTGAAACGAACAAGTGATATTCAACAACTTGTATTGAACGTCTCTATACCACATATATACTTACTTGTATTGTTATTGTTATTGTTTCGTAGGACACGCTTTTATTCTTCAATTTGTTGCAACAAGTGCGCCACCTTGTTCAGTATCGCAGCATCAGCAGGCAACCATTTCAAATCGTGCAGATTATCTGTACTGAGCCAACAGGCTGACTCGTGCTCTAACAATATGGGGGAATTCCCCGCAAATGTACAAACAAAGCAGTGCATGGTCAACCTGAAACGCGGATAGTCATATTGCACACAGGCTAACTCGGCACCTACATTGACCTCGGTAGCAAGTTCCTCGTTTATCTCGCGTTGCAAAGCATCGGACAAGGACTCGCCTACTTTGACCTTGCCACCAGAAAATTCCCACCAATCCTTCCATTCGCCATAACCTCGCTGAGTGGCAAAGACCTTGCGACCGCTTACTATTACAGCCGCCACAACCTCAATATGCTTTTTATCTGTTTCCATATTCATATATCACCCTGCAATTCGGGCCGTCTGCGTCCTCTGTCAACAAAGTTCAGCCAGGGATTAACGTTACTAAAATGTAAATAATAACTCTTTTCGTTTGCTAATTTCGGCATTTGCCACGACATAGCCAACGCTTGATGCACAAAATGTAAAAGTCGTTTTGTATCTTTGCATAAGACAGGCTACACCTCGGCATAAAGTTCAAGCAAGCTTGACTCTCTGCTCTCGGTTTGCACTATCTTTGCATAAGACAGGCTACACCTCGGCATAAAGTCCAAGCAAGCTTGACTCTCTGCTCTCGGTTTGCACTATTAGATGCACCCAAGAGAGTGCCCGTTGTGTAGAAATAGCACCTGTATACCATAAAATAAATTTGAACACCTACTTATATATTTACTATGCGCATAAACGACAATGTATACTACGTTGGTGTAAACGATCGCACCAAACATCGGTTTGAGGGCCTATGGCCATTACCCTATGGAGTTTCATACAACTCTTATCTTATAGTTGACCATGATGCAATAGCTTTGGTTGATACAGTTGACGTTGCATTTTTTGGCGAATACATCGAAAAGATCAAGACTGTTATCGCAAACCGGCCTATCGACTATTTGATTATCAACCACATGGAGCCCGACCACTCGGGGTCAATAGCACTGATACGCAAGTACTACCCTGGCATAAAGCTGGTGGGGAACAAGAAAACCATGCAAATGGTGCAGGGCTTTTATGATGCTACCGTCGATGGCGATGTTTGTGTGGCCGATGGCGACACACTCACCTTGGGGCATCATGAACTCAAATTCTATCTGACTCCCATGCTGCATTGGCCTGAGACAATGATGACTTTCGACACAACAAACGGCACACTTTTCTCAGGCGACGCCTTTGGTTGCTTTGGCGCGTTGAATGGGCACGTGATTGACACACAAATGGAGGTAGCGCCATATTGGTCCGAAATGGAACGTTATTATGCGTGTATCTTAGGCAAATTCGGTGCACCTGTGCAAGCAGGGCTCAAAAAACTGGCCAACGTGCCTGTTAAAATGATATGTTCAACACACGGCCCCGTGTGGACAGAACTGATACCGCAGGCCATTGCCACCTATCAACGACTTGCTACCGGACAGACAGAGAAAGGACTGGTGGTGTGCTACGGCTCGATGTATGGCAACACAGCACGCATGGCGGAAGCTGTCTGTGAGGGTGCGGCCGAGGCTGGAATGAAGAAGATTGTTGTGCACAACCTAAGTGTATCTGACATTTCGCAGGTGCTTGCCGACATTTTCCGCTACAAGGCTTTAGCCATTGGCAGTCCTACTTACAACGGCGGACTGTTCCCCGTTGTCGACGACCTCATGCGCCGCCTTGCTGGTCGCAACGTCGGTCAGCACGAATTGGCATTATTTGGCGGCTTTACATGGAGCAGCCAGGCCGTCAAGGCAATGGAGGCATACAACGAAAAGATAAAGATGCACTTGGTTGCCTCACCCGTTGAATGGAAGCAGGGCGTTACAGAGAATGATTTGCAGAGTGCCCGCCAACTTGGCCGCATGTTAGCAGAACAATGCAACAACATGGCATAATAGCGCATTGGCATCTCTACTTCATTTTATAGAAAGTGCATTTGAAAGCCCCTAAGTCTTTAGCTTAGGGGCTTTCAAATGCGTGGTAGCCATAGCAACCCTTGGTTTTCAATATATATCTTCTATGCCAACTTTTTCCGCAACACGAAAACCGTTGGTTTTCCACGTTGCAAATCGCGCAAGGACAGGCAGAACTTTCATTGCCCACAGCATTGCCGTGTGGATTTCTCGAACGATAAGGACACCTAAGGCAAAAGACGTACCGACCTATAATTCTATCACACGTTGTTTGTAGATAACATCTTCTGTTTTTGGCAACCTATGCAAAACGCCCGATTCTTTGTTGGTTTCATATAAAATATTTGCTCGATCAGTTATTAAAAGTCACATGTCTATTGACATTAAATGTCTCACCGTCAATGCGATCTTCGTTCTTTTTCAAGAAGCATGACCATAGTATTTCCAACTTCTGGGCATCTTCCTGTGACAGCAGACGGCCGGAATAACCACCAGTCCAGTCAAAAGAAGGAATAGCCTTCTGTAACTCTTCCGTTGTCACCATGGGAGCGAAGCCGGGTTCAAGGATGACATTAGGAAGCATGTCCATGTAGAACCCCTTGCCGCTCCAGTCTTTGGCCTCATAAGGATGAGAATCAAAAACACCACTCATCACAATACCTATGTCTCCCTTTCCAACACAAACAAGGAAAAATCTGTCACCGCATTTAGCCTTTTCGTGTTCCCAAACACTCCAGTTGAAGTATTCGGCGTACATATTTGCAATATTCCAAATATGGTCACCAAGCGACAAGCTCGATATGTTCGGATTCCACATTAGGATGAATGTATGTTGCGCTTCGTCAAATCCTGCTCCAGGATAGGTCGGTTTATAGTGCAAGTCATTAGGTTGCAGGTGGCGAGCTCTTTCCATCATTTCGTGGACCATGTCCAAGGTAACCTCACCTTTTCTTAGGTACTGCAACTCATCCAAAGGAGTAAACACATCCTTGGGAAGTATCTTCCACACCTCTCTGAACGGAATGAAGACGGGCGCAACTTCTTCATCGTCCATATCCATAATGCCCAACAAGTTCGCTTCCGAAATATAGTCAAACTTACCAACCTCGCCATCTTTCACACAAATCATAGATACGGATAATCCTTCTTCTACACCTCCTATGGGTGAGGGAATAACCATGCGAGTATGGGTATCTTCCAGATTGGCACAAAGCCATTGCATCTCACAAAGGTTTTCCAGCAGTCTATTCGCATTATCCCTTTCATAATCGCCAGTTAAGGAAATGTCAAAGCCTGAATAGAGCTTCGGCCCCAGGCAGAAGTGGCAGAACAAGCCATACATCACAATATACTGCCCGCTGCGATTGATCAAAGCACAAGTCACCCTAAAACTTGATTCATGCTGCTTCTCTATCCATTCATCGTTAAACTTCGCTAATGGCTCTGTGATTTCCGTTTCGTCGTCATCTTCAAGATAAGCCTTGTCACCAGTCAGTATCATCAAGGCATCGACAGTCTTGGCAAACAGTTGATAATCTGCCGTTGAAGAGAATGAGCAAACACGCACTTCAAGCCCATAATCTTCCTTATTCACTTCTATGCCCCTAATGGCCTTTTGGTGAGTTCCAAACTTGACTGACGGGTATTCATCAGAAGTCACCACAATATGTTCTCCATTCTCGGCCAAATACTTCAGATAGACATTTGGCCGAAGTTTCTTCTCCGTTCTTATTGTTACGCAAACGCTCATGGCTATATGATTTAATCGTTAGGTAGGTCTTCGAATATAGTTTATATCATCATGTTCAATATTAGTTATATATATACTGGCGCATTGTTTGTTGCACAAGTTCATATTGAATAATTTTTTACACCCACTTACCATATACAAAAATACGAATTTAGGTTAACTCCCTCAAGAATATGCAGCTAACTTATTCAAAATATTAATACAACGCGGTGCTTTTTGCAATCTGGCATGCCATTGTAGATACGCTATGTTTACATTCTGATGATGAGGCATAAGGCTTTATACACTGCCGCCTACACTTACCATTGAACAAACTTTCATATGAATCTTAGTTCACACTATCAAGTCCAACAGTTCATGATGCGAAAATACACACTCTTAAGACTACCAACAAGTATGTTTATATCCTCATGCTACGAAAAAGAGATCATTTTGGAGGAGCATAGTCTACCGTCCAGTTTCATATTTTCAAGTATATAGTAAGACTTCCGAGTATAGCAATAATAGGTTTTATCTATTGATAGATAGCTAACATCTTTTGGTTTATCTATTATAAAATCGTTACTTTTGTACCCGTAAAGCAATAAATAAAAGGACAAAACATTATGAAAACAAGAAAAGAAATCGCAGCTGAAAAGAAACGTTGTGGTTCACATAATTGCACACAAGCTGTACTCTGCACATACCACGACCTCACTGGCATGGACGAAGGGAACATTAAGAATGCAGGCAATGCCTTTGCGGCAGGTATGGGCAATATGGAAGGAACTTGCGGAGCCCTCGTCGGAGCCGGCATCGTACTCGGACTCGCCACCCAGGACAAGACAAAATCAATCAAAGGAATGAGACAAATTATGGAAAAATTCAGGCAACGCAATGGAGCTACACAATGCAAATTGCTCAAAGGTGTGGACACAGGAAAAATACTTCGCGAATGTCCTCTTTGCGTGGCTGATGCATCAGAATTTTTAGAAGAGATTCTGGAAGAATATGGTATCCATAAATGACTTATATTTCAGATACTTACACCCAACGACATGACTAAATATAAAGCGATTAATGAGCAAGACCGCTGCGTAGCATGCGGGGTTTGCGTTAAGGTATGTCCTAAGGATGCTATCAGTATCTACAAGGGATGCTATGCCCAAATAGATGAGGCCAAATGCATCGGCTGCGGAATCTGCGAGAAGAACTGTCCGGCGGGAGTGATACACAAAGTGTTAAGGCAACCTGCTTAATATCTTAATTTTGACTCGTATGGCAAAACAGAAAAATAAAAAGTGGAGTGACTACATGTGGCTCATATCAGCTACATATTTTACTCTCGGATTTTTCAACATCGTATTCGCATGGCTCGGAGTCATCTGCTTTCTTATACCGCTGATAATGGCTATATTTGGTGGCGGTAAAGGATATTGCAACAACTATTGCGGAAGAGGACAACTCTTCTTGCAAATAGGGAACAACATGGGTTGGTCGCGTAAGAAAGTGGCACCAAGATGGCTCTCGTCTAAATTATTCCGCCATGGTTTTCTACTGTTTTTCATGTTCTTCTTCATTCAGATGATTATCCTCACCACAATGGTTGCAAAAGGTGCTGAAGATCTACATCAGACCATTCATCTGCTATGGACTTTTAACGTGCCATGGCATTGGGCTTATCCTGTGGAGATTGAACCATGGAAGGCACAGTTTGCCTTCGGACTCTATGGCATCATGCTCACCTCACTGATTGTGGGCGTTCTGCTCACCATTATCTATCGACCAAGAACCTGGTGCGTGTTCTGCCCAATGGGCAACATGACACAATTAATCTGTAGACTCAAAACAAGATGAATCTGCAACAACTCAAATATATCATAGCAATCAACCGCTTTCGCAACTTTGCGAAGGCGGCTGATTCGTGTAACATCTCCCAACCTACACTCAGCACCATGCTGCAGAAATTAGAAGATGAACTCGACGTGCGCATTTTCGATCGCTCCAATAAACAGGTCACACCGACGAGTGCAGGAAAGAAAATCATTATTCAGGCCCAAAAGACGCTAATAGAGGCAGAGAAGATTACAGAACTCGTTGCTGAAGAAAAGAATCAGATAGGCAATTCTTTGTCTCTATCCGTAGGTCCCTCCATTGCTCCTTACATTCTTCCCCAATTTATCAAGCATTACAGAAAAAAATACCCAGAAGTAAGTCTCTCCATACAAGAGAGAAAATCAGAAGAAATGCTTAATGCCTTACAAAATGGAGAAATAGATGCTGGCATTTCTGCCTCCGATCTTCTGAATAAAGGAGTATTAGAAATTCCACTTTACACAGAACGCTTCTATGTGTATTTATCGGAAGACTGTTGGCGTAAATTGCCCGTGTTCAAACCAGAAAATCTGGAACACGAGAATATGTGGATTATGAAAGAAGCACAATGCCTTCGCAATAGCGCATTCTCCTTCTGTAAAGCAAGAAGCAAAGGGCAACACATCTATGAGGCTGGCAGCATAGAGACTTTGATTCGTATCGTGGACGAAAATGGAGGATTCACCATCATTCCCGAAATGCACCTCGATTTCTTAAGCGAAGCACAACGTAAGAATGTTAGAAAAATAGAAGGAAATTATCTTTCTCAAAGACGCACATCCCTATACATCAGAAAAGACTTTGTCAAAGAGCGAATGCTCAATACCATTATCGACAGCATGAAGGAGTTTATGCCTGCACAGATGCTGAGTGAAGGCATCAGAAAAAATGATATAAGGCTGTAAAATACATGGCTTCGCTCAATATTAACTTTTACCGAGTTCAACGACAAATACAAAATTAGGGAAAGAGCTTGAAGAAGCCGTTCTTTGAAATTTCACAGGGCAGCAATAAACTTTCCAATTCTATCTGCGCTCTACACTTTTAATCGTAACGAATTGATATTCAATAAATAAAAGCAAGTAGACAGCATTATTCTTTCTATAAACCGATCCGTTGAATTGGTCTGATGAAGGTAATACCTTCGGAAGGGGATGGAAGCATAGGCTACTTTACAAAGAATACCTCCACGACCTTTCAGTATATCAGACGGGTAATCAAAAATGGGACTGATACCCCATGAGAGGTTTCAATCCCATTTTTTCTTTTATAAAAGTTTTGCCAGCAACAATATTCCACGATTTTACTGCTGCGCTGCACTTCCACCCGCTATGTCAAGCAGTTCATTGGTAATGGCCTGCTGACGCGTCTTATTGTAGGTAAGTGTCAGTTCGCGTAACAGGTCGTCAGCATTATCTGTTGCCACCTGCATGGCTATCACTCGCGCTGCATGTTCGCTTGCAAGACTGTCTAACAAAGCAGTGTACAACCTCAGATGGAGCGACTTTGGTATTAACTGATTTACAATATCACCAATAGATGGCTCTACAATAAAATTCAGATTGTTGGTAGCACCTTCCTCTGTTGAATCTGCGTGCAGATCTATAGGCAAGAATGTTTCCGTTGTCAGAATCTGTGTACCAGCACTTTTGAAATGATGATATATTAAATCAACCTCATCAATATCACCCTTAACATAGAGATCCATTAGTTCGGAGGCTACCTTTGCAGCCTCTTGATACGAGGGATGGTCTAACAACGCGCTCTTGTCTACCAAATCAAAATTCTTGAGTTTACCAACGGCCTCGGCAGCCTTTTTACCCATTGCATAGACTCTGCAAACCTCGATATTGCGGCTTCGATATTCTTCAACCTTTTTTACAAAAGCCTTTACTGCATTGGCATTGTAGCCGCCGCATAACGAAGAGTTTGAGGTAAACAAAACAATAACAACACGCTTTACATCGCGTTGGGCTGCATATGCTGTGTCAACCTCACCCTCCATACTGCCTACAAACGTGGACATAATACGAGTAAGTTGCCGCTCGTAAGGCCGCATACTTTCAATAGCTTGCTGCGCACGATGGAGCTTAGACGAAGCAACCATCTTCATAGCACTTGTAATTTTACGTGTGCTGTTTACAGAGGCTATTCGTGTTTTTACTTCTTTAAGTGAGGCCATATAACTTACGCTTTATATTGTCCTGCAATGTCGGCAGCCACCTTCTCTATTGTCTGGCAAACCTCATTGCTAAGATTGCCTTCACGTAGCTTTGCCAATACAGAGTCGGCATACTGTGAACGCATAACTTGGAGGAATGCTTCCTGGAAGTCGCATACCTTGTCAATATTGACGTCCTTCAGCAAACCATGAGTACCACAATACAATACCGCAACCTGCTCTTCAACCGGCATCGGGCTGTATTGAGCCTGAATAAGCAGCTGATTGTTTTTGCGGCCACGATCGATTGTCATTGCTGTTACGGGGTCCATATCGGAAGAGAATTTGGCGAAAGCTTCTAACTCGCGATATTGAGCTTGGTCTATTTTTAGCGTACCAGCAACTTTTTTCATACTCTTAATCTGTGCCGAACCACCTACACGACTTACTGATATACCGACATCAATAGCTGGACGGAATCCTTGGTTGAAGAGGTTGGAGTCAAGGTATATCTGACCATCTGTAATAGAAATCACATTTGTAGGAATATAGGCAGATACATCACCAGCCTGAGTCTCGATAATAGGCAAAGCAGTCAGAGAACCTCCGCCCTTTACCTCTCCTTTCAGACACTCGGGAAGGTCATTCATTTTTTCAGCCACCTCTTGCTGGTTGTTTATCTTGGCCGCACGCTCCAACAAACGAGAATGCAAATAAAATACATCACCAGGATAAGCCTCACGACCAGAAGGACGGCGAAGTATCAACGAAATCTCACGGTAGGCAACAGCTTGTTTTGACAAATCATCATAAACTACCAAAGCGTGCATGCCTCTATCTCGGAAGTACTCACCAATGGCTGCACCGGCAAAAGGCGCATAGTACTGCATAGCAGCAGGCTCACCGGCAGTGGCACTGACAATGATGGTATAATCTAATGCGCCAGCCTGCTTCAAAGTGTTGACGATATTGGCAACTGTTGAGGCCTTCTGACCTATGGCTACATAGATGCAATATACAGGATAGCCTGCAGCGTAATTGTCTTTTTGATTGATAATAGTATCAATGGCAATAGCAGTTTTACCCGTTTGGCGATCGCCAATAATCAATTCACGCTGTCCACGGCCTATAGGTATCATTGAGTCGACACTCTTCAATCCTGTTTGCAAAGCCTGTGTTACGGGCTGACGGAATATGACACCTGGCGCTTTACGGTCCAATGGCATCAAATATTTCTTCCCTTCTATGGCCTTGCCACCATCGATTGCATTTCCAAGAGGGTCTATTACACGGCCCAACATGCCATCACAAACCTCTATAGATGCAACTTTATTGGTTCGTTTAACACTTTGACCTTCTTTGATGCCCTCTGAAGATCCGAGCAACACTGCGCCCACGTTATCCTCCTCGAGGTTCATGGCAACACCCATTACACCATTTTCAAATTCGATAAGTTCGTTTTCAGTCACATTGGTAAGGCCATATATATGGGCAACGCCATCACCAATAGAAAGAACAACGCCCACTTCCTCAAACTTGACATCTGTATTGACATCTTGAAGCTCGCGCAAGAGTACACCACTTACTTCACTGGGTTTTATATTGTTGGACATTTAATTCTTATATTTATTAAATTAGTTCTCGTTTAATTTTGGAAAGTTGCGTACGCACACTCGCATCAAGCTTGTAAGTGTCGTACTCCAAAATAAAGCCACCTTCAATAGAGGCATCCTCATCGACTTTGAAATCTACCTTACAATGTGCTCTGTTTTCGACCATCTGCTGCAACTTTTCCTTCAGATTTGGCTGTATGGCAGTTGGCACAACTAACCTGGCGGTTATCATGTGTTCTTTCTTACGATAAAGGGTGCCATAGGAGTGAGCCACAAACAACATAATATCTGCACGCGCTTTGTTTACAACAAGTTGCACAAAGCGCTTAAGAGAAGCCGATGGTTGCTGTTCACCGCATGCAGCAGTCAACAGTAATCTTGACTTACACTCGACAGACAGAACTGGATTTGTCATGGCCTGTTGTAATGCAGGTACAGCCAAGAAAGAGTGGGCCAATGTTGTGGTCTCTTGATAGACTTGCTTGGTTTCACCTTTTTCCTCGGCAAAAAGCAACAACGCATTAGCGTATCGCGTAGATATGATGCCTAAATCCATATTTTACTATTGTTTCAATAAAGAAATTGCCGACATTTTTGTTGCCTCACTCAAAGGAGGCGTTGCGTTTGCCGTATTCCTTTCTATTTTTAGCCTTTGCAGACTTCGTCAAGCATCTGCTCAACAAGTTTTTGCTGCTCAACATCATTTGACAACTTCTGTCGAACGACTTTCTCTGCTATAACAATAGAAAGATCTGCAACAGTTTGTCTGATGTCGCGAAGTGCATTTTCCTTTTCCACCGCGATTTGGGCTTTGGCCTCTTGCAAGAGTTTTGATCCTTCGTCTTGCGCTTTTTCACGTGCTTCGCGCACGATGCTATCACCTGTAGCTTTAGCCTGGCTCAGTATTTCTGATTGACGAGCACGCGCCTCGTCCAACAACCGCTCGCTTTCTTGTTTTATGCCAGCAAGCCGTTCGTTAGCCTCATGTGCTTTTTGCAAGGACTCATCAATATAGTTCTTGCGCTCTTCCACCATCTTTGTAATGACAGGAAATCCAAATTTGGCCATTAAAAAGAATACAACGAGAAAAGCCAAGAGCATCCAAAATAACAAGCCGAAATCAGGAGTTAGTATGGATGGCAAATTGATTGACTGCATAACAATGCTTTTAATTGTTTCATGTAATAGGTATGTAGCTTATGAATTGGTTTTGAAAGCGATGCATATTCAGAGATACATGCTTCCACACCCAATTCATAAACCACAATAAACCAATCTTAGAGGAAAAGACAAAGCAAGCAAACAATAACTGCAAACAAAGCAACACCTTCAACAAGTGCAGCAATGATGATCATGTTTGCACGAATGTCGCTTGTAGACTCAGGCTGGCGGGCAATAGCCTCCATTGCGGCACTACCAATTCGGCCAATGCCGAGTCCTGCACCAATAGCAGCAATACTGGCACCAATACCGGCACCCAACTTTGCAAGTCCTGCAGCTTCTAACAAAGCAAGTAAAATAGTCATAATGTTATAAATTTATGGGTTATTATTGTATTTGATTATTCATGAGAGTGTTCAGTGTGTGCAAGCCCTATAAATACAGCACTTAACATGGTAAATACGTAAGCCTGTATGAAAGCAACCAAAAGTTCAAGACAATTCATGAACACCATCATCACAAAACTAACAATTGTTAGCGGTGTGCCTATTACCGCTCCAAGTTGGCATGTAATGAATATGACACAAGTGAGCGACAATATGATTGCGTGTCCACCCATCATATTTGCGAACAGACGTACCATAAGAGCAAACGGCTTAGTAAATATGCCGAAGAGTTCGATTACAGGCATCATAGGCACCGGACACTTCAACCAGGTTGGCACTGGAGGCCATAGAATTTCCATCCAATATTCCTTATTGCCGAATACATTGACCAACAACAAGGTGAACATTGCCAACACAAATGTTATGTTTATATTTCCGGTTATGTTTGCGCCACCCGGAAAAATTGGAAGAAGTCCTAACAGGTTCGTGATGAAAATGAAGAAAAACGCTGTAAGCAAGAAAGGGGCATATTGCTTGTAGTGTTTTTCGCCAACAGAGGGACGAATTAAGTCGTCGTTGATAGACATTACAAACATCTCCACCAAACCGACAAAACCACCAGGAGCCTTGTCTCCTGCCTGACGTCCTTTATACCATCGTGCTGAACTAATGAATATAACGGCCATTAGCAAAACGACAATCCATATTTGCACAACATTTTTAGTGATGCTCAAATCTATAGGACGCACATTCTGCCCATTTGCAAGATGTTCATATATCTTACCATTGTGTGTCTCGTCAAGGTAAAACCCTTCAAATGTACCATTTGTACTATCATGGAAACGCTCCGAACTGAATACGTGCCAGCCACCGGATTCTCCCTTTACTATCACAGGCAAAGGGATAGATATATGGTGGCCATTCCATGTGGTTATGTGCCATTCGTATGCATCACTCATGTGCCCAAGTACTATTTCCTTCACGTCAACGCCACTTGCCGAGCCTTCATTTGAAGCACACAGCGAAAATGACATTGTGAAGAATAAGCACAACAGGAGTACTGCACGGAATAAATTTCTGATTTTGAAGTATTTCATTGCTTCTTACTTAAGTTTTGCTCTACCTTGACATAGAATATGATCGAAGTAACCATACTCACAAGATAGAATGCTAATAGACTCATTGAAAATGCCAACAGACTACTACAGTCCGCTAAAGCATAGACAATAACCAGGAACACTACAAAAACGAGTTGAACAACTTTATCGATAAGATAAAAACCTATGGCTCTCTTGCCGCCCTGCTTCATTATATACGTGTATATATTACACGCTCCACAATCCAGTAGGATAAAGAGCAAGGCAACTAAAAATGTTGGGGGCAATAAATGCATCATGGCATCTTTGGTAGCAAGCATCAATTCTGCCAAATTGACCAAAGCGAAAGCTGCCACCATACAGACGACCTTACTTATTATTGCCTCGCGTTTTAATTCATGTAGTGTTTTCATTGTCTTAGATTCAGCCGAAGGAAATGATAGAAATTACGATATTGTTCTTGTTACTGCACGATGATTATTTCTCAACGCACGCCAATACAACATTGTTCTCAACTTCTACAAATCCACCGCTTATAGAGATCTTGAAGGGAGATGAACCTTTGCATTCTATATCGCCTGCTTCCAATACAGATATTATTGGAGCATGCCCATTCAACACCTCAAATTGCCCTAACGCACCAGGGAATTTCACGCCATCAGCCTCAGCCTCATAGAGTGTTTTCTCCGGAGATACTATGGTTACTTTCATTATTGTTGTCTATTTAACGTGTAAGAATTAAGCTTGCGCCATGAGTTTCTTACCCTTTTCTATCGCCTCGTCAATTGTACCAACATTCAAGAATGCCTGTTCTGGCAAATCATCAACTTCACCATCAAGTATCATATTAAATCCTCTGATGACTTCGTCAATGGGTACCATCACACCAGGAACACCGGTAAATTTCTCAGCTACGGTAAACGGCTGGCTCAAGAAACGCTGAACGCGTCTTGCTCTATTTACTGTCAAGCGGTCCTCGTCAGACAATTCGTCCATACCAAGAATTGCAATAATATCCTGCAGTTCCTTATACTTCTGGAGAATTTGCTTTACACGCTGTGCACAGTTGTAATGCGCGTCACCGACTACGGCAGGATCCAATATACGCGAAGTAGAATCCAATGGGTCCACAGCAGGATATATGCCAAGCTCCGTAATTTTTCTACTCAAAACTGTTGTCGCATCCAAGTGCGTAAAAGTCGTTGCAGGCGCGGGGTCTGTCAAGTCATCGGCAGGTACGTATACAGCCTGTATTGATGTAATAGAGCCATTCTTTGTCGAAGTAATACGCTCTTGCATGGCACCCATTTCACTTGCCAGCGTAGGTTGGTAGCCCACTGCCGAAGGCATACGTCCGAGCAACGCAGACACTTCGGAACCTGCCTGAGTAAAACGGAAAATATTGTCGATAAAGAACAGAATGTCTGATGTCTTGCCCTCTTTTGCGCCAGCATCTCTAAAACTCTCGGCAATAGAGAGTCCTGACAATGCTACTGAAGAACGTGCTCCAGGTGGTTCATTCATCTGTCCATAGACAAGTGTAGCCTGGCTTTTTGCCACTTCACTGTAATCAACTTTTGACAGGTCCCACTCTCCACGTTCCATGGCTTCAGTAAATTCTTTACCATAACGAACTACGCCACTTTCAATCATTTCGCGAAGCAAGTCATTACCTTCTCTTGTACGTTCACCTACACCAGCAAAAACAGAGAAGCCATCATGTCCTTTGGCAATATTATTGATCAATTCCATGATAAGCACAGTTTTACCAACACCTGCACCACCGAAAAGACCAATCTTACCACCTTTCGCATACGGCTCGAGCAAATCGATAACCTTTATACCTGTATAGAGGACTTCACTACTGGTCTTCAGATCCTCGAACTTTGGCGGTTCACGATGTATTGGATATGTACCAGAACGGTCCAACGATGCAAGTCCATCAATAGAATCACCTGTTACGTTCATCATTCGACCCTTGATTTGGTCACCCGTAGGCATTGATATTGGAGCTCCAGTACGTCGAACTTCCAAACCGCGACTTAAACCATCTGTATTGTCCATTGCTACCGTTCTTACGGTATCCTCGCCTATATGCTGCTGCACTTCAATTACAAGGGTTCGCCCATCGGGATGGGTTACCTCCAGTGCCTCATGGATACGTGGCAAAACTTTTTCTGGATCCTGGCCTTGCACATCAAATTTGACATCGACAACGGCGCCAATTATCTGTGAAATGTGACCAATCGTCACGTTGTTTTTACTCATTTTACTTATATTATTAAGCATATTACTATCGATTCTTTCATGTAAAAGGTATGCCTTGTTGCGGACGAGCATGTTTTCATATGTAGGTCGTAACCAATGGTGCATATCTAAAAGAACCTGCGTAGAATCTTGCGCTGTTTCTTTTATCGAGGGCAAAATTAGCACTTACTTTCAAATGAGCAAACGCTTTACAGGTATAATTTGTATCAAAATCCTGTTACAAGCCATAACACAAGAATTTATGGAACAAACAATTATACATTCATACCAATTAAAGGCATTATATAACATGAATTATTCCACCAAAGCCCCACCCGACTTCGTCAATGCGTCACCCAATCAAATGACGTAACTCATCGTTTTTCAATATGCGCTATATGATGACGCAGAAAAGTGATGAAGTTGGGATTTTGTGGTGTTTCATTGTTTGTGAGTGATGAGATCTGCCGCTAACGCGGAGGACATAAGAACAAAAGAGTATAAGAACAAAAGTACTGCAAAGGTAACACCAAGACATTGCACCCATCAAAAAAGTGTACTATTTGTACACAAATATTTGTTTCCTCCCCGCCAGTCTACATGTAAAAGAGTGCGTGTGTTTTTGCTGTCATCTTACACTTTTTGCGCGTAATAAGCTGATACACAGAGGTTTCAAGAGTGTAAGATGATTTCAAAGTATCTTACACTCCCCTGCATACATCTTACACACCCCACCCCGCTGCCGCGCAGTCAGTATTGACGTATGCGGTGGATTATACGCCACAGGGACGTAGAACAATCAGTCGGAGCGACAGACTTTTCTGCTCCCCTATGTCGTGATATTCCCCTCCCGTGCTTGAGCCGTGTGGCAGCTTGTGGAGTGTGTAGGTTGTGTAGGTTGTGTGTAGGTGGATTTAGTAGCATCTTACACTGAGTAAGGTGTTGATAATCAATGAATTGCAACGTGTTTGTGTAAGATGTAAGATGCACGATAAGTAAAGCTTTTGTAGTATGGTAAAGGTCCCTTTACCATCAAATACAAGCACTAAACGCTACCACAAAACGCAAGCACTAAACGCTAACACTAATGGGGGCGACGCGTCCCGCGGGGAAAACGCAATGCTCATACACTATAAGCAAAGGCTCACAGACAGCACGAATTACACTCATGCCTGTGAGCCTTTGTCATAAAAATCCCGACGCGAGACGCGTCGCTCCCATTAGTGCTTGCGTTTAGTGGTAGCGTTTTTTGCAGATTTCATCAATGCATCGCCCAATCAATTAGCACAACTCACTGATTTTCAATATGCGCTATGTGATGGCGCAAAGAAGGTGACAAAGTCAGGAAATGAGCAAACGCTTTGCATGTCTAATTTATATCAAAACCCAGTTACAAACCATAATACAAGGATTTACGGAACAAACAATTATACGTTCATAGCAATTATGAGGTATCATATTATACGAACTATTCCACCAAAGCCCCGAATTTATGCAAAGCGTGCCACAAACTATGCCTGTAGTCGTCATTCAAACGTTCCATCTCATTTGCCACACGTTCGATGTGAGTACGATTTGAGACATCATCAAAAGGACATATTTTCACAACAGGCTGATAACAATTTAACGCAGCCCATCTTTTCAAATCCGCCTCCGAAATCATTGCGAGTGGTCGTATTATGGTCATATCAAATTTGCGCATTCTAATTCGAACAGGCATTGTAGAAAAAGTACCGTTGAATGTCAAGTTCATCAAAGCCGTTCGTAATATATCATCTTGATGATGCCCTAATGCTATTTTATTAAAATGCAGAGCCTGCGCCTGAGAGAATAAGACCTTACGCCTATTCCAAGAACATAAGAAACAAGGCGTTCGCTTTTTATTACGGTCTTCCTCGTACCCTGTTTCAATAACATGCAAGGGGATACGCCACTTGTTGCACCGATCTTTCAAATATTGCACATCTGTTTCGTAGTGTATGTTTTTCATACGTACATGAACAGCTTCTAAACAAAAGTAGCCATTGCTATGTAACATACGCTCGCCCAATAAGTCTAAAAGTGACAAAGAATCCTTTCCACCAGAAAGCCCCAACAAAATACGATCTCCCTTTTCTATGAGATTAAATGTCTTTATTGCCTGTCCGAGCCGTTTCTGCAGCCGACGATGAAGGACACACTCCAAATCTGTTTTCATAAAGTTGTCTATTTTACAAAAACAAAATAAACGGCTGCTATCAAACAAGCGAATGCCGCTAAATGGTTCCAATGGAACCCTTCGCCCTTAAACATTAAAGTAACGATTACTGTAAACACAATAAGCGAAATGACCTCCTGTACCACCTTTAATTGCATCAATGTAAAAGGACCGCCATTTTCAATAAAGCCAATTCTATTGGCTGGCACTTGGCACATGTATTCAAACAGGGCTACCGCCCATGAGAACAGGATTACAGCTATTAACGGCCAATTGCGACTGACACCTGTTTCCTGCAATTTAAGATGACCATACCAGGCAAAAGTCATAAAAACGTTGGAACATATTAGCAACAATATTGTAAATAAACCTTGTTTCATTATTCAGCCAAAAAACGATGTTTGGAATTTAACTTTAGCGTAAATAGATATTGGACGTTTGCTCCTCTGATATAGTAGTAGCAGGACCATGCCCCGGGTAAACGACCACCTCACCCGGAAGCGTTAGGACCTTGCTTCTTAAAGTTGAAATGAGAGAGCGTTCATTTCCACCTGGCAAATCGCAACGTCCAATTTCACGACGGAAAAGATTGTCCCCACTAAAGAGAACGCCATCAGCCTTACTATAAAAATTGACGCCTCCTGGTGTATGACCAGGCGTTTCTATGACCTTCAAAGTAATATTTCCGACATGCAAGCAATCTCCATCCTTAAAGTATTTACGGGCAGAAGGTAACTTAAAGTCTATATTCAAATGAAGGAACTGTTGCATTTGATTTACAGCGTTTTCAAAAGTCTCTCTCTCATCTTCACAAAGTTCTATTGGAACATTATATTTTTCGCTGATATATGCAGCGCCAAACACATGGTCAAAATGTCCATGAGTATTCAGCAACCTCACCAAGTTTAATTGGTGTTTGTCTATAAATGAAGTGACAGCACTCTTTTCTTCTTCGTAAAAGGCGCCGCAATCAATCAACGCTGCATTTTTATTGTCATCCCAAATTAGATAACAATTTTCCCCGACCATATTAAAGACAAAACGTTCTATTTGCATATCTACTATAATTGAATATACATAACCTTTTTAGTATCAAAGAATTCGTCATCGAAATACGACTTCAAATCCCATATTTCCGAATGATTTTTGAATGGTGCCACTTCTTCTGTCATATCGCCACCCTTTAAGCAAATAAGACCATTAGGAAGTGCATTACGTTGTTCTTTCGAAACGTTTTTTCGAATCAACTTTACCAAGTCTGTGGCGTTCATTACCGCCCTACTCACGACAAAATCATACTTATTCTTTTCTTCTACTACATTTCGATGTTCCACCACAACATTTTTCAGTCCTATCGCATTTGCCACAGCCGCAGCCACCCTCGTTTTTTTGCCAATACTGTCTATCAGCTTGAACTTGCAATTGGGGAAAAGGATTGCAAGCGGAATTCCAGGGAAACCGCCCCCCGTACCAATATCCAATATATTTGACCCTTGCCTAAAATTGACAACTTTTGCGATACCCAACGAGTGAAGTACATGGTGCATGTAAAGATTGTCAATATCCTTACGAGATATGACATTTATCTTAGCATTCCACTCTTGATACAGAGGACCGAGCGCACGAAACTGCGCACGCTGTTCGTCGTTAATGTCCTTAAAATACTGAAAGATAATTTCTTCGTTCATCTTTTTGATACAATTTGGTGCAAAGGTAGTGGAAAATCATTAACTTTGCAATCTGAAACCGCTGAAACTTACAAACACAAAAAATTAAGACCGTGTCAGAGACTAAGTACATTTTCGTAACGGGAGGTGTGGCCTCCTCGTTAGGCAAAGGCATTATTGCCGCTTCAATTGGCAAATTGTTGCAAGCCCGTGGGTTCAACATCACAATTCAGAAATTCGACCCCTACATCAACATCGACCCAGGTACACTCAATCCTTATGAGCACGGCGAATGCTATGTAACAGATGATGGTCAAGAGACAGACTTAGACCTTGGCCACTATGAAAGGTTTACTGGCATCAAAACTACTCGTTACAACAATTTCACCACAGGCAAGATTTACCAAAGCGTTATTGACAAGGAACGTCGAGGCGACTACCTTGGCAAGACCATTCAAGTCATACCACATATCACTGATGAAATCAAACGTGACATGCTTTACCTTGGTAAAACCAAAAAGTATGATTTCGTTATAACAGAAATAGGCGGAACCGTTGGTGATATTGAAGGCCAGCCCTTTCTTGAAGCGATAAGGCAACTCAAATGGGATTTAGGGAAAAATGCCGTATGCATTCATCTTACTTATGTCCCATATTTGGCTGCTGCAGGTGAATTAAAGACTAAACCGACACAACACTCTGTAAAGGAATTGCAAAGTTTAGGCATACAACCAGACATTTTGGTTTTACGCGCAGAACATGAATTAGGCACAGGATTACGACGTAAGATTGCCGCTTTTTGCAATGTCTCGCCTGAGGCTGTGGTGCAAAGTTTGGACCAACCTACCATTTATGAGGTTCCACTACGAATGCAAGAACAAGGTCTTGACGCTACAATCCTTCGGAAACTCGATATGCCCGTTGGCGAAACTCCGGGATTGGGACCTTGGCGCTCATTCTTGGACAGACGTCACAAGGCTACTGAAATCATCAACATAGGTTTAGTCGGAAAGTACGACCTTCAAGATGCTTACAAGAGCATACTTGAAGCCTTGTCTCAAGCAGGAACCTACAACGACCGCAAGGTTAAATGCCATTTCATCAATAGCGAAAAAATAGACGCGACAACCGTGGCTGACAAGTTGGCCGGAATGGACGGCTATGTCATATGTCCAGGATTTGGGCAACGTGGTATTGAAGGCAAAATTATTGCAGCTCAATATTGTCGTGAACATAACAAGCCTACATTCGGCATCTGCCTTGGTATGCAAATGATGGTTATCGAATTTGGTCGCAATGTTTTAGGATACAGTGATGCCAATTCTGTTGAAATGGACAGCAAGACGGCTCACAACGTAATAGACTTGATGGAAGACCAGAAAAACATAACGAACATGGGCGGAACAATGCGTTTGGGTGGTTATGAATGTACTCTGCGCGAAGGCAGCCGAGTTCGTGAAATCTACGGAAAAGAGATTATTCGCGAACGTCATCGCCATCGTTACGAGTTCAACAATGACTACCGTGCGGCCTATGAACAAGCTGGCATGGAATGTGTAGGAACAAACCCCGACACAGATCTGGTCGAAATTGTTGAAATACCAACACTCACATGGTATGTCGGAACGCAGTTCCACCCCGAATATTCAAGTACGGTACTGAAGCCTCACCCCTTATTCTTAGACTTTGTGAAGGCTGCAATAGAAAACAAGAAATAACATCTTAATTACATAACTACCTCTTTCCCACCTCTCTTTGAGGTGAGGAAGAGGCATAATACTCTCTATGGATAAGAATACGATCATTGGATTGTTCCTAATTGCCGCTGTACTTATCGGTTTCAGTTGGTATAATACCAACCAAGAGCGAAATTTGCAGCATCCACAGGCAGAACAGACAAGCCTGCCTGCAGCTAAACAATATTCGCAACAGAGCCACAACTCTGTAAAGAAAGCCGCCACTGACAGCACCGATATCTTTTTTGCTGCTACAAAAGGTGAAGCCAAAGATATCACATTACAGAATGCCAAAATTCGCGTAAAGGTCAGCACAAAAGGTGGTAGCGTTGAAAGCGTAGAATTGAAAGAATACAAGAGCTACCAGGATTTTGAGGCACAAAAAAACAAGCCTCTGCTGCTCTATTCATCAAAGGACGCAAATCTCAATTTCCTTTTGGATACGAAGGAAAATACGATGGATTTCTCCAATTACTACTTTGAGCCAGTTAATGTTACCGACAGTACTGTAACTATGCGTTTAACGGCACAAGATGGAGCCACCATTGATATAGACTACAAACTGCTAAAGGACAACTACCTCCTGAATTTTGATGTGAAGTCACAAGGTATGCAAAAGCATCTGCCTTCATCTCTCAACAGCATTCAACTGGCATGGCACGACCGTGTTTCTCAACATGAAAAAGGTTTCTATTTTGAGAACATGTATTCGACGCTGACCTATAAGAAACATGACGATGACACTAAAAAATTGTCTGAAAACGAGACTGAAGAAGAAAGTGTAACGGAGAGCGTTGACTGGATAGCATTCAAAAATCAATATTTCAGCTCGGTTTTAATGGCTGCTGATCCAATGCAAAAGGTCAATGTAAAGAGCCAACAACTCGAAGAAAGCTCAGGCTACCTGAAGAATTATTCAGCAGACATGGCCGCTTCCTTTGACGCTTCTGGCACAAAGACTACGAAATTCCAATTTTATTTTGGCCCCAACAACTATCGTCTCTTGCAGTCGATGGACAACTTTAAGGTTTCCGAGTTCGACAACGACCTTCAAGATCTTGTCTACTTGGGTTGGCCTATTGTCAAATGGATTAACCGTTTCTTTACGCTTTATGTATTCGACTTCCTTACAAAGTTAGGATTGCCTATGGGAGTTGTGCTTCTGCTCATAACCCTCTTGATCCGCGTCATCGTATATGTACCAACACGCAAGAGTTTCCTCAGCAGTGCAAAAATGCGTGTGCTTAAGCCTAAAGTTGACGCCATTGCAGCCAAATATCCTAAACAAGAGGACGCAATGAAACGCCAACAAGAAACAATGTCCTTGTATTCGCAATATGGAGTAAGCCCTATGGGAGGCTGTCTGCCAATGCTTATACAGATGCCTGTATTAGTAGCCATGTTCAACTTTGTTCCTAACGCAATTGAACTGCGACAGAAAAGTTTCCTTTGGGCTGACGACCTGTCCACATACGACAGCATAATTTCATGGAATACGAATATTTGGGGATTAGGTAATCATTTGAGCCTATTCTGCTTGCTGTTCTGTGCCACGAACTTGCTTTACAGCATAATGACCATGAAGCAGCAACGTGAAACCATGTCGGGCGAACAAGCCCAACAAATGAAAATGATGCAGTGGATGATGATGCTTATGCCATTGTTCTTCTTCTTCATGTTCAACAAGTACTCAGCAGGATTGAACTATTTCTACTTCATATCATTACTCCTCGGAGCTTTGACCATGTGGTATTTACGCAAAACAACCGATGACAAGAAGCTGCTTGCAAAACTTGAAGCTAACTATCAAGCTAACAAGAACAATCCTAACAAAAAGCCCAGTGGATTGGCTGCCAGACTTGAAGCTCTGCAAAAGCAGCAAGAAGAAATGCTGAAGCGCCAACAAGAAATACAACAACGCAGACAACACTGATTATAAAGTGAAACAACAAAGAAGCTAAAAGCTATACCTATATTTATGGTTTTTGCTTTTAGCTTCTTTTCTTTAAGTAAGTATTCAAAGTTAGTTGAAATGAATTGGTGGTGTAGTGCTTGTTCCTAAATATTTGATTGATGAACGAGCGCAGCGGCTACGTGGGTAATAAAAAAGAAACCTATGTAACACAAGCAGTATGGCGAGACGTATTGACAACTAATGCAACACTTGATTATGCCTACTACATTTTGAATACCAACTTAATATATAATTGCAATATATGAATTTATTAAGAACTATGCTCACCGCTACAGTTATTGCCGCTACAACAACGACAATATCTCCTGTTTTGGCTCAGGACTTTATTGGACGCCAACAGCCCGTTTTCAAAAGTGACCGAATGACGCCTGAAGACCTCTGGGCTATGGGACGAATTGGTGGTTTCAAACTCTCGCATGACAACAGCAACGCAGTTTACGGCGTAACATATTATAGCGTAAAGCAAAATAAAAGCCACAGCGTTCTATACACAATCAATTTGCGCACTCTTGAAAGCAAACAACTTACAACAAGTTGTAAAAGCGAAGTAGGAGGAACATACATCAATAAAGGCAGACAGATTATGTATCTGTCGGCCGAAAGTGGTTCAAATCAACTTTGGGTGATGAATTCTGATGGTACAAATCGCAAACAGATTAGTCACACGAATGCGGATATAGCAGACTTTTCCATATCACCAGATGAGAAGAAAGTCATTGTAATAATGGACGTTGCGCAAAATCATAGCATTCAGACTAATGATGCAGATCTGCCACAGGCTTCAGGCATGGTCATAAATGACCTCATGTATAAGCATTGGGACACCTATGTCACCACCGCCCCCCACCCTTTCGTTGCCGATTTCGACGGAAACAAGATTGACAACGCCTTTGACATTCTCGAGGGTGAACCGTTCGAATGCCCAATGCTCCCATTTGGTGGCATCGAACAACTTGCATGGAGTCCCGATTCAAAATGTATTGCCTACACTTGCCGCAAAAAGGTCGGTAAGGAATATGCCATAAGCACCGACAGCGACATTTTCCTATACGACTTGGCTACACGCAAATCAAAGAATCTGTGCAAGCCATCAGATTATCATGCCCCAACGATCGAAGAGGATCGTTCTTTACAACATCAGTCGGTAAACAAACAGCCGGCCGATTATAATATGGGCTATGACCAAAATCCACAATTTTCACCAAATGGCAAATACATAGCTTGGAGCAGCATGGAACGAGACGGCTACGAGAGCGATCGTGCTCGTTTGTGTGTGTTGGACTTGAAAAGCGGCAAAAAAACTTACGTCACCGAGAAATTTGAAAGTGGCATAAACGAATTTTGCTGGGCACGCGATAACAAAACGCTCTATTTTACTGGCGTATGGCATGGTAAGACACAAGTATATCAAACAAATTTGAAGGGTGAGCATAAAGCTCTTACAAACGATGTTGCAGACTATTCTATACTTACATTATCTGCCGACGGCAAAAATCTTTATTGCAAACGCCAGAGCATGAGCCAAGCAGATGAAATATATCGTCTGCCCATTACAAACCATGAGAAAGCCGAAGCCCAACAGCTGACTCACGAAAATCAACACTTCTACGACAATCTCACCTTTGGAAAGGTTGAAGAGCGTTGGGTTAAGACCGTTGACAACAAACAGGAACTATGTTGGGTTATTTACCCGCCTCATTTTGATGCCAACAAAAAATATCCAGCCCTTCTGTTCTGCGAGGGTGGTCCTCAATCACCTGTGAGCCAGTTCTGGAGTTTTCGATGGAACATGCAAATAATGGCTGCCAACGATTATATTGTAATAGCTCCTAACCGTCGCGGACTTCCCGGTTTCGGCATGGAGTGGCTTGAAGAAATTTCAGGAGACTACTCAGGTCTGTGCATGCAGGATTATCTCAGCGCAATTGACGACATTTGCAAGGAGCCCTATGTCGACAAAGAACACATTGGTGCTGTTGGTGCAAGTTTTGGCGGATACAGCATATATTGGTTAGCCGGAAATCACAACAAACGTTTCAAAGCTTTCATTGCGCACGACGGTATTTTCAACACGCAACAACAATATGTTGAAACGGAAGAATTGTGGTTCCCTAATTGGGATATGGGCAGCGCGCCTTGGAAGAAAAGCGAAGATGGACAGACACAAAAGGTTTTTGCCACTTCACCACATTTATATGTTGACAAATGGGATACACCAATACTTTGTATTCACGGACAGAAAGATTTCCGCATTGAATATACACAAGCAGAGTCTGCCTTCACCGCTGCACGCATGCGTGGCATAGACGCCCAATTATTATTATTCCCCGACGAAAACCATTGGGTATTAAAGCCACAAAATGGCATTCTATGGCAACGCACATTCTTCCGCTGGTTAGATAAATATCTGAAAACAAATAACAAATAACACAATATGGTTACAAAAGCTATTCAACAAAAGCTCAGCGACTCTAAATCTGCACGCTGGAGCGCACTCGTCATTGTCAGCGTTACAATGATGTTTGGCTATTTTTTCACCGACGTCATGTCACCCCTCGAACCACTCCTCACTGCTGCGAAAGAGAATGGAGGACTCGGCCTCGGCTGGAGTAGCGACGAATATGGCTTCTTCTCTGGAGCCTATGGCTATTTCAATGTATTCTTGTTCCTCTTATTTTTGGGTGGTATCATTCTCGACAAATTTGGTATCAGATTTACGGGCATAATGTCCACAGTCCTAATGTTTACGGGTGCCTTAATCAAATGGTATGCTGTAAGCCACAATTTCGAAGGCAGTATAGCAGTGCCATTTTTTGGTACATACCACACACAAGTTGTTTTAGCAGCCACAGGATTTGCCATTTATGGCGTAGGATGCGAAATAGCAGGTATTACAGTCAGCAAAGTTATTGTCAAATGGTTTACTGGACACGAACTGGCTTTGGCCATGGGCCTGCAAGTAGCTCTTGCACGTATTGGTACTGCTGGAGCTTTAGCCTATGCTCTGCCTTTTGCTAAAACTATGGGCGGCGTTTCAGCTTCTGTTGGTCTTGGTGCGGCTCTGTTGTGTGCCGGCATGATAGCATTTATCGTTTATTGCGTAATGGATAGAAAAGAAGATGCATCTGCAGCCGCGGTCGAGACAGAACCCGAAGAAGGATTCAAATTTTCAGACCTTTCCACTCTCTTTGGCAACATCGGCTTCTGGTATGTTGCCGTACTCTGCCTTATGTTTTATGCAGGTGTATTCCCATTCCTGAAATTTGCGACAAAACTTATGGTCATGAAATATGGGGTTGACGCCAACATTGCTGGTTTGATTCCTGCTATGCTGCCCTTCGGCACAATATTCCTCACGCCTTTATTCGGCAGCATTTACGACAAATATGGCAAGGGTGCCACCCTTATGCTCATTGGCAGTTGTTTGCTCACCTTGGTACACATCACATTTGCATTACCATTGAACTCGTGGATCGTGGCTATAATCGCCATGATAGTCTTAGGCGTTGCCTTTGGTCTTGTACCATCAGCCATGTGGCCTTCTGTACCCCGTATCATACCAATGAAACTGCTCGGTACTGCCTACGCTCTCATTTTTTACATTCAAAACATTGGGTTGGCACTCGTACCCGTTGGAATTGGCAAGGTTAACCAAGCCAACACACAAGCTAATGGCATAATAGATTACACACAAACTATGACTATCTTTGCTGCTTTTGGAGCCACTGCCATTATCATATCCCTGCTCCTCATATTGGAAGACAAACGCAAGGGATATGGTCTGCAAAAGCCAAACATAAAAAAATGATACGCAGAATAGTCTGACGTCAACCGTTCCTTACACAACGGTTGTTATAACTTTATCGGCCATACATGGGACACGCCTCATGTATGGCCGATATTTTTAGTTTTTACCCTTAAACAAATCCATTATATTTTTCCCCGACTTTAGCAAGTCGCGACTCGTTTTTTCAATAATCGTCTCAGGCATACGTTTCCACTCGCTAAAGAAATCCGGTATATGTTGCATCAAGTTCTTTACAACAGGCTGCCGTAAGTTCTGCCCGTCAGGTTTGTCAGGATTAACAACAACAGGCAAGCCCTCTCTATGCAAGCACACATCAATACTGCTTCCTGTTACAAACGGATCGCCATCATAATGTGCTACCCCACTCCCCTCACGCGTAATGCGCAAATGCGAAGATCTAAAGGTCTTTACATGACTATTATCGGGCAGGGTCCCCGTAAACAACTGAAAAGCCACTTGTGCCGACTCTATCGTATTGAAAGGTTCCATCACCACCACATCAAGCAAACCGTCACGCATACTTGCATAAGGTGCAATATAGGCATCATTTCCATATTGTGAAGCATTGGCACATGCAATCAAGAAAGCCTTGCAAGTTTCTGCACCATCTGCATCTTCGATGGTATATACTTGAGGTTTATACAGCAATCCCGACTTCAATGTATTCTCCACATAAGTAAGCAGCCCACGCTTGCCAGCAGATGCAAAGCGCTCACTTATGAAAGCATCAAAACCAACCCCACAAGTACAAAAGAAAGGACGTTCATTTATCGTACCATAGTCCAATCGATGTATCACACAACGGTTAATCACTTCGATTGCCTTACGTGGCTGCAACGGAATATGCAAATGGCGGGCTAAACCATTGCCCGACCCACACGGTATTATCGCCAAAGCAGTCTGTGTGTGTATAAGCGCACGTCCCACCTCATTCACCGTACCATCTCCGCCAACAGCCACCACGATATCAGTCCCTGCTGCCGCAGCCGATTTTGCAATTTCAGTAGCATGGCCTGCATATTGCGTGGCAACGACCTCTACATCAAAACGCGCATGATCTGTATATTCCGCCACTAAGTTCGGAATATTCTTCTTACGTTGAGTACCAGATATTGGATTGACTATATATAAAACTTTCTTTTTCATGGAGTTCCACAAAAGATGAGAGATCACCGTCTTATGCAAAGATAGTGCAAAGTGAGCGCAGAGATGCAAGTTTACTTGCAATCTTTGCCGAACCGCAGCCTATCTTATGTAAAGATAGTGCAAAGTGAGCGCAGAACACAAAACTTGTTTAAGCGTTCTGCCGAACCGCAGCCTATCTTATGTAAAGATAGCGCAAACCGAATGCAGAACGTCAAGCTTGCTTGAACGTTATGCTGAGGTGCAGCCTATTTTATGCAAAGATAGTGCAAACCGAATGCAGAACGTCAAGCTTGCTTGAACGTTATGCTGAGGTGCAGCCTATCTTATGCAAAGATACTACAAAATCTCAGAGTATAATTATCACCGACAACAAAAACTACACGCGCCCATACTCCCAACAAGACAAAAGTTAAAACAGAAGAAAGAACAATTACGACTCATCGTCCTCACAAGCCCTCTATCCAAAAGAAACGCTTTACTTTCTTGGGACTTCACTTTATAATGCGTAATTTTGCATAAATACTGACACGATTTCTATATATGAACCACATATTTATTGACTTTGCAAGTCCTATATTGCTTATACTCAAAGGTCTCCTTGTCGGAATTATAGCATCAGCCCCTATGGGTCCTGTTGGCATCTTGTGCATACAACGTACCATGCAAAAAGGACGTGCCTATGGCATCGTAACTGGAGCTGGAGCAGCATTAAGCGACATCATCTATGCCTTAATGACAGGCTTAGGCATGTCATTCGTTATGGATTTCATAGACAAGGAGCAAAACATATTTTGGCTCAAGTTGATAGGTAGTGTAATGCTCTTTATTTTTGGAGTCTACATGTACAAAACCGACCCCCGCAAGAGCATGCACCAATCGTCTGGAGGCAAAGGCACTCTCTTTCATAATTTTACCACCGCATTTTTAATCACGCTATCCAACCCACTGATCATATTTCTGTTCATTGCCCTTTTCAACATGCTCACCTTTGTTATTCCGGGCAATTGGTTTGGTCAATGCATAGGCTACCTTTCAATTGTTGCCGGTGCCATGCTTTGGTGGCTTGGTTTAACCTATGTCATTAACAAAATGCGCAACAGTTTTGGCGTAAAAGGCATTCAGCGGCTCAACCGCACAATAGGTTGCATCGTTTTTGCAGCCTCCATCATATATGCCATTATGACTGTTTTCAAAATCTCATTGTACTAACATTCTTCCCCACCATTTGCAAGTACATACTATGATAGTAGCAGACAAACTTAAAAAGACCAATCGCGCAGAATACCTGCTATATATGTGGCAAGTTGAAGACATCATAAGAGCCTACCACTGCGATAGCGACCGCATTGCGCAAGAATATATCAGCCAGTTCAACCTGCCCTCCGAAACACGCAAGGCTACTGAAGAGTGGTATGCAAACCTTTGCGAAATGATGCGCAGCGAAGGCAAAAAAGAGCATGGACATTTGCAGATATGCACAAACATACTACAAGAATTATGCGAACTGCATGCACACCTGATCAAAAGCGCTGCGAAATTCCCCTATTACCGCGAGATGTATTACAAGGTCTTGCCCTACATCGTAGAACTACGCGGAAAAAATCAAAATAGTCTTGACAAGAGCTTACAAGCCGAAAGCAACAACGAACCAGAACTTCAGACCTGCTTCGACCTCCTTTACGGCGTAATGATGCTTCGCTTACAGAAAAAACACATCAGCGATGACACAGCGCACGCCGTCAAAGACATTTCCACCCTGTTAGGGCAACTGTCTGACTACTATTTCAAAGACAAAAAAGAACCTCTCGATTTCAACGACTAAATATACAATTCATAGCAATGAAACACATTTTAGTAACAGGCTGCAAAGGGCAACTTGGCAATGAAATACAACTGCTTGCATCTAAATATGATGACACTTGCAAATTTTACTTTACAGACAAGGATGAACTTGATATAACCGACCGCAAGGCTGTATATGCTTTTATCGAACAAAACCACATCAGCATCGTTGTAAACTGTGCTGCCTTTACAGCTGTAGACAAAGCTGAAAGCAATGAAGAATTGTGTAACCTGCTCAACAATATTGCACCAGGATATTTGGCCGAAGCGGTTGCCTCAGTTGGCGGCACCATGATACAGGTTTCTACCGACTATGTGTTTGACGGCAACAGCTGCAAGCCTTATAAAGAAGAAGACGCCACAAATCCACAAACCGTATACGGCCGCACAAAATTGGCTGGTGAGGAAAACGTTATACGTTCATGCGCCGGTTCAATGGTCATACGTACCGCATGGCTATACTCTACATTTGGAAACAATTTTGTCAAGACCATGATACGCTTGGGCAAGGAGCGTGAACAACTTGGAGTCGTTTTCGACCAAGTAGGCTCACCCACCTACGCACGCGACCTCGCACGCACTATCATGCAAATCATCGACCGCGGCATTGTGCCCGGAGTCTATCATTTTACCAACGAAGGCGTATGCTCCTGGTACGACTTCACACAAGCCATACACCAATTAGAGGGTATCGACAGTTGTCACGTCACCCCCATCCACACAGAGGACTACCCGGTACCCGCCACACGACCGCACTTCTCGGTGCTCGACAAGTCAAAAATCAAAAGCACATTCGGCATTGAAATAAGATGGTGGAAAGATGCACTAAAAGAGTGTATCAAAGAACTATAAACCACCCCGAAACAACGATTAAAGGAACTTGACAAATCTGATTTCAACATACCGGACAGAATTGATGGGAGTAGCCATTCTGTCAATACTACTAACACATCTGAACTGCGACCTAGGATCATTTGCCTTAAACCGTTTCGCATTGTGTTGTCAAGGAGGTGTGGACGCATTCTTCTTCATGTCCGGATTTGGACTATACTACTCAGCACAAAAAGGCCACAGCACCCTGACATTTTACAAGAGAAGAGCCTTGCGCATATTCCCCCCTTTCCTCTGCCTATTTGCAACAATGATGCTCATACAGCACAACTTCACATGGCAAAGGGCCTTTTGGGGCGGCACCACACTCGCTTATTGGTTTCCAGCCACACGCCAATACATGTTCGGTTGGTTTGTATCCGTCATAGTGCTGCTCTATGCCGCATTTCCGGCATATTCGCGATGGTTTGCCGCACAACGAAAATTAGCCACAGCTACGGCTGTCGTCACAGGTCTGGCCTTAACCAGCATCTACGCCGTATATTTCATGGTACTGCACCCTGGAGGATACAACCAATACATATTAGCTGCCGCACGCTTGCCTATATTCTTCATAGGTATTTATGCCGCATGGCTATTGCAGCAGCCATGCACCAAACTTCGACGCAACAAAATCAGAGCTGGTTTAGTCGCCGCATCATGCATTACCTTGGTACTATACAACATGGCAATCAACCGATTCGGTTTCATGACCATGCGCAACACCGGACTGCTTTATCTGCCATTCATATTGATTGTGCCAGGCGTCTGCGTATTATTAGGACTGTTGTTCCACAAAATGGGAAAGCACCCCATTACCCGTTTCCTTCTCAAAATGTTGCGACATGCAGGTCAATGCACACTCGAGGCATATCTGCTAATAGGCATAACCTATCGCTTCAGCACAATAGTAGCCCAAAGCCTCGACACCACCAATCGTACAGCAAAGATTTTAATAGCTCTGCTTACGCTGCTGTCAGCATGGGGCATTCACACCTGTATTAAATACATCACGAACAAAATACAATTAAACCATAACTGAACAATGAATTCAGAAATCTCACGTCGGCGAACATTCGCCATCATCTCACACCCTGATGCTGGTAAAACAACGCTTACCGAAAAATTACTGCTCTTTGGCGGCCAGATACAAGTAGCTGGTGCCGTCAAGAATAATAAAATAAAGAAAACCGCCACGTCTGACTGGATGGAAATTGAAAAGCAGCGTGGTATATCCGTCACCACCTCCGTGATGGAATTCGACTACGAAGGTTATAAAGTTAACATTCTCGACACACCGGGCCACCAGGACTTTGCCGAAGACACTTTTCGAACACTAACCGCAGTTGATTCTGCCATCATCGTAGTTGACGGTGCCAAGGGTGTCGAGGCACAAACCCGCAAACTGATGACCGTGTGCCGCATGCGCAAAACCCCTGTCATCATCTTCATCAACAAAATGGACCGCGAAGGCAAAGACCCCTTCGACCTCCTCGACGAATTAGAGCAAGAACTTCAAATAAAAGTACGCCCCCTTTCATGGCCTATCAATCAAGGTGCACGTTTCAAAGGTGTATATAACATATACGAACAACAACTCAACTTGTTCGCTGCAGACAAACAGAAAGTTACCGAAAAAATTGCCGTAGACATCAACAGCAAGGAACTTGAAACCCACGTAGGCGAACAAGATGCACAACGTCTCCGCGACGACCTTGAGCTTGTTGACGGCGTATATCCTGCATTCAATCAAGACGACTATCTTAACGCCGACGTGGCACCCGTATTTTTCGGATCAGCACTAAACAATTTTGGCGTTAAAGAGCTGCTTGACTGCTTTGTCAAAATAGCACCATACCCCCGCCCCACCAAAGCAGAGGAACGCATGGTTAACCCCGATGAAGAAAAGTTTACAGGCTTCATATTCAAAATTACCGCAAACATCGACCCCAACCACCGCTCGTGCATAGCTTTCTGCAAAGTATGCTCTGGCCGTTTCGAACGCAACAAACCATACTTGCACGTTCGTAATGGCAAAACGCTGCGCTTCTCTTCACCAACTCAATTCATGGCCCAGCGCAAAAGCACCATCGACGAGGCCTGGGCGGGAGACATAGTTGGTCTTCCTGACAACGGCGTGTTCAAAATTGGCGATACGCTCACCGAAGGCGAACAATTGCATTTCAGAGGTCTACCCTCATTCTCACCCGAAATGTTCAAATACATTGAGAACGCCGACCCTATGAAGACCAAGCAACTCAACAAAGGCATTGAGCAACTTATGGACGAAGGCGTGGCACAGCTGTTTGTCAACCAGTTTAACGGACGCAAAATCATTGGTACTGTCGGACAACTGCAATTTGAAGTCATACAATACCGACTCGAAAATGAGTACAATGCAAAATGCCGTTGGGAGCCCATACATCTGTATAAAGCATGCTGGATTGAAAGCGACGATGAAGCCGAACTCGAGAATTTCAAAAAACGCAAATACCAATATATGGCCAAGGATCGTGAGGGCCGCGATGTATTCCTCGCCGACTCAGGCTATGTCCTACAAATGGCACAACAGGACTTTGAACACATCAAATTCCACTTTACAAGCGAGTTCTAACACATAACTACCCATATTTCACCGGACATAAACTGCCGTTCATGTTACCCACCTCAAGCAATACTATATGCAAAGGTGGCTGAAACATGAACGGCAGTTTTGCGTTTCAAAACACAAGCGCTCCCCCTTATAAAACCATTTGCCCTATAAAACATTATTGAACCGTTCTAATCAAACCTTGTACAATAGCAACATTTCATCATTTCTTCTACACTCTACACTATTCGCGTTATTCCGCTGATAATCAATCATATACGAAGTGCACACAACCTCTACATTCATCTACACTACCACATTCTGCCTACACACATAACAGGACTAAAGAACTGAAACGAGCACAGGTAATTTCAGTTACGAGAGACAGAACTTTCTATCACTCCGATACTTTTTTCTCATTCCCATAACCGGTTTTTCTATCCGGCACAACCGATTTGTGCAGACGGCAGTGCAATCAAAAAGCAGAGTGCATCTACACTTTCTATATCCCTGACTATCAGACTTTTACGTCCATTTGTGCAGAGTGCAGACAAAATATCAATATAAAGTTGCACTACTGAAAAGTTGAGGTATGAAACTTGCAAGGTATGGCATAATTCCATACCTTTGCAATGAGGATTCCGTAGCTAATGACTACCGATTCCTCGACACGAGAGGGTTAGTATTTTAACTCTCTCGCTTTTTATATATATATTAGACATAGTGCTTGCAACATGACAAGTCCAAACTCCGCCCTGGTGTGCTGCTGATCGGGATAAGGTTTTGTTCGCTTTTATTTCGCATGTTATTTGCTAAATTGATTATTTGTTTGTAGTTTTGCGATGTTAGTTCGGTGTGAGAGTGCTTGCAGTGCCGCAGGTCTCGCAAATAAGGACTAACGATGCAGACAGGCACTTGGACTGCATCTTATCAACCAAAGTGATGTTCATACAAATTTTTGTTCCTGTCTATGACCAATACTGCTTTGATACCATTCGTTCTCGCAATACTCTGATACTTTTTCATACCTTCTTCAATGTCGGTTCTATGCATCTTTCCATATCTGTCATAAATCCATGCTATTGATGCGCCCTTTTCACGTGAATGTCTACATTATTCACCGCATTCATAAGGTTGCTATCACCAGTCTTTTGGTCATAAAGTCCCGTCCGAAATCCTGCAACTCTTCCACGTCCCACTCATTGCCGAGCAAATCCCAATCGTTTTGACCGAATGCGATGTTGTCCTTCTGGATATACGCGCGGAGTTTCTTTGCATCAGTTTTAGGTGGCAATACCTTTACTGGGGCGTCCTTGTAGCCGAGTTCTTTCATGGCTCGGTAACGCATATTGCCAAGGATAACGACAATTTCTCCGTTGTTGTCGTAGGCAACGAGTTCGCGAAATTGGAGCATCTCAGGGTCATATTCAATGCTCTTTTTAAGTGCTTCGTAACGCTCGTCTTTGATGAAACGAGGGTTCTTTGGCACATCTTTGATTTGCCCAGTGTTGAGGTGCAAATCAGAAAGTCTGATTGTTTTTGCTTGCATATTTGCTCTGTGCTATAATTGTTTGTAATTTTGCGGATTGAAACTTCTATAAGTAGAGCCATGATATGGAACGGAGGGAGGTATAAGTCTTGTTAGGCAAAGCCTTATGAGTGGATTCGAGTTCCACCGCTTGTAGAAGTTTCAACTTTTACGTAATTTCTTTGATGAAATTCTTCTCCATCTGTTTTTGATGCTGTTATAAGGTTTACTACTTTTATCTTTCCGCTCTGAGTTTTTATCTGATAATTAGGGTGAACAATGATTTTTTAGTAGCAGAAAGTGATAACATGAGGGACAACAAATATTCTTTCCACCCTATTATTACTTTAGACCGTGTAGACATTCAGCTCTTTGAAAAATTGATGCGTGAAACTTGCGAGGTATGGCATAATTCCATACCTTTGCAATGAGGATTCCGTAGCTAATGACTACCGATTCCTCGACAGCGGGGGTCAGCAATTATTGCTGATCATCCGTTTTTTTGAACAATAGTTTTATTTCGCCATCTTGATATCGAAGCCAATTTTCTTCTATATCTTCACCATTATTTATTCGATTATAAAGTTCTCTCTTCATAAAACGTTCAGTTTGGTTTATCTATCACCAAACGAGTGCTTTGTAAGAGACCATCTTTAATCATATTTCTAAATGCGTTTTTGGGATTGTTCGATATAAATCCTTCATGCTCATACCACTCACCATCAACGTTCAAATCTGGGCATTTACCCTCATTAGTGCCGATTAAAGATTTATAATACTTTGAATACTCAAATTCAGGAGGACGCTTCATTTTGGGGGTAAGTAACCTTTAGCTTTAGCGTTTTCTATCTCGCTATAAATCCTCGTCGTCTGTATCTTCATTATCTTGCTTGTCTACCTGCTCTCGGCTGTCAATTACTTGCACTACGAGAGGTTCTTTCGCGACATCTTTTCCGTTCGTTGTCACATCAACCTTTTGCCCGTCAATAAACCTGTGTATAAGTTCAATCGCTCTGAGTTTTGTCTTGTTGTCAACTGAACTGCTTAGCGCAAGGTTGACGAGTTGCAGGTTAATCAATGCTGCATTTGTGGCGTCTGCAGAACTTATGCCCAACTTTTTCAAGGCTTGCACGGCATTTCGTTGGTTCGCTGGTATGGGCTGTTCTATCATCATGCGCAACACATCAGCCATTGCACGCTTTTCTCTGCGTGATTTTCCTGAATTGCGGCCGCCCTTTCTGCTGAGCTCCCTCTGCACCTTGGGCGGCTGCGTGTTCATCGGGATAAGGTTTTGTTCGCTTTTATTTCGCATGTTATTTGCTAAATTGAATATTTGTTTGTAGTTTTGCGATGTAAGAATAAGCATTGGCAATGTAACTTGGCGTGTTAAGCCTTTTGTGGGTTGTATGTTTATTCTTATTTTTTATCTGTTACAGAATATAATTCATAAGAGCCAAGAGCATTCTTGCAAACCTTAAAATAGATGCCACGTCCATCACCATCAATGTAACTGAACCATAAATTGCGACCATCGTCTCGGGAATGCGACAAACCATGCAGGGTTGGAACATAGGTTGACTTCGCAAGTATTTCGTTTATTTTCAGCATTGATTTTCGGCTGAAGTATTTACCGCTTAGAGAGAACATCGCATCGTTCGAAAAGTGGGCTAAGCCATGACTTGTATAACCTATTTGAATATATTGCTTCTATATAACAAAGTTCAAATATCATCTTTGTTATTATCTCAACTTG
>OLQN01000099.1_pt1 | contig 71656 bp, 60 predicted proteins | sample 1673181 | NCBI WGS metagenome assembly OLQN01 (sample SAMEA3136763, study PRJEB25190) | human gut metagenome | biome: human gut; feature: human-associated habitat; material: faeces | place: Austria | collected 2013
TATCTGTTCTTCCAAGATTCCGATCATCGACAGTATTAAAGCCGGAAAAAATGCAGTAAGGGGGATGAAGTGATATGTTGATTACCCAGTTAAAAGCAAAAGAAGCAATCACATCACTGACAGCCGGAAAGAAAGTTTTCATTATTAACTGTCATGGATGTAAAGAGGTTCATTTTCCGGAAAAAGAAGCTGTTGAACTTCAGAAGGAGCTTTCCGCTGAAGGAAATGTGACAGGAATTATGACTACTGATTATATTTGTAATCCGGAGAACATGGAGCTGCGTCTTCAGAAACATATGAGCAAAATTCAGGAAGCAGATCTGGTTCTTGTATTTTCCTGTGGTGTTGGCGTGCAGACAATTTCTGAATATCTGGAGGATAAGATGGTCTGTGCTGCCTGTGATACATATCCAGTACCTGGTTTCCAGGGAGTGACACCATTAGAATATAAATGCGATCAGTGCGGTGAGTGTTATCTGAATCTGACAGGTGGAATCTGCCCGATCACAGCATGCTCCAAGAGCCTTGTGAATGGTCAGTGCGGCGGTTCCAAGAATGGAAAATGCGAAGTGGACAGCGAAATGGAGTGTGGATGGGAGCGTATTTACAGACGCCTGAAAGAGATTGGACGCCTTGATGTGCTGAAATGCCCGACACAGATCCATAATTTTGCTACAGATGATGAAGTGAAATAAAAGGTTAATCCTAAATTTTTAATGATTGGAGCAAATATAATATGAAAATGAAAGAATTATTCGATCGTGGTGAATTTGCAGTTTCAGCAGAAGTAGGACCGCCGAAAGGAATCCATGTAGATGAGCTGGTAGAAGAAGCCAAAACATACCTTACAGGTGTTCATGCAGTTAACGTAACAGATAACCAGTCTTCTGTTATGCGTCTTGGATCTCTTGCTATGTGTAAGGTTCTTAAAGATGCAGGCATGAATCCCATTTTCCAGCTTGCATGCCGTGACAGAAACCGTATCGCTCTGGAGTCTGATCTTCTCAGCGCAGCTATGTTCGGTATTGACAATATTCTTTGCCTTACTGGTGACCATACCAAGATGGGTGATCATCCACAGGCAAAACCGGTCTTCGACCTTGATTCCGTATCCCTTCTTCACACAGTGAAGCTTCTGGAGTCCGGCGTAGATCTTGGTGGAAACCAGCTTGTTGGAGAGCCTCCGAAATTCTCCAAGGGTGCTGTTGTATCTCCATGCAGTGATTCCGTTGATGCACAGCTCGCGAAAATGGAAAGAAAGGTTGCAGCAGGTGCAGACTATTTCCAGACACAGGCTGTATTCGAGCCGGAGAAATTTATCAAATTTATGGAAAAAGCAAAACAGTTCGGAAAACCTGTACAGGTTGGAATTATTATTCCGAAATCCGCTGGAATGGCGAAATTCATGAATAATAACGTTGCCGGCATTCATGTTCCGGATGAGATGATCGAGGAGCTGAAGGCTGACAAAGAAAAGACAAAAGCTGGAATTACCGGTGTTGAGATCGCTGCACGTATTATCAAAGAGTGTAAGCCATACTGCCAGGGTGTTCATATCATGGCACTTGGCTGGGAGTCCAAGATTCCGGATCTGCTGAAATTAGCCGAAATCTAAATTTCGGAACTGTTGGAATTAGCTGAAATCTGAATTTCGAATTTGCTGGAAATAGCTGAAATCTGAAATTCGGATCTGCGAAAAGCAGCTGAAATCTGAAAATTAAAATTACACGGGCCGTCTGAAACATGAACGCAGGAATCTGCGTTTGTGGAGGATGGCTCGTTTTTTTTGTAATTTGAAGAGAACTTGCCCGTTTTGTTTCGTAATTGGAAATTATGACGCAATAGAAATAAAAATAGAATTGTTTTAAGGGGAAAGAAACGATATAATTTTATTATTGGAAAATGATGGGGCAGGAGGAAAATTATATGGAAACAAACTATGCCAAAAGTGCATACAGAACCTTTTTATTCTGGGGAGTATGCTCTTCTCTTGGGGTTACCGTATCCACCCTTGTGGACGCAACCTTGGTAGGAAATTTTATAGGCAGTACCGGATTGGCTGTGGCGAACATTGCTACACCGGTATTTCTGCTTTATTTACTTATGGGAATCACCCTAGGCGGCGGTGCAGGCGTCTTAATTGGGAAAAAACTTGGTGAAGCAGATCTGAAAGGTGCAAATCGGGTTTTCGGCTCCGTATTAAGTGCAGGCCTGATAACAGGTGTGCTTTTCGCAGCAGTATCTCTCGTATTTCGCAGCGCATTATGCAGTCTGCTTGGTGCCACACCGGAGCTTTTGCCACAGGCCCTGCAGTATCTGACTGTGGTATTTGCTTTTGCCCCGATTTATGTAGTGTATAATATTCTTTCCATAGCAGTGCGTACAGACGGCGCACCAAAGCTGGCTGCCATTTCTTCAGCTGGCGTTATTGTCACAAATTTAAGCCTGGATCTGCTGTTTATGAAAGTGCTGAACTGGGGACTTGTTGGGGCTTCGGCGTCTTTATGTATTGCGGAAACAGTGGGAACTCTGGTGCTGCTTACTCATTTTTGGAACAAACAGGCGCTTTTAAGCTTTCATTTTCACATTCCTACCTGGAATGAGATCAAAGAATATGTGGAAAATGGATTTGGCGTAGGCTCTGCATTTATTTTTCAGGCGGTGGTTATGCTGGTGTTTAATACCATGCTGTTAAAGGGAAATTCAGAAAATGGCACTTTTTCTGTGGCTGTATTTGGTGTTATTTATACCATGAGCACCATTCCGGGTGCCATGTTTGACGGTGCCGGAGCCGCAGCATCCACGGTTATCTCCATTTTAGGCGGAGAGAAGGACTGGAAAGGAATGCTGGCGGTGTATCGCGATGGACTGCGGATTGTTGCAACTGCAGGAATGATTATGGCATTGTTTTTTGCAGCCGGGGCAAAAAACATACTGATATTCTTCGGTCTGAATGATGGTCCAGCGCTGGAAACAGCAGCGGCCGCATTTCGTATTTATGCTTTAAGCGTTGCTCTGGCAGGAGTGAATGTGGTAACTACGTCCTTCTGGCAAACAATAGGAAAGACAAAGTATGCTTCCGGGTTATCTGTTTTACGCAACTTCATTCTTATGCTGGTGGCCGGATTTTTGCTGATTGAGAAAAAGGGAATCGTAGGGCTTGCGCTTGTGTATGTGATAAGTGAGGGTGTTTGCCTACTTTTGGTGTTTGCAATACAGATATTTGGAAAAATAAAAGATTACATAAAAGAAAAATACAGCTTTACCAACCGGGTTTTTGAGGAATATTATCCCATCGAGGAAGGCAGCATGGAAAAAATGTCCCAGAATCTGGAAGGGTTGTGTGATGAATGGAACTTGGATTTTAAGCAGTCGTTTTTTATTCATCTGATCGTGGAAGAACTGCTTCTGAACATTATGAAATTTGGCATCGGCGAAACAGATAAGAAATATTATGTATCTGTAAAAGTAATGGACAACAATGGCGAATGTATACTTCGGATTCGGGATAATGTCAATTCTTACAATCCCTTCGACCTCCGCGGAGATGAGGTTGACCGTGCGGTAATGGAGATGATCAAGAAAAAGGCGAAGTATTATGAGTATCAGAGAAAGCTGGTGTTCAATTATCTTTATGTGACGATATAATTTCCCTGATCCAAAAGGAAAATATTTAAGTGTTACAAATCGGGAAGTCCGAATGATGTTTGAAAATATGATAAGAGACTGGTTTTCAGACGAAAATGTACCATATAATGAATTTGTACGCGCATTGCTACGTGGTGATGTGAAAGAAATGAATCATTATAGGAATGATATTTCTATGGCAACCTTCAGCTTTTTCAACGTAGGCAGTTCCAAAAGTACTTTAAATGCAAAGGCAGACAGGCCAGAGCGCTTCAGTATGGACAGCACCCTTGGTGAGACTGTGGCAGAACCCCTTGCAGTAGAAATGTTCAATCAAATGGAACCGGGAATGCTGGATGGTCCGATGATCCAGTTTGTGTATGGAATGACACTGGCAGAGCTGATTGGAGCTGCACCGCAGGCGAAACCGATGTATGAAGCTGTTGTAAATGCATTGAATGCGGAATGTAAAATTAACAAATAACAGCTATTTATCCCACTTTTCTTTCCGATATTCTCCAGGTGTCACCTGGTAGTGTTTTTTGAAGGCTCTGCAAAAATAATCTATATTGTGAAAACCGGTTTCGGCTGAAATGGTGCTGACTTTTTTCTCTGTATGGGAGAGTAGGAGGGCAGCCTGTTTCAGCCGATAGTTTATTAGATAGTTAACCGGCGTGATGTGAAGATAGCTCCGAAAAAGATTTAAGGCAGAGCTTTTGCTGATCATAGACTGTGCAGCAATCTCATCCAGGGAAAGATTTCTTCTGTAATTTTCGTGAATAAACTGCATCATCAGCTGGAGTCTTGCGCGGTTTACAGAGAATTGTCCAGTGATTTCCGGTATAGTGGAAAGGTCTGTATGCTTGTATATTTCCAGCCAGAGCTGCTGCATAAGGGCAGAGGTCAGAAGATGGCAGGAAGAACCGGAAGTCTGCGCAGAAATAATCTGCTTCATAAGATCAAGAACTCTGGCCTGCCAGGAAATCTCCCTGCGAAAAATCCAAAAAGGAATATTCGATGAAATGATAGGCTTCACATAATTCTGGTAAATATAGCTGTCTGTAGCTGCAAGGAAAGAGGGCATGCAGAGAAAGTTTGGGATGACAGCATCCACAGGAGAGGAAAAACGGTGAAGGAATTTGGAATTAATAAAAATGCCGCTGTCAGATGGCAGCTCCAGTTGCTTTTCCCCAATCCAGACAGTTACGGTTCCGGATTGAACATACACAAATTCCAGCTCCGTATGCCAGTGCCAGTCTATGCAGTTAAAATCAAACTGGGCTAAATGCTCATAATAGTAGCGAAAGGGATAGTCCTGGCTTCCGTGGGGAATGGTCTCCATTAAATTTTCATCGGTAATAATTTTTGTATATACGTTGGTTTCTTTCATGTCTTGTTTATCCTCAAATCGAGACCTGGAGCCTGTTTGAAAATCATTCCCGCAATCTGCTCGCTCCACTTTGCGGTATATTTTGCAGAAAACCTTTTTCGAACATGCTCTGAGAAGTGCCCCGAAAAATAGAAAATTATTGTTTTTACGATATTATACAATAAAAATCATAAATAATCCAATGAAAAACACAATCAAATATAATATAATCCAATAAGACAAAAATCTTCTTTAAAGAAGAAAAAAGGAGAACCAATCATGCAAAATTACCAGAAAACCAAACGAGCCTGTTATATGGGCTTTATCACCCAGGCCATAGCAGCGAATTTTGCACCTTTGCTGTTTCTGAAATTTCACACAGATTATCATATTTCCCTTGGAAATATTGCACTGATCTCCACCTGCTTTTTCTTTACCCAGCTGCTGGTTGATTTGTTTTGTGCCCGATTTGTGGACAAAATCGGATATCGCGTGTGCATTGTGACCTCTGAGATCAGTTCCGCTTTAGGACTGGTGGGGCTGGCATTTCTTCCGGAGCTTTTGCCAGATCCTTTTGTGGGAATTATCATCAGTGTTATTGTTTATGCTGTTGGAAGCGGACTGATTGAAGTGCTTTGCAGTCCTATTATGGAAGCATGTCCTTTCAAAAATAAAGAGGCGACCATGAGTCTTCTTCATTCCTTCTACTGCTGGGGCTCTGTGGGAACCATTGCAGTTTCCACCCTGTTTTTCGCAGTTTTTGGAATGGACAGCTGGAAGTGGCTGGCAGTTTTGTGGGCAATCGTTCCGGCAGTTAATGTTTACAACTTTGCCACCTGTCCCATCGAACATCTGGTGGATGAAGGGGAAGGCATGAAGATCAGGGAACTGTTTCGTAAGCCTGTATTCTGGATTGCCGTGTGTCTGATGGTGTGTTCAGGGGCATCAGAGCTGTCCATGTCCCAGTGGGCATCTGCCTATGCAGAGGCGGCACTTGGACTGTCAAAGACCATCGGAGACCTGGCCGGCCCCTGCATGTTTGCCATTACGATGGGAATCAGCCGTGTGATCTTTGGAAAATACGGAGATAAAATGGACTTGATGAAATTTATGGCAGGATCCGGAATTTTATGCGTATTCTGCTATCTTCTTGCATCTCTGTCCTCAAATCCGGCAGCAGGACTGATCGGCTGTATTGTCTGCGGATTTTCCGTTGGAATCATGTGGCCTGGAACCATCAGTATTTCCTCTAAGAAATTCCCGGCAGGTGGAACTGCCATGTTCGCTCTTCTTGCCATGGCAGGAGATCTTGGGGGCAGTATAGGCCCTGGAATTGTCGGCCGTGTCACCCAGAATGCCGGAGATAATATCCGCGTGGGTATGGGCGTAGGACTGATTTTCCCAGTTGTGCTGCTGGTGATGGTTTTTCTGCTGAAAAAGGTGAAAGTAGAGGAAAAATAACTGGTATTTGAACGCAGATAAGCATCCCCCTTACCCCCCCCGCTTCAAGTGCGCGGAGCACTAAGCGGTGGGTAAGGGGGATGCTTATGTCAGTGGGAGTTGAAAGCTCCCACTGACAGGTCGCGAAGCAACTGCGTTCATGAGCAAGTAGCAAAGCGGACCTGGAATGTCCGCTTTACAATCTGATAAGAAGGCTCTGAGGCATTATTTAAAACGGGTTGGCGTAAATTAAAGATAAGTATATTCTGTGTATGCATATGCTGCAAAATGGAGGGAATATGCCAGATCAGAAGCTGGATAATCTTTTAAACCTTGCAATGGATGCTACAGAAGAGGAAAGAGAGAAATCCCGGAATCTGAATGTGGGGTATGAGAAGCAGACACGAAAGTGGGAAATTATTGTGAAGTATAGTGAAATGGGTGATTTTGTTAAGGTGTTGCTTGGTGGACCCGAAATCTCCGTGGTCCCTCTCCTTGGCAGGTATGCTATTGTGACGCTTCCTGAAAGTATGCTGGATGAATATTCTCGGCGTCCCCAGATAGAATTTATAGAAAAGCCCACCCGTTTGTATTTCGAAGATCTTTTTTCGAAAGAGGCAAGCTGTATTACCCAGGTACAGCGCGATGAGCCGGGAAATCTACGGCTGACAGGGCGCGGCGTGTTGATCGGAATTGTGGATTCCGGGGTGGATTACAGGCATCCTGCATTTCTTACAGCAGATGGAAAGTCCAGGATTCTGCGTTTGTGGGATCAGAGCATTCCCGGTAATCCCCCGGAAGGCTATGCAACAGGAACTGAATATACTAACGAGGAAATCAATGAGGCGTTGTCCCTTTCTGTACAGGGGGGACGGCGCCTTGTTCCGTCTGAAGATGTAAGCGGTCATGGAACCGCTGTGCTTGGAGTGGCAGCTGGCAGCGATTTTTCCCGTGGGGCAGTGAAACGGGGTGTGGCATATGAAAGTGACCTTCTGGTTGTAAAAATGGGAATTCCAAGACAGGATTCTTTTCCAAGAACTACAGAGCTGATGCAAGGCGTGGATTATCTGGTTCGGCAGGCCATACGGCTTGGAAGATCAATTGCGATCAATTTAAGCTTTGGAAATAATTATGGCTCACACAGAGGCGATTCTCTGCTGGAAACTTACCTGGACAATGTGTCCGGCATGGGGAAAAATGTGATCTGTGTAGGAATGGGCAACAATGGAAATGATGCTCTGCATACCGGAGGCATGCTTTCGCCAGGTGAAATCCAGGAAATTGAACTTGGTGTTGGTGCCTTTGAGCCTACCTTAAATGTGCAGCTTTGGAAAAATTACGAAGATGAGATGGAAATTTATCTGGAACATCCAGCCGGGGAGCGTGTTGGTCCACTTTTTGAAACACTGGGCGCCCAGCGTTGGCAGGCGGGAAATACGAAACTTCTGATCTACTATGGAAAACCGGCACCGTATCATGTGACGCAGGAGATTTATGTGGATTTTCTGCCGCAGGATGAGAAAACCCCCTATGTAGACAGCGGTGTGTGGAAAATAATCTTAGCAGCAAGAAATATAAAAAACGGGGAATATTTCCTGTGGCTTCCAGGTGGCAAAACTTTAAATCCAGGTACAGCCTTCTATCTTCCACGTCCCCAGGGAACCCTCACAATCCCTGCCACCGCCAGGCGCGTGATCAGCGTCGGCGCCTACGACGCCCGTCAAAACACCTATGCTGATTTCTCTGGCCGCGGCTGTCGTGCCCTCCCCTATCCAAAACCAGATCTTGCCGCCCCTGGTGTTGATATCTATGCACCTCGCCCTGGTGGAGGCTATGCCGCCTTTACTGGCACCTCCTTTTCCACGCCTTTCGTTACTGGTGCAGCCGCCCTCCTTATGGAATGGGGAATCATCCGCCGAAACGATCCCTACCTCTATGGCGAAAAACTAAAAGCCTATCTCCGTCGTGGTGCAAAAGCCTTGCAAGGATCGGAAAAGTTGCCAAATGACTTAATTGGGTGGGGACGACTCTGTTTGGAAAGTAGCCTGCCAGAATAGGATAATTAATGTACAAGATGTAGCAATTTAAAGTGTTCCAATCTGAACATTTTAAAAAGCAGGTCGGATTATTGACTTTTACACCAAGTGTTTCCGAATGGATTAATAAAACGAATGCCATAAAAACTACTGTTTATGTAAAAAAAAGAACCGTTTATGTAAAAAAAGAACCGTTTATGTAAAATACAGCAGAATCTGCTGGAATATGATAAAATGCTCCTGCAAATAACAAAGGGAGGAAATGATTATGACAGGATTTTTAGTAAACTTACTGAGCCCGGTTTTCAGCAGTCTCGGTGTAAGTCAGGCTGACCTTACATCCTATATTGAGAAGCTGATCGGCTACGTTATCGCAATCTTTGCTTTACTTGTTGTGATGATCGTAGTAATGGTTGTGGCTCATAAAGCCAAAAAGGGATTCCGCCATGTGATCCGCTGGCAGGCTGCCATTGCATTTATTGCAATTGTTGCAGTGCTTGTAAATGTAATCTGCTACGGACCGATGTACAACAACGTATCAAGTGTTTTAAACGCAAAGAAAGTAGTACTTGCACAAGAGACTACAGACCAGAGCCGTGCAACCATTCAGAAGGTTGCTGAAGAAGGAATGGTATTACTGAAAAACGATGGTATCTTACCTCTTTCCTCAGATACAAAGAAACTGAATGTATTCGGCTGGGATTCTACAAACCCGCTGTTTGGCGGAACAGGATCAGGATCTTCTGATTCTTCCACAGCAATCGGTATTCTGCAGTCCTTAAAGGATGCCGGATATGAGACAAACGAGTCTCTTACCAAGATGTATACTGACTACAGAGCTGACCGTCCTACAATTGCTATGGCACAGCAAGACTGGACACTTCCTGAGCCGACAAAGGATTATTACACAGACAGTCTGATGGACGAAGCAAAAGAGTATTCTGACACAGCTGTAGTTGTAATTGGACGTTCCGGTGGAGAGGGTGCAGACCTTCCAACCGATATGAAGTCTGTAATTGATGGAAGCTATGCAAAGATGGCAGAGGAAGTATCGGTTTCCCCGGATAATTACGGATATGTAAAAGGAAGCTACACAAACAATGGAGACTATGATGACTTCGATGAGGGAGAAAGCTATCTCGAGCTTTCCAACACAGAGGAAGATATGCTGGATACAGTATGCTCCCAGTTTGATAATGTTATTGTAGTTGTAAATGCAAATAATGCAATGGAACTGGACTGGGTTGACAAATATGAGCAGATCGGTGCTGTTATCTTTGCTCCTGGAGCAGGTGCAACAGGCTTCGAAGCACTGGGCGAGATCATCAATGGTTCTGTAAACCCATCTGGAAAAACAGTAGATACCTTTGTAAAGGATCTGACAGAGACTCCATACTACAACAATATGGGTCTGAATGCTTATACAAACGTAGAAGATCTGAAAGAGCAGATCGCAGCAAATGATCCGGCTTACGAAGGAAGCATGGGATTTGTAAACTATGCAGAGGGAATCTATGTAGGATATAAATTCTATGAAACAGCAGCTGAAGAGGGTCTTATCAAGTATGAGGATATGGTACAGTATCCATTTGGATATGGACTCAGCTACACAACCTTTGACAAACAGATTGAGAATTTCAAGGATAACGGAGATACCGTCACCTTTGATGTAACAGTAGAGAACACAGGCTCTGTTGCAGGAAAAGATGTTGTGGAAATTTATTACACAGCACCTTACACAAACGGTGGAATTGAGAAAGCAGCAGCAAACCTGATCGCTTTCGAGAAAACAGATTCTATTGAGCCGGGAGAATCCCAGACAAAATCCTTTACCATCAACAAAGAAGATATGGCTTCCTATGATTCTGAAGGTATTAAGATTTCCGGAGGCGGTTATATCTTAGAGGCTGGCGAATACACAATTTCTCTTCGTTCAGACTCTCATACAGTTCTTGGTGAAGAGAAGTTCACCGTTGATGAAGATATTGATTACAGCAAAGATGGCCGTTCTTCCGACAAAACTGTTGCAACAAACCAGTTTGAGGATTATGCGAGAGGCGACTTTGAGCAGCTTTCCCGTGAGGACGGTTTTGCAAATTATGACAAAGCATGCGGTGTGCCGGAAGAGGATGCTTATGTAATGAGCGACGAGACAAGAGCAGCCGTAGAAGAGAATGTATTTGGTATTTACGATGGAACCAAATATAATAATGATTCTGATGAAATGCCGGCAATGGGAGCAGACAACGGACTTCAGCTTGCTGACCTTACCGGAAAAGATTATGACGATGCAGACTGGGATAAGCTGTTAGACCAGCTCAGCTTCGAAGATATGGCTACTCTGATCAATGTTGGTGGATGGCAGACCGCAGAAATCAAATCAGTAGGTAAAATTGCCACATCTGACTGTGACGGACCTGCCGGATTAAACAACTTCATCACAAAGGCATATGGAACTGCTTATCCATCTGAAGTTCTTATGGCTCAGACCTGGAACAAAGAACTTGCAAATGAAATCGGCGTTTCTATGGGACAGGAATATGTAGATGCTGACAACTACGGATGGTACGGCCCGGCTATGAACATCCACCGTACAGCATTTGCAGGACGTAACTTCGAATATTATTCAGAAGACAGTCTGTTGTCTGGATACATGGCAGCAAATGAAATGAATGGAGCAGCCACCAAGGGTGTTTATCCATACATGAAGCATTTTGCATTAAATGATCAGGAAACAAACAGATGCTCTTTCCTTCTCACATTTGCTTCCGAGCAGACAATCCGTGAAGGATATCTGAAAGCATTCGAGCTTGCAACAAAGGGCTTTGAAGGAAAAGCAATGGCAGTTATGTCCTCCTTCAACTGGATCGGTACAGTACCAAGCTGTGCAAACAACGAGCTTTTGAACAACGTGCTTCGTGGAGAATGGGGATTCGTTGGAATGGTAGAAACCGATTATGACGGTTCCTATGGTTACATGATCACTGATCATTGTATCAGAAACGGAAATGATCTGATGCTTGGATTTAACAGTGCAGAGTCCAACAAACTGACAGATGAGAGCGCAACAGCAGTTCTTGCAATGCGTCAGGCTTGCAAAAATATCCTTTATACAGTAGCAAACAGTGGATATTATGCAGATGGAAATCCGGCAACCGGAATGACCAATATGACAAAAATGTTTGTAATGATTGATGTGATTCTTGCAGTTATTCTTATTGTAGTTGATACAATTGTAATTGTACGCTGGAGAAAAAAGAAAAAACAGGCTGTAAACGAATAATTAAACAGTAATCTGGAGACATAAGTCCCCCTTTTAAATCTGGAATAAGCAGAGCAAGGAATCTGTAAAATTTCCAGAGCAAAAAAGGGGGATTTTTTTATGCGATTTTTGTCTTGCAGAGTGAGGAAAAATTATTTATTATGAAAGGAGGCGTAATAACAGGAAAAAAGGAGGACTGGCATGATCAGCATTGCAATTGTGGAAGACGAAGAAATGTATGCAAAGCAGCTTCAGCAGTTTCTGCATCAATATGAAGAAGAGAACAAAGAGATGTTTGACATTACAGTCTATTCAGACGGCGATCAGATTGTAAATAAATATAAATCCCAGTACGATATTATTCTGATGGATGTGGAAATGAAATTCATGGACGGAATGTCTGCAGCTGAAGAAATCCGTAAAATTGACACAGAGGTTGTGATCATTTTCATTACGAATATGGCACAATATGCGATCAGAGGATATGCAGTGGATGCGCTGGATTATGTACTGAAGCCGGTGTCCTATTTCGCATTTTCCCAGCGGCTTAATCGTGCCATCAGCCGGATGAAAAAGCGGGAAACGAAGATTATCATGGTGAATATGAAAGGCGGTATGGTCAGAATCAATGTTGCAAATATTTATTATATTGAAAGTCAGGGACATACTCTGATACTCCATACCATACTGGGAAACTATGAAACAACAGGGAAAATGAAGGAGATGGAGGAAAAGCTTGCGGAGATGAATTTCTGCCGTGGAAATAAGGGATATCTGATCAACCTCCAGCATGTGGAACGGATCCAGGATGGATGTGCTTTGGTGAAGGGAGAAAATCTGACATTGAGCCGTGCACGAAGAAAGGTATTCATGGAAGCCCTGACCAGATATTGGGGAGAGGTGATAAAATGACAGAATATTATCTGCCCGATATTCCAAGACTTTATACGGCACTTGCAGAGTGGATGGCTTGTCTGATTTTTATTTTGCCTTTCAAAAAAAGATTTTCACCGGCTGTAACAGGCTGTCTTGTGGCAGGTGCATTTGGAATACAGAGCGTATTTCTGATTTCTACCGGTGGGGTAAGACTGATTTTTTGGATCCCCTGTATGATATTTGCGGTTTTTCTGATGGTTGCTTTTGTTTTTTGCTGCTGTGAGATCAGGCTGACAGATGCGGCATATTTTGGAATGATTGCTTTTGTAGCAGCTGAATTTATGGCTTCTGCCGGGTGGCAGATCCTGTGTTATACAGGGAAAGAAGCATGGATGTCCTGGTGGCAGCAGGGAATGGCAATTCTTCTGATCTATGGTGTGATTGCAGTGATATTGTACAAAATTCTTCATATTCATATGCCAAAGGATGGACAGATGGAAATCACCAGAAGGGAATATTTTTCCGGACTCCTGATCAGTATTGCCGTATTTGCTGTCAGCAATATGAGTTATGTGAATGTGAACACGCCATTTACAGGCAGATATTCTTTTGAAATAGGGAATATCCGTACTATAGTAGATGTTGCAGGAATTGCAATTCTATATGCACATTTGATACAGTGCTGTGAGCTCCGGGTGAGAAAAGAACTGGAGGCGGTACAGAATGTGCTTCAGAATCAGTATGCGCAATACAAGCAGTCAAAAGAAAGCATTGAGCTGATTAATTATAAGTATCATGATCTGAAGCATCAGATTGCTGTGTTAAGAAGTGAAGCTGATCCTGGAAAAAGGGAAGCATTTCTGGATAAAATGGAAGCAGATATAAAGAAATATGAAAGTCAGAACAAAACAGGAAATAAAGTGCTGGATACTGTGCTGACTACCAAGAGTCTTTATTGCGCAAAGAATAACATAACCTTTACCTGCGTTGCAGATGGAACCTTGCTGGATTTTATGGAGGTTATGGATATCTGCAGTATTTTTGGAAACGCATTGGATAATGCCATTGAATGTGAATTGAAGATTCCGGATAAAGAAAAAAGGTTAATACACGTCAGTGTCTCAAAACAGAAAAACTTTCTGCTTCTCCGGTTTGAAAATTATTATGATACCGAACTGAATTACCAGGGCGGAGCGTTTATCACAACGAAGCGGGACAAAGAATTCCACGGTTATGGACTGAAAAGCATTCGCTATACGGTAAATAAATATGATGGCGCTGTTTCCATTGATACAAAGGAGAATTGGTTTGACCTGAAGATACTGATACCGGCCAGCGAAAATGCACAAAAACAGATTGATAAAATCGTATAATATATACAAAAAATGTATTGCAATTTTCTAAAAAAAGTAGTAAAACTTTAGTTAGATAAAGAGAAATGCATTGAACAGGACAAATTACAAAAGATAACCGGAACACAGAGAGCCGCAGACTGGTGAGAGGCGGCAGAAGGTATTTTGTGGTATCACCTGGGAGCATCCCGCTGAAAAAATAATAACTAATTTCAGTAAGCTGGGACGTAGTCTTCACGTTACAGAAGAAGCTGTTTATACAGACAGCAATGAGTGGTCGTATTTAGTAATAGATACGATAATACAAAGTGGTACCACGGAAATTCCGCCTTTGTTATCCATTGGATAGCAAGGGCGTTTTTTATATATATTAACCACTTGACTACAAATGAAAGACGAGGAGAAAGATTATGAGTGGAATTATGATGATGGTAATCGCTATCGTAGTTCTGGGCGGCGCCTATCTTCTGTATGGCCGTTACCTCCAGAACAAATGGGGAATTGACCCGAAAGCCAAAACTCCGGCTTACGAAATGGAGGATGGAGTTGATTATGTACCGGCCGATACCAATGTAGTATTTGGACATCAGTTCGCATCCATTGCCGGTGCCGGCCCGATCAACGGACCAATCCAGGCAGCCATTTTTGGATGGCTTCCGGTACTTCTTTGGATCCTGATCGGTGGTGTGTTCTTTGGAGCAGTTCAGGACTTTGCATCTATGTATGCCTCTGTAAAGAACAAAGGACGTACAATCGGATACATTATTGAAGCGTACATTGGAAAACTTGGAAAAAAATTATTCCTTTTATTCTGCTGGCTGTTCTGTATTCTGGTTGTTGCGGCATTCGCAGATGTTGTAGCCGGAACCTTTAACGGATTTGCCACAAATGATGCAGGAGAAGTGACAAAGGTAGTGGCAAATGGAGCTGTTGCAACAACTTCCATGTTATTCATTTTTGAAGCAGTTGGACTTGGATTTTTCCTGAAATACACAAAGTTCAATAAATGGGTAAATACTGCTTTTGCAATTGTGCTGTTGGTTGCAGCAATTGTGCTGGGACTGCAGTTCCCGATGTATGTAAGCCTTGGAACATGGCACATTATTATCTTTGTATATATTCTGATTGCTAGTGTAGCTCCTGTATGGGCGCTGCTTCAGCCACGTGATTATCTGAACAGTTATCTTCTGATCTTCATGATCGTGGGCGCTGTTATCGGTGTATTTGCAGCGAACCCGGCATGTAATCTTCAGGCCTTTACAAGCTTTAATGTAGATGGACAATACATGTTCCCAATCTTATTTGTAACAATCGCCTGTGGTGCAGTTTCCGGCTTCCATTCCCTGGTATCTTCCGGTACTGCTTCCAAGCAGATTAAAAATGAAAAGAACATGCTTCCAGTTTCATTTGGTGCAATGCTTATGGAAAGTATGCTTGCAATCATCGCATTGATCGCAGTTGCATCCTTTGGACAGGGCGAGGCAGTTGCACAGGGACTTACCACCCAGCCCCAGATTTTCGCAGGTGCGATTGCAAACTTCCTTTCTGTGATCGGTTTGCCTCACTCACTGGTATTTACATTGATCAACCTTGCTGTATCTGCTTTTGCGCTTACATCACTTGACTCTGTAGCCAGAGTAGGACGTCTGTCCTTCCAGGAATTTTTCCTTGATTCTGACACAGATGAGAAAAATATGAGTCCATTCCAGAAAGTAGTAACAAACAAATACTTTGCAACCATCATTACACTTGTACTTGCTTACCTGCTTACAAAGGTTGGATATGCAGAAATCTGGCCACTGTTTGGTTCTGCAAACCAGCTGTTATCTGTACTGGCACTGGTAGCCTGCGCAGTATTCTTAAAGAAAACCAAGCGTCAGGGCTGGATGCTTTGGGTACCAATGGTATTTATGATGGCAGTTACCTTTACCGCACTTGGAATGACAATTGTAAAGCTTTCCAAAGCATTTGTAACAACAGGTCTGGATCTTGGAAATTCTTTACAGCTGATATTTGCAGTATTACTGTTAATACTGGGTGTGCTGGTTGCAATCCAGGGTATTAAGAAGCTTTTGGAAAAACCGGAAACTGAAAAGAAAGCAGAACGGGTATAATAAGAATAACCCCGTCACAAAATAAGTCCCCAACGCAGTACATTTTACAGACTGCGTAGGGGACTGTTTTTTTACTTATTGCCTGTTATTGATTTTTTTGTTGAAGTACAGAAAGAAAATTACATTAAGCAAAATGCCTACCAGTGTGGAGGCAGGTGCTGCCAGACCGATTTTTGTCAGGCTGGCAGCAGGCTGAATGCTCATATAATATGACATTGGAAGACGCACCAGAAGTGTCTGGAACAATCCCTGAAACATAACCCATAGGGTCTGGTTATTTCCGTTAAAATAACCAACCATACTAAACATAATTGCTGTTAAAATTGTTTCAGGCGCGAAGCCCTTCAGATACTCAAAGCCTTTCTGGATAACTGCTGCATCAGTTGAGAACAGACTGGCAAGTACATCACCCTTCAATAGAATCAGAACAAAAACCAAACATCCGAATAGCAGTCCGACTCCGATTCCGGTGAACATGGACTGCTTTGCACGCTTCGGCTTTCCCGCTCCTACATTCTGGGAAACGAAGGATGCCATGGACTGCATCAGTGCGCTTGGAATCAGCATGGCAAAGTTTACAATTTTGCAGGCAACCCCATATCCGGAGGAGGCTTCCAGTCCCAATCTGTTTACAAATGCACAAAGTGCAAGGAAGGACAGCTGGGTAAGAAATTCCTGGAGAGCAAGAGGCAGCCCGATTCCCAGAAATCGTTTACATTGGGAATTAAAACGGAAGTCGGATTTTTGGATGGAAAAGGGCAGCTTCTTTTTCAGCAGGATGACTATTGCACATACTACACTGACCGCCTGTGCGAAAACAGTTGCGAGAGCTGCGCCGGCGGCATCCAGATGAAGCCCTGCAACCAGAAACAAATCTCCGAAAATATTTACAATACAGGCTACCAGAACGAATAAAAGCGGCGATTTACTGTCACCCAGCCCACGAAAAATAGCAGCAAGCAGGTTATAGGCAACAATGAAGAAGATGCCGCTTCCACAGATTCTTACATAGCTTGTGGTAAGTGAAACAGCCTCCGCAGGAGCCTGCATAAGCACGGAAATAGGGTGGGCGAAAACAATCATTACAATAAAAAGTATGGCAGAAATGACAGCAAAAACAACTGCAGCACCGCCAATAACAGAGCCAATTCGTTCCGGCTTTTTTTCGCCAAGATAGCGGGCTATGAGGACTGTGATTCCCATAGCAAACTGTGTCACCACAAAGGTAACAAGGTTCAGTACCTGGCTTCCGGTAGAAACAGCAGACAGTCCGGATGTAGAGCCGAAGCGTCCAACTACTAGAAGGTCTACGGCACCGTATGCTGCCTGCAGTACAAGGGCCCCGAAAATCGGAAGCATAAAAAGGGCAAGCTTTTTCAGAATGCTTCCCTGTGTAAAATCATTCTTTTCATTTGTCAAGGTCGATTCTCCTTTCACACATAATCTTATAAAATTTCTCCATGGTCCGAATGGTACATAGAATGTCTTCTTCCGGGATACTGTCTACATAACCGGACAGGATAGTAAAGTACTGTTTATTGTACTTTTCCGAAAGAGCTTTTCCGGCTTCTGTGACAGTAAGATAAGTAACCCGGCCGTCCTCTGCAGATGCAAACTTTTTCACATAACCTTTGGCTTCCATGTCCTTCACTGTACGGGTTACACCGGGACGTGGGAGGGAAAGAGCATCACTTACATCTGATACCTTCACTTGGATTCCCTGTTTTTCCAGCTTTTCAATGATATCCAGATATTGAATATAAGAAGATGCAACTCCATCTGGCAGAGGCGGCAGCATATCCCGGATCCGCTTGCCCTGATAACAGGCATCCATCATACGCTTGATAAGTTCAATGTCCATAGTTATTTCTCCTTACAAAAAAATAATTACCACTGTTAATTAACAACGGTAATTATAATAAGAGCGAAAACTTTTGTCAAGAAAAATGTGTAATTACATATTTTGCATTGATTTTTTAGGTTACTGTTTATTGGTAACATTCTGCGAGGTGTTTTTTGTAAGCAAAGCTCACAGAAAAAACGAGAACCTCGGCGCGAAATCATGCGAATGCATGATTTCTGTGCATCCCGAAGCGTGTTGCTGGTCACAGAGTGAACAGTAGCTTTTTTAGTGTCAAACTGACTGGATAAATTCCTTCACATAAAAAAGTGCAGCCCCGATCGCAGGTGTATACTGCCCATGAGTTCCCACAAGAAACTGTTCTTCTTCCAGTTCAAAAGGAGTCATGGAATTAATCTGTTCCAACAGATAATCGGTGTCTTCTTCTGTAAAATAAGGTGCAAGATATCCACTGATAATGATGGGTGCATCAATAACCAGATTCAGGTTTTTCATTGCAAAAGCCAGATGTTTCAGATAATCCTCCCAGATTTGTATAAGCTGGGGGGATTTTTTTTCTCTTAAAAGAGGAAAAAATTCCTTTATAGTCATGCCGCTGGCCTGTTCCAAGGAGTTGGCAGAGCAATAGGTTTCCAGACAGCCCCGGTTTCCGCAGTAGCAAAGCGGTCCGTCAGGGTTGACACATATATGCTCGATTGTTCCGCTGTGCATAGAACGTCCCTGGTGAATCTGGTGATTGGTGATAATGGCACCGCCAAGATTTCGATTCAATAAAAGGACAACAGCGCTGTCAAGCTCCGGATGATTCCACAATTCCAGAAAAGCAGCTGATTTGGAGTCATGTTCCAGATGGCAGGGATAAGGCAGATGCCTGGAAAAATCCTTTAGACGCATACCGGTGTTGTTCATAATGTTTCCGTAGATAACAGTGCTATTATCCGGGGAAGTAATTCCCTGGGTAGCGATGGAAACCCCCAGAATTTTATTCTCCGGATACTGGTTTTTGTCAATAAAGTCCTTGACTTTGTCAGTGATCTGCTGGTAATACGCAGCTGTGTTTGAGTAGGTAAGCGGAATTGTATCCGTATAGACCGTGTTTCCGTACAGATCAATGGCGGTGATATGAAACATATTTTTTAATATTCCAACACCAATGGAAATTCTGAAATCCGAAACAATCTGAATGGCATTGGCCTTTCGTCCTCCGGTGGAATCAAAGTAACCATTTTTCTCAATCAGCCCTTCATTTTCCAGAAGATTTAAATTCTGGCTGACAGTAGACAGACCCATCTGCAGATCCTGAACGATCTGTAGCTTTGAGGTCAGTTTGCTTCGGTAAATGTATTGGTAAATTTTGGAACGGTTTATTTTCTTTAAAGCAATGGTGGTTAATCCTTTTTCACTCATGATGGTCTCCTGGTTATGTCTTTAGTACAACATAAGGTTAGTGACTGCTAATAAATATTCAAATAGGTAATGTTACTGTCCATTGGTAACAAAGCTTGTATTGCAGACTATGAAGTGAACAGTAATCATGTAATCTTTACTTTATCAGATAATGTTAAGTCTTACTTGCATTTTAGTATAGAACAGTTAAAAAAGCAATAAGCAGAAAATTACTGGTAAAACCATACAAAAATTAGAAATAAAAATTAGGATTTCTGTCAATGGATTTTTGAAAAGAAAAGATATATACTCAACTTACAATTAAGACATACACATAAGTTAAAACAAAAAGAAATATAAAGAACAACAAAACAGATTGGGATTGAGAATCAGATCTGTACAAGAAGAAAATCGAGGAGGAACAGAACATGAAATTAACGTTAAACGGAATCAAAGATCGTGAAGCATGGGAAAAGGCAGGAATCCAGCTTCCTGGCTATAATGTGGAGAAAGTATCCGCAAGAGCGAAAGAAGCTCCAGTATGGGTACATTTTGGAATCGGCAATATTTTCCGCGTATTTATCGGTGGTATTGCAGACGGACTTCTGGAAGAGGGAATTCTGGACAGAGGAATCACCTGTGTGGAGACCTTTGACTATGATGTAGTGGATAAGATTTATGAACCATATGACAATCTTGGATTAAATGTAATCCTTCATGGAGACGGAACCCGTGAATATAAGGTTCTGGGCGCTCTGGCAGAAGCTGTAAAGGCTCAGTCTTCAGAACTGGCTCAGTGGAACCGTCTGAAAGAAATTTTTACCAGTAAATCCCTTCAGATGGTATCCTTTACTATCACGGAAAAAGGATATGCATTACATAAAGCTGACGGAACCTGGTTCCCATTTGTACAGGCTGATATCCAGAATGGTCCGGATAAGGCCACAGGTGCCATGGCAGTTCTGGTGGCAATGCTCTACGAGAGATATAAAGCAGGCGAATATCCGATCGCTCTTGTATCCATGGACAATTGCTCCCAGAATGGTGCGAAGCTTCGTGAGTCTGTGCTGACTATGACAGAAGAATGGAAGAAAGCCGGATTTGTAGATGATGGATTTATAAGCTATGTAAGTGATGAGAAAGTGGTTGCTTTCCCATGGACCATGATCGATAAGATCACACCTCGTCCCAGTGAGCAGATTGCAGCTGACCTTGAGAAGCTTGGCGTAGAAAGCATGCAGCCTGTTATTACAAGCAAGAAAACATACATTGCACCATTTGTAAATGCTGAGAAACCACAGTATCTTGTAATCGAGGACAGCTTCCCCAATGGACGTCCTGCTCTGGAAAAAGGCTTCGGCGTATACATGGCAGACAGAAATACAGTAAATCTTTCTGAGAGAATGAAAGTAACGGTATGTCTGAATCCGGTTCATTCTGCAACTGGTCCTCTTGGCGTGGTTCTTGGATATGACCTTTTTGCCCATATGCTGAATACAAATGAAGACATGATGAAAATGGCACGTATGGTAGCCTATGGTGAGGGTCTTCCGGTAGTTGCTGATCCTGGAATCCTTTCCCCACAGGCATTTGTGGATGAGCTTTTTAACGATCGTTTCCCAAATGAATACCTTGGCGATACCAACCTTCGTCTTGCTGTGGATGTATCCCAGATGGTTGGAATCCGTTTTGGAGAGACTGTAAAGGCATATGTGAAGAGATTCGGGAATGCATCTAAGCTCACAGCAATTCCTCTTGGAATCGCGGGCTGGTTAAGATATATGCTGGCAGTGGATGATGCAGGGAATAAATACGAACTAGCACCAGATCCGATGAATGAAGAGCTTCAGGAACAGTTAAAGGATATTGTTATTGGAAAGCCTGAGACTTTTAAGGATCAGCTGAAGCCGATTCTTTCGAACGAGCGCCTGTTTTTCACAGATCTTTACAAAGCTGGTGTGGGAGAGAAGATTGAGAACATGTTCCGGGAAATGATCGCAGGGCCGGGAGCTGTGAGAGCTACAATTCATAAATATGTTACAGCGTAATAAATTTATCTGGGATGCACTATGCTGATAAGTCCCGAATATAGGATAGCAAAAATGCGGGTGTTGTTATCTGTTTAACTGTAGACTATTGAATGAGAAATTTGGGGAGGAAATACAAAATGACAGAACCGGTATTTGTGGCAGAGTCAGCCAGACTGCTGATCGCGGCAGGGACAGGAATTATATTGCTTCTGCTTCTTATCATTAAATTTAAGATTCATCCGATTTTATCACTGCTGATTTCAGCATTGGTTATTGGGCTTGGAGCCGGAATGCCGGTTCCAACCCTGGTAAGTACAGTGGAAAAAGGTGCTGGGGATACCTTGCAGGAATTGTCCTATTAATTGGACTTGGCTCTTTGTTTGGAGGAATCCTGGAAGTATCAGGAGGTGCACAATGTGTTGCCCAGACTTTGATCAATAAATTCGGTGAGAAAAAATCTGGAATTGCATTGGGAATCACAGGGCTGGTAGTTGGTACAACCGTATTCTTTGAGGCTAGCGTGGTGATTCTCATTCCACTGGCATTCGGACTTGCAAAAAAGACAAAGAAATCTACTTTATATTATGTGATCCCTCTTCTGGCTGGACTTGCCACAGGCTTTGCATTTATTCCGCCATCAGCAGGCTCTGTCCTGGTGTCAAATATGCTGAACGTGGATCTTGGCATTATGATCGCAGTAGGTGTGCCTGTTGGAATTTTGTCACTGATTTTTGCAGGTATTTTATGGTCAAAATTTATCGGAAGTAAAATTGATGCAGGACTTCCTTCAAATATTCAGGAAGTTCGGGAAGCCGAAGAAGGAAATCTTCCGAAGTTTTCTACAGTGTTATGTATTATCCTTGTACCATTGGTACTGATTTTGTGTAACACACTTTCAACTTATATTCCTGGTATTGCTCCGGCGAGACCAGTGCTGGAATTTCTGGGAACTCCATTTGTAGCGCTGATCATTGCTGTGTTGTGTGCCATGTACTTCCTTGGAAAAAAACAGGGATATGATGGAGAGCAGTTAAAGAAAATTCTGGACCGTTCCCTGCGCCCTACAGGACAAATCCTACTGGTAATTACTGGCGGCGGAATTGTCCGCTGGGTGCTTCAGGACTGCGGAATGGGAAATATTATTGGACCAGCCCTTGAAAAAAGCGGACTTCCCTTAGTATTGATTGCTTTTCTCATTGCAGCACTGATCCGCTCGTCTGTTGGAGCTGCTGTGGTAGCCATGACAATGGCAGCTGGAATCATGGCCGCTATGCCTGGAGTAGCAGGACTGTCACCACTTTATCTGGCTGCCATGGTCTGTGCCATCAACGGAGGAGCAACTGCTTTCAGTCATGTAAATGATTCAGGCTTCTGGCTGGTCAGTTCCCTTCTTGAGATTGATGAGAAAACGACTTTGAAATCCTGGACCATGATGGAAACCATTATTGGAATTACAGGTCTGGTCTGTGCTATTGTGATTAGTCTGTTTGCGTAGGAGCGTGAAAGCGATGAAAATAAAAGTAACATTGGGAAATATGCAGAATGCAAGTAAATTGGTCAGTATTGCAGAATCAATTTCCTGCGATGTGGATCTTTGTTATGGACGCTATATTGTGGACGCGAAATCCATGCTTGGAGTCTTAAGCCTGCCGGATTTTGCATATGGAGAATTGCAGATTCCAGTTGAGACGGAAGAGGAAAAGAGGCGGATTTTAGAAAAACTGGCTGAAGCCGGGCTGTTATATGAGAAAAAAAGGAGGAGAAATAATGTTAAGGAAGCAGTTAAATGGAATTCAGCATGTGGGAATTCCTACAAATGATATAGAAACAACCGTTGAATTTTATAGAAGGCTTGGATTTGAGGTCGCTTTGCAAACTGTCAACGAGGAAGCAAATGAGAAAGTTGCATTCCTCAAGCTGAATAATCTGGTAATTGAGACATATGAGAATAAAGCTGCTAAAATGGAATCAGGCGCTATAGATCACGTTGCAATTGATGTAAAAGACATCGAAAAAGTATATGAACTGATCAACCATGCTGGTTTAAATACCACCAGGGATACGATCCATTTTTTACCATTCTGGGAAAACGGAGTCAGATTTTTCACAATTAAGGGACCGAATAAGGAAAAGATAGAGTTTAGCCAGTATCTGTGATACCCCGGCGGGAACATTCAATTACCAATCCGTAAATCAAGTAGGAAAATACAGAAAGAAGGCATATGCCATCACACTTGGAGTAGTCGGTGTGATGGCATTTTGATTTACGAGGGAGTCTTATATTCAAATTGTCCAAATGGGTACAACATAATTTTCCCTGTCGATTACGCCTACGCTAGAGCCTGTTTGAAAAATAAAAGTTGCACAAAACATATATTCTAATACCCATTTTCATGTTAGAATAAAGAAAAAGGGGTGTTAATTATGTTGAGACGATACGAATTAACCGATGAAGAATGGAACCGTATAGCTCCATTACTGCCGCCTAAAAATTCCGGAAAACAGTGACATCCCCAAAAGTGCAGCCGGACAATTCTGAATGGAATTGTTTGGATTGCTCGTAGCGGAGCTCCATGGCGAGACCTTCCAGAACGTTATGGTTCCTGGCAAACTGTTTATTCCCATTTCCGTAAATGGATTGAAGACGGCACCCTTGATAATATTTTTCGTGTTTTGAGCTTAGAAGCCGAATTAACAGAACTGTCAATTGACGCTTTTATTGTCAAAGCTCATCAGCATAGTGCTGGAGCAAAAAAAGGGGGCCACCAAACGAAATACTACATGGCAAAATAGAAATGAATAAAAGTAGGTGACAAAAGTTATGATTGATGATCCCTTTTCAGATTTACTGAAAACAAACAAACGCAAAGAAAATATCTCCAAATTAAACGATGATCTTGCCTATGAGATTCTTTCCGTGGTGGAGGAAATTCCGGCGGGGAGAGTGGCAACCTATGGACAGATCGCAAAGCTGATCGGGCGGGAGAAGAATTCCAGATTGGTGGCGAGAGTGCTGTCTCATGTAGGAAATTATGGGGAGTTTCCATGTTATCGGGTGGTGAATCATATGGGAAGACTGGCGCCTGGTTGGGCGGAGCAGGAGTGGCTGCTGAAAGGGGAAGGAGTTACTCTGAAAGAAAATGGTTGTGTAGATTTGAAGAAATATTTGTGGGAATGTTGATTTTAGAAAGGGTGTATAGCGATAAAGAAAAATCTAAAACGAATAAGGAATATACTTCTATGGTTTCTGCTTATCGTAGTGCTGGTAAATGTTTTTGCACCGCTGTATTGCAGGAAGCCAGATGAAAAATTTGCGGAAATGCTGAAACAGACAGAATTTACTTCCGATACGCCAGGGGGCGAACGGATCCGCTGTATTGATGACAATGAAGAGGCTCTTTTGTGGAGACTGCGGATGATTGGAGCAGCGAAGAAGAGTATTGTGCTGGCAACCTTTGATCTGCGGGCGGATGAAAGCGGAACGGATCTTCTTGCGGCGCTGAATCACGCTGCTGAAAAAGGGGTGGAAATCAAGCTCTTAATTGACGGAATTTACCAGCAGCTGTTCCTGAATGGAAGCAAGGAATTTCAGGCACTTGCGGCGAGGGAAAACGTGGAGGTAGGTGTTTACAACCCGGTGAGCCCGGTTGGCATATTTAAGCTCAATTACCGTATGCACGATAAATATGTGATTGTGGATGACAAAATGTATCTGCTGGGTGGCCGCAACAGCAATGATATTTTCCTTGGAGATTATACCACGGATGTCAATGTGGATCGGGATATTCTGGTATGCGATACAACAAATGGCAAGGGTGAATCCCTGCAGGAACTGGAAGCATATTTTCAGCAGATTTGGAATGAAGATTGCGTGAAAATAAAGGGTGGAAGAAAAAAGAATAGTTCGGAAATTTCTGTGTCAGAAGAAGCGGCAGACGACAGTGAGGGTACAGAAAGTAATTTGAAAAATCCTGATATTGTGAATGGAAAATCGAATGCTGAAAATGAGATAACAGACGAGACACAGGAAAGGCTTTCAAAGTACGAAAAACAATACCAGTCTTTAGAAATGCGTTACGCTTCCCTGAAAGAAAAATACACCGATATTGAAGATTACAGCTCCTGGCAGGAGGATACCATTCCGGCGAATAAAATTACGCTTGTTAACAACGGAACCCATGCAGGCCCCAAAACGCCCCTGGTACTTCAGACAATCCGCTATCTGGCGAAGAACGCAGACAATGTAACGATCCAGACCCCATATGTGATCTGCAACGGATACATGTACGACACTTTAAATGAGATCGCGTCCCATGCCCAGTTAAAGATCATTCTTAACGCAGTAGAGAAAGGTTCCAATCCCTGGGGCTGCACCGACTACCTGAATCAGAAAAAGAAAATCCTGAATACCGGTGCCGATGTATATGAGTTGATGAACGAGGTTCCAGTTCACACCAAAGCAGTCCTGCTTGACGACCGACTCTCTGTCGTCGGATCCTATAACCTGGACATGAGAAGTACTTATCTGGATACGGAATTAATGCTTGTTATCGACAGCAAAGAACTGAATCAGCAGATTCAGTCCACGGAAGGTACTTACATAGAAAAAAGTAAAGAAGTTCTGTCAAACGGACAGGAGACAGAAGGGGTACAGTATGAAACGAAAGTGCTGAACTGGCAGAAAAAACTTTTCTATGGAGTGCTGCGGATTATAATCAGACCATTGCGCCAGCTGTTATAAGTATTATATTTCTTGAAGTAAAAACGGTGAAATACAGCAAAGAAGTTACTATTGTTATAAAAAAAACAATACAAGAAAAAGGACTTAAGGGGCGTAACTGTCATATAAAAACTATAATAGTACGATTAAAATCTGTTAATATCTTCACTTGCTGTTCCTTGAATCCACATAAAACCACACAGGTTTTTCCAGTATTGTAAAGAAACGGAAAGAAAAAGGAAAAAAGCCAGTGAAAAATCAAATAAATAGTAAATTAGGAATTGATTTTTTTTATAAAAGCAGTTAGAATGACCTGTGGGAACAAAAATAGTTCCCCCAAATTAGAAAATAAAGGCAGGTGAACAGAATGGATAGTTGCGATTCTCATGGGCGAAGTAGTTGCATAGGATGGAAAAACGAAATGACAGATGAGCATCGCGCACATTCTGTTCTTCTTTTCATGTAAAAGGCGCATTGCGCTTAAGAACACTGTTTCATTTCTTTTTTCTATCCTATGAGTTCTTCAGAAGAATCCAATATTCCCTAGAACCTGTTTGAAAAAGCATTCCCGCAATCTGCACGCTCCACTTTGCAGTATATTTTACCCGAATTCGGTTGCCGTAGCTCGCTATGGTGTTCTCATCCGGGCAAAATCTCCCACAAATGTGACGTACATCTTGCAGAAAACCTTTTTCAAACACGCTCAAAGAACAGAAAAGCTACACGCTAGAATTCTGTTTAAATACGGATTTTACTGTCCGTAAAAACGGACTTTGTATAAGTCTGTCAAAAATACATAAGATAAACACCTGGAAATGGTGAACTGTCTTATTGTCAGATTGGAGAAAGTAGGATGGAGAAAAGAGTGCAGGACTACACCCAGGACATTCTGGCTGTAGTAAGAAGTAATACCTCTCCGGCAGCTATGAGCGATAAGCTGGGAGATTTTCATGCCAATGACATTGCAGATGCAATGCCGAGGCTGACTGTTCAGGAACGCTGCAAACTGTACCGTATTCTGGAACTGGATATGCTGTCCGATATTTTTGAGTATACGGACTCAGATAATGCAGCAGAATATGTGAAAGAGATGGATGTAAAAAAAGGTGCAGCTATTCTTTCACGCATGGAGACTGATGCCCTTGTAGAGGTTCTTCATAAGATTGATAAAGCCAAAAAGAAATTGCTGTTCGAATTAATGGATGATGATGTCCGCCACGATATTGAGATGATCGCTTCCTTTGATGAGGATGAAATCGGCAGCCGTATGACGACTAACTGCATTATCATTCGTGAGAACCTGACTGTGAAGCAGGCTATGAACAGCCTTGTAGAGCAGGCTGCTAAGAACGATAATATTTCCACAATCTTTGTGGTAACCGAGTCGCAGAAATTTTACGGAGCCATTGATCTGAAAGACCTGATCATTGCAAGACAGGATAAATCCCTGGAAGATCTGGTGGCAACCTCTTACCCATATGTATATGCTGAAGAGGATATTGACGACTGTATCGAAGAACTGAAAGCGTATTCCGAGGATTCCATCCCCGTGCTGGATAATGACAACCGCTTTTTAGGTGTTATCACATCTTCCAATATCATCGACTTGGTTGATGATGAAATGGGAGAGGATTACGCCATGCTGGCAGGTCTTACCGCAGAGGAGGATCTGAAGGAGCCGCTGAAAGAGAGTATGAAGAAACGTATGCCATGGCTGATCGTTCTTCTTGGTCTTGGAATGGTTGTATCCTCTGTAGTAGGTGTCTTTGAGAACGTAGTAACCCAGCTTCCCATCATCATGGCCTTCCAGTCCCTTATATTGGACATGGCAGGAAACGTTGGTACACAGTCTCTGGCTGTTACCATCCGTGTCCTGATGGATGAGTCCCTCACCGGCAAGCAGAAGCTGGAACTTGTATTTAAAGAAATGCGGATTGGTCTTTGCAATGGTGCGTTGCTTGGTATACTGTCCTTTGTACTCATTGGACTTTACATTTACTTATTTAAAGGAAAGACTTTGGTATTTGCATACGCCGTATCCGGTTGCATCGGAGTCGCCCTGCTCCTTGCAATGCTGATCTCCAGTGCCGTAGGTACCTGTATCCCTCTGTTTTTCAAAAAAGTAGGTGTAGACCCCGCCGTAGCCTCTGGTCCATTGATCACCACCGTCAACGACCTTGTTGCTGTTGTGACATATTATGGACTTGGATGGGTATTCCTCATCGGAATACTGCATCTGGCAGGTTAATAAGATTGTATATTGAAAGCTCTTTGGGAAGTTAATAAAAATTCCTAGGGGGCTTTTCTTATTGCTATTTAATTGGTTGGTCGTTATCCCGGACGCGATTTCACAATGTATATTTACCGCCGCGCGTCGCAACGTTCCGGCAAGCTAATGACTAACCTTTTACTGCACAAGTCAAAAAGTGCGTTCAAGTGTTTTTTAGAGAAACAAAAAATGAAACGAATCGACTTTGAAATAGGAATCTGCTTCCCGCTGATCCTAGACTCACTATTCATTTTTGTGTTTGGATTTGGTATCCGGGGAGCTGCCATTGCAACTGTAATCTCCCAGTTTTTATCCGCAGCCTATGTACTTCTTTTCCTTGAGAAAAAGGCAGAAATGAAGGCACGGCTCCTGAAGAAAAAAGAACTTTCAGGATGCATGGAGAATGCAAAAAATATTATCAGCCTGGGTACTGCAGGCGTTATCATGCTGCTGACGGTGCTGCCAGAGCTGAAAAGAATGGAAAATTAAAACAACCGATTTTTGGCCTCCTGTTTTCGATAAGCAGAAGGCGTCATCCCAGTATGTTTTTTAAACTGGCGGATATAATGTTCTGTGGTATCATATCCGATTGCTTCCGCAATATTTGCCACAGTCATAGTTGTATTCGCCAGGAAATCCTGGGACCGTTCGATTCGAACGGTACGGACCACTTCTGTATAGGTCATTCCCATCAGATCTTTAATTAAACGGGAAGTGTATTCATTGGAATAATGAAAACGCTTTGCCACAGTCGAAAGTGTCACATCTCTGTAATTATCCTGGATATACTGAATAATCGCATAACGCTGCACATCAATCTTGCTGTTGAAAAGAGGCATCTGCACAGATTCCGAGTAATTTCGTACCAATAGATAGAAATCCAGAAGCAGTACATTGGTAATGCACTGATAAGAGTATTCCTGTTTATTCATACTTTCCCATAACATCCAGCAAAAAGATTCCCGGATGTAAGAATCCATTCCTGAATGAAAAAGAATATAATCATTTGCTCTTTTTGCATAAATATTATTCAAAAAGAAAGAAGAGAGCTTATTTGGCGTATTCAAAAAATTATAAAACATACTATGCAGAGTGTTGCGGCGGAGCATGATGTTGATAATAATACTATCATCATAAACAGAAATAGAGTGCTCTACAGAAGGGGGGATTACGCAGAAATCTCCTGTTTTCATGGAAATGGTCTGTCCGGAAATCTCCTGTGTACACTTCCCGTCGTAAACATATACCAGCTCAAAAAATGTGTGGGAGTGAATCAGCGCCGGGCTATAGCGGTTATGCTTCTGTACCACAATGCTATCTTTGTCCGCCATATCAAAAAAGAAAGAGTCTTTAAATTCCGGTGGAATGGTTTCTTTCACTTCCGGAATCAGTAAGTGGCGGCGGATCACCTCCTGAATATCCTGTTTTGCGATATAAGCATAAATCTGCCCGGCTTCCCGGGCTTCATACTGTTCTTTATAAAACAATTCTTCATCATTAAACTGATAAATCTGATGTCTCAGTTCTTCAACATCCATAAAAATCCCCCTTTTACAAAATCTATTCACACAATCCAAAATATTAAAATAAAGCTATTTATATGATGTATTTTAACATCTTAGATCAAATACATCAATAAAACTGAGCTAAATTGTGAATTTGAAATTTTAGGGGGAAGAATATAATAATCTCATAAACAGTTTTCAAGTGAACGGAGGGTAAACATGAGTGAACCGATTCTTGAAATGAAAAATATTTCCAAGAATTTTGGAAGCGTAATAGCACTGAAAAATGTAGATCTGGAGGTATATCCAGGGGAAATAAGAGGTTTGATCGGTGAAAATGGTTCTGGAAAGTCTACCATATCTTCTATTGCAGCTGGCATGCAGAAAGCCACCAGTGGAAGAATGACTTTCAAAAAGCAGAGCTGGGAACCAGCGAGTATGATAGATGCGCTACAAAATGGAATCGGAATGGTTGTGCAGGAGAGCGGAACCATTTCGGGGGTAACCGTTGCAGAAAATATTTTTCTGGCAGAGCTTTCCCAGTTTCGGAACAAGCTGGGGATGATCAATAAAAAGGCAATGAACCAGAAAGCGACAGAGGCAATGAGAGCCATTGGAGTAGAACATGTAATCGGCGATATGCCTATTGATTCACTGGATTTTCAGACCAGAAAGCTGGTAGAAATCGCTAAGGTTATGCTGAAAAATCCAGACATTCTGGTAATTGATGAGACAAGCACAGCACTTTCACAGGATGGACGTGAGATCATGTATTCCTTGATCCGAAAGCTGCGGGACAGTGGAAAAGCAATAATCTTTATTTCCCATGACCTGGAAGAGATTATGGAAGTTTGTGATACACTCACTGTTCTCCGTGATGGAAACCTGATCCGTACGTTTAAAAAAGAAGAATTCAATGCGGATGAAATCCGTACAAGTATGATCGGCCGCGAGCTTCAGGGAGATTATTACAGAAGTGATTTTACCCCAAGCAGCCAGAAAGAAGCTGCCATAACAGCCACTAATCTGAAGTACAAAGAGGAGTTAAAATCTGTAAGCATTACTTTGAAAAAAGGCGAAATCTTAGGCATTGGCGGACTTGCCGCCTGCGGAATGCACACTTTGGGAAAAGCCATGTTCGGCGCACTTGCCCTGGAAGAGGGAGAAGTAACCACTTACGATGGAACGAAGATCAACAGTCCCCACATCGCAGTTGCAAACAAGATTGGTTATGTGTCAAAGGACAGGGATGTGGAATCCCTTTGTCTGTCCGCAAGTATCCAGGACAACATTGCAGTTGGCGGAATGGAAAAATATGCCGTAAACGGATTCCTTATAACAAATAAAAAGGAAAAAGAATATGTGGCAAAACAGATAAAAGATCTTTCTATTAAATGTTCTGATGGCGACCAGCTGACAAGCCAGCTGTCCGGCGGAAATAAGCAGAAGGTTGTATTTGGAAAATGGATCGGCTGTGGAAGTGAGATCCTGATCCTGGATTGCCCCACCAGAGGTGTTGACATTGGCGTCAAACAGTCCATGTATCAGCTGATGATGGAGCTGAAAAAAGAGGGAAAAGCAATCCTGCTGATCAGCGAGGAGCTTCCGGAACTGCTGGGAATGAGCGACAGGCTTCTGATTATGAAAGACGGAAGCATTACCGGTGAATTTATGCGAAGTGAAAGCCTGACAGACGCAGATGTAATTGGATATATGATTTAAGGGGGAACATCAGATTATGAAAAATAATATGAATAAATATAAAGCAGCCCAAACTGCGATAAAGGTTCTTCCATTTGCGGCTCTGGTGCTTTTATTCGGAATCTTCCTGGCAGTAGTCAGTGCAAAAGGCTATCGGCTGGATATGTATCTGCAGATTGTTTTTAACGAAGGTGTTGTGTTGGCGGTGGTTGCTACAGGAGCAATTTTCATTTACACATTGGGAACTTTTGATATCAGTCTTGGCGCTGCAACCTTGTTTTCTGCAACCATGGGTGTGGTTACTTACAATACTACACAGAATGTGGTGTTAATGATCCTGGCAATCTTTGTAAGCGGAGTTGCATGTTCCCTTGTAAATTCCCTGCTGGCTTCGGTATTTCATATTCCAGCATTTGTTACTACAGTTGCCATGATGTCTGTGCTTTCTGCGATTGCCTCACAGATCATTACCACAAAGGGTGGTGCACTTGGCGGGATCAGTATTCCGGGAGTAGTGGTAAAGCCGTTTGACAATATAGTTTTTAAAATCGTAGTATTGGCAGTCTTCTTTATTATCAGTTATTTTGTTTTCAATCTTACAAAAGTGGGAAGAAGGCAGAAATTTATCGGAGGAAATCCGGTGTGCGCAGCTCTTACCGGAATTGAATCCAACAAATATACCATTATTGCTTTCGTAATGGCAGGCCTGGGCGTAGGGCTTGGAGCGTTTCTTACTCTGGTTTATACACCATCTGTAACAACCACTACGGCCTCCAGCATTGGTATGAATATTTTTATTGCAATTGTATTTGGCGGAATGCCTATTTCAGGCGGAGCACGTTCCAGAATTTATGCGGCACTGGTTGGCGGTTTTTCCTTTATCCTGCTCAATGACATTCTGGAGCTGGTGATTGACGGAAGTGCGGCTTATGGAATCACCCAGGTGATCAGTGCAGTATTTTTCCTGATCGTTGTATATGTAACAAGCATGAATTATAAGACAAATATACTTCCAAGATAATGGAGAATAAGAAATAACTGTCCGATATATGGGATTTTTAATGGTGAATTAGCGTATAACGCTGCAAATAAAAAGGAGGAAATTCTAATGAAACGAACAATGAAAAAAATGGTAAGCATGGCATTAACAGGAACTATGGCTGTAGCAGTTCTTGCAGGAGCAGGAACAAGTGAAGTAAAGGCTGCTGACAAGGCAAAGATTGGTGTGCTGGTTGCAGACGTAAGTGGCGAGGAAGCACAGGGCTTCCGTTCTTATTATGAGAATTATATCGCTGGTAACTATGACGTAGAATTTAACTACACAGATGCGCTGCAAAGTGCAGAAGATGAGAAAACAGCAATTGAGAAGTTTGCTTCCCAGGGGTGTCAGGCAATCATCTCTTTTTCCAGCAACGATCGTGTACAGCAGATTGAGACTTGTGAAAAATACGGAGTTTACTATGCGGTAGCTTCCGGTGTGCTGGATGACGCACAGTATGAAACTTACAAAACTTATGAATATTTTGCTGGTCAGGTAGGACCTGGAAATGATACAGAGTTTGAAGCTGGAAAAGATATGGGAGCTTACTACAAAGAGCAGGGTGTTTCCAAAGTAGCAATCTATGGAGCTTTTATTCCGAACCCAATGCATGTTTACCGTGTTGCTGGTGTCCTTAACGGACTGGGTTGCACCTATGGCGGAGAAAGCGATATGAACGCTATCGCTGGACAGATTTTCCAGGATCAGACAGTTGATTTATCTAAAGTAGAAGGCGATGTAGAGGTTGTTTCCTATCTTCAGGGATATGGTGACACCACAACGGATGAGTTAAACGCAGCAATCCAGAAAACACCGGATGCATTTATTTCCGTAGGTATGGCAACCACATTCTTTGCACAGTCCTTAAGTGAGGCAGGAATCTCCTTCTCAGATATTGATTCCTTTACTGAGACAAACGGAAATTCTATGAAAAATGGTACCCTTACTTATCTTGCTGGAAAATATTCTTCTTCTATCGGACCAGTTTTTGCACTGGTAATGAATGCAATCAATGGAAATGTGATCAGAGACGAGGACGGAAACGCTCCATCTATCAGCCAGGGATATCTGGTAGCAACTGACAGCGACACATTTGATAAATACTCTGTTTCTGACAGTGGTGATGCACCAATCTATGACAAAGAAACTCTGGACAGTATTATTGGCGATAACGTTACATTTGAGGATGTAAAAACATTAGTAGAATCTAAGTAATTGTTTTGCAGGTAACTGTGAAGACATTAAACAGTTACGAATTTAAATAACTGGAAATTAATTTATGAAAGCTCTGACCGATAACCCTGGATGCCCATATCCAGGAAATCGGACAGGCTGGATGGAGGCTGGAATTTATGAGCACCCCTAAGAAAATAGCGGGAACATTTACGATCCCTGTACTGACCTTACTTATTTTGGAAGTGATCTGTCTGTCACATGGAGAAAACATCATAACAAATCAGAAGGGCTTTGATAATTTTGTGGTCTATACTGCAATTGTTATGATTACAACAATTGCCCTGTCCATTAACCTGAACAGTGGAAGATTTGATTTTTCACTTGGAGCCATGGCTTCTCTGTCTGCTGTAGTGGGAGCGAAGATAAGCTATGCAGTATTAGGCGGCGGCTCAGGAAGTGCAGCACTTATGCTGGTAATCACTATTGCGGCCGGCGCTGTGCTGGGAATGGTATCTGGTCTTATTTATGTGACTCTCAGGATTCCGCCCATCATAACATCTTTGGGTGTAACCCTGATCTATGAAGGTGTTTTGTACACCATTACAAGCGGAAAATATGTAATGACAGAGGTACAGAATTCTTCCATGTCAGGCTTTGTAGGAACCTGGATTTATGCGGCGATTATTATTGCTGTGGTACTGGTCCTTTCCATTCTTCTGTTTGATTATACAAGGTTTGGTTATGACTATAATGCATTGAAAAATGGGCAGAAGGTAGCAGTAAATACAGGAATCAAAGAGATTCCAAATGCCATTGGCTGTTATGGGATCTGCGGTGCGCTGATTGGAATTGTTGGATTTTTGAATGCGGCAAGAAGTACGACCATCAATGGAGGCCAGCTGAACTTTGGCTCTATTTCCATTATGTTTACAGCATTTTTGCCAATGTTTATTGGTTCTTACATAAGCAGGTATAGCAATGAGAAACTTGGATTTTTGCTGGCTGCGGTTTGCATGTCTTTGCTGAATTCCACATTTGCAGTTCTCTCAAATGTGGTGACCGCTTCCATGCAGTCTATTATCAATGCAGTATTGCTGATGGCATTCCTGATTTATCTGAATAATGAAAAATTACTGGTAAGAATTTTCACGGGAAAAATCAGACAATAACTTGAGCCTGTTTGAAAAATCATTCCTGCAATCTGCACGCCCCACTTTGCGGTATATTTTGCCCGAATTCAGTTGCCGTAGCCCGCTACGGCGCCCTCATCCGGGCAAAATCTCCCACAAATTGTGACGCACATCTTGCAGAAAGCCTTTTTCAAACACGCTCTGAGATTGCAGCGGCCCTGCCGGAAAACTCCGTAGGGTCGCATTTTTATAACAATTTTGACAAAATTCTATGTGACAAGAGGTTTTTATGGCTGAAATGAAAAATCAGAAATTGTTGAATAAAGCATTAAATCTGCTTCCGGATCTGGTTGAGACAAAAGTAGATGCAGTGCAGACAGTAGAACTTTATAAAAATGATAACAGTATTGTCATTGAGCAGGCAGTTGATTACAGAAAGAGAGTTTTGAAAAAGGGAAGCCGGGTATGCCTGGATTTTGGAAATCATCAGGTTGGGTATCTGACTTTAAATCTGAATTACAGGGGGAGTCATCCAGACGCGCCTGTGTGGCTGAAGCTTCACTTTGCAGAAAATGCGACGGAGCTTTTTGAAGATGGAAAAAGCTATCAGGGCTGGATCTGTTCTTCTTGGATCGAAGAGGAACAGCTCCATGTGGATGTGGTTCCTTCCCAGCTGCGCCTGCCAAGGAGATATGCGTTCAGGTATGTGATGATCGAGGTTCTGGATATTAGTTCCAAGTTTGATCTTGTTGTGGAAGATGCTTTTTGTACCGCTGTTTCTTCTGCGAAAGACCAGGAGCTTTCCGCATTTAAGGCGCAGAATCATAAGCTGGCAAAAATGGATCAGATCGCATGCAGAACCCTTCACAATTGTATGCAGCAGGTGTTTGAGGACGGTCCGAAGAGAGACCGCAGACTGTGGATGGGAGATCTTCGTATCCAGGCACTGACCAATTATGAAACTTATAACAATAATGATATGGTGAAAGCCTGCCTGTATCTGTTTGCAGCACTTCCTATGGAAAAAGGAAGGATGGGGGCGTGCTTGTTTCTTTCCCCGGAACCGGAAGTGGATGATACCCAGATGTTTGATTATTCCCTGTTTTTCATAAACACACTTTGGGACTATTACGAAGCTACAAAGGATAAGGAAACTTTGCAGGAGTTATGGCCTGTAGCATTAAGACAGATCGAACTGGCAGAAGAGCAGCTGGATGAGAAAATGTTGGTAGGAGATTCAGATGTGCTGGGCTGGTGCTTTGTGGATTGGAATCTGAATCTGAATAAACAGGCGTCTGCCCAGGGGATTTTTCTTTATGCGCTTAGTGCAGCTATCCGGATTGCCCAGGTGCTAGGAGATGTTATGACGGAGGAAAAACTGGCGGAGCTTTACTGTGAGTGCAGAAATGCGGCGAATTTATATCTCTGGGATGGAGAAAAACAATGCTACATCAGTGGAAAAGAAAGACAGGTTTCAGTTGCTTCCCAGGTGTGGATGATTTTGGGAGAGGCGATTGAAGACCAGGCAGCAGTAAATCTTCTGCGCAGGGTGGAGACCATTTCGGAAGCTGAAAAAATGGTGACGCCATACATGTATCACAATTATATTGCGGCGCTGCTTCTTGTGGGGGAGAAAAAAATGGCTCTGCAGAAAATGGAAGCATACTGGGGCGGCATGACCAATCTGGGAGCGGATACATTCTGGGAATTATATAATCCGGAAAACCCTTCAGAATCACCATATGGCGGCACCATCGTGAACAGCTACTGCCATGCCTGGAGCTGTGGCCCGGCGTATTTTCTTAGAAAGTATTTTACAGCAGACGGCTCATTGAAAGGGGAAAAATAATGACAGAGATCGATATGAAAGGAAATCCTTTTTTTCTGGATGAAGAAGGAGAAAATTGGGTTCTGGATACCTGGAAAAATATGAGTCTGGAGCAGAAATGCGGACAGGTATTTTGCCCCATGGGGTTCAACGGAGAGGAAGAAACGCTGAAGCATTTTACCCAGGATATTCAGGTGGGTGGTCTGATGTATCGTGCAGACAGCGCGGAAAATATTCAGGATATTTATAGAAAGCTGCAGGCGTTTTCCAATATTCCGCTGCTACTTGCGGCTAATACGGAAGCAGGCGGAGACGGACTTGCCTATGAGGGAACTTCCTTCGGAAAACCTATGGCAGTGGCGGCTACAGATGATCCGGAAAATGGATACCGAATGGGATATACCGCCTGCAAAGAGGGTGCAGCTTTGGGGCTGAACTGGTCTTTTGCGCCTATTGTGGATATTAATTATGATTTTCACAATCCCATTACCAATGTAAGAACTTTTGGAAGTGATCCAAAGAAGGTGCTGGATTTTGCCCTGGAATATATGAAGGGAGCAGATGAATGCGGTGTGGCTGTTGCTATCAAACATTTTCCAGGAGATGGGGTGGATGAAAGAGATCAGCATATTCTTACAAGTGTTAATTCTTTTTCTACAGAAAAATGGGATGAAACCTATGGATATGTTTATGGGAATCTGATAAAGAAAGGTGCGAAGACCGTGATGGTAGGGCATATTGCCCAGCCTGCTTATGTGAAGGCGCTCAATCCCCAGGCAACCAGGGAAGAGATGCTGCGTCCGGCTTCTTTATCCAAGGAGCTTCTTACTGGGCTTCTCAGAGGAAAGCTGGGATTTAACGGGCTGATCAGCACAGACGCAACACCTATGGTTGGGTTTACCGCAGCTATGAAGCGCAGCGAGGCGATTGTTCAGGCAATCAATGCAGGCTGTGACATGATTTTGTTCAACAAAAGTCTGGAAGAGGATTTTGGATATCTTCTGGCTGGTGCGAAAACTAGAAATTTGAGCATGGATAGACTGGATGAGGCAGTTCTCAGAATTCTGGCCACAAAAGCGTCACTGGGGCTTCATAAGAAGAAAGCGGAGGGCACTCTGGTTCCAGAAAAAGAGGCGTTGGAAATTGTGGGCTGTGAGAAGCACAAAAGCTGGGCGAAAAAGGTGGCAGACCAGGCAATAACTCTGGTAAGGGATGAGCAGGAACTGCTTCCAATTTCCCCTAAGAAATACAAGCGGGTTTATCTGAATGTAATCCAGAAAGATCTGGATCCAGAGAATGCTTTTGTGCAGTCATGGAAAGAGAAGTTTGAGCAGGAAGGCTTCCAGGTGACGGTCCGTGACCGCCGGGTATCTATCTCTATGGAAGATTTCGTGAATCCGGCAGGTATGACACCGGAAAAAGGAAAACTGATGCACGAAATGTACCGAAGTGTGGAGGAGATGAAGCAGGACTACGACTTGTATGTTTATATCTGTAACATGGAAAATGCTTCCAATAATACCACTCTTCGCTTGAATTGGAATGTGTGCTTCGGGCTTGGAGATGATGCACCCTGGTTTGCTCCGGAGATTCCGGCGCTGATGATTTCTACAGCTTATCCATTCCATCTGTTTGATGCACCGATGGTGAAAACTTACATTAATACATACAGTGGGAACCCGGAATTTATTCAGGCAGCAATGGATAAGATTATGGGACGCTCGGAATTTACAGGGGTAAGTCCGGCGGATCCTTTGTGTGGGAAAAATTATATTTAAGATGATTGCTGGCAGGTTTATTTGCAGTTGTTAACGGAATGGAGAAATATATGAAAGCTTTTATATTTGATTTAGATGGTGTTATTGTTTTCACTGACAAATTTCACTATCAGGCGTGGAAAAAGATGGCGGATGAAATGGGAATTTATTTTGATGAGACCATAAATAACCGTCTTCGCGGTGTGAGCAGATCGGAGAGCCTGGAAATTATTCTGGAGAGATATGAAGGACCGGCTCTTTCCAAGGAGAAAAAAGCAGAACTGATGGAGAGTAAGAACAATACTTACAGAGAGCTTCTGGCATCCATGACACCGGCTGATGTGACGGAAGATGTAAGAAGAACTCTTGCGGAATTACATAACAGGGGGTATAAGCTGGCACTTGGCTCTTCCAGTAAGAACGCAAAATTTATCCTGGAAAAGGTTCAACTGTTGGATGCATTTGATGCGATCTCCGATGGAACGAATATTACCAAGTCCAAACCGGATCCGGAAGTATTTTTGAGAGCAGCAGAGTTCCTTGGAGAAAAGCCTGAGGATTGTTATGTGGTGGAAGATGCTTATGCTGGAATTGACGCAGCGAAGAGCGCGGGAATGCAGGCTGTGGGAATTGGGATTGCAGCTGGATATGCGGCTGCTGATGTGAAGATTCAGAGTTTTGGAGAGCTCCTGACACTGGGAGCCTGAAAATGAATGAGAAAACCTCCAATTTTGGAAATGCTGATGTTTCCATAATTGGAGGTTTTTTGCTAAACCGCGTTTCCCAGTTTTTGAAAAAAAGCTGGTTTTTCCCACTTTTCGTCTATGATATTTGCAGAACAGGTGAAAAAACAATTATTGTCTTTGATTGGTGAAATGGCTACCGTTCCATGGCTGTTTTCCAAAAATACTTCTTTTGGAAACTTGGGCATTTTTGTTTCATGAATTCAATGCTTCTTTTACTCTTGAGAAAAAATACAATGGCTATCAATTATTAGTTTGTGATGGCTCAGATTTAAACATCGCTTGCAATCCCGAAGACAAAGATACCTAATTTGACAAACTCCAAGGAAAAAAGTAAAATACTAATAACTATGCAGAAACATGCATACTACAGATTTTTTCAAAAAGAAATTATAATAAAAATACGAAGAAGCGAGGATGGACCGAAATGAATACATGGGAAGCAAACATTCGTAAAGTAGTACCTTATACACCCGGCGAGCAGCCCAATCAGCCGGACATGATCAAGCTGAACACAAACGAGAACCCATATCCCCCTGCACCAGGCGTGGAGAAAGCATTACACGGGATTCAGCCAGATACCCTCCGCCTTTATCCGGACCCTACAGCTGGCGACCTGGTACACGCAATTGCCTGTAACTATGGGCTGAAAGACGAACAGGTTTTTGTAGGTGTTGGCTCAGATGATGTACTTGCCATGAGCTTCCTCACCTTCTTTAACTCAGATAAACCGATCCTTTTTCCAGATATCACCTATTCTTTCTATGACGTATGGGCGGATCTTTTCAGAATCCCATATGAATGTAAAGCTCTTGATGAGAACTTCTGTATCCGCAAAGAAGATTACTTCGGAGAAAACGGCGGAATTATTTTTCCGAACCCCAATGCACCTACAGGAGTGGAGCTGCCCCTCAGTGACATCGAGGAGATTCTCTTACACAACCGGGACGTCATTGTGATCGTAGATGAAGCATATGTAGATTTTGGAGCGAAATCAGCACTGGAGCTTATAGAGAAATATGACAATCTCCTGGTAGTCCAGACCTTCTCCAAATCCCGTTCCATGGCTGGAATGCGTATCGGCTTTGCATGCGGCAATCCACAGCTGATCAGATTTCTGAACGATGTAAAATATTCCTTCAATTCCTACACTATGGATCGTACCACTCTTGTAACCGGTGTGGCAGCTATCCAGGACAAGGCATATTTTACAGAAACCTGTGAGAAGATCATTGCTACCAGAGAATGGGCGAAGAAAGAACTGGCTGCTCTTGGTTTCACATTCCCGGATTCTAAGACCAACTTTATCTTTGCTTCTCACAAAAGCTGTCCGGCCAAAGAAATTTTTGAGGCCCTTCGTCAGGAGCATATTTATGTAAGATACTTCCCGAAGCCGAGGATTGACAATCATTTGCGGATCACTGTAGGGACTCAGGAAGAAATGGAGAAATTAATACATTTTCTGGAAAAATATCTAAAAAATCATAAATAAGTGAAAAATATCTGTTTGAACGAAAATTCTGTTCTGGTGATTTTTTAAATACACTCTGGAGCCTGTGTGAAAAATACTTCGGAACAGGAAGCTCAGAACGACAGGAGTAAATATGAAATATAAGAAATTATTGAAAAAAGCAGCTGTAAGTCTGTTACTTGCCCAGTCCCTGATTTTTACAGGCTTGCCCATTCAGGCAGCAGATATTGCCGGGCAGGGTATGGTCTGGACAGAAAGTGCGGAAATGGAAAATGCAGGAGACACTGTATCCGCTGTGTCGTCTGATAAGATGGCTGCGGAAGAGTCTTATGTGCAGGATGATTTTTCAGCAGGTGATGATCTGTCAGGGAGCGAAAGCACTTTAGATGATGCCGGTCAGGCTGGCAATGGAAGTACGGAAAACGATGCCAGCTTCACAGGCATGACAGATGGAAATCCCTCCCAATCGGAAGACCTGTCAGACGGTTTCTCAGATGGTGGTACTGATGAACTTCAGGAACAAGATTCTGGCTTTGGCAGCATGAATCCGGATTCTGCCGAAGAAGAGAAAAGTGAAGACAATCTGACCGATGCGGAGATTGAGGCTCAGCTAGAGCCAATTCGTGAGCTGCAGCCTATAAGTTATGTAGACCCGCCATCTGGCAACGGGAATGGTGATACAGGAAGCGTAGGTGCTGCCAGAGCTGCGTCTTATCCTGCGAAATACGATCCCCGAAGCAGTATTTCCATCCCGGTAAGGAATCAAAAGCCTTCCAATATGTGCTGGGCATACACATTGGCTGCCAACCTGGAAATCTCATTTTTGCAGGCAGGAGCTGGACTGTTTGATCTGTCAGAAGAACATCTGGCATATTTCTTTGCCCACCGAATGAACGATCCCCTTGGAAATACAGCTAATGACAAAAACGAGATTCTCCATTCCTACAGAGATGGAGGAAATCAGACCCTGGCTGCCATTTTCCTGAGTACGTGGAGCGGTATGGCTTTGGAATCCCAGGTTCCTTATGAGACAAATGCAGATCATACTCTGGACTCTGACAAGGTGCCGTCCTCCCAAATGGCATACCAGACCACAGCATATCTGGAAAATGCGGCGTTTTCCTCTTATTCTGTAAATAACATTAAAAGTCTGATATCAGAATATGGATCTGTTTCCATGTCCTTTGGAATGTATGATACCTATTATAATCCGTATACGTATGCATACAGCTACCCGGGAAGTGCAGGCGTGAATCATGCAGTAACCCTGATTGGCTGGGATGACAATTATTCCAGGGAAAATTTCAATTCTGCCAGCAATGTTACTTCAAACGGGGCATGGATTGCCAGAAACAGCTGGGGAGATGACTGGGGAGAAGCCGGTTATTTTTATATTTCCTATGAGAATAAATGTAATTACAATATTGTAGCAGCAGAAGCCACCACCAGTCCGAAGTACCGGAACAACTATTTCTATGATGGTTCCAGTGCACTGAGCAAACTGAAGCTGTATCCTTCCGGCAGCAGTGGGATTTCCTCCATTGCCAATGTTTTTCAGGCAAAAGCCGGAAATGGGAACGGAGAAGCCCTTGGAGAAGTGGTCCTGGCTACTTACACTGACGGAGGAAGCTACAGCATTCAGATCTATACAAATCTGAAGGATAAGAGCAATCCGGTAAGCGGAACTCCGGCCTATGCCAATCCGGTTACTTTTTATCAGGAACATGCCGGTATTTCCACGGTGGAAGTGCCAGAGGTAAATCTGATGAATGGAACCCTTTATTCGGTAGTGCTCACCAATATCGGTTCCGACACAGTGGAATACTTGTGCGAGACTAACAGTGCTTATGACTGGGTGGAGTTTCAGGCTGGTCTGGAGACGGATCAGAGCTTCTGTTACCATGAGAAAAATGGATGGAGCGATTTTTCCAAAACAAGTCCAAGTGCCTGTGCAAGAATTAAAGCTCACACAAGAACCTTGAGCAGTGCAGTGAATGTAACCAGACCTGCTTCCTTTCAGGCTGCGGCCCACGCCTATAACCAGATCAGTCTGACCTGGAGTAAAGCAGCCGGAGTTTCCGGATATCAGATTTATAGAAAAATCTCCGACGGAGAGTATCAGAAGGTAGAGACAGCCTCCTGGTCAGATACTTCCTGGACAGATACGAAAGTTCAGCCGGGAATTACGTATACATACAAGATCCGTGCGTACAGTATGGTGAACGGTACTGCGAAATATTCCGATTATACTGCGGAAGCTGCTGCGAAGACCGTGCTTGCCACTCCGTCAGTGTCGGTGAAGGTTTCTTCCGGACTTTACAATACAGTAAACTGGAATAAGATTTCCGGTGCAGCTGGCTATGTGGTTTACAGGAAAACATCCTCTGGAAAATGGACGAAGCTTGCAAACATAAAGAAAGCAGCTACTACATCCTACAAAGATAAAAAGATAAAATCAGCTACCGTTTATGAGTATACAGTAAGAGCTTATTGTACTGTGGATAAGAAAACAGTGGCAAGCAGTTACAAGTCCAGTGGAACGTATAAATCAGCACCCTCCAGGCAGACCGTCTCATCGGTTTCCAATACGAAGAAAGGTCTGAAATTAAAGTGGAAGGCACAGAAGAAGTGTGATGGCTATTACATTTACAAAAAAACCGGAAGCGGAAAATATAAGCTGGCAGCTACTATTAAGAAGGGGAAAACTTCTACCTGGACAGACACGAAGGTAAAAAAAGGAAAGAAGTACCGTTATTATGTGCGTGCTTATGTAAAAGAGCCCAATGGTGTTGTAAAGGGAAAGTATAAAGCATCGGCGGCAGTTACAAGAAAGTAGGAAATCAATTACAGAGAAGAAACAGAATCTGCAGTAAAGCATTGTGAAATAGAAGACAGTTTATAGTAAAAACTATGATGGCTTTTATGTGACAGAATATTTAGATACTAGAGCGTGTTTGAAAAAGCATTCCCGCAATCTATACGCCCCACTTTGCGGTATATTTTGCCCGAATTGTGACGCACATCTTGCAGAAAGCCTTTTTCAGACACGCTTAAAAAAACGGAAGCCCATTACATGAGCTTCCGTTTTAACATTTCCGGATTAGATGAATATTTAAGTGCAGTTTCTTTTGTGATCTGGCGGTTTCGATAAAGCTCCAGCAAGCTGTTATCCATGGATTTCATGTCTGCCTGGGAGGAAGAGGCGATCACACCGTCAATCTGATAAATTTTGTTGTCGCGGATCATATTTCGAATGGCAGGGGTAAGCCTCATGATCTCAAAAACCGGAATATTGTGCCCATTCACATCCGGCACCAGCTGTTGGGAAATAACAGTCTGCAGAACCATGGAAAGCTGAATGGCAATCTGATGCTGCTGGCTGGGCTCGAAAACATCCATAATACGGCTGATGGTATTGGCTGCTCCGGTAGTGTGAAGGCTGGAAAGAATCAGATGTCCGGTCTCAGCAGCAGTCATGGCAGTCTGGATAGTCTCGTGGTCACGCATTTCTCCAAGCAGGATCACATCCGGGCTCTGACGCAGGGTGGCACGCAGGGAAACCAGATAATTGGCAGTATCCGTACAGATCTCTCGCTGGCTGACAATGCATTTGTCATGTCTGTGCAGGTATTCCAAAGGGTCTTCCAGTGTGATGATATGTCCTTCACGGCTGTGATTGATCTTGTCGATGATACAAGCCATGGTGGTGGATTTTCCGCTTCCGGCAGGACCTGTGATCAGAACCATTCCCTTGGTAAGATCAGCTGCTTCCATAACAGCTGGAGGAATGTGCAGATCCTGCGGATCAGGAAGATTAAATGCAATAATACGGATGACAGCGGCAAGAGAACCACGCTGCCGGTATGTATTTACACGAAATCTTGAGAGACCAGGGATAGCCATGGAAAAGTCATCGTCACCGGTTTCCAGCATAGGCTCTATATTCCGGTCGTGAGCAAGCTTGTAAATGATCCGGATAAATTCATCTGTCTCCGGAGGCATGAGCCGTTCTTCAAAACCATCCAGCGTACAGAGCTTTCCGTCAATTTTTACAGAAAGGGGACGACCGGCAATAATAAATATATCAGAGGCTTTTTTCTGAGTGGCAAGCTCCAGAAAAGCCTTTACTTTTTCTTCCATAAAATTATTCTCCTTTGTAGACAGACTGGCTGTTGTCCGGATTCCAGTCTGCAGTTACAACCGTATTCCAGGAGAGGATCCCGGCGATATTGCTGCTGGTTACGTCCAGTCCTACATTATTTGTTACAGTACAGTCAGAGGTAATGGTATCAGAGGCAATGGTATCAGAAACAATGGTATCAGAGGCAGCGGTATCAGAAGCAACGTTATTAGAGGCAGTGGAATCAGCTGTACAGTCAGTCCAGAATACAGCAATTTTCACAGCCAGACTCTGGGTGTCGGAAAATGCTTTTACATATTCAGCAGTATGTTCCTCTGAATTCCATTCTACATTCTCCTGTGAGTTCAGATAATCGGAGACGAGCTGGTAATATGCAGTCTCTGTTTTTGCCTGCTCCTGAAATCCTTCCAATGTCTGAACCAGCTCTGAATAAAAATCAGCTGCCTCACTGCAGGCATTATAATAGGCTGAGGTCTGCTCAAGAGAAAGGCTGCTGGAGCGCAGATCTTGTCTGGAAGTACCATAGCCAAGCAAGGACAGGATCACCAGCATAAGAACTCCAAAGATTAGAAAAAGGGAAGGAATTCCAGTTGCGGAAAAAAGATGATTCTTTTCTTTCATGAATCTGCTTCCTCCTTTGTGGAAAAAACTGGAAAGCGAATTGTTTGTGTATAAAGACTGGTTTCCTCATTTGCATTCTGGAGTTTTTCAAAAGTGATCTGAACTTCTTTGACCTTGTCAGAAGCAGAGCAGACAAGCCTCATTTTATAAACCGCGCTTTCTTCGGAAGTATTCTGCCAGTGCTTGTCAAAATAATAGCAAATACTGTCCTGATCTGCAACTCCATCTGGCATCAGTGCCAGAAAATTTTGGACAGTGCCGTCAGTTCCTTCCAGAATTTCACCGGCACTGGTGATAAGCTCCTGGATATGAGAGTCCTCCCGGGCATGTACCCTTGCCATGTAGGAAGCCGCAAACAGTCTTACGCAGACACCGCAGGTCAGTCCCAGAAAAAGAAGGACAAATATCATTTCCATAAGAAAAAGCCCGGATTTGGAATGGGTAGTGATTTTTTTCATAAAAACTTCCTTTCAGCACATCATTCAGAAGTGACCTGCCCCAAATTCAGGAGCCTGCGAATCAGGCAGGAACTCCTGGATGAAGCAGAAAACTGGAACAATGTCCATCTGTGTCCGTTAATGTGATTCTGTAAAAAGTGTTTTCTAAAGCGTCAATCTGGAAATCCTGAAGCTGTGCAAGGTTGGTCCCCATAGAAAGATCAGCCTGGGAATCCGATGCTGTAAAAAGCTCTTTTAAATGACTGCCATCAAAATAAATGTAAGTGCAGTAATCTTTCCCCTCAATAGCTTCCTGAAAGCAAAGAACCTGTGTTCCCTGAAGCTCTGTAAGGGAGGTCATTCCGGGAATATCGTGCTGACGAAACTTGGTAGTGATGTAAGAGGCTGCTGTATAAAGGTTGTTATTAGTGTCCAGGCTTTTTACAGAGGCCTGATAGTTCCCGGCACCAAAAAGCATCAGAAATAGAAGAAACAGCACATACATTGCAAAAAGCAGCAGGGCTGCCAGTGAATCAATGCTGTGGTTCTTCCGGGTAAATCTGGAATTCATCTGGCACCTCCTTTTCTGGCATTTACCGGAAGTACGCTGATCGATGGCAGAAGATTGGATCCGTTTGGAACATATTCTACCACAAATTTCTCAGAGTCATAGGTAATATGGTAATCCGAAAGCAATTCATCCAGGCTCTGAGGGTATTGGCCTGTGAGGGCGTAGGTGCGGATGGCACCTCCTTCAAGTGCCTGCGTTAAAGTAACCTGTTCTTTTTCCAGGGAATCAGTCTGTGTACGTGCAATTCCAAGATAGAAGATCAGGCAGAGGACTGCAGCGAACAGGATTGGAACAATAAAGCGGAAAATCCGCCTGACACGAATGAGTCTGGTTTCAAATATATCCATTTTCACTCTCCCTTACAGCTGTTATGCGATCATTTCAGATAACAGTCCCAGCAGCGGCATCATAACAGAAAGAAGGACCAGTCCTACAAGAATTGAAAGGACGATCACAATAGTAGGCTCCAAAATTGACACAATGTGGGAAACTGCGTCTGTGGATTTCTCTTCATACTGCTCTGCCAGTTTTTCCATTACTTCGTCAGAGGCACCAGCCTGAAAACCAAGGGAGATCAGACGAAGCTCCATAGCCTTAAAAAGTCCGGATTCCGTGATGGCTTCTGTAAATCCATATCCTTCCGCGAGCTGTTTCTGAATGGATGTAAGTTTTTCCCTGATCTCAGTCTGGGTAACCACAGCCCCTGCCAGCTCCACACAAAGCTCAGGGGAAAGTCCACTTCGGATTCCCAGGGAAATACATTGGCAAAGACGACTGTAATCCAGATTTACCGGAATTTCCTTCATGCCTGGAAAACGGCAGACAATTTTGCGGATCAGTTCCTGCCCCTTTGGGTGAAGAACCAGGAAAAGGATAAAGCCGATCATCGCGGCCAGAAGAACAAGGAAGGCAGTAGAATAGCGGCTAAGTGTTTCGCCGATTCCAAGAAGGGCACCGGAGATCCCGCTCATTTCCAGTCCAAGCTGGCGGAAAACCTGGCGGAAAACCGGGAGAACCTTTACAAGAAGAATTACAATAACCGCAGTCATCATGCCCAGCATAATAAGGGGATAGGCGACTGCACTCTGGATCTGGTCTGTGATCTGAATCTCCTTCGCATAGAAAGCAGACAGACCTTTCATAACCTCATCCAGACAGCCGGTCTCTTCGCCGGTGCGGACATAGGCAGCAGCAGAAGCAGGAAAAGCACCGGATTGTTCCATGGCGTGCGCCAGAGAGCCGGATTCCTCCATGTCTTTATAAAGAAAGGTCAAAATTTCTTTGCCCCGTTCTGTCTGGCTGTCGTCATTTAAGATGGCAAGTCCCTCAATGGCGGACATTCCGGAACGTAATATGATGGAAAACTGTTCGCAGAATTGGAACAGCTCCCGATTGTTTAATTTGGTAATCATATAAAGTCCTCTCTGAAAAAACATCAGGCAGATCCTGAAAAAATCCGTGAACCTGCAAGGCGTTTTTCGTTGTGCTATCGGGTAAACTGCAGCGTATAATTTGCGCTGTCACCGATATAGGAATTGATAAGCTCTTCATCTTCGCTGTTGGCGGTAAAGGTTGGATCCATGCGGTTCCATTTCTCCCCGTCATAGGTAATTGCCTGTTCCACCCACCCTTTTCCACGTATGTAAACATCGATCCAGGCATGCTTAATGTCACCTGCATATCCGATCTGAAGCTTACAGGGAATATCCCGGCTTCGCAGCATTGCCGTCATCAGGGCAGCATAATCAAAACAGATTCCCTTTCCGGTAGAGAGGGTTTCGTCTATATCAGGAAGATAGCCGGTCTCAACAGTGGCTGCTTTGTCCTCGTCGTAGGTGACGTGCTGGGTTACATACTGGAAAACGGTGTCAATGCTTTCCTGTTCTGTGGCATCCTCTGCCAGAAGAGAAAGAGCCAGCTTGCAGGCTTCTGAGTCCGGGGTGAAATTTACATACTGGTTCGGATACAAAAACGGAAGAAATTCATTTTCCAGGGAAACCTCCAGGGCCTGAGCAAAAAGTGCGGCATACTGGCTGCCATTTACCTGCTCGTAACAGGATATCTGGTAGGTGCCGCTTCCACTGGTAAACGGAATGACAGCACTTTCGCCGGAGCTTACAAAATAAGAATAAACAACGCCGTCATCCGCGGAAAGCTGGATGTTTTTGGTGGTACCATTGCTGTCACTGACAGCAGTCAGATATCCCTGACTGATGTTGGAAATATCTAGTATCAGAGGTGAATATCCTATGGTGTCTGTCCCGGGGGCTTCCGGAACCAGAACATTCAGCGGGGAAAAAACAGGCGGTTCTTCGCCGGAACCGGAGCTGCTGTTCTGACCGCAGCCTGCAGCTGGGAAAACTATTAGCAGGCAAAATAGAAATAAGCAAAGCAGAAGGGCCGAAATGCGTTTAGACATAGCGCCGCTCCTTTTTATAAGTTGATCATTCATTTTCAAACACGTTCCAGGGATTTTTGAAATTCGGGAAGATCGTACCATGCTGGTGGTTCCTTCATACGAACCACGAAATGGCATAGATCAGGACGGATCCTGGCTTCCAGGTATTCCATAGGACCCAGGGAACAGTGTGCTGTTCTGGTGTTGAAAAAAATAGGAGATCCCGGTTCAATGTTGAGAATCTGTGCATCAAGGAAATCAGCTGAGCTGATGTTGATGTGTTCTTCGCCAGTTTCAAATTTAATTCCGTAGTGCTTCTGAATAAAGTAATAGAGATCTACAAGCTGTTCGCGGTAGGTATCTAAATCCGGGAAAAAATCAATGCGGATATAATTTGTCTGGATTATCACAGGCTGTTCATCGGAGGAAACCACTCTTTGAAGGCGGAAGACTTCTGTTCCTTCATTAAGGTCCAACGCACTGGCGACCTGGCTGTTTGCAGGAATACGGTCAATCCAGGTTCCGCTGATGGTCAGGGCGGCATTATCCGGAAACAGAGTGTTTATGTCTATTACGTTATGAAATTTTGAGAAGTTGGTAAGCTCCCGTTCTTTGGGATTGATCACCTGTGTGCCGGCACCCTGCTTTACCTTTATGCGTTTGTCTTTAACCAGAAGGTCAATAGCATGCCGGACCGTCGTACGGCTTACCGAAAACATTTTTCCAAGCTCATCTTCTGTGGGAAGATAGGAACCTATGGGATAAACGTTATTATCTATATCGGATTTTAATTTGTTATAACATTTCTTATATGCAGGAATTTTTTCCATAATGTTTCCTTTCAAAATAAGGTTGTTTAGTAACCTATAGTATATATATATCAAACAAATAAGTCAAACAGTAATTGAAAAAACAGAGGGACTTATACAAAATGCATAAAAAAAAGCAAAGTATCTTGTTAAATAAAACACTTTACTAAAAAAGAAAAACATTGTATAGTAATGTTTGTAAACATAATTATGAATTTTAAAAATAAATGAAATATAAAGGAGAAACATAATGATGAAAAAACAGGAATTTGTACCACGAAAGATAAGCGAGAAACCACTATATGAACTGAAATCAGTGGAAGATATTCCGGTATCAGAGCTGTATCAGGTTAAGATAAACGGAAAGGAACAGCGAGTATATCATACGGAATTTTTTGATTTTGTTTCTTTCTTGGATGAAAATGATAAGGCAGAGGTAGAAGTTACAGTAAACGAACCATTTCAGAAGGCTGTTATCCGTCCTGCAGCTGCACAGATACCGTTCGAAGAAGAGGGGAACAAAATCAGCATAAGCCTTCCTGCCGGAAAGAGAATTACTCTTGAACTGGACGATAAACTGGAGTCACCACTTTATGTTCTTCCTGGAAAATACATACCGAAGCCTGAGAATGCCACTTATGTATTTGAAAGTGGAAAAGCCTACAATGTGGGATGCCTTCAGCTTAATTCTGACGAAACTGTTTATATAGAGTACGGAGCAGTTGTAAGCGGAAGAATCTATTCCAGAATGGCAGACAGAGTCCGTATTCTGGGAAATGGAATCCTGTATGGAGGAAACTGGCATGCATGGGACGAAAATGGAGCAGAGCAGCTGATCGTTCCTGTATTGGGTGAGAACATTGAAATACGCGGAATCACACTTCTGGATGGTGGTTCCTGGCATATTGTTCCGGTTGCATGTAAAAATGTTCTGATTGAAGACGTAAATGTTCTGGGAAAAGTGATCACAGGAGATGGCGTCGATATAGTCGGATGTGAGAATGTAGTGCTTCGTAATTGCTTTATAAGGGCAAATGATGATTGTATATCTATTAAGGCTGTGGAATTCCAGGATCCGTCAGGCTGCACAGATGTGAAACATATCCTTGTTGAGGATTGCCTGTTCTGGAATGCAGAATTTGGAAACACACTTGAAATCGGATATGAAACCAGATGTGACGAAATTACAGATGTTGTTTTCAGAAATTGTGATGTTGTACATTGCCAGTATGAGGGCAATCAGTCAGGTGGCGTACTGACAATTCATAACGCTGACCGTGCCCATGTACATGATATTGTTTATGAAAACATCCGAATTGAAGATGCCCAGGAAAAATTTATTGATATTAAAACTCTTGATTCCAAGTATTCACGAGACAGGGAAAGAGGCATGGTAAATGATATTTTCTTTAAAAATATTGAAATTACAGAAGGCACTTTTCCAGTATCCATTATACGTGGCTTTGAGATGAAAAATGAAGTGTGCAGACCTCATGGCTTTTATTTTGACAATGTGGTAATTCATGGAGAAAAGGTGATGTCACCTGGTGAATTACACATGGTTGTGGAATTGTCAGATGAACTGAAATTCCAGTAAAAGGAATTAACAAAGGAGATGGAAGAAAGCATGGATATTTTGCTTGTCGGAACCTATACACAGCATGATGCCCCTGCTGTATTGGAGAAACAGGAGCTTGGAAAAGGTATCTATCTGATTCCGTATAATGAGATCCTGGGAGATGTTGCAGGAACTCCTCTTATCATACAAATGCAGAATCCTTCCTGGGTTTGTCTGATGAAGAACCGGCTTTTTGCGGTAAGTGAAAGTGAAGATGCTGCGGAAATTGTGGAATATGAAGTAGGGGTTCAGGAAGAAAGGCTTACAGCAGAGAAAAAGGCAGGTCTTCAGATGTCTGGAAAAGCATCCTGTCATATTGAAAAGGATGAAAAAGTACAAAGACTTTTTGTATCTGATTACGGAAGTGGAGATTTAAAGGTGATCGACATTTCAGAAGCCGGCAGCCCGAAGCTTTTACAGGAAATTTCTTTTACAGGAAAAGGGCTGGATCCGGAACGGCAGGAAGCATCTCATATTCACTCCTGCTTCCTTCATAGGGGAGATCTGTATGTAGCTGACTTAGGGTGTGATAAGATTTATTCTTTTGACATAGATAAGGGAAAGCTTCTGCAAAAAGAAACCATAGAGGTCAGACCTGGAGCCGGTCCAAGACATATGGAAGTACTGGATAAAAATGGAAAAACATATCTCTATGTATTAAATGAGCTGGATCTTACAATTTCTGTTTACTGTAATGGGAATCTGTGCCAGACCATATTCCTGGAAGAGAATTTGCCAGAGGGTGCGCTTGCAGCAGAACTGTGTATTGCAGAGGGAAAAATGCTTTACGCATCTGTGAGAGGAACCGGAGAAATCTTTGGATTTACAATAGAAGAAAATGGAATGTTAAATTTAAAACAAAAAGTTGTAGTTCCGGAAGGATGGTTTCGAAGTATCTGTCTGGACAGCAGTGAGAAGCATTTGCTTGCAGCAGATCAGAAAACAGGAAAAATATATATTTTTGACAGGCAATCAGAGGGAGAACTGGGAAATCAGCGGGTGCTTGTGGAAGTTCCCGTACCTGTGCAGGTATTGTCTGGGAAAATAGAATAAGAGAGGAAAACTGTGATGAGAAAAAAAGCAATCGTTACAGGTGCCAGTCGTGGAATTGGACGTGGAATTATCAGAGAACTGGCAGCAGCCGGATATGATATTGCCTTTTCCTATCGGACACGGGAAGATGAGGCAAAGGAAGCAGCTGAAGAAATAAGAAATATGGGTTCCTTTGCCTGGTATGCAAAGGCTGATATGGCACAGGCAGGAGAAGGAGAGAAGTTTTTTGACCAGGCTGTTAGGAAACTGGGCGGACTGGATCTGCTTGTAAATAATGCCGGAGTTACCGTGTTTCAGTCCATTCTGGACCTTGAAATGGAGGAAACCCAGAAAATGCTGAATCTGGATCTTTTGAATTACCTTGTACTTTCCAGTAAGGCGGCCAGATATATGAAGGCTCATGAGGTTAAAGGATGCATTATCAATATAACCTCTTCAAGAGCAGAAAGAGCATATCCGGGAGATTGTGTTTACGGCGGCATAAAGGCAGCAGTGAACCGGGCTTCACAGTCTATGGCACTGGATCTTGCACCATATGGGATCCGTGTGAACTGTGTGGCTCCGGGAGCTATCTGTATCCGTACGCCAGAGGAAATAAAAGCAGAAGGCAGGACAGAGCTGGAAGGCTTCTGGGAAAGTCTGGGAGAAAGAATTCCAATGGGCAGAAATGGAACACCCAAAGATATAGGAAGAGCGGTAGTATTCCTGGCAAGTGAGAATGCAGCTTATATAACCGGAGAAGTATTGCGGGTTGACGGAGGACTGATCCTGCCGGGAATGCCGGAAAAAGTAGAAAATGATAAAAATGCCTGGGGAGGAGAAAAATGAGAGTAACGATCAGAGATGTAAAAGTAATTTGCTGTGCGCCGCAGAAAATCAATCTGGTGACAGTAAAAGTGGAAACAAGTGAGCCGGGATTATATGGCGTGGGCTGCGCAACTTTTGCCCACAGACATCTGGCAGTGGTTGCCGCTGTGGAAAAATATCTGAAGCCGTACCTGATTGGCAGAGATGTTTCTGATATTGAAGATATCTGGCAGTCTATAAAAGGAATGAGCTACTGGAGAAACGGACCTGTTTTAAATAATGCCCTGTCAGGTGTGGATATGGCATTATGGGATATTAAAGGCAAAATGGCCGGTATGCCCCTGTATGACTTACTGGGAGGAAAATGCAGAACCGGAGTGCCGTGCTATACACATGCTGAAGGCACCACAATAGAGGATTGTGTGCAAAAAGTAGGCGCATTAAAGGAAAGAGGATATCGCTGTATCCGTGCGCAGGTTGGAGGCTATGGCGGAAAGGATATGCCTTACCAGCCACCGGAAGGATCCTTTGAAGGCTGCTATTATGATCCAAAAGCATACATGGCAAAAACAATACAGCTGTTTGAGCGCCTCAGGGAAACCTATGGCTGGGAACTGGAGCTTTGCCACGATGTACATGAGAGGCTGAGACCTTCTGATGCAGTGATATTTGCAAAAGATATGGAGAAATTCCGTCTGTTCTTTCTTGAGGACTGTCTTTCTCCGGAACAGAGCGGATGGTTTAAGCAGATCAGGCAGCATTGTACTACTCCGCTGGCTATGGGAGAGCTGTTTAACAATCCAAACGAATGGCTGAATCTTATCACAGAAAGAGAAATTGATTACATAAGAATCCATTTAAGCCAGATTGGAGGAATTACACCGGCCCGTAAACTGATTGCTCTTTGCGATGCATTTGGAATAAGAACTGCATGGCATGGACCAATAGACCTTACTCCGATTGGTCACGCAGTAAATATCCATCTGGATATGGCTTCTCCGAATTTTGGAATCCAGGAATGGGCTGACACCAATACCCTGTCTGAAGATGCAGGTGCAATTGCCTTACATCAGATTTTTACCGGAATTCCGGAAATGCGGGACGGATATCTGTATCTGAATGGGAAACCAGGAATTGGTGTGGATATTGATGAAAAAGCAGCAGCTGAGTATCCGTGCAGCGAAGAGGTTGTCACATGGGATTGGATGCTGCCAAGGCTTCCAGATGGAACAGCAGTAAGACCGTAAATACACTCGCTTTGTTACAGTATTTGTAGGCAGTGGAGGTTGATTGTCTACTCCTGCAAATATTGTGCAAATCGTATAAAAATACACAAAAAATATTGTGAATACATACGAAAGTAATAATAAATCGAAAAAAAGGTTGTAAATAATTGGTGAGTATGATATGATTCAAACATCACCGGAAACGTTACCGGTAACATTACCGGAAACGATACCAAAAACGAACCAGACAACTGAAATTGCTCAGTTGACGGAAAATAAAATTATACTAGGAGGTATAAGAAATGAAGAAAAAAATGTTGGCAGCAGTATTAGCTGGAACAATGGTTATGTCCCTTGGAACAAACCTTTGCTGGGCTGATGGAGAGAAGACCAAGGTCACTATGACTGTATGGAATGGTGAGTGGGGCGATCAGCTGGATCGTACAATGGAGTCCTTCAACAGCAAACATGATGATATCGAGCTGGATATCACAATGCAGTCCGGAGATTACTCTGATTTCCTTGGAACTGCAGCTGCAACAAATGACTGGCCGGATATCTACATCCTTACACCATGGACACAGGTGCAGGATTTTGCAGAGGCAGGAAGACTTCAGGATTTAAGCGGAATGGATTTTACTGAGAAGGTTTACCCGTCAGCTCTTGAAGCTGCTACCTATGATGGAAAAATCTACGGATATCCTGCAAACGTTGAGTATCTTGGTGTATTCTACAACAAGCAGATGTTTAAGGATGCCGGAATCGAAGAAGTTCCGAAAACAAGAGATGAATTCGAAGCAGCATGCGAGAAGCTGGAAGAGTCCGGCGTAACACCAATCGCTTCCACATTCAAAGATTCCTGGACTCTGAAACACATGTTCAGTGTAATGATGTCAAACGTAGTACAGGATGATATGGAAGGCTTCCTGGATCAGTTAAATTCCGGTGAGGGAACCTTCAATGTAGATGGTATCGATGATGTATTTGCAACAGCTGATGTTATCAAAGCTCATTGCGGAAGCAATATGATGGATTGTGACTCTACATCCGGTTTCAACGCACTTGCAAACTCTGAAGCAGCTATGTTGATCAGCGGTGAGTTCAGCCAGAATGTAGTAGCAAGAATGGATAACCCGCCGGAAATCGGATACTTCGCATTACCAGTATCCAATGATGCTGAGAGAAACAAAGCAGCAGTTGACGTAGGAATCGTATATGGAGTAAGCACTCAGACAGAGCATATGGATGCCTGCAAAGAGGTTATCGACTTCTTAAGTGATGCTTCTCTTTCTGACGGATATATTGCAATTGTAACCGAGAAACCAGGTTCTGCACCAGCTTCCCAGGATTTCACAGTTAGTTATGATTCTGCATCTACAAACGATTATCTGGAATATGCAAACAGCGGAAACGTAATTCCGTGGGTATATCAGCAGTATGTAAACGGATTTGATGTTATCTCCGGAGATATCTTCCAGGGTTACATGGCAGACGCTGCTGACAAGGATGAGGTAATTTCCGAGCTTGACGCAGCATATCTTGAATATCTGGATCAGTAAATAAGAGGAAATGCTGACCTGCGATTCCCGGGGGGAGCACCCCCGGGAATCTTTTTAATGGAAGATTTATCGTGATATCTGTATAAGCAGATGAGCCTTTTAGAAAAAGAAAGAGAGGATAATATGTCATCTTTATATAAGAAAAACAAGAAATTTTATCTTCTGCTGATTCTGCCTGCCTTGCTTTTGTATTCCTTTGCAATGCTGGCACCTCTGTTTGGCGGAACCATTCCATATTCATTCCTGAAATGGAATCTGATGTCCGGGAAAAAAGCTTTTGTGGGATTTGACAATTATGTAAAATTGTTTTCCGATGCAAAATTCTGGACTTCTTTTGGATTTAACCTTTTTGTTGGTGTGTTCACCATTATTGGCAGCAATGTTTTTGGATTTATTCTTGCTTATTTCCTGGATGAGAACATTAAGGCTAAAGGCGTGGTCAGAGCTATGTTCTTCATTCCTAACATTGTCAGTGCCGTATTGGTATCCTTTATCTGGGTGTTTATTTTTACAAATGCAATGCCTGCACTTGGCGGAGTATTGGGCTGGGACTGGCTGGCAAATATAAGCTGGTTCGGAACTCCGTCAATGGCAACTGTGACGATCATTGTGGTTTCCATCTGGCAGAACATTGGTTTCCTGATGATCATTTATACCGCAGGTCTTCAGACTATTCCGAAGGATGTTATGGAGTCTGCTGAGCTGGATGGCTGCAGCGGTCTGAAAAAAGTTCTGAAAATCGAGCTTCCGCTGCTTATGCCAACTGTCACGATCAATCTGTTTGTTTCTATTTCAGGAGCATTTAAGTCATTCGATATTCCGAACGCAATGACAGGCGGTGGTCCTTATGGTTCCACAATGCCAGTTGCCATGAATATTTACCAGGAAGCTTTCACCAAGTACAACCTGGGCTATGGCTCAGCGAAATCTGTAATCCTGTTCCTTACAGTAGCAGCGGTTACTCTGATCCAGTTGTACTGCACTCGTAAGAAGGAGGTAGAATACTAATGAAAAAGAAAGTATGGCTTCCAACCATTATTATGTTTTTCTTTGGTGTCCTGTTCCTTATGCCGATCATCCTGCTTGTGATGAACGCATTCAAGACACATAACGATATGATCCAGAACTTCCTTTCTTTTCCGCATTATCTCTATACCGGAAACTTTACAGAAGCTATAGAACGTCTGAAATTCTGGAGAGTAGTTGGAAATTCAGCATATGTAACCCTGGGAACCATGCTGGTATGTACCATCATTTCCTTTATGGCTGCATATGGAATTGCGCACATCCCTGGAAAGCTTGGAAATGTTTTGTATCTGATTTTCACCCTTGGACAGATCATTCCGTTCCATTCCATTATGATCGCGCTTTCTGTACAGCTGACCAACGCAAACCTTTTGAATAACCTGACCGTACTTATTTTCCTGTATGCCGGCTTCCACGGAGCATTCGGTATTTTTACCTATGTTGGCTTTTTGAAGTCCATTCCGAAGGAATTGGAAGAGGCAGCAGCAATTGACGGCTGTGGCATGTTCCGCTGCATGTGGCAGGTAATTTTCCCATTGGTACGCTCCACAAGCATAACTCTTCTGGTGCTGTTTTTCCTGTGGACATGGAATGATTTCCTTATGCCAAACCTGTATGTTTCAGACAGTGGTTTGAGAACTCTGACAGTTGCTATTTATATGTTTAAGAGTACCTCCGGATCTGAGTGGAATCTGATGCTTGCCGGAATGACTCTGTCCATGGTTCCAATCATAATCATTTATATTGCAGCACAGAAATATATCACCAGCGGACTTACCGCAGGTGCAGTAAAAATGTAATTGAAAAGGAGAACGGCAGAAAATGGACAATATTAATTTACAGAGAATTGAAGGCTATACAGTTCAGCTGGTAGCAGAGGATGTCTGGGCAATCGATGAGTTCGGAGCAGACATTATTTATCTGGTAAAAGGTGAAAAAAGTGCAGCTGTGATTGATACCGGTTCAGGTTTTGGAAATCTGAAAAAGGTGATCGAAACCCTGACTGATTTGCCATATGTTGTATTAAATACACATGGACATCTGGATCATGTGGGCGGCAATCACGAGTTCGGAAAGGCATATCTGAGTGAAAAAGATTTCAAAATGGCAGATACAGAAAAACTTAGAAGCGGCTGGAAGCATTATGTTGAAAAAACAAAGAAGGAACCGGGATTTTATGGAACAGAGTACATAATTGAAGGTCGTGAGCCTGGAGATTTCCAGATGCTGCCGCTGAGCGAGCATCAGATCTTTGATCTGGGCGGCAGAAGCCTGGAAGTATTATTTACACCGGGACATACTCCTGGAAGTGTAGTTTTCCTGGATAGAAAAAATAAATTCCTGTTCGCCGGAGACAGTGTAGTGTCAACTCCAATCCTGATTTTTGATACCTATTCCTCAACAGTAAAGGAATATGCAGAGGGATTAAAGAAGCTAGATAAAGAAGATTTTGAGCTTATTTTCCCAGGACATTTTTTACGTCCGATCGGAAAAGCAATTCTTCACGATCTTATCACATGTGCTGATAAAATCGTAGAAGGAACTGCAAAACCGGAGCCTATTGACTTCAGCCATATGTCTTCAGAACCAGCTTTCCTTTTCAAATATGGAAAAGGAAACATCGCTTATAATGACAAGCATATTTGTTAATAAAAAATGATAAAAAATCATTATAAATTTATTAAAAATCATTTGCCATAATATGCCGGGACATATATAATGAATACATTGTTGCAGGAGAGCGATTATGGAGCAGATAACAATTAAAGAGGTTGCGAAATTGTGCGGCGTAGGAGTCAGCACAGTGTCTAGGGCAATTAACAATCACCCGGACATTAATCCGGAAACGAAACAGAAGATTCTGGATACGATCAGAGAGTACAATTATGTACCGAATAATAGTGCCAGAAATCTGAAAAGAACTGATTCCAATACGATCGCAGTTATAGTAAGAGAAATCAGCAACCCATTTTGGGGTGTTATGCTGCATGTATTGGAGAGGGAAGTCCGTGACAGGAAATACTGCCTGGTATTGCAGAATGTAGCAAATGATGAAGATGAAGTTGAGCTTGCCCTTCAGCTGGAAAAAGAGAAAAAAGTCAAAGGAATCATATTCCTTGGCGGTATGTATGATTATGACGAGTCAAGGTTGAGAATGCTGGGAGTTCCGTATGTGATCAGCAGTTCTGGAAAAACAGTTCCGGAGGATACAGGAACTTATCCTAAAAGTGCCCTTGTGACGACTGATACAGAGATTGAGAGCCAGAGTATGGTTGATTATCTGTGCAGCTGCGGACATAAAAGGATCGCCTTTATTACTTCCGGAGATGAAGGTCTTGGAAGATGCCATCTCAATGGCTATAAAAGGTCACTGGAAAAAAATGGACTGGAGTATGATGAGAAGCTTATAATTCGTTTAAAACCAGGTAAAAGAATCTATACGATTGAGAATGGTTATAACTGTACCTGTGAGCTTTTGAAATCGGGGGTGGATTTTTCCTGTATTTATGCAATTTCAGATACTCTGGCGGTAGGCGCCTGCAGAGCAATTATTGACAGCGGCAAAAGAGTACCGGAGGATTATTGTGTGGCAGGAGCAGATGGTCAGGACATTGCGGAATATTATCATCCATCCATCACCACATTGAAATATCCAAGAGTGGAAACTGCCCTGCAGAGCGTCCGTACCTTGTTTGATCTGATCGACCGGAAAAAGGTAGTGAAACGGCAAATACTGAGCGGAACTCTTATAGAGCGGGAGTCTACACGCAAGCTGTAAGGTGTGTTTGTTGCTATCCATTACATCGAAAAGGAATCTGTGAAAATATTTGAGAAGGATTATCATGCGTTACGATCCGCTCAGATATTTTTACAGATTTTTTTGTTTTCGTACTTTTTAGACGGATTTTTGTAAGTTTTAACAAGGGAATTCCGTTGACAAAAGTGACAGTTTGCTTTATTATAAGAAGTGAATAAAAGGCAAACCTGTTGAAAGACAGGGACGCAAAGCCAAGGGTCTAAGGTCTCAAGACTATGACAGCCGGTTGCCGCATTGATATTGATTAGGTAATGTAATATGACAGGAGACGTGGTTCTTCTGTTTGTGGCGACCGTTTATTTAATCTGATAAACGGTTTTTTTATTTCCACAAACTGATGGGACTGATAGTTTCCAGATAGCGGCAAGTCAGTTACATTATGGTTCAAGAAAGGTGTGTTATTTATGAAAGGAAAGAAATTAACAGAGTGGCTCGCAAATAAAAAAGTTGTTTCCAGTTGTGCTGCTATAGCATTGGCAGCAGTGATCGGCGGCGTTTCATTATTCTCAGGAGCAGGAGAAACACCTGAATTCCCCAGTTATACAGATCCGATCATGGAGACTTCCATCATAGAAGATGAAACTCCACTGGCTTCCCAGCCGAAGACTACTGTGAAGACTACCTCCAGTACCAAGACAATCAGGAAGACTGTTAAATTAAAAAAGGCTTCCAAGAAGAGCTACACCAAGAAACTGAAAACCAAAACAAAAGTAACCAATAAAACAAATAAAGCCGGTAATACAACAGTAGATACCAAGACAACCGTTGTTACCAAAGCAACAGCGAAATACACCAAGAAATCCAAAAAGAAAGTTGTTACATCCAAGATCACAACAACTGTTCAGACAACAACTACACAGCAGGTATCAATTGCCAATGAGACCGCTGTAAGCACTACTTCTTCTGGTACTTCCGTTTCCCAGGCAACTGCAGCAGCAAGCTCTTCACAGAACCAGAGTAAATACGAAGCAAATGTAGCAAGTGTTGCAGGCAAGATGGACAATCGTGTAATTGCAGCATATCAGCAGCTGGGATTTAAGCTTGTTGTTGATCCATCCGTCAACTATTCCGGATATTTTGATGCAAGATCAAGATCTATTACAATGAAGCAGATCGATGATTCTGTTTATCATGAGCTGGGTCATTTCCTCGCATTCATCGCAGGAAATGTAGATAAGACAGCAAGCTTCCAGAGCATTTTTGTAGCTGAGAAGGCAAATGTTACAGCCTTCAATAAAGCCTATGTAACACAGAATGCTTCCGAATATTTTGCAGAATCTGTTAAGGATTACATCTTGAACAATGCTTCCCTGAAGAACACCAGACCACAGACTTATGCAGCTGTTCAGAATGCATTGAATCAGATTACAGATGCACAGATCGCTAAGATTCAGAAGATTTATGGAGCGTTCTGGAACTAATGATTTTAAAGATGACCGGCACCCGGAGAAATATCTCCGGGTGTTTTACTGTGGATACCACAGGCGCGGGAAAATAGTGTTTTATAAAAAGGTAAGTGACAGATGGTACTTACCTTTTTGTCACCGGGAGAACCTTAATCTTATATATGTCGAGTTGCTGTTCACTGGTAACATTCCGCGAGGTGTTTTTTGTGAACAAAGTTCACAGAAAACCCGAGAATTAAGTTTGCGCAGCAAACGCTACTTCTTGTGCTTGTCACAAGAAGGTTCGTCTTTCTGTGCATCGCGAAGCGTGTTACTGGTCACGGAGTGAACAGTAACTATGTCGAAGAGTCTGGATATGTGTCGACAGAAAATTCTTGCAATGAAAAACCTTAGGTGTGTATAATACAAAACAAAGGTTATCACTTTCTTGCAGGCAGGGATAGATATATTGGGGTCACTGGTCCTAAGTGAACAGTAATATATATTTGGAATAGATGTAGACACGGCGCCTGAAATGTGTTAGAATCAACTTTAATAAGTTTTTTGAAGGATGTTTTTATAATTCAGTATATAGCTTCTGTCTAATCAGACATTTGTATCCCGTTAAATCAAAATTGAAATGTGTTTTAGAATTGTATTAGTCGAAGAGGTAGATGATTGATGAAAGAAAAGTATGAATCATTATCCCTGGCTACGCTGAAAGACTTGGCAAAAGCCAGAGGACTGAAGGGCATTTCTACTATGAGAAAGCCTGAATTAATTGAACGTATGCTGGAAGAGGACAGGAAAGAACAGACTGCAGAAAATGAGCAGACTATTTCCGGAACAGCAGAAGAGAATACCATACCTGCAAGACCAGAGCCTGTGGCAGCAGAAAAAACAGAAAATTCGGGAAGTGTTTCTGCACCGGAGAGAAGAGAAGCACCAACCAGATCCCGTACCGTTATACGGCGTAATCCTGAGTACCGCAGCAATAATTATGGCAGAAATGAAAATGCAGGACGCCAGAACAGTTATAATGGGGAAAACAGACCGGAGAACTTCGTGAAGCGCACTCCTGTAGCGAAACCTGTAGAAGTGGTTCCGCCAGCCGAATTAAGACCTGAGGAAACGGAGCAGCCCCGTACAGGCGCAGCCAGTGAGAACCGTACAGAAGAGGGAGTAAGCAACGCTTACAATGTTCCGGCTGAAACGGTCCAGCTTGACAGTGGCGAAAAGGCCAATGGAATCCTGGAGGTTATGCCGGATGGTTTTGGATTTATTCGAAGTGAGAATTATCTTCCAGGAGAGAATGATATCTATGTTTCCCCGTCACAGATCCGCAGATTTAATTTGAAGACAGGAGATATTATTCAGGGAAATATCCGTATTAAAACACAGGGGGAGAAATTCAGTGCCCTTTTATATGTAACGTCTATCAATGGTTTCCATCCAAGTGAGGGACAGAAGAGATACAATTTTGAAAATATGACCCCAATCTTCCCAGATGAACGTCTGATCATGGAGCGTCCCGGCGGAACTACTGCCATGCGTATCGTAGATCTGATCAGCCCTATCGGAAAGGGACAGCGTGGTATGATCGTTTCCCCGCCTAAGGCAGGTAAGACTACTTTGCTTAAGGATGTTGCGAAATCTATTCTTAAGAATAACAAGGATATGCATCTGATCATTCTTCTTATTGATGAACGTCCTGAGGAAGTTACCGATATCAGGGAAGCAATACAGGGACCGAACGTGGAAGTTATTTATTCCACATTTGATGAGCTTCCGGAGCATCATAAGCGTGTATCCGAGATGGTTGTAGAGCGTGCACGCCGCCTTGTAGAACATAAGCAGGATGTTGTGATCCTTCTGGATTCCATTACCAGACTGGCAAGAGCTTATAACCTGGTTGTTCCTCCAAGCGGAAGAACTCTGTCAGGAGGTCTTGATCCGGGAGCACTTCATATGCCGAAGCGCTTTTTTGGTGCAGCACGTAATATGCGTGAGGGAGGAAGCCTTACCATTCTGGCCACTGCACTGGTTGACACCGGAAGCAAAATGGACGACGTTATTTACGAAGAATTCAAGGGAACCGGCAATATGGAGCTTGTTCTTGACCGCAAGCTTCAGGAGAAACGGGTTTTCCCGGCCATCGATATCCAGAAATCCGGTACCAGACGAGAAGATCTGCTTCTGAGCAAAGATGAGCAGGAAGCTGTATATATTATGCGAAAGGCTCTTAACGGAATGAAGTCTGATGAGGCAGTGGAACAGATCCTGAACATGTTTGCACGTACTGCAAATAATGCTGAATTTGTGCAAATGGTAAAAAAACAGAAATTGTAATGTTCACAAAAAACACCGTGCAGAATATTATCTGGGATTAGTTTTAGAAATTTTTATAAATAACTTGCATTTCTCATAACGCCATGCTATAATCAGTAGGCTGTGTAAAGTGTGAATTCGTCAGATTCAACGCAAATAAAATAGAATAAATATAGAGAGGTGAAAATCATGAGAGAAGGAATCCATCCGAATTACTATCAGGCAACTGTAACCTGCAACTGCGGTAATACTTTTGTAACAGGATCTACCAAGCAGGACATCCACGTAGAAATCTGCTCCAAATGCCATCCGTTCTATACAGGACAGCAGAAAGCTTCTCAGGCTCGCGGACGTATCAATAAGTTCAACGAGAAATATGGCCTGAATAAATAATTTGAATATTACTGAACGAGAAGGTTGAGGTTGGGAAATCTCAACCTTTCTTTATAACTGGAGGATAAAATGAAACCATCCAATATCGGTGGACAAGCTGTAATGGAAGGCATTATGATGCGCCACAAGGATAAATATTCCATTGCAGTAAGACGTCCTGATAAAGAAATTGAAGTAAAAGTGGAAGACTATAAATGCATTTTCGGTAAAGCCAGGATCTGGCGGAAACCAATCATCCGCGGAATGGTAAGCTTTATTGATTCTCTGGTAACCGGAACGAAATGCCTTATGTATTCAGCTGAAATTGCAGGTGATGAGGAGGACGAGGAAGAGACCAGAAAGAATGCTGCTCTTTCTTCGGAAGAATTGGAAGTCAAGAAGAAAAAAGAGGACAAGGCATTTAAAGCCTTGCTTTATGTAACTGTAGCCGTTTCTATTGTAATTTCCATTGCAGCCTTTATGCTGCTTCCTTATGCACTGGCCAGTCTTTGCCGTAAAGTAGGCGCTTCGGAAGTGGTGGTTACCATTGTGGAAGCGTTTGTGAAGCTGGGTCTGTTTATGGGATACATGATCCTGATCTCCAGAATGAAGGATATTCAGAGAACCTTTATGTATCATGGTGCTGAACACAAATGTATCAACTGTGTGGAAAATGGTAAGCCACTTACTGTGGAGAACGTGCTTGAAAGCTCCAGATTCCACAGACGCTGCGGAACAAGCTTTCTGTTCCTGGTTATGATAGTAAGTATTTTCCTACATTTTATTTTTGTACTGGTACCGTCTTACTGGTTCCGTCTTTTCGGCCGTCTGCTCATGGTACCTGTAGTATCTGGAATTTCATTTGAAATTATCCAGTGGGCAGGCAGGACAGACAGTAAATTTGCCTTGATGATGAGCAAACCTGGTATGGCAATGCAGAAATTTACCACAAAAGAACCTACAGCTGATATGGCAGAGGTTGCCATCAAGGCTGTGGAGGCTGTGTTTGACTGGAGAGCATATTTAAAGACAGAATTCAATCTGGATATTCCATATGAGAACAAAGAAAACGGTGATCTTTCCGCTGCTTCCGCGCAATCTGAAAGCGGGGAGAGTGAAGAACGTACCGGGAATGTACCGGAAACGGGAGCTGCACAATGACTTCTCTGGAAACACTATTAAAAGAAGGAACCAAGGTTCTGGAACAGCATAAGATCCAGGAAGCCAGGCTGGATGCCTGGCTTCTTCTGGAGCATGTGACCGGGATGAACAGAGCCTTTTATTTCGCTCATTCAGCTGACGGGATGGATGAGGAAAAAGCGGACAGATACTGGGAACTGATCCGGAAAAGAGCAGCTCATGTTCCATTACAGCATATTACCCACCAGGCATATTTTATGGGATTTGAATTTTATGTAAATCAAAACGTACTGGTTCCGAGGCAGGATACGGAGACATTGGTGGAGAAGGCTCTGGAAGTTATGAAAGGGAAAAAGACACCAGGGATTCTGGATATGTGCACCGGATCGGGGTGTATTCTTTTAAGTCTTCTGGCACTTACCGGGGATGCATATGGTGTGGGTGCTGATGTTTCCCCACTTGCTCTTCAGGTGGCAGATAAGAATGCGGTAAGCCTGGAAGTGTCAGACAGAGCTGTTTTCGTGGAAAGCAACTTGTTTTCGTCAGCTTTTTTTCAACAAAACACTGGCAAAGATATGCCTCAGTATGATATCCTTATTTCGAATCCCCCCTATATCAGAAGTGCAGAGATTGAAAATCTTATGGAAGAAGTGCGGGATCACGATCCAAGACTTGCACTGGATGGCCATGAAGATGGTCTGTATTTTTACAGAAAAATCGTATCGGAGGGAAGGGCTTTCCTGAAGGAAAATGGCTGGATGCTGTTTGAAATCGGATATGATCAGGGCGAAGCTGTGAAGAGTCTGATGCGGGAAAATGGCTTTTTTGATGTACAGATTGTTAAAGACCTGACGGGACTTGACAGAGTTGTGTTGGGCAGACGATAGTTTTATATAAGTAAAGAGAAGAACATAACAGGAGGAAAACCATGTTTGACAAGTTGGACGATTTGCTCATACGTTTCGAGGAAGTTCTGAATGAGCTGGGGGAGCCAGATGTAACATCTAATCCAGATCGTTTCCAGAAGCTTATGAAGGAACAGAGCGACCTGCAGCCAATTGTGGATACCTATAAGGAATATAAGAAAAATAAAGAAACCATTCAGGACAGCCTTTCCATGCTGGAAGAGGAGAAGGATGAGGATATGAGAGAAATGCTCAAGGAAGAGCTTTCCGATGCCAAGAAGCGTGTGGAAGAGCTGGAGCATGAACTGAAGATCCTTCTTCTGCCTAAGGACCCTAACGATAATAAGAACGTTATCGTGGAGATCCGCGCCGGTGCCGGTGGAGATGAGGCTGCTCTTTTTGCAGCTGAGATCTACAGAATGTATGTAAAATATGCAGAATCCAGGCGCTGGAAAACAGAGATGATGAGCTTAAACGAGAATGGAATCGGCGGATTCAAAGAGGTTACCTTTATGATAAACGGTGCCGGAGCTTATTCCAGACTGAAATATGAGAGTGGCGTACACCGGGTACAGAGGGTTCCGGAGACGGAATCCGGCGGAAGAATCCATACTTCCACCTGTACGGTTGCAATTATGCCGGAAGCTGAGGAGATTGATTTCCATCTGGATATGAACGACTGTAAATTCGACGTATTCCGTGCTTCCGGAAATGGCGGACAGTGCGTCAATACTACAGACTCCGCAGTACGACTGACCCATATTCCTACAGGAATCGTAATTTCCTGTCAGGATGAGAAGTCCCAGCTGAAGAATAAGGATAAGGCGTTAAAGGTTCTTCGCTCACGTCTGTATGAGATGGAGCTGGCCAAACAGCATGACGCAGAAGCAGAGGCGCGAAGAAGTCAGATCGGTACAGGTGATCGTTCTGAGAAGATCAGAACCTACAATTTTCCACAGGGACGTGTAACAGATCACCGTATCAAACTTACACTTCACAGACTGGATAACATTCTGAATGGAGATCTGGATGAAATCATCGACAGCCTGATCGCAGCAGACCAGGCAGCGAAATTGAGCAATCTGCAGGAACAGTAAACTTAGAGCCTTTTTCAAACACGCTCTAAAACAACAATCATATGAAAAATGGGAGGGTATTACCTATGAAAAAAACAGCTCTTGTAATCATGGCAGCCGGAGTTGGAAGCAGATTTGGAAATGGAATCAAGCAGCTTGCACCAGTTGGCCCAAATGGTGAGATCATTATGGATTATTCCATCAGAGACGCACTGGAGGCTGGCTTCAATAAAATTGTATTTATTATCCGTAAGGATCTGGAAGAAGAATTTAAAAGCACCATCGGTGCAAGAGTAGAGAAGATCGCAGAAGTTGCGTATGCATATCAGGAAATGGAGAAACTTCCGGAAGGCTTTGTGAAACCGGCAGACAGAACCAAACCATGGGGAACCGGCCATGCTGTTATCTGCGCAAGAGAGTTCCTTACAGAGCCATTTGCAGTTATCAATGCAGATGACTACTATGGAAAGGAAGCATACGTAAAAGTACATGATTATCTGGTTCAGGAGAAGCCGGCAGATGATGTCCTGCATATTTGTATGGCAGGTTTCCGTCTTGGAAACACCTTAAGTGATAATGGAAGTGTTACAAGAGGACTTTGCCACATTACAGACGGAAAGCTTACAGGTGTTACCGAGACACACAATATTTTTAAAACAGCAGATGGCGCTGAGAGTCGCGAAGATGGCCAGCCGGCAGAGAAGCTTGACTTAAACGAGCTTGTTTCCATGAACATGTGGGGACTGACTCCTGCGTTTATGGATACTTTATACGATGGATTTGTAGAGTTTCTTCAGAATGTAAAAGCTGGTGATATCAAGGCAGAGTATCTTCTTCCGGTTATGATTGATGCATTGATCCAGAAGGGAACTGCCCAGGTAGATGTGCTTGAGACAAAGGATACCTGGTTTGGTGTAACTTACCAGGAAGATAAAGAGGTTGTGATCAAAGCCTTTAAAGAGCTTACCGAGGCTGGCGTATATCCAAACGGACTTTACAAATAAGATTATCGGATACTGTATATTGTAATTGTTTGCAGTTTTGCCTGAAAATATGGAAAAGAATGTATGATTCCTATATGCTTTCAGGTGTAATAAGCAAGGAGGATAATTAGATATGGGAAAATATTTTGGAACAGACGGATTTCGTGGAGAGGCAAATGTTCAGCTGACAGTTGATAATGCGTTTAAAGTAGGACGTTATGTAGGTTGGTATTATGGACGTGACCATAAGGCGAAGATCGTAATCGGAAAAGATACCAGACGAAGCAGCTATATGTTTGAGTATGCCCTTGTTGCAGGACTTACCGCTTCCGGAGCAGATGCTTATCTTCTGCATGTAACCACTACTCCAAGTGTATCCTTTGCGGTTCGTACAGAGGATTTTGACTGCGGTATTATGATTTCCGCAAGCCATAACCCATTCTATGATAATGGAATCAAGCTTCTGAATGGAAACGGACAGAAGATTGAGGCTGAGATCGAGGAGCGTATTGAGGCCTACATTGATGGCGAGATCGAGGAGCTTCCTCTTGCACGCAAAGAAGACATTGGACGTACTGTTGATTTTGCTTCCGGACGAAACCGCTATATCGGATATCTGATCTCCATTCCAAGCCGTGATTTCAAAAATGTAAAAGTTGGACTTGACTGTGCCAACGGAAGCTCATCCGCAATTGCAAAAAGTGTTTTCGAGGCACTTCAGGCGAAAACTTATGTGATCAACAATCAGCCGGATGGAACTAACATCAATACAAACTGTGGATCCACCCATATCGAAGTCCTTCAGAAATATGTGATAGACAATGGCCTGGATATCGGATTTGCTTATGATGGAGATGCTGACCGTTGTATCGCAGTTGATCATCGTGGAAATATCATCGATGGTGACAAGATTATGTATGTCTGCGGTAAATATCTGAAAGAGCAGGGGAAACTGAATGGAAATACTGTTGTTACCACAGTGATGTCCAATATGGGACTTTACAAAGCTCTGGAGCGTGAAGGAATGCGTTATGAGCAGACTGCAGTTGGTGACAAATACGTTGCCGAGAATATGATGGCAAATAACTACAGCATTGGTGGAGAACAGTCCGGACATATTATTTTCAGCCGCTATGCAGCTACAGGTGATGGTATCCTTACTTCTCTTATGGTCATGGAAGCATGTGTAGATAAGAAGTCTACTTTATGTGATCTTGCCAAAGAGATGAAGGTTTATCCGCAGGTTCTGCGAAATGTACGTGTAGCAGATAAGAAGACTGCGCGTGAGAACCCGAAGGTGGTTGAAGCAGTCGAAGCGGCAGGAAAGGCACTTGGCGATTCCGGACGTATTCTGGTCCGTGAGAGCGGTACAGAGCCGCTGATCCGTGTTATGGTGGAGGCCGAGACAGATGAGCTTTGCCATCAGTATGTAGACAGTGTTGTGGAAGTAATGGAAGCCGAAGGGCTGATTGTTGGTTGAGAATGAAAATCAGAAAAACAGCATTAATATTGACAGCGGTCATGGGGCTTTCCCTTCTGGCTGGCTGTGATAATGAAAAACAGCAGATTTTTAAGGAAGCAGAGAAAGATCTGGAGCAGGGCAGCTATGAGTATGCGCTGGATGAATTTACTACTTCTGTGAATAATGGTGTGAAGCCTGCAGTGTCTTACCGCGGGATTGGAATCTGTCAGCTGCGTCTGGGAAATTATGAGGATGCCATTACTGCCTTTACCAGTGCTCTTGGCGAGGAGAAAGTAAGTAAAAGTATGGCCCGGGATCTGTATCTGTATCGTGCTACGGCACGTCTGCAGGCTGGCTATCTGGATGATGCCATGGCAGACTGTCAGGTGCTTGCCCAGAATTATGAGATGGATGCAGATGCCTGGTTCCTTACTGGAAAGGTTGCCCTAGAAATGGATGGCTATGATGAAGCTGCCTCTGATTTTGAGCAGGCATATGGGGAAGATTCCAGCTATGACCGGGCCATCCAGATCTACGAGACGTACCTGGATAAGGACATGGAAGCGGATGGAACCAGGTATCTGGAGGCTGTTTTGTCCACAGAGGCAAAGGGAGCAGAGGATCTTTGCAGCCGGGGAAGAATCTATTACTATATGGGAGATTATACCAATGCCCAGAAAGAGCTGACAGATGCTTCCAATCAGGGAAGTACAGAGGCACTTCTGGTTCTTGGAATGGTCTATGGCGCTCAGTCAGATTACGCAAATGCCCGGGCAATGTACCAGCAGTACATCAATCAGAAGCTGGATGATACGTCCGGGGATCAGACACAGACTGCCGCACAGGGATACAATGGACTGGCAGTGTGCGATATGGCAGAAGGAAATTATGATTCTGCTTTGGAAAATATCAGCAGCGGAATTTCCATTGCTTCCGATGATGAAATGCAGAGCTTGTTATTTAATGAAATTGTAGCTTATGAGAAAAAACTGGATTTTTCCACAGCGCAGGAGAAAGCTGTATCTTATGTCGGAATGTATCCGGAGGATGAAGAAGCTGCGAAAGAGCTTGATTTCCTGAAATCCAGGACTGGAAGTAATGAATAGGAAACAGAGTAAGCTTCTGAAGTTATTTTTATAATTATAAAAAGGATTTGAAATCTGAGGCAATATTGAATGCCTGATTTCAAATCCTTTTTTGGTGATACGCTCAGACCTTTTTTACATAAAGGCGGTTGCCCCGGTACATAGGGCGACCGTTCACGCCACTGAGATCGTAGGACATTGCAAAGTAGGAATCCACGCTGCTTACAAGCGCCCAGTCAGGATCATAGACCTTTCCACCAATTTCAGCCCAGCCGTGACCGCCGGAGCAGATTACATAAACTTTTTTCATGCCTACAGCGTTTGCGAGGTAGGCGAAAGCTGCTGCATAGGAAACACAGTCACCTCGTCCGCCGCGGAAAAACATATCTTCGGCGAAATCCTTTTCCCAGTCCTGTGTATTTCTGAATTCACGCCAGCAATAGTAGGTGTACTGCTTCTTGACGTAATCAAAGCTGGCACGGAGGCGCTGCATTTTGTTCATTCCTGGTCTGCTGATCTTTTCTACAATCTTGTTCGCTTCTGTCATTAGCTTCAGCTTGCGCAGGTTAGAACCGGATTTGCTGGCACGTCCGGAAGCATCAAGGGCGATACCATTTATAGTGGTGGAGGTCAGCATGTATGCGCCGGTGGTTCCTGTGCTGATACGGAAAAAGTAGTAATTATTTTTGATTTTTTTCCAGCCGTAGCGCTGAATTCCATTTTTGTCAAAAAAGTAATAGCGGGATCCGATTTTGACTTTGCCTTTGACTTTCTTGCCGCGAGCATTGTAATAGTAGTGGCGGCCCTTGATGGTCTTCCAGGTACCAGAAGAGGAACTGGAAGCTTGTCCCTTACCGGAATGGGTCTTCTTATTGGTGACAGTGAAAGAAGATTTCGCAGTTTGGGAAACAGATGTCCGGGCAGCTGCCTGGGTGGGAAGAGTACCTGTCAGGAGCGTACAGGACAGGCAAAGGCATGCTGCAAAAGTTTTGAGATTTTTCTTTTTCATAGGTTCCTCCTTTTTTGGTCTTTTACTATTATTATATACTATATGAGATCTGAACTGTAGTTGTTGTTTTCAGATCTGAAATATGTTACTGTTCACTCCGTTCACAGTAACGCGCTTCGCGATGCACAGAAATCA
>OLQN01000111.1_pt1 | contig 69273 bp, 56 predicted proteins | sample 1673181 | NCBI WGS metagenome assembly OLQN01 (sample SAMEA3136763, study PRJEB25190) | human gut metagenome | biome: human gut; feature: human-associated habitat; material: faeces | place: Austria | collected 2013
TTTCTCGAATATCCACGTGGAAAATCTCAAATCTCCACGTGGATATTTTTTATTTCCCACGTGGGCGTGAAATAAAACTTCGGAGGAATCAAATGAAACTTCGGAAGAATCAAATGAAACTTCCGAGGAATTTTTTCTTCTCCACGTGGGAATTTCGAAATATCCACGTGGAAATCAGTTTTCCCCGACATGGTGCCATTTCGATATGTAGTCGGCTCTAAATTATTGTAACAAGCTAGCGTTGGATTTTCAGCTAGGGCAGATGCCACCCCTTGCAGGATTAAAAAGTTTGTCTTACCTTTGCATCTACGAGATGACAAGAAGCTCTGATGCAGTCTTGGGATCGTAGTGGATGGATTTGATAAGCTTGCAACCACTTAGAAAAATGCTAAAAACTTACCTCCGCACCACTCTCTAGCAGAGATCGCAGCAGGAGGATCTTTTCTAAGCAAGCATAGAGATATCAAAGCACCCCACGAGCTGATCCGTCAGACTGGTGGGGTGCTTTCTTGTTGTAACCAGAGGCTCTGGCACAGTCTAGTAGCCTCGACTCAATATATTTACATCAATCAGTATATCAGTAGTATGAATTACTTCTTTACATCCGAGTCGGTGTCTGAAGGACATCCAGATAAAGTGGCAGACCAAATATCCGATGCCATCCTAGACCAGCTGCTAGCTGGTGATCCCGCTTCGCGTGTCGCCTGTGAGACGCTCGTCACCACGGGACAGGTGATCGTTTCTGGCGAGGTGCGTAGCAATGCTTATGTCGATCTAGATGCGACCGTGAGGCGTGTGGTAGATCGTATCGGGTACAACCAGCCTGAGTACGGCTTTGACGCTCGTAGCTGTGGCATACTGAGTGCTATCCACGATCAGAGTAACGACATCAACCGTGGTGTGGACCGTGCCAACCCTGAGGAGCAGGGAGCTGGCGACCAGGGCATGATGTTTGGCTATGCAACGACCGAGACGGCCAACTATATGCCACTACCTCTCGACCTCTCTAATGCGCTGCTCTTCGAGCTGGCTGAGATACGCAAGCATGAGCCGGAGCTGATGCCTTACCTGAGACCTGATGCTAAGAGTCAGGTGACGGTAGAGTACGATGAGGACAACCATCCCGTGCGTATCGATACGATCGTCTTGAGTACGCAGCACGATGAGTTCATCAAGCCTGCCGATAGCTCTTACGAGGCGCAGCATGCTGCCGACCTGAAGATGCAAGAGCAAATCACAGAGGACATACGTCGCTACCTGCTCCCTCGTGTGGAGAAGTACTACCCGCAGTACGCTGATCTCTTTGCGGTGCAGGAGTATCGCCTGCTGGTCAACCCCACGGGTAAGTTTGTCATCGGTGGTCCTCACGGAGATACGGGTCTCACAGGTCGTAAGATCATCGTAGACACTTACGGTGGTCGCGCCTCCCATGGTGGTGGAGCCTTCTCGGGCAAGGACTGCTCTAAGGTAGACCGCTCTGGTGCCTATGCAGCACGTCATATAGCCAAAAATATGGTCGCTGCGGGCGTTTGCTCAGAGATGCTCGTACAGCTCTCATACGCTATCGGTGTCGCAGAGCCAGTGAGCATCTACGTGCATACATCTGGCAAGACGATCGATATGAGCGATGGCGAGATAGCACAGCGCATCTTGCGGGTCTTTGACCTGAGGCCCTATGCTATCGAGCAGCGCTTTGACCTACGCAAGCCGATCTATGAGGAGACCGCAGCTTATGGACACTTCGGGCGTGATGTGCGTTGGGTCAAGAAGAGCTTCGAGACCTTCCATAGAGGTACCATAGAGATGGAGGTAGAGCTATTCCCCTGGGAGAAGCTGGACTATGTGGAGCGTATCAGACAAGAGTTCGGTCTCTAGCCGCAGCTACGTCGTATGTCTCGTCTCTCTGAGAGTCTCCAGGCTAAGGAGCGACTCTTGCTACAAAACTATATCGAGGAGCAGGGGTTGAACCGTAGCCGCACGCGCGAAGCTATCTTAGAGTTGATAGGGGAGCAGATGGGGATCTTCTCGTCAGAGGATCTGATAGCACTCGCTAAGGAGCGTGGCGTGGCTATCGGAGACACGACGATCTATACTTGCGTAGACCTTTTTCTCAAGATCGGGATCTTGCTACCCCTACCGATGGGGCTAGCTGGGTCATTGGTGCGGCAGTCACTATGTCAAAGCAAGGCGTTACTGCTGTGCCGGCACTGTGGCACCGCCTTGCTCCATCGTAGCACTGCCGCACTGACGGAGCTACAGGCGGTCACGCCTCCTCGCTACGGTGACGTCACACCGCTGCTGATCTACTGGGGCGTCTGCCCTCAGTGCTACCGTCTCGGACGACGATAGAGCCACACGACAAAAAGAGAGGAGATGCCGGTGAAGACATCTCCTCTCTTCAAAATGTGGGGGCAAAGTTTACCGCTTCGTCTAGCTTGACTAGTGGGTGACGACGAGTGTGAGACGGTAGTTGCGCAGCGGCATGGGGTAGTTGGCAATGACGTCGTAGGCTTGGCTTAGGAGGTTGTTGCACTCGAGCTGCAGACGCAGGCCGTACCCTCGTAGGGTGCGCTCGTAGGCGAGGGCTAGATCGTTGGTGTACCACGGCTGGAGGTGATTCTCGGGGAAATTCTCCAGCTGACTGTACCGCTCGCCGGCGTAGATGAAGTTGTAGTTGAGCTGCCACCCCTTGTACTGCAGGATAGCCGTGGCGGAGCCACTATGCCAGGGGATGTAGGGGATCTGGTGGCAGTAGTAACTGTCCTTAGGGCTTGTGATGTCGATAGCTCTCTGGTAGGTGTACTGAGCCCGCAAAGATAGCTGCAGATCACGGATAGGCACGAGGCTCCAGGTGCACTGAGCGTCGATGCCTCGTATGTCGACCTTGCCGAGGTTGATCATGGTCCAGCGGAACTGCTGCCCCTTAGGGTAGGCGATGATCTTGTTGGTCACGAGGTTGTAGTAGGCATCTACCTTGAAGTCTAGGGCGTAAAGCCACGGCCTCTGCGGTGTGAGCTGGTACTGTAACCCCAGGTTGTACTGGGTCGTGTGCTCAGGGTCGAGCTTGATGTTGCCTATCTCGGTGTAGTATAGATCGTTGAAGGTTGGGAGGCGAAAGCTTTGCTTATAAAAGGCGTTGAACCGCAGGTCTACGGTTTGCCACGGCTTGATCGAAAGGATCGCTGCGGGTGTGAGCTTGCGAAAGAGGGGAGCCTTGGTGAGCTTTTGCGCTTTATCCTGAGCTAGCGTGCCGAGGAGGCTGGCCTGTGCATTGATCCAATCGTTGGTATAGGTCGAGGCGAGGGCGAGCAGGTGGGTGAAGCGGTGTGGGTAGACGAAGTCGTAGAGATTGGCGTCGAGCTTGTTCCACTGCAGATCGTAGGCGGCGGAGAGGTACCAGTGGTCGATCAATTGGAAGGCGGAGGCGACGGAGCCGTATAGCTCTTGCTGCTGGTAGAGGTTGTCTACCTTGAAGGCTGCTGTCGGCTCGTTGCGCACGAAGTGGGTCTGATAGTAGGCATACTTGGCGATGGCATGTAGTCGTATGCGGTCGCTGAGCTGCTGCTCGTAGGTGGTCTGGACGAAGCTGTTGTTGTCCCAGAGACGCTCGCCACGACGCCACACATTATTGACGATAGCGCCTGGTATGCCTCGCTCGCTGTTGTAGTTGTAGAGCTTGACGAGCACCTGTCCGTCGGGGAGACCGATATGGAGATTGCCCTCTAGTCGTGTGGCGTTGATGTCTCCGTTGTGCCGGACGGCTGTGGTGTCGTAAGCTATCTCGTGGGTGATGGGCAGGACCTTCTTATACCTAAACTTATACTTGCCACTGCTCTTGATCCACTCCGCATTGAAGGACATGGTGACCCTGGGCTCTAGTCGGTGCTCGATCAGTATGGCGGGATTGAAGAGGTCGAAGGAGCCAGTCCTGAGGCTCGCTCTCAGATTGGTCTGCGCACCATCGGTAAAGATCGGCTTGCGTGTCTGCAGGTAGACGGTACCGCTAGAGCCAAAGTCCTTGGCAGGCTGTAGGTAGCTACCCTTTTGCCCATTGAAGACCTGTATCGCCTCCATATTGTCGAGGGAGTACTGGCCGAGGTCTATCTGCCCATTCTGCGCATTGCTCAGCTCGACACCATCGTAAAAGATCCCGACGTGGTGAGTACCCATGCTGCGTATGTTGACCGTCTTGAGTCCACCGACCCCGCCGAAGTCCTTGACCTGAACGCCTGAGAAGGAGCGGAGCGCATCGGCTATGGAGAAGGCACTGAGCGCCTTGAGCTCTTGCCCTGAGAGTTGCTGTGCGGGTATGACTCCTCGCTTGTAGTCTGGCTCACGGGGAGCGCGGACGACAACTGTCTCCAGATGGTGCGTGGATACGCTGTCTGGAGCGGTGTATTGCTGCCCATATATATAAGGAGTGGCAGCGCAGAGGAGGATGAGTGAGAAGATGAGAGTAGACATCGAGATAGAGACCTGTATATAAAAAGGGTAGGGGCGAACTCCCTAAGAGTCCGCCCCTACGTAGCTGTCTAACGGACAGGTATGGGCACTTATCGTGTGCCTCGTTGCCGTCTAGTTATTGCTTTACGAATGCAATGTGAGCGGGCAGCATACCGGTGCGTCCGGTCTGCCACTTGAGCTTGCCATCGGGTGTGTAGCAGTATAGCGTACCACTAGAGACAAAGTCCTTGGCATCCATGATGTAGATGTCGCCCGAAGTGGGGTGGATAGCGAGACCGTATGCGGTCTGAATGTTTTCAGCCGTGCCATCGGTGATGAAGCTCTCAGCGAGAGGCTTCGCAGCGTTGATGTCAACCAGACCGAAGCCTATCTTCATCTTCTTAGCTGCACTATCCCAGACGCTGCTGTAGTAGTAGAGCTTGTCACCATAGAAGGCCATCTCAGCGCAAGGCATATTGAGCGAGTCGAGCTTCGCAACCTTTTGCGTAGCTGGGTCTAGGTCTATGTAGTAGAGGTTTGAGGGTACGTTGCCGTAGTTACCACGCGAGGTGACCCATAGTCTACCGTTGTGGTCCATTCTGAGGCGGTGGAGATTCATACCAACCTCGATCTTGTCTACTTCGGTGAAGCTCTTAAGGTCGATGACTGATAGGGTGCGCTCATAGTTTGGCTTCATGTAGCCACCAGAGTTAGCGACGTATAGTCTTTCGCCCTTGATAACCATCTCCTCAGGCTGGTAGCCTACGACGACCTGTCCTGTGATAGCGAGCGTGTTGAGGTTGATACGATAGACGGCTCCACGGACTTGCCCCTGAGCGTCTCGTGTATCTGAGGTGCTGACGTAGCTAGAGACGTAAGCATTGTCGCCGCTGAAGCAGATGTAGCGACAGTTAGGAATGTTTACCTGACCGATGCGCTTACCGCTCTGAGCGTCGAGCACCTCTACCTTGTTAGAGCTGTTGATGACTGCGTATAGTCTAGAGCCGTATGCCTGTAGATCATTGCCCGTGTCGCCAAGCTCCTTGACTACGTTGGGGTTGACTGTGGCGTAGATATTTCGTGTGTAGGTGCCGTTGACGAGGTTCATGTAGTCCAGCGAACTGTTGTTTGCCTGGAAGTTGCCCTCGTTGAGTAGGTAGAAGCCAGCGATACCACCACTGACTTGTTGACTATTAGCTATCTCCTCAGAGTCGGCAGGAACGATAGCATCAGGCTCTTGACAAGAGCTGAAGAGTCCTAGACTGAGGATGCAGAGTAGGAGTAGATTGCGATATAAGTGATTCATAATATGATTGGGTTAAATAACTTTACTACAAAGATAATGAAAGGAATCGGTTTAGACGCTTTATGGGGAGGTGCCTACAGCTAGAGGAGCCCTGCGAGCGAAGAGACGAGTCGCATAGCATCTGCAAAGGGCGGTAGGAAAAGGTCTCTCTGCTGCCAGAAGTCTGCGTACTGCTTGCCATGATCCTGGCTCGTGAGTGGCGTGTCGCTGACGATGCGTAGGCTGACTAGTGGCGTCTGGTATAGATAAGCTGTCTGAGCGATGGCAGCACTCTCCATATCGACCGCAACGAGGTAGGGGTACTGCTGCGCGAAGGCTCTTAGGTGCTCAGCGTCGGGTATGAAGGTATCACCACAGAGGAGCAACCCCTCGTGAAGCGGTATGCTTAGTTGCTTTGCCACGACTGCAATGGTTGCAGCATCTGCTGAGAACTGAGCTGGCATGCCTTGTACTTGTCCACGCTCATTGCCCTCACCGCACCAGACGTCGTGGTAGCGGTAAGCCGTCGAGAGACAAAGGTCGCCGACCTGTGCCCCTGCGTAAAGTCCTCCCGACACGCCCACGTTGACTAAGAGGTGGGGGTGATAGAGCTCGATGGCGCGCTGTGTGGCAAGCGCTGCGTGTACCTTGCCGATGCCAGTCTCAATGAGGTGAAAGGTCCACTCAGTGGCATGCTCCTCTAGTCGTAAGGTGTAGCGATAGGTAGCAAAGGGGGCCTTTTCGACCAAAGCGCGCTCCACCAACTCGACAGCGGGAGCTAGAGCTTGCAGAGCAGACTGTATCGCCATGTGCTCTTTGCCCATAGCGCATAGCAAGACAATGGAGGAGAACATGCTGCTAGAGCTCCGGCTCAGAACTTGATAATCTTGGGCTGGTTGACTGATTGGGTGGTAGGCTCTGTACCTTCCTTCGTAGGATCGACGTTGGGCAGCTCCTCTACGTCTGCACTAGGCATCCGAGTAGGTGTGGAGCGCTGAGCAACCTTTGACGTGTCGAGTGTCTGAGACATAGCGGGTGTCTGGTTGCCATACTTGTACTTAGCACGTCGCTCCTCGACCTCTGAGTAGCTGTGGTTCTTAGCAGGCTCCTCGTCGAGGTAGTCTATCAGGTCGTCACGATCTAGCTCATCATCGGTCAGCACGATAGGCACAAAGGTAGGCAGAGAGCTGCGTGGCTCCAGGTCAAACTCGGAGTAGTACTGGTTGAGTAGCTTGTTTTGCTCCTTCTCGATCTCCGTCTGGCGCACATAGTCCTCCACATCCATAGCGGTCATAGGCATGTGCGCCTCCTTTTGGAAGCCAGATGCGATGATGACCACCATCACCTTGTTGCCCAGCTCTTCATTGAAAGCGTGTCCCGACTTATTGTTCTGCAGATTGCGGATGGAGGAGGTGAGCTTCTTGATCTCGTCCATCTCGTCTGTCGTCAGCGCGTCGGACGGATCGTAGAAGATAGCCAGCTGAAGCCTTGTCGCCGTCGTGATGTCGTCATTGTTGAGTAGGGGAGAGCGCAGAGCGGAGTCGATAGCCTTGCTCACACGGTCTACCCCCTCGCCGTAGCCGATGCTGATATGTGCGATGCCTCCGTCCTTGAGCGTGGTGCGTACGTCGGCAAAGTCTTGGTTCATCTCCATCTCGTTGGTGATAACCATCGTAATGGCTCGTACCGCATTGGCAAGGATCTCGTTTGCCTTGTTGAGAGACTCGTTCCAGGGTAGCTCACCATAGACTTGGTTGATGTTTTCGTTGGCAATGATGACCAGCGAGTCTACCTCTTGTCGCATGCGCTCGGCACCTTGCGCCGCTTTGATCATACGCTGTCTCTCCTCACGGACGAAAGGCATGAAGATAAAGCCAACGGTGAGCAGTCCCATGTCGCGAGCTATCTTCGCAATGACAGGTGCAGCGCCAGTCCCTGTGCCACCTCCCATGCCAGCGCAGATGAAGACCATCTGCGTCTCATTGTCGTCCAGGAGGGAGTGGATGAGCTCTCGGTCTTCTAAGGCGGCCTCTTCGCCGACCTCGATCTTACTTCCGGCACCTAGTCCCTGGGTTAGCTTCTGCCCGATGACGGCTACATCTTTTAGTCCGCTCTTGGCGAGGTCTTGCTCATCAGTGTTGAGGAGCAGATAGGATACGCCCTGGAGTCCAGAAGCGTGAATGTGCTTGACGGCATTGCCTCCAGCACCACCTACGCCGATCACCTTGATGAGCTTTCTCTGAGCGACCGCTTTATTGTATTTGAAGTTGACGAGCTTGTCTGCGTTATCCATTTGTCGAAAGAGGTAAGAGGTTAGATAAATTGAAGGTGAGAGGGGAGGACTAGTCGATGTCGTCGTTGGTCAGTACGTCCTTAATCTTGGAGAACCAGTTGAAGGACTTCTTGCGCTTAGCACTCTTGGGCTCCCGCTTTGCAGTCTTATGTGGCTGGTCGACATCGGGTAGGTCAAAGAGCGATGTCTGAGCCTGTTGCTGTGGGTGCTGCTCTGGCTCCTCTTGAGGTGTAGCGGCGCTAGTCGTCTCTTCCGGAGCCTCTTGGGGCGTATCAACTTGTGCCGCTACAGGCTGAGGATGAGCCTGTGTGGTGACCTTGCTTGACGGAGAGGCCGTCGTCTGAGGGGTGTCGATAGCTCCGACGCAGTTGACCTCGGCGCGATAGATGAGTCCTGCACAGCCAGCGTAGTCCACATCGCTAGAGAGGGGTGTGTTGTCCTTGTACACCTTATCGTTGAACTCTCGCGCTAGTGAGACAAACTTGCTCTCGCTCTGTAGGTAGTTTATGAAGCCTCTCATGAGTGCGCCTTGCCCAGCTAGGACAATGCCAGAACCCAGTCTAGCACCCGCCTCAAAGTCACGAATGACTCGAAGCACGTTGGCGGTGATCTCCTTCATACGGGCTGTCACGAGGCTATTGATGTCACGCATCTTGATCTCTCGCTCGCGGGTACCGTCTGGAGAGCTGAGCGTGATAGACTCATCATCGTAAGCATCGGTAAAGGGGTGTGCCTCCTCCAGCTTGATCTTCTCTGCTTCGGGGTAAGTGATGTGGAGAGACATCAAGTCGTTGGTTATGTTTTTCGAACCAAAGGGGATGACCCGTAGACACTTCAGCGTGTCGTTTTTGTAGATAGCGACAGAGGAAGTGCCGGCACCAATGTTGACTAGTGCTACGCCGAGCGTCTTAGCATCGGGATAGAGGAGTACGTCCGCCTCGCAGCATGGAGAGGGGAGTATAGCCTCTAGCTCGAGCCCTAGACGGTCCTCGATAGCCATCCGGATGAAGTTGACATTGCTAGAGCGAGTCGTGATGAGGTTGAAGTGGATCGAAAACTCCGTGCAGAGCAGTCCCTTGATGTTTCTCTCCACACGTCCGTCTACGAGACAGTAAGGGTCCGACACATCCAGCACCTCGTGAGCGTTGAGTCGGTAGTTCTTGACTCGCTCATTGATGAGGTTGATATGGTAGTCGCTGATCTCCTCACCGTCGGGGTTGTCCATCTTATGATTGATCTTGTAGGATCGTGACATAAGAGACTTACCGCCGAAGCCGACGTAGACCTTTTTGATCTCTGTGTGCTGATCCGGGAGCTGCTCGTTGAGACGATCTATCAGTACCTTGAGCTTGTTGTGTAGCTCCTCCATATTGTTGACGACCCCCTTGCGAATTGCGTTGCTTGTGGGCACCTCGGCTATGGCGATAGGGAGGACTTTGCCATCCTTCTTGGTACCTACCATACCCCGTATGGTAGCACTACCTAAGTCTATGGCAGTGTAGAGATCTTCGTTGTATAACATTAGAGTGCGTTGAGAGTATACGATTATGTGTTAAGGCAGATTCGAGAGGCTTGATCAAGGTCTTTGTAAAGCTCCCTCCTCTGACGGGACGGTTACTATTTGGTCTTTGTACTCCAAATGTACAGAAATAAAGCTATTCCAGCCAAATATGGGGATCACCTGTTCGACGAAGAGTCTGAGATTATCTAGTTTCTCCTCCCAGTTAGAGCTTCGCCCCAGGATGATCTCCGTATTGCTAGCTCGTGGCGTGGCGATGACCCCTCGAATGGGATCTACATAGATATGTATGAATAGATCTCGCCAGAGCGGATCAGCAAGGATCAGTTGCATCAACGGGTAAAGCTCGTGCGCCGCTTGATCTACAGAGATGCTACCACTGACCGGCAGAAAGGTCGTGTAGTAGTCCTCGCTACGCTCTATCGGCACTACCGTCTGATCCTTGCAGACGAAGTAGTTGCCCTGTGGCGTGAGCAACGTAAAGAGTGGCTCGCGCTGGAGCATAGATACGTGTAGCACGCCCCCTGGAGTGGTGTAGAGATCTATGTGACTAAAGAGCCCATTGCGTATCAGCTGCGACTCGATAGCCATCGTAGAGAGTGAGTCTACCGACTGACCTATGGGGCGGAAGCCTAGCGCCTTCAGCTCGCTCACGAGATCTCGCTCAGGCATCAAGGGATGCTCGCCCTCGTACTTAATATCCGCCTTCACATCAGAGATACGTACTGGTGCCGTCTGTGGTGACGAGACCGCCATGTAGCAGAGTAGTCCTACGAGGAGAGCAGCTAAGGTGAGATATAGGTAGCGCATGCCTTATTATGATAGTGTAGCTAGATAATCTCTGATCGGGAGGACCAACTTGTCAATGTCTCCCGCCCCGACCGTGACCACCACTCGTGGCAACTCTATCTGTCGCAGTAGGGGGAGTAGCTCCTCCTTGGTACATAGCCAGCGGTGTGGCGCTGTCAACTCCTTATATATAAGCTCCGAAGTGATGCCAGGCATAGGCTCCTCACGGGCTGGGTAAATGTCTAGCACGATTACCTGATCCACGTGCGAGAGGCTCTCGGCAAAGTCCTTATAGAAGTCTGCCGTACGCGAGTAGAGGTGTGGCTGAAAGATAGCCAGTACGTCCTCCGAGCCGTAGATCTCCTTGATCGAGCGAATGGAGCTGTCTAGCTCCACTGGGTGATGCGCATAGTCATCGATGAGTAGGTGTCGATCCGTCTGCAGTACCAGCTCGAAGCGTCGCTTGGTGCCTCGGAAGCTCTCCACACCTCGTACGATGTCCGCCGGAGCAACTCCGTTGAGGTAAGCGATGGTCATAGCTGCCGTAGCATTCTCTAGGTTAGTACGTACAGGCACCCCGAGAGCGACCTGCTCTAGATGAAGCCCCGCCTCTGGGTAGTGCCAGTCGAAGCGGATCGTACCATCGCCGACCGTCACATGGTCGTAGTAAACGTCCGCCGTAGAGGCACTGCCATAGGTCAATGTGCGTACGCCCTCTGCTAGGTGTGGCTTGATCGGTAGCCCTTCCTTCATCAGTAGCGTGCCACCAGGTTGTATTTGCCCACAAAATGCTTCAAAGCCTGCGAGGTACCCCGCATAGTCTCCGTAGATGTCTAGGTGATCCGCATCAGTTGAGGTCACGACAGCCATATAAGGGTTGAGGTGTAGGAACGAGCGGTCATACTCGTCCGCCTCTACCACCAGCAGGTCGGAGTGGTCGGAGTAGATAAAGTTAGAACCCGTATCCACAGCCAGTCCGCCGATGAATGCGGTACAGCCCACCTCCTTGGCTCCATCTAGGATATGCGCTAGCATATTGGTCGTTGTGGTCTTACCATGCGAACCGGCAACGGCCAGTGTACGATAGCTCTCGGCTATGACACCCAGCGCCTCCGCACGCTTCAAGACACGGAAGTGATGACTGCGCAGATAGCACAGCTCAGGGTGGTCGTGCGGTATAGCAGGCGTGTAGATGACGAGGGTATTGTCAGGCGTCATCGGAGCTGTCTCCAGCCACGTCGCATCGCTATCGTAGTGTATAGCGATGCCTAGTTGCTCCAGCTCGTCCGTGTACATATTGTGCGAGCGGTCGTAGCCCGACACGTTGCACCCCTTGAGATGATAGTAACGTGCTAGAGCACTCATGCCAGCACCGCCGATACCTATAAGATAAACGTAACTCATGCGTTAGAGAAAGGTCTTTGCAAAGTAATATAAGAGACTACCACAGCAGCTCCATCTGATCCACGATGCGCTCCACCGCTTGCGGTGTAGCAAGATCACGGAGCGCCACCTTCATCTCATCCCTTCGCGTCTCGTCTTTGAGTAGCTCCGTGATGGTGAGTCCCATCTGACCTATCGCTTCGCTGTCGGGAAGGAGGATTGCAGCGCCACGAGTAGAGAGTGCACGCGCGTTTTTCGTCTGATGATCCTCAGCCACATTGGGTGAAGGAACCAGTATAGCAGGAAGCTCCGAGAGACAAAGTTCTGAGACACTCAAAGCACCCGCACGAGACACAGCCACATCGGCCAGGCGGTAAGCTAGATCCATACGCTCTACGTATGCCGAGACGTAAGCTCGCTTGCTAATATCGTACTCCTTGATCAGCTCCTGTGCTTCATGCTCATAGCTACGTCCCGTCTGCCAGATCAACTGATAGCCTAGCTTGCTCCACTCAGGTAGCGCAGCCACGACCGACTCATTGATCGTCCTAGCCCCCAGACTACCGCCCATGACTAGGATCGTACGCGAGAGTGAAGAGGGGAGTGCAAAGTACGCACAAGCCTCCTCGCGGGTCGTATGGTTGTACTCGATAGCGTGACGTACCGGATTGCCCGTTAGGATGATCCGATCACTCGGGAAGAAGCGCTCCATGCCTGGATAAGCGACGCAGATACACTTCGCATCACGAGCTAGGAGCTTATTGGTCACACCAGCATAGCTATTTTGCTCTTGCAGGAGGGTAGGGATGCCGCTACGCTGAGCCTCCTTGAGCGTGGGGGCGCTCGCATAGCCACCCACACCGACGGCTAGATCGGGGTGAAAGTCTGCCAAAGTCTTGCGAACCATCAGGCGGCTCTTGATAAGAGAGCGCAGTACCTTAAAGTTGCGCCAGAGACGCTTACGATCCATCCCCATGACAGGCAGTCCCACGATCTCATAACCAGCTGCGGGGACACGCTCCATCTCCATACGCCCCAGGGCACCCACGAAGAGTATCTGACTCTCGGGGTAGCGTCGACGTACCTCGTCGGCAATAGCTAGGGCGGGGTTGATATGTCCACCTGTACCGCCTCCACTGATGATCACTCTAGGTTTGTTTGGCTCTTGCATAGCACGATGAGATCGATAAAGTCTACTGAAATAAAATGGCCTGTCGCAGTCGGCTCTACATAGCCCGACTGCAATCGCTTACAAATGTACGAAAAAGCACACAACTGCCCAGCTTGGCTCTTGGCTCGGAGCTTGTCGGCTGTGACGTGGCTCGGGATAACGACGCAGGGGGCGGAGGTCATACCCAGCTCGACCATAGCTCGGAGGCGCATATTGCCTCCGATGACGATGTACTTGTCCCCGTGCGGATAGACGAGGATGCCACGTAGCTGGAGCATATCGGGGTTGTCTAGTATGCTTCGCTTGAGCTTGGCTAACTTGTCGGGCTGTATGTTGCGGGGATTGGCTGGTAGCCCGTCTATCTGCCCCTTGTTCTCCTCGAGCTGTGCTATGGGTAGCTCGGTGTAGTGCGGTGCGTTGTTGTTCATGGTGTTGTATTATTGGTTGTTAGTTTGTACCTTTGGTTCGTAATTGGTTGAGTTATGGAGGAGGATTTAAGCTTTCAATATCATCTAAAGAATACGAAGCCGATAGAGCTTCTAGAGCTTACAAATTCGCTTGCTTCTCTTGATGTTATGTTCAAAGAGCAGACGAAGGTGAAAGATGCTAAGCTATACGTCCATACAGTCCGTGAGGGGAGCATAATTGTAGACCTTGTCCAATATGTTGGAGTCACAATGCTAGAATTTCCTGATGTGGCTCCGCTCTTTGTCTCTTTTGCTGAGTATCTTTTCTTAAAGATTCGTGAGGCAATGGTCGGGCAACCTTTGGAACGTTGGAGTATAGATGAATTGAAATCTATTCGCAGTATTCTATCCCCTGCGACAAAGGGAGACAATAGTCTCGAACTTAGTGTTGCGGATAATAAGGGAAACATATTCAATAATTGTTCGTTCAATCTTACAGCATCACAGGCTCACGATGCGAGCTTAAACATCGAAGCTGAAGAGATACGTCGGAAAGAGACGGTCTTAGAAGATGAGGTGTATGAAGAATTGCTTGTTCTCACTCAGTTACGTAATGAAAGTTCGGCTGTGGGCTCTCAAGGGGTGATAGATAGATTTGGACGTAAACCTAAGAGACTACTCTTTGCTCCTGGAGTAAATGAAATCATCTCTCATCAAAGTGACAACCCATTTAAGCAGATGTACTTTGTTCGTTTTTCTGTGAAGACTGCGAATGGAGAAATCAAAGCGTACTATATACAATCAGTCTTGGACATCATACCATTAGAGGGATAGTGTTTGTCGTGTCGGGTGAAGCTGTTCATTCTGTTGTTGTGAAATTAGTTTGTACCTTTGTTGTGTCTGAAAACGAATACATTATGAATAAGATAGACCCCTCCGTATTAGAGAGACTAAAGCCTATTGCAATACCAAACGACTGGGACATAGTAGCACGAGTTGGTGTCTTGATGGACAAGACTGTTTATCAGCTCAGCAGTAGTGCTATATCTGATGGCGCAAAAGTCGGGTATCCTCACCTTTACTTTGCCGATGGCGTTCAGTTGTCTCATGAGCAGGTTCTATTGGTAATAAAACAAGATTTATTTCAAAGTGGAGGAGATTGCTCCCAAAAAATCACTTCTTAGGAGTAGTCTATCTACACGTAGTAGCTGAATCTTTGAACCGCTCATCATCTCTTTTACGACTCCTTCTAAAGATAGAAACGTGTTCCTCTGCGGGTCGTAAATAACTAATCCGTCGGCAGTCCTCTCAGCTGTCACGATATGTCCTAACTTCTTCGATATATCCCAGCCTATATGGTAGCGACTACCGATTGGCTGGGTTTGCTTTTCTATCGCTTTCACAATCTCGTCTGGCTCTCCGCCTATCAAAGCTGAGAATTCGGGCGTTTTCCCCTTGGCTGTCATCCAAATGCTACGAGTGTCCTCTGATAGTAGCTTTGATATACTGCCATCACGTTTGTCAAACTTCAAGGCTGTAATGTCATACCCTCTGAGTCTCATTTCGTGTACTACTACGCAGGAGGCGCAGTTCTCAATGTCTCGTGAGATGTTAGATTGTCCGTTGTCTGCTTCCTCAAAAGACATAGCCTTCCCACGCTTATACCCCGTAGCCTTATTTATCTCTTCAAAGTTCTTCACTTGAGCCTCAGAGAAGTTGTCTAGTGTCTTGTGATCGGCTAGAGCTGTCTGCGCCTCTTTTGTTGCTTTGCGTCCGAGCTTGTTGCCGTATGTGCCGAGCTTTTGAGCTTCTATAGACTGACTCTTGAATGTCGGTGTGAGGGTGCCGTCCTTGCCTACCTTGTAGTTGTCACGGACGAAGTAGGGGAGCGTGCCTCGCTGGCTGGAGCGTGCGATGCGGTCGCTGTTGTTGGCGAGGTGGTCGGTGAAGTTCTTCGGGGGTGCGGTCACTTGTCCCGTGGGGGCTGGTGGCTGTTTGCCGTTGGCTATTAGCTCTTGGCGGGCTTGGAAGCTGTCGATGTCCTCCATAATCGGAACTGCGTGGCACCTGCAGTGGGGGTGCCAGCCGACGAACTCGAACTCCTTGGGGTACTTGAGGTACTGCTTGAGGTGGGTCGCTAGGCGGTTGGCGGGGGTGCCGTCACGGAGGGCGATGTCCATAGCGGTCTCGACCTAGAGCTGACTGACACGAAGGACTTCATCCTTGTCAATGAGCTTTACGATCTGAGCGTATAGTGGCTGTCAGATAAAATGCGTGCCTTCGGGCAAAGGTTACAGCATCGTGATTTTAACGGGGACGGACGCACCGACGGTCTGCGTCCGACCGTGCGTTCCTACAAATCGTTACTCGTCAAATTCATCCCTGCAAAGGGGGATCTTCGTAAGATTTACGGAATTGGGGGACTAGACACTCCTCACTCCTAAAACATATAATCTCACCATGCAACTAAACATAAAACTCATTCTGAAATCAACAAAGATATAATAAAGGAGTCTCAAGGGTTAGCCCATATATTGCTTTTTCATGGGCTACAACACAACGACAGACGAGGAATAGATGTGCTGAGCACTCCGATATTTGCGAGGATTCGGATCTCACCTGAGAAAATCTCCAATAGCTACGTAGCAAACAAAAAATCTCCACGGAGAGGAGAAACAAAACTTCGGAAGAATGAAATGAAACCTCTAATCTCTATTTACATATCTTTACGGGGAAATTCGTCCGATTCCCTCCTTTCTCGAATATCCACGTGGAAAATCTCAAATCTCCACGTGGATATTTTTCTTTTTCCACGTGGGGGCGAATCATTTCTTCCGAAGTTTCATTTCATTCCTCCGAAGTTTCATTTCATTCCTCCGAGGAATTTTTTATTCCCCACGTGGAGATTTCGAAATATCCACGTGGAAATCACTTTTCACCGACACAGCGCCGTGTCGATATGTAGACGGCTCTAAATTATTGTAACAAGCCGGCATCAAATTTCCCCAGCCAGGGCTCACGCATTTTTGGCGATCAATCTGACCTCTCTTCGCAAATCGCGAAAAGAACTCGGAGGATATCACAGGTGCCTCTCGGAGTCGTTAGATGGATACGGCTCCGATCAGCTCCTGTACATCTGATATGTGATTCTCTTCGAGATAGTTAGATAGCTGGTGGACAAGCTTGGAGGCTATGTCTGGCTCGACGAAGTTGTAGGTACCCACTTGCACAGCAGTAGCACCCGCCAAGAGGAATTCGATCACATCTTCGATAGTAGCGATGCCTCCTAGCCCTATGACTGGTATCGACACCGCCTGCGCCACTTGCCACACCATACGAACGGCTATAGGCTTGACAGCAGGACCACTCAGTCCTCCAGTGATTGTCGATAGCTTAGGTCTTCGCGTCTTGACATCAATCGCCATACCGAGGAGCGTATTGATGAGCGAAAGGCTATCAGCGCCAGCCTCTTCGGCAGCACATGCGATCGATGTGATATCGGTGACATTAGGCGAAAGCTTGACCATCAGATGACCTTTGTAAGCTTTTCGCACCGCCGAGACAACTTCGTAGGCACTGTCGCAATTGACACCAAAAGACATCCCGCCCTCTTTTACATTCGGACAGCTGATATTGAGCTCGATAGCATGCACCTTTGGGTGGTCATTTAGTCGCTCAGCGCAGGCTACATAATCTTCGATCGTAGAGCCACTCACATTGACCAGTATCTCTGTTTCATAGTGACTTATCTCAGGTAGGATATGCTCTACTAGGTAGTCCACGCCCTTGTTTTGTAGGCCTACACAGTTGAGCATACCAGCCGTCGTCTCTGCCATACGGGGGTATGGATTCCCTTGTCTGGGATGCAGGGTAGTTCCTTTGACTATAAATCCACCCAGCTCACTGAGATCTTGAAATGGTGCAAACTCCAACCCATATCCGAAAGTACCAGAAGCTGTTAGAATGGGGTTCTTAAGCGTAATTCCCCCTCCTATATTGACCGATGTGCTTACCATAATAGTTGATCAAAGTTAAATACAGGACCATCCGTACAGACGCACGTATTCCCCTGGTTTGCAATATTCTCCACACAGCAAAGGCATGCCCCCACACCACAAGCCATAAGATTTTCGAGCGAAGCTTGGCCTGGCACGTTGTGCTTCTTAGCCCAGCTATGGATAGCTCGCATCATAGGACGAGGACCGCAAGTGTAGACCATCGAGTAGTCGTCTTGCTCTAGCTCAGGAGCGGCCAAGACGGCACCCCGAGTACCATAGGACCCATCGTCAGTCGTATAACTATAAGAGCAACCGATCTGCTCAATCTCATCGCGAAGTATCAGTAAAGAAGAGGTGCGAGCACCTATGATCAGGTGCGGGTGCACTCCCGATAGTTGCTGCAAGTGGCGCGCCAGCATAATGATGGGAGCCATACCGACCCCGCCAGCGATTAGGAGCGGACGCTCTCCAGCAATGCCAAGGTCTGTCGCAAAGGGCGTGCCCAAGGGACCAATTATATTGACCTTGGCACCCGCTTTTAGATCGCACATATAATTACTTCCACGTCCCACACGCTGCACTAGGAGGGTCAGGCATAGCTCCTCGCTAGACCACTTATATATAGATATGGGGCGCCTCAAGAGTATTCCAGCTGGGCGACAGTCTATTTGTACAAACTGTCCAGGAGCCACCCCTTGTAGCCACGATGCACTAGAGATAGAGGTGATCTCCAGTCTTAAGTAAAGTAGGTGATAGCGTGGAGCTACCTGCTCATTGTCTATTACAACAGCATCAACGCTCGCAGGCTGTGATGATTTGGTCCGATCCATATCCATTCATTTGTATGCGTATAGAAAACTATCGAGAGCCTCTCTTTGGGGCTCCTAGCTTCTGCTGAGACAAAAGTACGGCTTTTTTGCCGTTTGCTCCATATAGATAAAAAGTCGAGATAAGGAGCAGATAAGATTCACAAACGAACAGTCGGGCTGCTACAAATAAATCTCGCTACAATTGCAAACTAGAAAACATCCAACACAAATGTAACTCCAAACACTTCACACAAGTAGTCTAGTTACCGCGAGTACACAAACAACATCGCTAATTTATTTGTAAAGAGGTGCGTTTCACGATATTATCACCACCTTAAAATGTTTCTTTATTGTCTATATATGAGGCAGATACAACAAAACAGATAAGTAAGACTACACTGTTGTATTGCTATATATAGGCATCTAATAGCCCCGTCCCTACCCTACTCTACTAGACGTATCGCTAACTATCAAATAACCAATCAATAGAATTTGATATGCGTAGCTGAAGTGTAAGTAGAAAAGTAGCTGCTTACTAAGCAATACCCTATTTGGATCCTATTTGTCAGCCATGTTGCTTGTCGTTTCAATTGTATTCACTACATTTGTATCGAGAAGGTCGCTTGACACAATTCAACTGCCTACAATTTCGCGCGTCACAAATGTATTGTTAAGGAAGAAGACTATGCTACTAATAGAATCTGAAGGAATTATAGAGCGTGTCCGCTATATGATGGAGTCTATGGAGCTAAACGCTACAGCTTTTGCTACCGAGGCGGGGATTACGCCGTCTGTTATTAGTCACATGCTCAACGGGCGCAATCGCCCCACCATAGAGACACTCAATAACATCATATCTGCCTATCCATCGTGGAGCTATGAGTGGTTGCTCTTTGGCAAGGGGACGCCTAAGCGTGAGGAGCAGAGCGTCTCACTACCCATAGAGAGTAGTCTCTTCGGGAGTTATGAGGCCGGTGCACCATCTTCACAGACAGCGCACGCGACCCCCTCTTCTGAGTCAACATTACAGAGCGGGCTCACCTCCATACCATTTACTTCTGAGGAGGTAGAGCAGATACGTCAAGTGCTACTTCAGCAGCACACTGCAACCCGTGAAGTGAGTGAGATACGCATCTTCTATAGCGATGGGAGCTATGAGATATTCGTTCCTCAGAGCAGTGTGAAGTAGTTCAAGCCTTTAGCCTAACCTCCAGCTAGGCTAGAAATAAAACCTTCGGGCTTCAGATCTCGCAATTCTAGGAAGGCGAATAGCAGTATAGCGAAGTGACGGCTATGTGCCAAAGAACTTCACCCAATACGGATTCTCTCTATCGAAGATTGCTTTCTGCTCCTTCGTTAGTCGATCTGGATAGTCTTCAAAAAGATTGTAGACCATCTTCTTGTCAAATGAGAACAGATGTGAGTCTAGCCTGTCTATCTCAGAAGTCCAATAGATCACATCGCCTTCATTCTTCTTGTCAAAGTCGTAGAGAGCTTCGTACTCGCTTACATCTTTCATATCTCAGCGCATTCTGCACTAAAGGCACAAACTGACAACCAGCTATCGTGCAGACTATCTCTCCATAAATGCTGATGTAGTATAAGACCTATGAACGATCTATGAGATACAGAGAGTCCTCCACTGAAAGCTCCCTAGCCACGCCATCCTTCACAAGAATAGCGGGAGGAATACCAACATACCTCATGGTATTAAGGTCTCCCAAGAAAGCCTTTCCGCCTTTGTACTCACAGACGAAACCAGCAAAGTCGTACCCGCACGAACGAGCCAACTCGTCAGCGAGCCTTTTCTCTTCAGCGGTATATCCTGCTTTGCCCATCTTCATAACTCAACCTATTCAACGCCAAAGGTACAAACTAACGACCAATAATGGAACAATGTACATTCCTTGCAACATACAGCCAAACAAAGGAAATACAATGCCTGTACAGAGCAAATCTTTTCTCCATCTTTGCGGTGTCAAAACTCCTAGAAAGCTTTAAGTTTGCAGAGTGAAAAGAAATCGACCCGAGATTAGGTCAATTAAACGGGTTGTTCTTACCTTTGTTGTAGTAAAGATAAGGACAGCAACGAGAGGGTGATCTATCGTCCCTACGAGGCTACGAACCTAAGGCCTGCTATAGCCCCTCAGGAGTTCAGCTACTTGAGACTTATTAGAAAGTGAGGCTCAGAGCCTAACTGAAGTAATAGCCTAACTATAGCACCTAGCTGACTTATCAACATTCAGCCACAAAATCATGAAAAAACACTCCAAAACAGCTCTTTATAAACCTACGGACGAGAACATGGGTAGCTTACGCGAACTCTTTCTCTATAGGCAGTCAGTAGTTGACGATAGGCAGTATAAGCTAGCTATAGCCAAGGAAAAACGGCACATTTCTAGCAAGTCTGAATCCGATAACTTTATCTATCGAAACTCCAAAAAGGGCATCGACCTCTTGACCAAAAGCATCCAAGAGTGCGAGCGCCTAATGCTTGAGATTATCAAGGAAGATGAGGAGATGTACCGCAACTATCAGCACCTCATCTCCTGCAAGGGGATGGGTCCCATCACCTCCATCATGCTGATCATCTACACCGAAAAATTCAAGGCCTGGAGTGCCAAGATGATGGCTAGCTACTCTAAGATGCAATTTCGAGAGGAGCAGGTAGCGAGCTCCTGAAACTTGAAAAACATCGCTTTCACTAGCTTTGAGACTTAGAATGCAGGTCGCTGGCAATGAGACTTTCGGAGTAGAGTGTGGTTTCGTATGTTTTGTGGGCTTGTGTTTTTTGTATAACTTCGCACCTATAAGAATCAAATTCACATTTATACAAGCAATGCACATATCTATGAAGCTCCTCTCGAAGGCTAGAAACAGCCAGATGCAAGAGTTGCGCCAACAAACGGCGATGAGTACCTCTCGAAAGATAAAAGCTAACCAACAAAGGTGTAGCTACTCAGTAGCATCTGGACTCCTCTCACTAGTGCTCTGTATGAGTGTACTCCTATTGGGAGCTTGTCGTAAGTCGCCCCAGGAAGTCAACCCTGTAGCTACGGAGGGAAACTTGACGATACAGCTGAACTGCTTAGGAGTAGATCTTAGAGCTGGCGAAGATGACCCAATGTCTGCCATAGAGAAACTAGATCTATACTTCTTCTCTGGTGAGTCTGAGGCAGCAGAGCGAACCCTGGTGGCTCACCGTACTTTTGGCAAAGCGGAAGTAGCAACCAGCGCTCCCCTATCTATGTCATTGCCAGTAGCTTCTTATTATTTAGTCGCTGTGCTCAACGGCACGCCAAATATTCAAAACGCCTTCGGTCAGGGCGTATCGTGGAGCAACCTCTTTGAGACAACCTACAAACTCGCTAATCTATACACTAAGTCAGGAGACAAGGTTACTTCTGTCGTGTGGAGTAATGATCAGGGACCTATCCAGATTGATAAGAGTGCATTTGACAAAGGAGCTCCTTCAGTACCAGTAACGCTCACCCGAGCCATAGCTCGTGTCAAATTATTTGGAGAGCCTAAAGTCCCTCAGTATATGTCTATTGACCTAACGAATGGTGGTACGTTTAAGATCGGATGCCGATCTGTTCAATCGTTTTTAATGCGCGAGCTAGCCCCACTTATCGGGAGTACTCAGAATGTTATGGAAAAGCCTGGAGATGGCTCAAACTTCGCTACGCGATATGCTTACTCTCCAGGTTATCAAGAGATCGCTACTAGTGAGCCAAGTAACCAAAAAGCTCTTCTTGATACTTACCGATTCCACAGTACTGATAGGACAATCTGCAATCTAGAGTCTCTCAAGCTCGTTCCTAAGACAGTCGATGAGTGTGATCTAGCTTATTATGGATACTACTCTCTAGAGACCACGGTCGATCCCGATCACACTACTTATTACTTCCTGCCATCCCTGCTCATTGGTTACAAGCTTTATCCAGCTAGTTTGGATGCGCTTGGAGACTTTAAGGCTGACGAGGGGTGGGTTAGCTTCAATGGTCGTTACTATCGTGGACGTGACTTTAACACTTATCTAAAAGACATCTATCAGCGCAACAAGACTACGGGGAAGTCGAAACCTGTCGTAACAGCACCAGCGGGTTATCCGAAAGCTTTACAAGACGTATGCGAAGAGTATGTAGCTACTCAGGGTGATAAGATGCTCATCACGACTTCTGAACATCAAGGTGAGCTAGTACCTATTGACTACAAGGGGTTGCGCTACTATCTCAGGAGCTACAACTACTATTATTTACCCGTCCAGCATGCCCCCACACAGGAGGGTTATGGGCGCTATGGCATTGTCCGCAACAACGAATATCGTATCGAGATCACTAGCATCTCAGACTTTGGTACTCCGCTGCTAATGAACCCTGCGGATCATCCTGATAAGTACGTCCCCAAGCAGCCTATCTCTGCCACACTAACCCTCACGCCTCTTGTGGAGCACAATGACAAAGCCGACTTGTAGTCTCCCCTATCATCTAATAAATCATACTTAATTTATAGACGCCACGCTTAGGAAAACAAGCTATTCTTCCTAAGCGTGGCGTTGCTTTTGTAAAGCTATCGATCAACTAGACCACAGACACGCTTTCGAAGCATTTCCTTGAAACAAAGGCAATGATATGTGGCGTGATTTGCGTAGCTTTGTACAGGAAGTTTGAATTTGCAATTAAGACAATATGAAGAATAGACTCTGCGACCTACTAGGCATACGTTATCCGATCATTGCTGGCGGTATGGTCTGGTGTAGCGGTTGGCGACTCGCTTCGGCTGTGAGCAATGCGGGAGGATTGGGTCTCTTAGGTGCTGGCTCAATGTACCCTGAGGTGCTACGCGAACATATAGCCCGCTGCCGTGAGGCTACGGATAGACCTTTTGGGGTTAATGTGCCGCTACTCTACCCTGAGATTGACACATTGATCCAGATCATCATCGAGGAGCGAGTGCCTATCGTGGTCACATCGGCGGGCAGTCCCAAGCGCTTTACGCCCCTCCTCCATGAGCATGGGATCAAGGTGATGCACGTGGTCAGCAGTACGAAGTTTGCGGTCAAGTGCCAAGAGGCGGGTGTCGATGCGGTGATTGCCGAGGGCTTTGAGGCTGGCGGTCACAACGGTCGTGAGGAGACTACGACGCTGGCGCTGATACCGGCTGTGGCGCAGGCTATTGACCTGCCCCTCGTGGCGGCGGGCGGGATAGCTTCGGGGCGCTCTATCGTGGCGGCTCAGAGCCTAGGCGCTGAGGGTGTGCAAATCGGGACGCTCTTTGCGCTGAGTGAGGAGAGTAGTGCGCATGCGACTTTCAAGGAAGCGTGCGTCAAGAGTGACGAGGGGGACACGATATTGACCCTCAAGGAGCTCGCTCCGACACGCTTGCTGAAGAACGACTTTTACCAACAGGTGGCCACCCTGCAAGCTCGGGGTGCCTCTGCTGATGAGCTACGAGAGCTACTCGGGCGGGCCAGGGCTAAGCGTGGTATCTTCGAGGGAGACCTGACGGAGGGCGAACTAGAGATTGGTCAGGTGGCTGCGCAGATAGAGCAGGTGCAGCCGGTGTCTCAGATCTTCGAAAATCTTATTGCTGAGTACAATGCGGCTCGTGCGGAGCTGCTCGATATGAACTGGACAAATTGCTAAGGGCTATACCTTATATATGTACGATAAATACACTTACCATCCTTATCGCCATCTGACAGGCGCTGGCGTGGCGTTGATTACTCCATTTCTGGAGAATGGGCAGGTAGACTCGGCTTCGCTGAGCCGTCTGACGGAGCATGTGGTCTCAGGCGGATGCGACTTCGTAGTGCTGCTCGGCACTACGGGCGAGTCGCCTACGGTCGTTTACCCTGAGCGACTACTACTGATCGATGTAGTGCGACGGGCCATCGATGGTCGCTGTCCGCTGGTCATCGGTGTCGGGAGCAACAACACGCAGGACCTATGCCAGCGTATGAGCGACCCAATCTATGACAATGTCGATGCCATCCTCTCAGTCGTACCTTATTATAATAAGCCAACGCAGGAGGGACTGTATCTCCACTTTATGGCTGTTGCCGAGGCAAGCAAGAAGCCGATCATACTGTACAATATCCCCTCGCGTACTGGATGCGACCTACAGCCCCAGACGGTAGCTAGGCTACAGCGTGACTCGGCAAAGATCATCGGTATCAAGGAGGCTTCGGGGCATGTAGAGCGAATCGGAGAGATTCGCGAGCTATGCCGTCCTGACCTGCTGGTCTACTCGGGCGATGACCACCTGACGAAAGATATCATCCGGGCGGGAGGCGATGGAGTGGTCTCGGTCGTGGCAAACGCTTATCCGCAAGCGATCAAAGCGCTCGTCTCGGCTCTCATTACAGAGCAGCGGGAGCAGGCGGATGAGATTGATGCACTCTTTACGGAGATGTATCAGTTGCTCTTTAAGGAGGGCAATCCCGTGGGTATCAAGGGGCTGCTTCAGACCATTCACCTTATAGAGACCTGTGCGGTGAGACTACCGCTATGCCATGCTACGGAGCAACTCACGAGCCGACTACGTGCAGTACACAAAGAGCTACTCGTACCCTTGCAGAAGTTAGGAATAGACCCTCGACTATGATACTAAGCTCGCTGAGTGTCATCAACTTTAAGAATGTCGCTACGGCAAACTGCCACTTTGCACCCAAGCTCAACTGCTTCTTCGGGGGCAATGGTATGGGCAAGACCAATCTCCTAGATGCTATCCACTACCTCTCGGTGGTGCGTGGGCATCTAGGCACTACCGATCGCTACGCCATACGTCACGGGGCGCAAGAGGCGATTATACAGGGCGAGTACCTATGGGACGATGGGCAGGAGGACAAGATCAGCCTGCGCATCTCTACCGAGCGAAGCAAGCAGCTCTCTCGCAATGGTCGTCTCTACAAGCGTCACAGCGACCACATAGGGCGCTACCCGCTGGTTATCATATCGCCACACGACCAGAGACTCATACGTGGGGGAAGCGACGAGCGCAGACGCTCCGTGGACCGTATCCTCTCACAGCAAGACGCGACCTATCTGGCGAACTTGATCAACTACAACAGAGCTCTCGACCAGCGCAACAATATGCTGCGCAACCAGATCCACGAGCCAGCTCTGATGGATATCCTCGAGGAGACCTTAGCGACGACGGGACTAGCAGTCTCCACGATGCGACAGGCTTATGTCGATGAGCTCGTCCCCACCTTCGATCAGATTTATCAGCATCTCGCTGCGGGGGTAGAGCGTGCGGTCCTATCCTTTAGTGCCGGCAGTGCCAGCACCGCTCAGGAGCAGCTGCGCATACTACGAGACCATCGTCAGCGAGACTACGAGTATGGCTTCACAGCGACCGGCTGCCACAGAGATGACTTTGAGATGCTCCTCGGAGAGAACCTCATGCGCAAGATAGGTTCCGAAGGGCAAAACAAGACTTACCTCATCGCCTACAAGCTAGCCGAGTACCGCTATCTGCAGCAGCACTTGACGAATCAGACGGCTCCCCTACTCCTCCTCGATGACATCTTCGACAAGCTAGACAGCGACCGTGTGGAGCGCATCATCGAGCTCGTTGCTACGGACACTTTCGGACAGATCTTTATCACCGACACGAACCGCAAATACCTCGATGAAATCATCTCGTCGAAGCAAGTCCCCTATCGCCTCTTCCAGATCCAAGAGGGCGCTCCGACGGAAGTCACCCCGGGGTAATAAACTGCTGAGAAAGTGAGCTGACAGAGCACTTTTGAATTCGAAAAGAGAACTTTAGCGCAAAGTATCGTGGAAATAGTTTGTTTCTCCACTTTAATTCCGTATCTTTGTAGGGGCAAAGAGAGGAGACCCTGAAAAGCTTTCTCTTTGTCCCTTCTAAATAAAGCAAAAGGAGGCCATCCAGCTCCCCTATTGCACACATAGACAAGCATATAATCCCAAAACAATAAATATAGTAAGATGAAAAAGCACAACTTCTATGCTGGTCCCTCGGTACTAAACCGTGGCGTGATCGAGCGCACTGCTGATGCGGTGCTGAACTTCGCTGACATGGATCTCTCACTCCTTGAGATCTCTCACCGCAGCAAGCAATTCCAAGCTGTTATGGACGAGGCCGTAGCTACCTTCAAGGAGCTACTAGACATCCCCGAGGGTTACGAGGTACTTTTCCTCGGTGGTGGTGCTAGCCTCCAGTTCTACATGGTACCGCTCAACCTCATGGGCAAGAAAGCAGCTTACCTCAACACAGGTACGTGGTCTACCAACGCTATCAAGCAGGCTGGCTACGTAGACAAGGTCTTTGGTACGGAGACAGTTGTTGTCGCTTCTTCAGAGGACAAGAACTTCACCTACATTCCTAAGAACTTCACCATCCCCGAGGATGTAGACTACTTCCACTACACCTCCAACAATACCATCTACGGTACAGAGATCCGCAAGGACTTCGACTGCAAGGTACCTCTTGTTGCCGATATGAGTAGTGATATCTTCTCTCGTCCAGTAGACGTCAGCAAGTACGACTGTATCTATGGTGGTGCTCAGAAGAATATGGGTCCTGCAGGTACGACCTTCGTAGTCATCCGCAAGGATGCGCTAGGCAAGATCGATCGTCCACTACCTACGATGCTCGACTACCAGACGCACGTCAAGAAGGGCTCTATGTTCAATACGCCTCCTGTCCTACCTATCTACACTTGCCTCCAGACCATGAAGTGGTACAAGGAGATGGGCGGTGTCAAGGCTATGGAGCAGCGTGCTAAGGAGAAGGCTGACGCTCTCTACACAGAGATCGACCGCAACAAGCTCTTCCGTGGTACTGTCGAGGCTGAGGATCGCTCTCGTATGAACGTATGCTTCGTCCTCAACGACGAGTATGCTGAGCTACAAGATGACTTCTTCAACTTCGCTACTGAGCGCGGTATGGTAGGTATCAAGGGTCACCGCTCTGTAGGTGGCTTCCGTGCATCTCTCTACAACGGCCTCGAGATGGAGAGCGTACAGGCTCTGATCCAGGCTATGCAGGACTTCGAGAAGAAGCACTAATCTCTCTCATTACTTACATAACACTATCTGTCCTACCCCGCAGCACCTCACACCAACAGGGGGTCTACGGGGTAGGCTCCTAAATAAAGATATCACTCAATACTATGACTAAAGTACTTATCGCAACTGAGAAGCCCTTTGCACCAGTCGCTGTAGATGGCATTCGCAAGATTGTAGAGGGTGCTGGCTTTGAGCTAGTACTCCTAGAGAAATATACAGAGCGTCAGCAGCTCCTCGACGCTGTCAAGGATGTAGACGCTATCATCGTACGTAGCGACAAGGTCCAGGCTGACGTCTTTGAGGCTGCTAAGAACCTCAAGATCGTCGTACGCGCTGGTGCTGGCTATGACAACGTAGACCTAGAGGCTGCTACCAAGCACAACGTCTGCGTGATGAACACCCCTGGACAGAACTCTAACGCTGTCGCTGAGCTCGCTTTCGCACTCATGCTTGCTATGGTTCGCAATCACTTCAACGGCAAGTCTGGCTCTGAGCTCAAGGGTAAGAAGCTCGGTATCCAGGGCTTCGGACACATCGGTCGTTGCCTAGCTAAGATCGCTCACGGCTTCGGCATGGAGGTCTACTACAACAAGCGTCACCGCCTTGATGCTGCTGAGGAGAAGGAGCTCGGGCTCACCTACTGCAGCCAGGAGGATCTCTTCAAGCAGTGCGACATCGTATCGCTCAATACGCCTAAGACCGCTGAGACTGTCAAGAGCATCAACGGCAAGTATGTCAAGATGATGCCTCAGGGTGGTCTCATCGTCAATACAGCTCGTAAGGAGATCATCGACGAGGAGTGCTTCCTCGCAGCTCTCAAGGAGCGCACAGACGTACGCTACGCTACCGACATCCAGCCTGACATGCACGAGGAGTACCAGAAGGAGCTACAGGATCGCTACCTAGCAACCGCTAAGAAGATGGGTGCTCAGACAGCTGAGGCAAACATCAACGCTGGTCTTGCTGCTGCTAACCAGATCGTCGGCTTCATCAAGGATGGTTGCGAGACTTTCCGCGTCAACTAATCTGTAGACGACTTAGAGACTTTGGTCTCCTCACCTAGAGGGGACCGAAGTCTTTCTTTTTCACTCTCACCACACACTCAAAGACTCTTTATTATGGCTATAATCAAACCATTCAAAGGATACAGACCACCTCAAAACCTTGTTGAGAAGGTCAACTCTCGTCCCTACGACGTGCTAAACTCTGACGAGGCTCGCAAGGAGGCTGAGGGCAACCCCATGTCTCTCTACCACATCATCAAGCCAGAGATCAACTTCCCCGCAGGTACCGACGAGCACGACCCCAAGGTCTATGACGAGGCTGTCAAGCAGTACCAGCACTTCAAGAAGGAGGGCTGGCTCGTACAGGACGACAAGGAGTGCTACTACGTCTATGCTCAGACGATGAACGGCAAGACACAGTATGGTCTCGTTATCGGCGCTTACGTCGAGGACTACCTCAACGGTGTCATCAAGAAGCACGAGCTCACACGTCGTGACAAGGAGGAGGATCGTATGAAGCACGTACGCATCAACAATGCGAACATTGAGCCGGTCTTCTTTGCTTACCCTGACAATGCTGAGCTAGACAAGATCGTCGCTAAGTACACGGCTCAGAAGCCTGTCTACGACTTCGTCGCCAACGATACCTTCCAGCATCAGTTCTGGATCATCGACCAGGATCAGGATATCAAGCGTATCACCGAGCTATTTGGCCAGATGCCCGCGCTCTACATCGCTGACGGTCACCACCGTAGTGCTGCTGCAGCGCTCGTAGGTGCTGAGAAGGCTAAGCAAAACCCCAATCACCGTGGTGATGAGGAGTACAACTACTTTATGGCTGTAGCCTTCCCCGCTAACCAGCTCACCGTCATCGACTACAACCGTGTCGTCAAGGACCTCAACGGGCTCACCAGCGAAGAGTTCCTCAAGAAGCTCGAGAAGGACTTCGTCGTCGAGAAGAAGGGCACAGAGATCTACAAGCCCGCTAAGCTGCACAACTTCTCGCTCTACCTCGATGGCAACTGGTACTCGCTCACCGCTAAGCCAGGCACCTACGATGACAGCGATCCTATCGGTATCCTAGACGTCACCATCTCGTCGAATCACATCCTCGATGAGATCCTCGGCATCAAGGATCTACGTAGTGACAAGCGCATCGACTTCGTCGGTGGTATCCGCGGTCTTGGCGAGCTCAAGAAGCGTGTCGACTCAGGCGAGATGAAGGTCGCACTAGCCCTCTACCCCGTCACGATGAAGCAGATCATGGACATCGCTGACACGGGCAACATCATGCCACCTAAGACCACCTGGTTCGAGCCTAAGCTCCGCTCCGGTATCGTCATCCACGAGCTCAGCTAAAGCACAAACACATCTATATACGATTAGGGGACTGTACCTTTTGCGGTGCGGTCCCCTTTTTCTATTCTTTTGCGCTAACCGCTTAGCAGTCAAAACTGACATAACGATCAGTACACTAGACTGAAACTGGAGTTTCATAGGGAGGAAACTGGAGTGCCATACGTGTGGCACTGATTTCTCTAGCGGTATCCCGTCTGATTTCGTACCTTTGTGCTAGAAGTCTCCACAAGGTCGTGGAGGCATTTACCTCTCTAGATAGTTTTATGAACCAAGTATCTCCTTCTCCTGAGACTCTATCCGCAGTGCGTGAGGCGGTCGACGTATTACAGCGTGGTGGTATCATCCTCTACCCTACTGACACGATCTGGGGCTTGGGATGCGATGCGACCAATGAAGAGGCGGTGGATCGCCTCTCGGCAATTAAGGGTCGCCCCATGGGCAAGCCGATGCTGATGCTGGTCGATAGCGACGTGCGAATACAATCATACGTGCGTACGGTGCCATCGATGGCGTACCAATTGATCGATGTGGCGGTGCGTCCGCTCACCATTATCTACCCCGAGGGGCGCAATGTGGCGCCACAACTACTGGCGGACGATGGCTCGATCGGGATACGCATCGCAAGCGATACGCTCTGTCAGGAGATCTGCCGCATGCTGCGCCGACCACTCGTCTCCACCTCGGCCAATCTGGCGGGGACTAGTTCGCCACACAACTATTCGGAGATTGATCCCGCACTGATCAAGATGGTCGACTATGTGGTCCCGCTACGCCAAGATGAGCATATCGATGGCATGCCCTCAGACATTATCAAGCTGGGGCTCAATAATGAGGTGCAAGTCATTCGCTAAGTAATAAGGTTGGTCAGAAGCCGTTAAACGCCCTTTTAGTAGCTCCTAAACACGGTCCGATCTATGAGCAAGAAGTCTCGACAAGCTATGGTACGTCTGCGCTACATCGTCTCTGACCTTGTGGCGGTGCTGCTGGCAACGACGCTCTTCAACGTGGTGCGCTACGTGGTCGAGGATCAGAGTGCGACCTTTGGCGAGCTGTCGCTCTTCCTCTTCAACACGAAGATGTACTGGGTGACGCTCGTGGTGGTACTCTTCTGGATGGGCTTCCTAACGCTCTCGGGGTACTATAATAAGGTATTAGCGAAGAGCCGCATCGACGAGTTCTTTCTGACGGCTGGGAGTGTCTTCGTGGGGGTGGTCATCGAGTATCTCTTCCTCGTGGTGGACGATGTAATCGATGGGCGCAGTGAGCATCTGCTCCTCTTCGCCCTGCTCTATCTGACGCACTTCCTCCTCATCTATGCGGGTCGCCTGACGATTACTTTGCAGCAGATTAGGTATGACCGCATGCCAGAGCATTGGCCACAGATCCTGCTCATCGGGACGCCCGAGGTGATCGACAAGTTGCAGGCGGTGCGTATGGAGATGCATTACCACGCTGTGGCGCAGCTCCCCTTCGACTCTGAGCCTGTCACACTAGAGCAGGTACAGACTATACTGGAGGAGCAACCGATCGAGGCGATCTATATGGTGGCCAATGAGGCGGACACGCTACGAGCTACGCATCTGCTCTATGAGCTGTACCGTTGCAAGCTACCGATCAAGATATATCTAGAGGGGGTGATGGGGGTACGCTCCTCGCTACAAGCGCGCACGCTCCGTGGGTTACCGCTACACGATGTGACGCAGACGCAGATGAGCGAGATGGAGCAAAATGTAAAGTGGCTCTTCGACCGTATCGTATCGCTAATTTTGCTGATCCTCCTGTCGCCTCTCTTTGCGGTGCTAGCGGTCTTGGTTCGGCGCTCTTCGGAGGGACCCGTCTTCTATCGTCAGGAGCGTGTGGGGCGTGGAGGGAAGCCTTTTTGGATCTATAAGTTTCGCACGATGTATACGGACGCAGAGGTAGCGGGCCCTCAGCTTAGCCACGAGGGAGACAAGCGAGTCACACCATTGGGTGCCAAGCTACGCAAGTACAGACTGGACGAGCTACCCCAGTTTTACAATGTATTGCGAGGCGATATGTCTATCGTGGGGCCTCGCCCCGAGCGCGCTTACTACATCAAGCAGATCCTCGAGCGGGCGCCTTACTACTACCTGCTACACCAGCTACGGCCGGGCATCACGTCGTGGGGAATGGTGCGGTACGGCTACGCCTCGACGGTCGATGAGATGGTCGAGCGACTTTACTATGACTGGCTCTACTACGAACACATGTCGATCAAGCTCGACCTAGCGGTGCTGCTCTGCACGGTGGGCACTATTATCAAGGGAAAAGGAAAGTAACACGGCTGCGATGACGACTACGACTACACGCATATCACTACTACAACGCTTCATCCTATGGAGAGAGGCTCACATCAGTGAGCGCATCTTCGTACTGATCTTATCTTTTATCATCGGTATCTTGACCGCCCTGGCTGCCTTTGCGCTCAAACAATTGATCGGCACGATACAGCATCTCCTGATGCCCGCCATACGTCAGGCTAATGTGTGGTACCTGATCCTGCCACCTATTGGCGTCCTGCTGACGGCGGGTGTGGTCAAGCTCTTCATCCGTGACGACATAAGCCACGGTGTGACGAAGGTGCTGGGCGCTATGTCACAGCGCAAGAGTCGTATCAAGCCGCACAACACCTGGTCGTCGCTCCTAGCTAGTTCGATCACCATCGGCTTCGGTGGATCGGTCGGTGCCGAGTCACCTATCGTGATGACGGGAGCCGCCATCGGGAGCAATACGGGACGGCTCTTCAAGCTGGAGCAGCGTCAGCTGATGCTCCTCGTGGGGTGCGGTGCTGCGGGGGCTATTGCGGGGATCTTTAAGGCGCCCATTGCGGGCTTGGTCTTTGTGGTGGAGGTGCTACTCCTCGACTTGACACTGAGCAGTGTGCTACCGCTACTGATTAGCTCCGTCACCTCGGCTACGATGGCTTACCTGCTGACGGGACAGCAGGCGATGTTTTCCTTTTACCAGAGCGACCCTTTCACGGCAGAGCGCATCCCCTACGTGATCCTGCTCGGTATAGCCTGCGGCTTCACCTCGCTCTACTTCTCCAAGGTGATGTTTGCACTGGAGAGTTGGCTCAAGAAGCGCAGCAACTTCCTCAAGCGTTACGGCATCTCGATGCTTATCCTCAGTGTGGCTATCTTCCTCTTTCCACCGCTCTTTGGCGAGGGTTACAGCACGCTCAGCGACCTGATGGCGGGACAGTACAGCTCCGTGACGGACAATAGTATCTTCGCCTCCTTCGGGAGTAACTATTGGGTCATCTTCGCCTTCCTCCTCTGCACGATGCTGGTGAAAGTCTTTGCCTCCGTAGCGACCAATAGCGGCGGCGGATGTGGCGGACTCTTTGCGCCTAGCCTCTTCGTGGGGGGCTTGTGTGGCTTTGTCTTTGCCTATGCGCTAAACTTCTTCCCCTTCATTGAGGTCTACCTACCGCAAAAGAACTTTGTCCTCATGGGTATGGCGGGCGTAATGGCGGGCGTGATGCACGCTCCGCTGACGGGTACCTTCCTCATTGCTGAGTTGACGGGTGGCTACAACCTGCTTCTGCCACTCATGCTGGTCGCTATCTGCTCCTATGGGACGATCCGCATCTTCATGCCTCACAGCATCTACTCACTCCGCTTGGCGCAAAAGGGTGAGCTGATGACCCACAGCAAGGATCAGGCGGTGCTCACGGTGATGAGCATCGACAATGTGATCGAGACGGACTTTGATAAGGTCTACCCCGACATGACGCTCGGCGAACTGGTTCAGGTGGTGGGACGTGCTAAGCGCAATCTCTTTCCTGTGGTGGAGCGTGAGACAGATAAGCTCCTCGGTGTGGTTTCGCTCGATGATATACGCAATATCATGTTTCGCCCTGAGCTTTACGACCGCTACAAGGTGGATCGTATCATGGTCTCCCCGCCAGCCCGCATCCAGAGCGATATGCACATGGACCACATCATGCACCTCTTTGACGAGACCAAAGCGTGGAACCTCCCCGTCGTAACACCCGAGGGGCAGTACCTCGGCTATGTCTCTAAGTCTAAGATATTCAACACCTACCGAGAGGTGCTCAATGTCCTCTCACCTGACGAATAAACAGCTATGAAGAAAGATCAAGTCCGCATCATCTTTTACGGCACCGCTCCCTTTGCGACGGCCTGCCTAGAGCGTCTCGTCGACGAGGGCTACCCTATTGTCTCTGTCGTCACGGCTCCTGACAAGCCTGCGGGTCGTGGACATCGCCTGCAGCCCTCGGCGGTCAAGGTCTGTGCGACCAAGCTCGGACTACCTATATTACAGCCGACAAACCTACGAGACGAAGCTTTCGTCCAGCAACTCACGGAGCTAAAGCCAACGCTCGGCGTGGTGGTCGCCTTCCGTATGCTACCTCGTGAGGTGTGGAGCTTGCCCCCGTGGGGGACGGTCAATATACATGGCTCGCTACTCCCGCAGTATCGTGGCGCCGCTCCGATCAATTGGGCACTAATCAATGGCGAAAGCGAGACGGGCGTGACCCTCTTCCAGCTACGTCACGAGATCGATACAGGAGACATCATTGCCGCTTCGGCTTGTCCGATCGAGCCAGAGGACAACTTCGGCACCCTTTACGACAAACTGATGGCTCTGGGTGCTGAGCTACTGGCTCACGGCTTGAGCATACTGACGCAGCACGAGGGTTGCTACCCACAAGCACTACCGCAAGAGGAGCACCCCGACCTGCGCCCTGCTCCTAAGCTTACGAAAGAGAATACGCGCATTGACTGGCACCAGTCGGCGCACGAGATACACAACCTGGTACGTGGCTTGGCACCTCAGCCTGGTGCCTGGACGATGCTGGAGCTTCCCAACGAAGAGCCTCTCCTTGTCAAGATCTATGCGACCACGCTCCCGCAGCAGGAAGCGGACGAGCGACCCGTGGGACAGAGCCTCTCTCCTCGCAAAGGTCAGCTAGCCGTGCAGTGTGGCGATGGATTGCTCCTCATCGAGCAGCTAAAGCCTCAGGGCAAGAAGCTCCTCTCGGCACGTGATTGGCTCAACGGACTCAAAGTCTCTGTCGAGGAGGTTCGCTTCGTCTAGCCATTTCCATACAAGCAAAGTGACCCCACAGCTATCCATCACCCTACCTCCCTCAAAGAGTCTCTACAATCGGCTCTTCGTGATGGCACGGCTGGCGCATCGGCCCATCCCGTCGCTGTGGCATCAGCTAGACCTCTGCGAAGACTTGGCGGTGATGCTACATGCCTCGGGGAGTAGCGAGGAGCGCATATCCGTAAGGGCTTCGGGAACGGCTATGCGCCTCCTGACCGCACTCTTTGCTTTGACCACAGAGCGAGAGGTTCTGCTCGTTTCGCCAGTTCGTCGTATGACCGAGCGACCACTAGCACAGCTCATCGCACTACTCTCTCAGCTCGGAGCCGACATAGTCCAACCATCGTCCCAAGAGCCTGTCGAAGGGCTTTACCCACTGGTTCGCGTTCGTCCGATGAGCCTGCAGCAGGAAGGTCTCCCCACGCTAATCCTGCCGAGCGGACTAGAGAGCAGCCAGACGGTCACAGCCCTACTCCTCATTGCTCCCTATCTGCCCCACGGACTAGCCCTTCGCTGGCAAGATGACCAACTCCCCAGCGCCTCTTACATCCAGTTGACCTGCTCCCTGATGCAGACATGCGGCATCGAGCTCGCGGTTGATTGCCACGGGATCTATGTTGCCCCAGGAGCCTACTGCGAGGCAACGCTCACACGCCTACTCTCGCACCCCATCGGTGACTGGTCCTCAGCGCAGTATCCCCTCCAGTGGGCACTTATGGCGCCACGACCCTGCCAGCTCTTGCTGACCAATGTACCAGCGCAGAGCTTGCAACCTGATGCTCGTGCCTTAGAACTGCTACAGATCTCCCCCGAATGGCTAAGCGCAGGTGACAACACCCTCTGCTTTGACAGCGAGCTACTGCAGAAGCATTTGCGTGAGCTCACGTTTGGGAGCCTCTCCCTGTCAAACAATCCTGACTTCGCACCTACACTCATTGCACTACTCCTCTACTATCAGAAGAAAGCGCAGCTCCGTGGACTAGACCTCCTACGCCTCAAAGAGAGCGACCGCATCGCCCTCATTCTGCGCAATGGCGAGCAGCTTGGTTATCAGCTCACCTACGAAACGGAGAGCGGCTTCTGCTTAGCAGGCAGCGCACCAAGCTCCGTTCACACCCCAGTACCCATTGCTACAGATGCCGACCACCGTATGGTGATGGCGTGGGCTCCTTTCGCCTGGTATCACCAGCTACAGATCGAGACTCCGCAGGCGGTTGACAAGAGCTACCCCACCTTCTGGCGAGACCTTCGCAAGCTCTGCGAGATCATCGCGACACCTTTATATATATGAGCACGAATCCCCTTCACTATGACCTTTGACACATTAGACCTTTCGCCCGAACTCCTTCGTGCCACCGCCGACCTCGGCTTCTCCGAGCCGATGCCCGTACAGCAAGAGGTCATCCCATACCTATCCACTCATCGAGGGGATCTGATCGCGCTCTCCAAGACCGGCTCGGGCAAGACAGCAGCCTACGGACTGCCCCTCTTAGAGCGCATCATACAGGCAAAAGGCTCCGCACCCTGTGGACTCATCCTTACGCCAACACGAGAGCTGGCAATACAGGTGCAGAGCGACTTAGTCGCCTTGGCAAAGTATACCTCCGTTCGCCAGATCCTAGCCCTTTACGGCGGTGCCTCCATCGAGGAGCAGATCCGTCAGCTCGCCAAGGGATACCATATTATAGTAGCCACTCCCGGCAGACTCTGCGACCTGCTTAGGCGCAAAGCTGTCAAGCTGCACAAGGTCTCGGTCGTCGTCCTAGACGAAGCCGATGTGATGCTCGACATGGGCTTCCAGCGAGATCTGCAGGAGATCCTGCAGGCGGTGCCACAGCAGGTGGAGCATTGGCTCTTTTCCGCCACCATGAGCCGAGAGGTGCGAGAGATAGCCGACAACTATATCAGCGATGCCCACGAGGTGCAGATAGGTGCGCTCAATAAAGCGAATGCGGACATCAAGCATCTCTACGTAGCGGTCCCAGCACGGCACAAGTACGCCGCTCTGAAGCGTGTCGTCGACTACTACCCCAACATCTACGGAATCATCTTCTGCCGCACCCGTGCCGAGACCAAGGAGATCGCCGAGTGGCTCATACGAGATGGGTACAATGCCGATGCGCTCCATGGCGACCTTAGCCAAGCGCAGCGAGATATGGTGATGAACCGCTTCCGCATACGCAACCTGCAGCTACTCGTTGCGACCGACGTGGCAGCACGTGGACTCGATGTAGATGATGTCACTCATGTGCTTCACTACGGCCTGCCCGCCGATCCCGACAGCTACACACACCGCAGCGGACGCACCGCTCGTGCTGGCAAGACGGGTCTCTCGATAGCCATCTGCCATCTACGCGACAGCAAGCAGATACGCATCATCGAGCAGCACGCTGGCATTCGGATTGAGTCCATGCCCCTCCCCTCTGGTCAGGAGATCTGCAAGAAGCAACTCTTCGCTCTAGCTACCAAGATCGAGTATGCCGACAGCAACGAGCATGGCACTCAGTACGATGAGCTACTCAATGCGATCGTGCAGAAGCTCGCCTGGCTCCCTCCCGAGGAGATCATACGTCGTGTCCTCACACTGGAGGCGGACCGTATCATGCGATACTACGCCAATACGCCCGACCTCTCGGCTCAAGAGCTGGCCACCGAAGAGCCTAAGTATAGGACAAAAGATTCCCACAAGGAGCATCGCAAAGCACCCAAAAAGCGTAGCCGCACCGACCTGCCGCCTATGACCTCGCTACGGATCAACCTCGGCAAGCGCGACAAGCTCTATCCGAACCGTCTCTTAGAGTTGATCAACCGTACGCTCCCTTATAAGATCACCATTGGCAAGATAGATCTCAGTCCCAGCTACAGCTACTTTGAGGTAGCCAGCGAGTGGGCCGAGACAGTCGCTGCAGCCCTTAGCGAGGAGGAGTACAATGGCCGCCCCATCCGTGTCACCATCCAAAAGGATCGGTAAAAGCCCTCGAGACTGTTTCATAGCCTGCTTTGACCGAAGCATAGCCAAAAGAGTCGTCAGCCTCGCTCTTTTTCATGTTGATGTACCTTTTAGGTATTGCAAAATTGTGAATTATTTGCTACCTTGCGACAAGTTTAGTGAGAAGCTAGTCAAGTAAGCCTAAGTAAGGGGAGAAACAAAGCATCAGGAACCCCTGCTTTCGTCCACATCTGAGTAGCATATCCGCTAAGCTTACAAAGACGATCGCTGCGTTAGATAGCGGCGTCTAGGAGGCTGCAATCAATTTATTCACTTTAAGTATAACAGGCTATGCAATTGTATCAGACATCAGACATTCGAAACATCGCCGTCATCGGCGGCTCGGGTAGCGGCAAGACAACTCTTGCCGAGGCTATGCTCTTTGAGAGTGGCGTCATCAAGCGCCGCGGGACTATCCAGGCACAAAACACAGTGTGCGACTACTTCCCCGTAGAGAAGGAGTATGGCTATACCGTTTTCTCCACCCTATTTAGTGTCGAGTTTGCTAATCGCAAGCTCAACTTCATCGACTGCGCAGGCTCCGATGACTTCGTCGGTGGCACTGTCGCTGCACTCCACGTGACTGACTCGGCTCTCGCTGTGGTCAATGCCAAGGAGGGCGTCGAGGTTGGTCTGGTCAATCAGATGCGTATCATAGAGCAACTGCATAAGCCTGTGCTCTTTACGATCAACCAGCTGGATAGCGACAAGGCAGACTACGACAGCACAGTCGCTGGGCTCAAAGCTCGCTATGGCGGCAAGGTGGTCGTCATTCAGTACCCCGTACAGGAGGGCCCAGACTTCCACCAGGTGGTCGATGTGCTCAATATGAAGATGTACCAGTGGAAGCCCGAGGGTGGTGCTCCCGAAGAGCTGGAGATACCTGCAGATCAGCAAGCACGTGCTGAGGAGCTACGCCAAGCACTCATCGAGTCGGCTGCTGAGCACGAGGAGCATCTGATGGAGACCTTCTTTGAGAAAGGGTCGCTCGACGAGGAGGAGATCGTGCAGGGCATGCGCAAGGGTATCGTCCTCGGCGATATGTACCCCGTCTTCTGCGTCAGTGCGCTCAAGGATATGGGTGTACGTCGTACGATGACCTTCCTCGGTGATGTAGCACCTCGCGTTACGGAGTCTGCGCTACCTGTCACGACAGAGGGCGTAGAGGTAGCACCTGATGCTACCGCTCCCGTGAGTCTCTACTTCTTCAAGAGCACCGTAGAGCCTCATATCGGTGAGGTCTCTTACTTCAAGGTTATGAGCGGTACACTCAAGGAGGGTATGGACTTGACCAATGCTAAGAATGGCTCTAAGGAGCGCCTCGGTCAGATCAACGTGGTGGCTGGTGCGCAAAAGGAGAAAGTGAGCCAGCTCGTCGCTGGAGACTTTGGTGCAGCCGTAAAGCTCAAGGATGTACGTCGTGGAGCTACGCTCAATGATAAGGGTGTGGACTACCAGTTCCCCAACATCGAGTACCCCGCCCCCAAGTATCGTCGTGCTATCGTAGCAACTAATAGTGCCGATACGGAGAAGCTCAGCGAGGCTCTCACACGTATGCAGGAGGAGGATCCCACATGGATCGCTCAGCAGAGCAAGGAGCTACGTCAGCTCATCGTATATGGTCAGGGAGAGTTTCACCTACGTACGCTCAAGTGGCGACTGGAGAACAATGACAAGATCCCCGTCACCTTTGAGGAGCCACGCATCCCCTACCGTGAGACTATCACGAAAGCAGCACGCGCTGACTATCGTCACAAGAAGCAGTCGGGCGGTGCTGGGCAGTTTGGCGAGGTGCATCTGATTGTCGAGCCTTACGAGGAGGGCAAGGAGCTACCGAGCGTCTTCCGCTTTAACAATCAGGAGTTCAAGATCACGCCTCGTGACACCCAGACCGTCGAGCTAGCCTGGGGTGGCAAGCTCATCTTCGTCAATAGTGTCGTAGGTGGCGCCATCGACAACCGCTTCATGCCAGCCATCCTCAAGGGTATCATGGAGCGCATGGAGCGTGGCCCGCTGACCGGATCCTATGCTCGCGACGTGCGTGTGATCGTCTACGATGGTAAGATGCACCCCGTAGATAGCAATGAGATCTCCTTCATGCTAGCTGGGCGCAACGCCTTTAGCGAGGCCTTCCGCAATGCAGGTCCTAAGATCCTCGAGCCTATCTACAGCGTCGATGTGACCGTACCCGCAGACTACCTAGGCGATGTAATGAGCGACCTGCAGGGACGCCGTGCACTGATCATGGGTATGAGCAGCGATGGCAACTACGAGCAGCTCTCTGCCAAGGTACCTCTCAAGGAGCTGAGCGACTACTCTACTTCGCTCAGTTCGCTGACGGGTGGACGCGCCTCGTTTGTCATGAAGTTTGACGCTTACGAGCTAGTCCCGACAGATGTCCAGGAGGCTCTCCTGAAGGCCTACGCAGAGGAGAGCGAGGAGGAGTAACAGACGGCTCCCCGCCACCCTACTAAGTTCTTAGAGCGGTCTCAGGTCACGACGACTTGAGGCCGCTCTCTCTGTGTGCTCTCGGGAGCGTAGTCGTCAGCTCTCCCTAAAGGAGACTGTTGCAAAAGTCAACAGTCTCACAATCTTGCTTGCAAGATTGTCTAGACTTTGCAGAAAGGATGAAGCGCAAGGCGCTGAGGGGGAGGTCTGAAGGGAGCATACCTACGTATGTGACCGAAGCCGAATCCCGAAAGCAACACAGCGATTCGCCTTTATGCGACAGTCTCTAAAGGCACCATTTGTCGCTTCGTATCATACTGACTCCTTAATAGATACGAGTTCCAAAAATGGTTCCCCTCTTGGAACTTTTTAGTTCCAACCGAGGAACCGTTTGGCGGATAGACGTAGTTCTCTTTGTTTTTGTATCTTTGTTCGCAAGGGAGGGCTATTTTATCAGTTTGATGACGATGATCATCTGCTGCGGGTGCCTCCCTTCGCTATTTTGGTCTCTAAGACATCGCAGATATATACACTAACAAGGTTAGAATACTATGAATAAGCAAATCTATTTGGCCCTCGCATTGATCTTATCAACTTGCTTTGGGTTGGTCGGTTGTTACCGTGATTGCCCCGATGATGGTGGCGATCCCAACAAGGAGGATACGATCCCGATGGGCGAGTACACCCCTATCTACGAGCTAGATGCAGATGGCAATCTGAAGCATCTGCCGATCCCCTTCGTAGACTTTATGGCGGGTGAGCTACCCCTCAAGAAGTGGGAGGCCGCTCACGGAGCCATGCTACAGAAAGAGGTGGTTGCTGACTTTAAGGGTCAGCAGGTCAAGAACTACGTCTTCAACACGCAAGACAAGAGTGGCAAGCAGCCACTACGCATCTATCTCGTCGGAGATGCTGGCAAAGGTAGACTACAGATCTCGACCATACTCCTGGACAAAAAGCTGGTCTACAATGAGCAGGGCGAGATCAGACCAGAGTTTGACATGATGACCATCAATGATGGATTCACGGCGATGGACGACAGCTCCAGCAAGACGCCTATGTACCGCAAGGGGAATCTTATCGTAGGGGTCTCTCAGAGCAAAGATCAGGCTGGATATGCTCAGTTCTCCTTCCTTCCAATGCCAGGATCGGTCCCCACGGGATACTTCGACAAGAGTCTCAAGGACTTCCCCTTCGCTAGTAAGAAGGCTGAGGAGACCTCTCTAGATGAGATCCGCAAGTATGAGACCGCTCTAGGACTCAGACAGGAGAAGGCGCAGAGTGATCCCAAGCGTGCCAACTTCATCACGAAGGACAAGAAGAAGGGCAACTTCGACCTAGTCGCTTACTACCCACAGGGCTACACGTCCAAGGGAGAAACTTACAAGCCTGGTATCCTAGCACTCAGCTATGCACTCACCCTAGATATGGTAGAGAACAATGCCGAGGTTGCCGAGTGGTTTGTAAGCAACGGCTTTAGCAAGCCTCAGAAGTCAGACATTAGCGATAAGACCTTCACCAGCGAAAACGACTACTACACGCTCCTCATCATGGAGGGTGGTAATGGTGTAGCCTTTAGCTTCTCAGCTAAGAAAGAGGCTCCCACACCCGATCCGTCAGAGGACACTAGCATCTTCCCATCCTACAACTTTGGCGAGAAGTTTAACCCCGCTGACGTGCCCACCCCAGGGACACCCGCAGGCTCTATCTACACCAGTGAGATGGCTAAGGGAGAGAATGTCACCTACAACGCTCCTGAAAAAGGCGATGATGGCAAGATAGACTATGGTATGACCAACCTTCAGGTCTTGATCAAAGACCCCTTTAAGGATAAAACTGCCGCCATCAACGGCTATTACTACTACGCTGCCTACGAAGCCACAGAGGCTACGATGCACGTCTATGATAATGGTGGACTAGCCATCAACCACGCTAAGCAGTTTAAGACGGGCATCGACAAGGAGCTCAAGGCTGCTCTCGAGAAGGGGGGCTACCAATACACTGGAACGGAAAAGAGAACCTCGGGCTCTGAGTACTGGTTTTACTACAACGCTGAGCACAATGTTTCCCTCCACGTCTATAAGATGAAAGATAGCAGCTTCCTCATCGCTAACTTCTGGCCTGGCGATGACTACAAGCTACAAGCGGGCAACCAGATCCGCCTAAATACGCGCTACACACGCCGCTAAGCAAGAGCGTGTCGCCACAGTACGACACTTCCAGCGCACTAAACAGAGCAAGAGCCTACTCGCTAATCTGCGGGCAGGCTCTTGCTCTATCTTGCCATCTCTCTAAGTCACTTCCCCCCCCCTATCAGTTACTCCGTTTGTTAACTTTCCAAAATGCTTCCAAGCTTGGAAAAATAATTTTCCAAGGGAGGAAACTTTACTTTCCAAGGGAGGAAAAATAAATTTCCAACGCTGGAAATGTTTCGTTCCAACAGAGGAAAGGAAGCTGACCTCTGTTGAGACGTTTACCGCCCCAACTAAACAACGAAAGATAGGTGTAGTGCTTGGGGCTAGCCCTTGTACTAGCTTTTGGGCTGCGGGACTAAGATGGGCAGTTGCTGCTTTTGGATTGTGATCTCGATGCGACGCCCCAGCTCGATGAGCTCACCGTCCACCTGCGCATAGTCCTCCTTCTCACGCTCTATGATGAGATGATCGGTGCGGTAAATGTCGATGGAGGTGCTCTCGTTGATGTTCTTAGTAAAGAGGTTGATCGCCACCTGCGGAGCTTTTAGGAGCGACATGTTACGGATGACCACCACGTCAAAAAGTCCATCGTCCAGCTCAGCCTCAGGCGCGATGATCGCATTATTGCCATACTGATCTGCATTGGCGCAGGTCACGAGGAAGGCTTTCTGCTCGATCACCTCACCATTGAGATGAAGGCGATAGAGCGAGGACTTGTGCTTGATAAACTGATCGACCGTCGAGAGAACGTAGGAGAGCGGCCCTCGAAAGCTCTTCTGGTCGTAGCTAGCGGTCACCTGCGCATCAAAGCCCACACCGAAGGTCACGAAAAAGGGAACCCCATCGGCCTCACAGCAGTCGATACGCTTGGTATACCCTCGGCGAATAACCTCTAGGGCAGCTTCGGTGTCTAGCGGTATGTCTAGTGAGCGCGCTAGCCCATTGCCGGACCCCATCGGGACGATGCCGAGAGACATCTCTGTCGTGCGCACCGCATCGGCAACCTCATTGATCGTACCATCTCCACCGATGGCAATAACTGTGTCAAACCCTTGACCAGCTATATCCTTGATGATGCGATCGGCATGTCCCTCTCCGTTGGTATAGACGAAGTATAGCTCACTGCCATTGTCCGAGAGCATGTTAAATGCGAGCTCTGGCAGACTCGTCTTCCTAGAGGTGCCAGAGATAGGATTGATGATGACGAGATACTTCTTTTGAGAGCTTAGCATACGACCAGATCTCTAGTGGTGGAAGGCGAGCATACGCTCACGAGCATACGACTCGTAGGGCGTACCTGGACGACCATAATTGCAAAAAGGTACAATGCTAATGCCGCCTCGTGGCGAGAAGTCGCCCGTCACCTCGATATACTTCGGGTCCATCAGACGGATCAGGTCATCCATGATGATGTTCACACAATCCTCATGAAAGGCACCATGCGAGCGAAAGCTAAAGAGATAGAGCTTGAGGCTCTTGCTCTCGACCATACGCACGTCTGGGATATACTCTATATATATGGTAGCGAAGTCAGGCTGCCCAGTGATAGGACAGAGTGCCGTGAACTCGGGGCACTCGAAGCGTACGTGGTAGTCGCGGTCTTGATGTCTATTCTCAAAAGCCTCTAGCACACTCGGATCGTAGTCCTGTGCGTAGACGGTGCGCTTATTGCCTAGTAGGGAGAGCCCCTCGACAGTTTTGTCACGAGCTCCGTCATGAGCTCCCGCAGGAGATATAGTTTCTTTCATATTACAGATTTAGGATATTGGACTAGTGCTACTAAGCCTCTAGTAGCACTAGTCTCTATAGCATTAGAGTAGGTGTGAGGCCAGCTCACTGAGTTCGCTGCGCTCACCCTTGATCAGGTTAACGTGTGCGAAGAGCGTCTCACCACGCATCTTGTCGATCATGTAGGCGAGACCATTGCTCTGGCTGTCTAGATAAGGTGAGTCGATCTGCTCCACGTCACCGCAGAAGATCATCTTCGTCCCCTCACCGGCACGCGTGATGATCGTCTTGACCTCGTGAGGAGTCAAGTTTTGCGCCTCATCGACGATCACGATAGCGTCCGCCAGACTACGACCACGCAGATAGGCTAGAGCCTCGATGATGAGCTTATTATCCTGCTGGAGCTTCTCCAGCTCAGCCTGCTGCTTACCGCCCTTAAACTGCGACTTGATCACATTCAGATTGTCAAAGAGGGGCTGCATATAGGGGCGCACCTTCTCCTGCTCCGTACCAGGCAGAGCGCCGAGATCCTTATTGGCGAGAGCCACGATAGGACGTGCCAGCATAACCTGTCCATAGCGGTCAGCTTGGTCTAGAGCAGCGGCGAGTGCTAGGAGCGTCTTACCGGTACCAGCCTTGCCCGAGAGTGCCACGAGGAGTACGTTGGGATCCATCAGCACGTCAAAGGCAAAAGCCTGCTCCGCATTCCTAGGCGTGATGCCCATGTGAGTGAACTTGTCTACCCGCTGCACCATCGCCTCAAAGGGATTGTAGCGCGCCAGCACACTACTCTGGTCACTCTTGAGGACGAAGCACTCATTGGGTTGTATCTTGCTGCCAAACTCAAACTCGTCAAGTGCTACTCCCTGCTCATTGTCATAGAGACGATTGATAAGCTCTGCATCGATCCCCTCGAAGACTGGCTGAGCCTCCTCAAAGAGGTCAAAGGTCTGCACCTTATCGTTGAAGTAATCCTCGACAGGGATGCCGAGCGACTTAGCCTTCATACGGAGGTTGATGTCCTTGCTCACGAGGATCGTCTGCTCTCCTTCGTTTGCCTCAGCAATGTGTAGCGTAGCGCTCATGATCTTATGGTCTGGGATGTTTTCCCCAAAGGCATGCGCCACACGCTCATGAGGCTTATTGCCTAGATAGACGTAGAGGCGTCCTCTCCCCTCTCCTAGGTCAGCGCCATGCTCGAAGAAGTCAGCATCCGTCAGCTCATCAAGTCTGCGAACGAAAGCACGTGCGTTGAAGTTGATCTGATCGGAGCCTTTCTTAAACTTGTCCAGCTCCTCGAGCACCACGATGGGAAGATAGATGTCGTTGTCCTCAAACTTGTCGATGCACTCATAGTCGTGCAGGATGACGTTGGTGTCCAGGACAAAGTTCTTGCTGTGCGATACTCTTGTAGCCTTGCCCTTAGCACTGGAGCGGGGCGTCGTCTTGGAGTGACTTTTGTTGGAGGTTCCCTTTCGCTCTGTAGTAGCAGAGGAGGTCTTCTTTTGAGCTGTTGGCATATTGGTCTGTTTTTCTAGTTCATATTCGCAAGCTTGTATCTTGCTCGTCCCAAAGTTAGCTATTTTGCTCCAAACGGCCAGCATCCAGCATCTAGGAGAGGAATACTTTGTCTAGATAAGCGGGTTCTTCCTTAGAGTGCGAGCCTAAGATGTCGCTGGTTTGAAATATATTTGGTAAGTTTGTACTATCGAATAAGAACCAATCTAACAACAGAATATTCTATGGCAACTTTATCACCCGAACTAATACAACAAGCACAAGAGCGTGCTAAGCAATGGCTCGCACCCGCCTTCGACAGTGAGACACGTCAGCAGGTAGAGGCTCTCCTCGCCGCTGAGGACAAGACACCTCTCGTGGAGGCCTTCTACCAAGTACTAGAGTTTGGCACGGGAGGTCTGCGTGGCATCATGGGAGCCGGCACTAACCGCATGAATAAATACACCGTCGGCATGGCTACGCAGGGCTTGGCCAACTACCTCCTGCAATGCTTCGCTGGCGAAGAGATCTCCGTAGCTATCGGCTACGATGGGCGCAACAACAGCCCCTTCTTCGCTCAGACGACGGCCGACGTACTCACGGCAAACGGCATCAAGGTCTACCTCTACGATGCGCTCCGCCCTACCCCGATGGTTTCCTATGCGATCCGTCAGCTGGGCTGTAAGAGTGGCGTCATGGTGACCGCCTCGCACAATCCCAAGGAGTACAACGGCTACAAGGTCTTCTGGAGCGATGGTGCTCAGATCATCGCACCGCACGACAAGGCAATCGTCAATGAGGTGAAGAGCATCACAGACATTGATCAAGTGAAGTGGCAGGGCAATCCAGCACTCGTCAAGATGATCGGTGCCGAGATGGATGACCGCTTCATCCACGACGTCTGTACCCTATCGCTCTCGCCTGAGTCGGTAGAGCGTCATCGTGATATGGGGATCGTCTATACACCTATTCATGGTACTGGCGTACGCATCGTACCTCGTGCGCTAGAGGCTTTTGGCTTCAAGAACATCATCCATGTGCCAGAGCAAGATGTCATCGACGGCAACTTCCCCACGGTCGTCTCACCGAATCCCGAGGAGCCAGCAGCTATGAAGCTGGCGATAGAGCGTGCCGAGGCTACGGGTGCTGACCTAGTCCTAGCGAGTGACCCTGACGGCGACCGCATCGGTGTCGCTGTACGCAACGAGCAGGGCGAGATGCACCTGATCAATGGTAACCAGATCTGCGCCCTCCTGACCTACTACACGATAGCCCGCCGCAAGGAGCTGGGCGACCTACGTCCCGATGACTTTGTGGTCAAGACGATTGTGACCACGGAGCTGATTCCCGCCATTGCCAAGGACTACGGTGTAGAGTGCATGGACTGCTACACAGGCTTTAAGTGGATCGCCAACGAGGTGCGTGAGCAGGAAGGCAAGCGCCGCTACATAGGTGGTGGCGAGGAGAGCTACGGCTACCTCTGGGAGACTTTCGTACGAGACAAGAGTTCTGTGTCGGCATGCGCTATCTTTGCAGAGCTGACAGCGTGGGCTCTGGACAAGGGCTTGACCATTGATATGCTCCTGGAGAAGATCTACTACGAGCATGGCTACTTCCTCGAGCAAGGCATTAGCGTAGTGCGCAAGGGCATCAAGGGTGCTCAGGAGATTAGCCAGATGATGGTCGACTACCGCTCTAACCCGATGAAGGAGTTGGCGGGCAGTCCCGTGGTCAAGATACTGGACTATCAGTCGCTCGAGGGTAAGTGCCTCAAGAGTGGCGAGACCTTCCCAATCAAGATGCCTGCGACCAGCAATGTGCTACAGTACCACACGGCCGACGGGACAGTGCTCTCGATACGTCCCTCAGGTACGGAGCCTAAGATCAAGTACTACATCGGTGTCACCTACAAGCGTGGCTCCGATCCTGCTTGCGACCATCCTGAGCATCTACTCCGCGACCGCATCAAGGCGATACGTGAGCAGCTAAGCATCTAAGAGCTGGTACACACTATATATATGGTTACAGACGATATCTACCAGCTCATCTCTGATCATCAGATCGCCGCAGCTGTCAAGCTACTAGGTGAGCAGATACAGTCTCATGTGCGTATCCCCGTGGAGCAGCGTGACCGCTACCACTCGGCCAAGCGTATCTTAGAGACGATGCTCCACTACCTAGAGTCGCCGATACAAGATCCAGAGCTGGTGACTAACTACAGCTACCTGCTCCGGACACTTTACGATGTGACCGATGCGCTGAGAGATAGCGAGTGGCTGGCCCAATCGCCCCAGTACGAAAAGCAAGCGAACTACTACTCCCTACTGCTGGACAACGGAGGACTTGCGATGGTTGTTGAGCAACTGACGCTCCAGTCGAACCTCGCAACCGTTGATCGGCCACGCTACGACGAACTGGTCAAGCGCCTCACGATGGGACTCCTCTATACGCAGGAGTGGAGCGACGAGGTAGCCTCTGCGCTAGACCAGCTAGACGACTACATACAGCAGGCGGCACTCACAGCTGTCACCCTAGCCTTGCTACGCACGTGGCACTGGGGCAAGCTCTGCTGGCTACTCGCTAAGCTGATGGAGACACGAGGCGAACAGACGATGGTGCGCATTCGTGCCGTCGTCGGGGTGCTACTCGTCGGCGAACTATACAATAGCCGTCTAGCACTCTACGAGGAGCAGCTCCCCTACACGCTCCAGCAGATCGGAGAGGCAATCACCCTCGAGGAGTACGACATGATCTGGAGCCACCGCCTCCGCATGAAGTACACCCCACAAGTGGTGGAGTATGTGCAGAAGCTCTTCGGACGCTTTAACAGTCCTGAGTTTCAGCAGCGCTTTCAAGAGATTATCTCCTCAACAGGCGATAGCACTGAGCCAGCCACCTTCGAGAGTGTCTTCGGTGATGAGGAGGAGCTACTACCCCTCGTGGACGATGTACAGGATGGGTACGAAGCTCTGAAGCGTCTCGTAGCACGAGGCTTCGATGTCAACGCCTTTGCGACTAGCTCGCTCCTGCAGGGTCCTTTCTTTGAAGATGAGACGCACTGGCTTATCCCGTTTGACCTGCAACACAGTTCGCTAGCGGCTGTGATGGCTCAGTTTAGCAATGAGTACCAGCTCGGCGAGGATCAGATCATGACGCTACTGCGGGAGTCCATCTTCCAGCAGGTAGACATAGACTTCTACGGCTCTATCTTTAGGATTAGCCAACTGCCTGGTCAGGTGCTACAAGGCATCTCACAGGGCGTCCTAGCTATGGAGAATGTGATCAACCGCACTCCATACATCCGTCCACAGGAGCGGCGAATGCTGGTGGCGGACGACTATACGAAAGCACTGCAAGGGTACATTTGCCAGCTAGCACGCATCTTCGCCTTTATCGAGGCAAAGGTAGCTGCTAGGACTCCCTTTAAGATGCTCTTTGGTCAGCCCAATCCCTTTGCACAGGCTCAGTCGGAGCAACTCTGCGACAAGCATCTTGACTTGCTACGAGCCTATTGCGTTCAGACGAAAGAGTATGCGGGCGAGCAAGCGACGATACAAGTGCAGCTGGGACGCACCTCAGATCCTGAGGCTCGTGCTCAGCTCATGTACCGCCTTGCGCAGACCTACTACGAGGAGCAGAAGTACATGCAGGCTTACTTCGTCATGCAGCAGATCCCTCCGCAGCTACTCCCGAGAGACACGAGCCCGCTCTTTATCGCACAGATCCTCTACCGCATGGAGCAGCCGATGCTCGCTATCTCACTCCTCGAGCAGGTGCGCCAGCAGGCAGAGCCTGAGCGGCCTTCGCTCGCTATCTCACGACTACTCGGTGTGCTCTATGTCAAGCTCCGCACTTACGACAAGGCGCTCCCGCTGCTCTTGCAGTGTGAGTTTGAGGATGAGCACCCCGACACGCTCTATCCGCTCATCGCTTGGTGCCTTATGATGACACAGCGCTGGGATGAGGCAAAAGCTTACGCCAGTCGCCCCGTCACCTCGTACGATCAGCTGGACAAAGACTCTCTCGAGCTTCACTACAAAGAGTTTGTGCCCCTACTGCCAGTACTTCTCACCCTCATCGGTGGAGATCTGCAGGGCACACTACAAGCTCTAGGTAAGCTCCTAGCCACGGCTGACGAGCAGCAACAGAAGAAACTTATCTCCGCCTACGGGGAGTGTGTGTACGACCTAATGCAGCTAGGCGTGCCGAGTCATCTGCTGGTACTAATACACACCTGGCTCCATCAGCGCATCAACACTTTCTAAGTTCACTCACACAGACCAAATACATACTTCTATTCATGATAAACATTCATCAGTTCGACTTTTCTGGTCTTCGCGCACTCGTTCGTGTAGACTTCAACGTCCCCTTTGATGATAAGGGGCAGATCACTGACGACACCCGCATGCGTGCCGCCCTGCCTACGCTACGCAAGATCCTATCCGACGGCGGGAGCGTCATCATCGCCACGCACCTCGGTCGCCCCAAGGGGCGTGATCCCAAGCTCTCTACCTCGCTCATCGTGCCCCACCTCAAGGAGCTCATCCACGTACCGGTCATCCACTGCCCTGTGAGCCGTGGTGCTCAGGCAAAAGAGATGGCGCAGGCACTCCAGTCGGGCGAGATCCTAGTCCTGGAAAACGTACGCTTCGAGGAGGAGGAAGAAGGCAAGCTCCGCAATGCTGAACAGTACACTGACGAAGAGGCTCTCAAGGCTGCAAAAGCTGATCTCAAGGAGCGTCAGAAAGCTTACGCTCAGGAGATGGCTACGCTAGCAGATGTCTACGTCAACGATGCTTTTGGTGCAGCACACCGAGCACACGCTACGACGGCTCTCATCGCTCAGTACTTTGCCACAGACAAGAAGATGTTTGGCATGCTTATGCTACAAGAGGTAGAGGCTGTACAGCGTGTCCTACATGGTGCTAAGCACCCCTTTACCGCTATCTTAGGAGGTTCTAAAGTCTCCTCAAAGATCGACATCATCCTCAACCTGATGAACAAGGTGGACAACCTCATCATCGGAGGCGGCATGGCCTACACCTTTGTCAAGGCGCAGGGTGGCGAGATAGGTCGCTCCCTCTGTGAGGAGGACAAAATCGACGTGGCACGAGACATCATGGAGCGCGCTAAAGCTAAGGGCGTGCGACTCCTCCTACCCGTAGATACAGTCGCCACGTGCGACTTTGCTAACGATGCCCCTGCCGAGACCTTCCCGACCAATCAGATTCCTGCCGACCGCATGGGTATGGACATCGGCGCTCAGGCTTGTGCCGACTACCGTGAGGTTATTCTGACTAGCAAGACGATCCTGTGGAATGGTCCTGCGGGAGTCTTTGAGTTTGACAACTTCGCTCGTGGCTCCGAAGCTATCGCTCAGGCAGTCGCTGAGGCTACACGACAGGGAGCCTACTCGCTCGTCGGTGGTGGTGACAGTGTCGCCTGCATCAACAAGCTCGGTCTAGGCGACGAAGTATCTTACGTATCTACTGGTGGCGGTGCGCTCCTAGAGGCTATCGAGGGAAAAGCTCTCCCAGGCATCGTAGCCATCGACCCGAACTATGGCAAGTAGTATGAGACAAGACGCATCCGCTACCCCACTCGTCTCGCTCGTTCGTATGACGCGGTGCGACCTCTGCAATGAGACGCACCAGAGCCATCTACCTACGCTCAGACAGCTCTACGAGGATGCTTTTCCTCATAGTGAGCGTCGCCCGTGGAGTGATCTAGAGCAGCTCATCGGGGAGCAGGGTGCTTATCACTTCTTCCTCTTAGAGCATCCCGAGCTAGGGGTCGTAGGCTTCGTCACGCTGTGGCACTTTGACGACTTCTACTACGGAGAGCATTTTGCCATCCTGCCACAGCTGCGCAACCATCGTCTAGGCGAGCAAACACTGCACACAGTCAAGGAGTACATCGGGCATGAACCCCTTTACTTCGAAGTAGAGCCCGAGACACTCTCCGAGATAGCTGGGCGACGCATCAACTACTACGAGCGCAACGGCTTTCAGGTGGTCAAGCGGGACTATCTGCAGCCCCCGTATCACCGTGAGGAGCAGGGCGTACCGCTCTACATCATGTCGTCCGAGCTAGGAGAGAGAGACTTCATCGAGCGGGTCTGCCAGACGCTCGTCGATCGAGTCTACCCGCACTTCTAGACAGACACGACATCCCCCATCAACGCAAGAGGGGACGGCCACACGAGTTGGTCGTCTCCTCTTTTTCTTGTCTCTTTGATACTCAGTTCCACCCTTGGAACTGAAAAGTTCCAAGAGGGGAACTATTTTTGGAACTCGTATGTACTACTAAGCCAGCACGATACAAAGAGATCCCAAGTCCGCCCCACAGCTTTCGCCCAAGGGGGGCAGTACGAGTTACAGCTAAGTTGACTTCGCCTAGCTCTCTACCTGCTGCAGGTCACAAGCGGTGCGGTAGTAGCCTGGCACATCGTACAGTTCGTCAGGCGTGCCAGAAGCAGCAACCGTGCCCCCAGAGAGTACTACGATGCGGTCCGCATTGCGTATCGTGCGCATACGATGGGCAATGATTAGCACCGTCTTATCCGTCGTAAGCTGTGAGAGAGCCCGCTGTATATGCGTCTCGCTCTCTGCATCTTGGCTCGCTGTCGCCTCATCGAGGATGATGATCGGAGCATTCTTGAGGATAGCTCGAGCTATCGATATGCGCTGACGCTCACCGCCAGAGAGGCGACTGCCATTCTCCCCTATCTGCGTCTGGTACCCCTCGGGCAGCCGCGCTACAAAGTCGTCACACTGCGCCAGCCGAGCTGCCTCGAGGACCTCGGCATCTGTTGCCTCTTTGCGTCCGATGCGAATGTTTTCCATCACCGTATTATTAAAGAGTACCACATCTTGGAAGACGATGGCGTAGTACTTAAGGAGTGTCTCCGGATCGACTGCTGTTAAGTCTTCGCCTCCGAGCGATACGACCCCACTCTGACAGTCCCAGAAGCGGGAAGCTAGTCGTGCACAAGTACTCTTGCCCCCACCGCTCGGACCGACGAGAGCCGTCACCTCGCCCTGCTTGGCGGTAAAGGAGACATGACTCAGCACCTGCGCACCCTCATTGTAGGAAAAGGATACATCCTCAAACGTTAGGTCAAAGCTCTTAGGCGCAAAGTCTGTCCGCCCCTCCTGCGTCGGCATATTGTAGATCTCATTCATACGATCTATCCGCACAGAGGCAAAGAGCGTTAGGAGCGCATTCGCCATCAGCATAGTCAGCGGAGTATAGACCGACACAGAGATGAGCAGGAAGAAGAGGAGGATGCCGAGCGACACCTCTCCCACTAGGTAAAGGTGGCACCCCACGATGACCAGCGTCGGTATCGCCAGCTGAAGCAAAGAGCGTAGTCCATTGACCACGACGAAGCTAGCCAACTCGGTGTTAAAGCTGGTGCGCTCATAACTCGCCAAGACAGCATCCAGTTCTGTCATATAGAGCGTTTCGCCACCGTATGCCTTGATCGTCTGATGTAGCTGTAGCCCCTCCTCGACCTTTTCGCTCACAGAGAGTTGCGACTTGGAGACCTTGATGAAGGAGCGCTTTTGCGAAGCCATACACCCCCATAGGATCAAGAGCGACACGGGTGCTGCCCAAAAGAGTGCCACGGCTAACCGCCAATCTAAGAAGGCTAATCCACAGCCCGCCAAGATGAGGACGATAAAAGAAGCAACCATCTGCGGTAGTGCATGCGAATATGCGTTTTCAAGAAATGAGACATCAGACATCACACGACTTGTCAGATCGCTTGCATCGTGACGGTCAAAGAAGGAGAGCGGGAGTCGTCTCATCTTCTCCGCTAGTCGTATGCGCATAGTAGCACTCTCGCTGTAGACGGCGAGGAAGGTGCTGTTGTACTGTCTGCGAGTGATGAGATACATACCTATTATAGATAAGAGTGCCATCCCTACCAGCCCCCAGAGGGTGAGGTCTCTGCTCTCGCCAAATAGCTCCATCATTAGGAGGTAAACGAGCATCACGGGGAGCATGAAGGAGAGGTTTTGCACCCCAGTCCAGAGACAAGCCGAGAGGAAGTTGTGCGCTCCTCTAGGCGAGAGCGCCATCTTGCGCTCCATCCAGTTGATTAGATTTAGATGCTTCATAGCTTATATAGTCCATTTGATAGATTCTTGATACTCTTGCCACATAGAGGCATAGAGTCCATTAGTACGAGCCAGTAGCTCCGTGTGTGAGCCTTGCTCTACGATGCGTCCCTGCTGCATCACCACAATGAGATCCGCATTGACCACCGAGGAGAGACGATGCGCTATCATCAGGACGGTCTTGTGCACCATCAGACGATGCAGGCTCTCCTGGATCGCATGCTCACTCTCAGGGTCGGCAAAAGAGGTAGCCTCGTCAAGGAGCAGTATAGGCGCATCCTTGAGGAAAGCTCTCGCCAGAGCGATCCGCTGCTGCTCTCCCCCACTGAGGTAGACACCCTTAGAGCCGATGACCGTGTCCAACCCTTGTGGCAGACTACGCACCAGCTCTAGGCAGTGCGCTTTGTCGAGAGCCGCATAGATCTCTTCGTCCGTAGCCTTAGCAGATCCGTAGGCTACATTGTCACGGATGGACTTCTTAAAGAGCCTTTCACTCTGGAAGACGAAGGAGATGTGCCGTAGCACCTCCTCGACAGCAACCTGACTTATATCTTCTCCCCCGATAGTAATCCGCCCTGTCTCTACATCCCAAAAGCGAGCCACGAGACGAGCCAGCGTTGTCTTGCCACTACCGCTAGCTCCTACGAGAGCCACGCAGGCGCCCTCAGGGATTGTGAGCGTCACATCACTCACCGCCAGAGGAGCCTCTGGAGTATATCTAAAGGATACCCCCTCCAGCTGAATCGTATGACTAGAAAGCTTGAGAGGCGTACTGTCCTTTACCCCCAAAGAGGCATCGCAGAGGGCATCCAGCCTATCCAGAGCCTGCACAGCCTCACGCTTACCACTGACCACATACATGAGTCGCATCGTACACTCCCCGATGAAGGGCGTCACGAGGATAAAGAAGACCAAGCTGCTCACCACACCGACCATGTCTTCGCCTCGGCTCAAGAGATAATAGGCAAAGGGTACCAAGATAAAGGCATAGCCAAAGGAAGCTACCGTATAGATGCTAAACATACGCCGACAACTACGGGCATAGACCTTCGCCCATTTAGCATAGTCCAGTAGCGTCTGGTGAAAAGCATTGAAGGAGTAGATCGACTGCTGGAAAGCTTTCACCACAGGCATACCACGCACATACTCAACCGCCTCGCTGCTCATCCTTTGCTGGTGATTCATATAGGCACCCATACTCTCACGGTACGCTTTGTTGGTCATCATCGAGCCCATCGCTAGGAGCTGTATCAAGATTGGTATGAGACAGAGCAGAGCCATGCGCCACTCCAGGACAAACATCATCACGCAGAGCGTCGCAAAGCAGACCAGCGTCCCGACGAGGTCTGGCAACTGGTGAGCGCAGAAAGTGTGGGTCAGACCAACATTGTCGTCGATGACGTTTTTGAGCTTGCCTAGGTTCTGCTGATCGAAGAAGCCCAAGGGCATCTCCAGCATACGCCTCATAGCATCCCCTCGCAAAGTACGCTCTACCCTAAAGGCTGCCACATGCGTCAGCACCAACGCCACCGCATAGAGGAGTATATGGAGCAGTCCCGTCCCGACTGCCCACCAAGCCCATCGCGTGATGGCGTCTGAGTCTACAGAGCCACCGAGCAACTCACGCAGGATAAGCCAAATAAAGATGAATGGCACCAGTGCCACCACGTGCGCCACAGCAGAGCAGGCCAGCCCTAGATAAGCGATCGGCCGCTTGCTCCCCATGGAGCGTCCTAGGCGTCCCAATGCGCCTAGGGATTGATTGTTTGATTGTCTCATATTGATCTGTTGTTATATACTACTTGGAGCCGTTTTGCGTTAATAGGCCCTATGCGCAAGAGCTTTCAGAGAGGAGGCAGAAAGCATCGCCCTATGGACACCCTTACACCATGCAAAGGTAGAGCGTAATCGTTAGAACAGCAATACCAAATAGTCGGTAATATACTGTATATCAAAACAATGCGAACGTTCAACAAGGATCGTTCAAAGCTCGCAATTCGCTACCTCCACTTCTAGACAGACACAGCCTCCCCCATCAATGCAAGAGGAGACGGCCACACGAGTTGGTCGTCTCCTCTTTTAAGTTAGCGGGGTGTGGTCGCTTAGTGGCGCTGGAGCACTATGCGATGTAGCTCTCCTGAGATATGGAGTAGGTAAAGCCCGGCAGGCAGATGACTCAAGTCCATCTCAGCGACGCCCTGCGTGTCTGCCATAGCGACAGCCACGGCTTCGCCCTCTATATTATATAGTGTGAGCAGCAGATGTGGCGCAACGCCTGCGATGTGTAGCTCCTGAGCCGTGGGATTGGGATAGATCTGCAGCTGTGCACTAGCTACGTCAGTAACGGCTGTGCTCTTCTTAAAAGTTACCTTGACCTCGGTAGCTCCCTTGACGACAAACTGCTTGCTTGTCGTGATATCTTCGTCGCCCGCCATAATCTTGTCCAGCTCATAGCCTGTCTGTGGAGTGGCAACGATCGTGAGCTGAGAACCCTCCTCAACCTTTGTCAGATCCTTGGCACCCTCAACCTTTGCCGTACCGCCATCGCCAACAACGAGCGTCACTGCGAAAGTCTCTGCGACACCCTCGTACTCCTCTTGGTTGTCGTTAAGAACCTTCCAGTTGCGAGAGCGAGCATTTGCTACATCGACCTTTGTTGCCTCATTGTCTTGATTTGCTTTACGACTTGAGACGAGGATGAGTTGCCCCTCCTGAGTAGGTGTGGGTAGCGTACTGATCAGATGCGTCATACTGATGCCTTTGATTTGATTGCGTGGGCACTCTAGGTAGCTAAGGTTCTTTACACCAGAGAGGTCTAGACCCTGTAGCACATTATCTCCACAATTAAGAGCGACCAAGTTTGGGGTCTGCGATAGGTCCAGTGTTGCGATCTGGTTCTTCGAGCAGACGAGCGTTTTAAGATTTGGGGCCTTCGAGAGATCTAGCGTGGGTAGGTTGTTTTGTGCGCAGTCGATAAACTCCAATGCGGTAGACTTCGGAAGGTCTAGCGTAGAAAGCGCATTCTCGTTGCAGATGAGTCTCTTGAGCTGCGTAGCGGAAGAAAGTCCTTTGATCTGCGTGATGTCATTGCTAAAGCAGAGAATGCTATTTAGCTTCACACAGTGAGATAGGTCTAGCGTGGTGAGTTCATTTTTCGAACAGTTAAGATTCACTAGCGAAGGCATCTGAGTCACATCTAGCTGCGTCAGCATCGCATCAGAGACGAAGAGATGAGAAAGCTCTCCACGTATCGTGATCTTCTGAGATGCAAGCGTATACTTGACGGAGCCTGAGTTAGACTTAGAGGGTTGCTCCTTGACTCCATCGATGGTGATCTGGTTGACATCCTTAGCTATATAGCCAAACTCGATTTGCTCACCGACCTGCTTGGCAGTGGTGAATGTGACCGAGTAGCTGCTCTGCTGAGCTGACAGTGCCAGTGATGACCATAGCAGCACGAGAAAGAAAGACACCCCGAGGGCGCGGAGAAAGATCTGTTGATTACTTTGCTTCATAGGATAAGTTTGAGATTGTAGGTTTATAAGGTTACAAGAGAGTGACTACTTAGGTCGCTTAGTGGCGCTGGAGCACTATACGATGTAGCTCTCCTGAGATATGGAGTAGGTAAAGCCCGGCAGGCAGATGACTCAAGTCCATCTCAGCGACGCCCTGCGTGTCTGCCATAGCGACAGCCACGGCTTCGCCCTCTATATTATATAGTGTGAGCAGCAGATGTGGCGCAACGCCTGCGATGTGTAGCTCCTGAGCCGTGGGATTGGGATAGATCTGCAGCTGTGCACTAGCTACGTCAGTAACGGCTGTGCTCTTCTTAAAGGTTACCTTGACCTCGGTAGCTCCCTTGACGACAAATTGCTTGCTTGTCGTGATATCTTTGCCACCCGCCATAATCTTGTCCAGCTCATAGCCTGTCTGTGGTGTAGCGATGACCGTGAGCTTAAGACCTTCGGGCACCTTAGAGGGCTCCACATCTTCCTGAATCTTTGCCGTACCGCCATCACCTATGACGAGCTTCACAGCATAGCTGTCGACACCCTCGTAAGGATCTTGCTTGTCGTCTATCACCTTCCACTTGCGCGTGATAGCCGTGGCTACATCCTCCTTTGTGGCGATATTGTCTTCGTCATCCTTACTGCTCGACACTAGGATTAGCCAACCGCCTTTTTCGGGTGCTGGTAGACTACTTATCAACTGTGTCATAGCCTTTCCTCTTATCTGATTACCAGCACAGTTGACATCGTCTAGGTGGCTCAGGTTGGATAGATTTAGAGCCGTCAACTTATTGGCAGAGCAATCTAAAAAAGCTAGTTGCTTCGTCTGAGACAGATCTAGGGAGGTGATATTATTCTCTACACAGGTCAGGTTTTCTAGAGCCGTGGCATTAGAGAGATCTAGCGAGGAGATGCTGTTTTTGGAGCAGTCCAGATGTATCAGTGCCTTCATTTGAGAGAGATCTAATGCGCTAATAGCGTTTGCCTGACAGAGGAGCGTCTTAAGCTGTCGTGCGGAGGCGAGTCCCTTTATCTCCGTGATGTTATTGTGTAGGCAGTGAAGCTCCTTTAGTGCCACACTACGAGACAAGTCTAGAGAGGTAAGATTATTTTGAGCGCAGTTGAGGGTCTCCAGCGAAGGCATATTGGTGACATCAAGCTGCGTCAGCATAGCGTCTGAGACGAAGAGCAGGGAGAGCTCTCCTCGTATCGTCACGGTCTGCTTAGAGAGTGTGTATTTGATAGGCGTGCTCGAGCCAGACCTCGAGGGTTGCTCCTGGACTCCATCGATAGATATTTTGTCGACCTCCTTAGCAAGGAGTCCGATTTCGATCATCTCGCCAACCTTCTTAGAGGTTTTCATAGTGACGTAGTGATCGGTCTGCTGAGCTGACAGTGCCAGTGATGACCATAGCAGCACGAGAAAGAAAGACACCCCGAGGGCGCGGAGAAAGATCTGTTGATTACTTTGCTTCATAGGATAAGTTTGAGATTATAGATTTATAAGTCCACAAACCAGTGAGCGTGCGTTAGAGCCCGTTCACAAGACTTATGGTAGTAGACAGTCAGCTCCTGCTACAAGCTGAGAGCTGAGGGTCAAACCACCCACACATATATATATGACTAGTTATTCCCGGGTGCGAAAGTACAAAAAATGTATCGTACGATAGCCACATGGCGATTTCTAGTCCAGAGCTAACGCACTATATATAATGAACTCATCGACCTCTCTACTCCTTGCTGGTCGCTAATGTGTAGTTTCTGAAAGAGCAATTATGATGCGTCAGCCCTAGCTGGGAAAAATCGATGCCGAATCGCTACAATAATTTAGACCTGACTACATATCGAAACGGCACCATGTCGGGGAAAAGTGATTTCCACGTGGATATTTTGAAATCTCCACGTGGGGAATAAAAAATTCTTCGGAGGAATGAAATGAAACTTCGGAAGAATCAAATGAAACTTCGGAAGAAATGAATCGCGCCCACGTGGAAAATAAAAAACATCCACGTGGAGATTTGAGATTCCCCACGTGGATATTCGAGAAAGGAGAGAATCGGACGAATCTCCCCGTAAAGATATGTAAATGGGGATTAGAGGTTAGAGATGAGAAATTAGAGATCCGATCACTCTGATAGCTCCGATGGTTCCGATAGCTACAGCTAACAGCCAATCCAGGGGTGACACATTATATATATGGTAACCTCATCTATGCCTCGCTTGTCGCTAATGGGTTGCTGCTGTCTAGTAAAAGTTTTTTGAGGGGGCATTGAGTAGGTCGTTCTGCAGAAATAAGCTAACTATCAGTTCATCAGCGTGAAACTAGAGCTTCATAGGTGGAAAACTGTAGATTGGTCGAAATCGAGTAGCACTTCGATCTGATTGTCTAGACTCTGCATTAAGACTCGAAAATCCGAGCTAGGTAGCACCCCATTCATCAGATTTAGAAGCTAACAAGAGATCCTCGCTGTGGCTTTTTATTTTTTGTAGTGCTGAGGACTTGCTCCATTGGGAAATAAGGTGTAACTTTGTGGTACATATCCGATAATCCTAATCATTAAATCAAATGAAGACAAGTGAGATCATTGCCCAGCTAGAGGCAAAGCATCCAGGCGAGCCGGAGTTCATCCAGGCTGTCCGTGAGGTCCTCCTCTCTATCGAGGACATTTACAACCAGCATCCAGAGTTTGAGAAGAACAAGATCGTCGAGCGCCTCGTCGAGCCCGACCGTATCTTCACCTTCCGTATCCCCTGGGTAGACGACAAGGGTGAGGTCCAGATCAACCTCGGTTACCGCGTACAGTTCAACAACGCCATTGGCCCGTACAAGGGTGGTACGCGCTTCCACCACACGGTGAACCTCTCTACTCTCAAGTTCCTCGGCTTCGAGCAGACCTTCAAGAATGCCCTCTCTACCCTTCCTATGGGTGGTGGCAAGGGTGGCTCTGACTTCTCTCCAAAGGGTAAGAGCGAGCGCGAGATCATGCGCTTCTGCCAGGCTTATGTCACAGAGCTCTACAAGTACATTGGCCCGGACATGGACGTACCTGCAGGTGATGTAGGTGTCGGTGGTCGTGAGGTAGGCTTTATGTACGGTATGTACAAGAAGCTCACCCGTGAGTGCACTGGTACCTTCACTGGCAAGGGCTTTGAGTTCGGTGGTTCACGTCTCCGTCCTGAGTCTACGGGCTACGGTGCTATCTACATGGTCAATGATATCTGCAAGCAGCACAACATTGAGTTCAAGGGCAAGACGGTTGCTGTATCAGGCTTCGGTAACGTAGCTTGGGGTGCTACCATGAAGGCTACTGAGCTAGGAGCTAAGGTCGTCTGCATCTCTGGTCCTGATGGTTACATCTACGATGAGAACGGTGTCAACACGCAGGAGAAGTTTGACTACATGTGCGAGCTCCGCAACAGCGGTAACGATGTCGTAGAGCCATACGCTAAGAAGTTTGGCGCACAGTTCTTCGCAGGCAAGAAGCCTTGGGAGCACAAGGTAGACATCGCTCTCCCCTGCGCTATCCAGAACGAGCTCAACCTCGAGGACGCTAAGAAGCTTGTCGCAAACGGCGTAACGATCGTTGCTGAGGTCTCTAACATGGGTTGTACAGCAGAGGCTGCTGAGTACTTCGTTGAGAAGCGTCTCATCTTCGCTCCTGGTAAGGCTGTCAACTGCGGTGGTGTCTCTTGCTCTTGCCTTGAGATGTCACAGAATGCAGCTCACATCTACTGGTCTGAGGCTGAGGTAGACGAGCGTCTACATCAGATCATGAAGGACATCCACACTCAGTGCGTAGAGTACGGTAAGGAGCCAGACGGCTACATCAACTACGTCAAGGGTGCTAACATTGCTGGCTTCATGAAGGTTGCCAAGGCAATGATTGGTCAGGGCGTCTGCTAAACAGATATACAGCACAATAGCCTAGCTACACACGTATGCGTGTCAGCTAGGCTATAGCTTATACCTTATTTGTTTGCCTTTTCATTAGAGAGGGTCGCTACTCACACGAATAGCGACCCTCTCTCTATTTTTTCTATCTATGCCCCTGAACCCGTTGACTTTTGCAACAGTCTCCCCTATCACCAGCGGATCGGCTCGTAGCCGTATCGCTGTAGATAGGCATTGGCCTTGGAAAAGTGCCGGCAGCCGAAGAAGCCCCGGTGAGCCGACAGCGGACTAGGATGTGGTGCCTCGAGGATGAGGTGCTTCTGGCGATCTATCAGTGCCCGCTTACAGCGCGCATAGTTGCCCCAAAGCATGAAGACAAGATGCTCCCTCTGTCTACTCAGGAGCGAGATAACCTGATCGGTGAAGGTCTCCCACCCGCGTCCCTGATGGGAGCCTGCTTCGTGTGCTACGACCGTGAGCGTAGCGTTCAGCAAGAGGACACCCTGACTGCACCAGGGCGTCAGATGCCCCCCGACGATCTGCGAGGGATGCCCTAGATCGGAGGAGATCTCAGTCAGTATGTTGCGCAGGCTGGGTGGCACCTCGACACCCTCTGGCACAGAGAAGGCTAGTCCCTCGGCTTGCCCCACCCCGTGGTAAGGATCTTGCCCGAGAATGACAACCCGCACATCTTCGAAGGGACAAAGGTCAAAAGCCCGAAAGATCTGTCCTCCAGGTGGGTAGATCCTCTTCGTCTGGTACTCCGAGCGCACAAAAGAGGTTAAAGTCTCAAAGTAAAACTTCTCAAACTCCTCCTCCAGCACCCGATGCCAGCTAGGCTCTATGCGGACATTCATACGATACGGTTCAATAGTTTTATCAAAAAGCTAAGCGAGCCTCCTCTGAGCAACGATACTAATGTCGCTACTAGAGAAGACTCGCATATAATGATCGGTAAGCTACGACTACTTGCCCCAGCGCTTGATGACAGCCTCCTGGAGCATCTCTCTAAACTTAGGATGTGCGATGCCGATAAGTGCCTCAGCACGCTCACGAGCCGTCTTACCACGCAGACGCGCTACGCCATACTCTGTAACGACATAGTCCACGTCGTTGCGACCCGTGGTGATGGCTGCGCCCTCGGCTAGGATAGGTACGATACGACTAATCTCGCCGCCCTTAGCAGTAGAGGCGAAGGCAAGGATACTACGCCCGCCCTTAGAGCGTCTAGCACCACGCATGAAGTCCACCTGACCACCAGAGCCACTCAGCATGCTGTAGCCGATGCTCTCAGCATTAACCTGACCGAGCAGATCGATCTCTAGGCAAGAATTGATCGAGACCATGTTGTCGATGCTAGCCACGACAAAGGGATCATTCGTATAGCTCACAGGATACATCTCAACCTCCTCATTGTGGTCAAAGAAGTCGTACAGCTCCTTCGTACCCATCGCAAAGGCCGTGACCACCTTGTTAGGGTTGCGCGTCTTACGCTTGCCCGTGATGACACCCTCACGCATCAGCTTCATAACACCATCGGTGATCATCTCCGAGTGGATACCTAGATCCTTGCGATCCTTAAGATTGCTCAGGACAGCATCGGGGATAGCACCAATGCCTAGCTGTAGCGTGTCGCCATCCTTGATCATGGATGCACAGATCTCACCGATCTTGCGCTCTATCTCACCAGGCACAGCGGGGGGCACCTCAGGTACAGCCGTACTCACCTCGATGATATGATTCAGCTTCGTCACATGGATCAGGTTGTCGCCACCGATGAAGGGGAGCTGATCATTGACCTCTGCGATTACAACACGAGCAGCATCGGTAGCTGGCTTGGTATAGTCACACGAGAGACTGAAGGAGCAGTAGCCCTCTTCATTGGGTCTGGTCAACTGGACGATAGCTACATCTACAGGATAAAAGCCATCGGTAAAGAGCCCTGGCACCTCATGGAAGTGGCAGGGGAAGAAGTCCACCAACCCCGCACGGCACGCCTTGCGAGCGTTGGCCTCGAGAAAGTTGATCTTAAGATTAAAGTTTTTGGCTATCTCAGGCGTAAACTGGTACCCAGCACCATAATACAGGACGTGAAAGATATTACCTGCGGGCAGCTCAGCGACATGCTCCATCATACACTTCAGGAGCGTATCAGGGGCGGCAGCCGCATGACCTATGACAATGTTACAACCCTCTGTGAGTTCCTTCTTGAGAGCCTCTAGGGGGGTGGTCAGATGAGATTGATAATAGGACTTCCAGTCCTGATTCTTTTGCATAGTGTGTCTAGCTTATCTGTTGAGTGAAGTGTTGTCTATACTTAGCCCTTGAAAGCGCAGCCTCGCTCGTAATGGACTTAGAGCGAGGAGCGCATCGAGCTTTGTCGAGTACAAAGATACAAATTATTACGGAAGCGACTTACTCGTAAGCCAGCTCCAGGATCTGTCGTACGATCTCGGGCGTCATATTCTGATGCTCACCGAGTACAGTGCCACGCTCCGTAAAGCGACGCACCACCTCGTCGATCACCTCGTGAGGTACCTCCGCATCGCGTAGCGTGACCGAGAGACCGAGCTTGGCAAAGAACTGCTTCGTCGCTTCGATAGCTGCCGTGATAGCGTGCTCCTCGCCTTGGCACGCCTGAGGGGTCAAGCCCCATATCCGAGACGCATACTGGATTAGCTTGTCCTGCTTGCCTAGATGGCGCATCACCTGTAGCGTGGCGGGCAGGATGATAGCAAGTGTATGTCCGTGTGTCAGACCCGTCAGGGCGGTCACCTCGTGACCTATGTAGTGCGTACTCCAGTCTTGGTCTACGCCCCAGGAGAGGTAGCCGTTGAGTCCGACAGTAGCGCAGAGCATAAACTCACCCATCAGGTCGACATCCTGATGGTTGTGCGTCAGCCCCGGAGCAATCTCAATGAGCGTGTGTAGCACCCCCTCGGCCATACGATCCATCAGAAGCGGACTGCGCATTGTCGTCATGTACTGCTCCATAACATGGACGAAGGTATCGGCTATACCACACGCTACCTGATAAGGTGGTAGAGAGGTCGGTACACGAGGGTCTAGGATGGAGAATTGTGGATGCTTGCTTGAGAATGAATACTTCTCCTGCGTCTCACGACAAGAGATAACCCCGCCGCTATTCATCTCCGATCCCGTAGCGGGGATCGTGAGCACGACACCGAGCGGTAGATACTCGCCCCTATGCTTGCCAGCACGAACTATATCCCAGGGGTCCTGGTCACTGCACATTGCAGCAATGATCAGCTTGCTCGCATCGATGACTGAGCCACCACCCACGGCTAGGACAAAGTCGCACTGCTCTTGACGCCCCAGCTGGACAGCCTTACGGATTGTCTCGACCGTAGGATTGGACTCGATGCCCCAAAACTCGGTCACCGAGCGGGCCTCCAGTGCTTGGCATACGGCATCGTAGACGCCATTGCTTCGTATGCTACCACCGCCCATCACGAGGAGGATGCGGTAGTGTGGATCAATGAGCCGAGGAAGCTCAGCAATGCGTCCCTCGCCGAAGACAAGCTTCGTGGGATTGTAGTATGTGAAGGGTTGTATCATGCTTCTTGGTAGATTAAAGAGTGAATTAGAAGATAGGCTTCGTAGCCTTGCCAAGAGCAAAGATACGAGTTTAGTCCATTATCTTCAGGTAAAGCTGATCGATGATGCCGTCCGCCACACCAATCGTTGGTACGATCACCTGATCCGCATGTAGGGCCGCGACGACTCTGGTGAAAAGCTCACCCGCTGGGACAATCACATCGGAGCGGTCGGGCTTTAGATTAAAGCGGGTCATACGCTGTTCATCCGTCAGTGCCGCCAGCGTCTCGTAGATCTCTTGCAGCGCCTCAGCAGAGATAAAGCGGGTATCCGGCATGGAGGGGTCTGTCGTGCCGTTGATACGTGCGAGCCGATTGATGTTGCCACCCGTACCAACGATGGTCGCAGCTCCATACTGACTATACAGCTCCGAGAAATACTGGTCAAAAGCCTCGAATGTCGCATCTCGCACTACCCCACTCAGCATACGCACCGTGCCGATGTCAAAGGAGCGTGTGGCGACAGGCTCTCCTCCCACATAGAGATTCAACTCCGTGCTACCGCCCCCCACATCCATAAAGAGGTAGTTACGATCTGTCGTGACGATACGATGTATCTTGCTCTGCGCCACGAGAGCTGCCTCCTCCTCTCCTGAGATCACCTCTATCTGTATACCCGTCTTACGTAGCACCTTGTCCACAATCTCATTAGCATTGCTCGCCTCGCGCATCGCTGAGGTAGCGCAGGCGCGGTAGTGAGCCACGTCGTAGATCTTCATCAGATGCTTGTAGACCTTCATAAGAGAGAGTATGTCACGCTGCTTCCTCTTAGATATTTGTCCAGAGATAAAGGCGTCTTCGCCCAGTCGGAGTGGCACACGCAGGAGCTGCACCTTGCTGAGCGGTTGCTCGGAGAGATCGCTATTGACGCACTTGATGAGGAGCCGCACGGCATTCGAGCCGATGTCGATGGCGGCGAGGTTGAGCTTTCTCATATCTTCGTATCAGTGTCTATATCTTGCTGTAGGTAATAAGCGTAAAGGTCGGTCTGCGAGCGGTACCATGGCGTCGAAGCCTCCTCACGCCGAGGACGTCCGTCGTGACTGTTGACGTAGTGTCCCTGCGATACATCTTGCAGTCCGCACGCCACGATATGATGCAGGTCTCTCTGTATCTCCTTGTCGTAGACAGGAGCCACCACCTCGATACGCCGGTCTAGGTTGCGCTGCATCCAGTCCGCTGAGCCAATGAAGTAGAGCGGATCGTCATTATTGCAAAAGATAAATATGCGCGAGTGCTCCAGATAACGATCTATGATGCCATAGACGCGAATGTTTTCGCTCACCCCTTTGACACCCGGCACCAGCGAACAGTTACCACGCACCAAGAGGTCAACGTCTACACCCGCCTGAGAGGCTGCGTAGAGACGCTTGATGAGGGCTGGGTCAACGATGTGATTCACCTTGACCATAATGTAGGCAGGCTTGCCCGCAAGCTTATTTTTGATCTCCCGATTGATCAGAGCGGTAAAGCGACGACGCATATCATTTGGCGAAACCAGCAACTCCTTAAAGTGGGTATCTAAGTAAGGCTTCTCGATGTACTTAAAGACATCCGCCACCTCCCTCGTCACACACTTATTGGCGGTCATGAGCATCACATCGGTGTAGACACGGGCTGTGCCCTCGTGCATATTGCCCGTACCGATGCAGGCTATATCTCCATGACGGGTCGTGATATGGACCAACTTGCTGTGTATCTTCAGCGTCTCAGGACCAAAGAGCACATTGATGCCCGCCTCGATCATCTCCTTAGCCCAGGCTATGTTGCTCTCCTCGTCAAAGCGCGCCAGCAGCTCCACGACGACCGTCACCTTCTTGCCATTCTTAGCCGCAGCGATCAGGGCATTGATCACGTTCGAGTCCTTGGCGACACGATAGAGCGTACACTTGATTCCACGCACCTCATCGCTAATAGCTGCCTCACGCAGGAGGCGCAGGAAGCGGTTGAAGCTGTGATAAGGGAAGTGCAAGTGCCGGTCTCGATGTAGCACCTGATCGATCATACTCTCCGTAAAGTCAATGCCATCGCCTAGGATCGGTGTCTGTGGCGGATTGCACAAGTCTTGGCGACCGCATTTGGGGAAGTCCATCAGGTCACGCAGATTGTGGTAACGCCCGCCCGCCACCTTGGCATCGTTACTGTCTAGTCCCGCCTTGCGAAAGATCTTGTTGCGCAGCGAGCCAGGCATATCGGCATCGTAGACCACACGGAGCATCTCACCCTTGCGACGGCGACGCAGACCCTTAGAGACACGCTGTACCACACCCACATCGACATCCTCCTCGCGAATGTCCATCTCCGCATCTTTGGTAAACTTGAAGGTGTAAGCCTGAAAGTCATTGCACCGCAAGCCCGCAAAGATATACTTAAGGTTGAAGCGGATCACATCATCGAGGAACATGATGCAGACCCTCCCCTCCTCATCGTCTGCTATGCGGATAAATCGGCCGAACTTCTCTACCGGTGCCTTGATGATGCCGACGCTCTGACGCAGTGGTTTGTCACTCCCCGGCTCCAGCTCTTTCATCTGCACCGCTAGGTAGATCGACTCCTCTATCTGATCTGCCGAAAAGTCCATCTTGCGCAGTGAGAGCGGATTGGTACTCGCGCCCAGCTGCCTAATGTAGAAGTCAAAGACCTGCTCCTCTTGTCTCGGCGTCAGCTCCCGCTCGTTGACCACTCGTATGCCCTCCTTAGCGAGATCATCCAGAGCCTGCTGAAAGTTCTCCTCAAAGGTCTCTGCATACTCCTTATTGAGCTTGTAAATCTTGCGCAGAGTCCGCTCCGCCTCCTTGCGTTGCGGTGCTGACAGATCCTCATCCTCTGCGATGCGACGTAGCGAAGCCACACGTACACGAAAGAACTCGTCTAGGTTGTTTGAGTAGATGCCCAAGAAGTTCAGTCGCTCCATCAGCGGTACATCCTCTCGGGCACTCTCTAGGAGGATGCGCCGATTGAAGTACATCCAGCTTATATCTCGATCTATGTAAGGGAATTTGTTCACTTTGCGTTTTGTTGTTTTGCCCATAAGTTGCGATACAATGGTATTTGGGCAAATGTACCACTTGTATGTTGAGGTTCTGTTAAGAAAGCGTGTATACCCCCCGCTCTAGTCACGGCGGAAGATATCTCGTGTGTAGACCCGCTCAGCGACATCGTCGAGATCCGCATGGTAGCGGTTCGTAATGATCGCCTGAGAGCGAGCCTTAAAGGTCGCTAAGTCGTTCTCCACAAGGCTCCCGAAGAAGGTCGTATGCTGCGCCAGCGTAGGCTCGTAGATAATCACCTTGGCCCCCTTAGCCTTGATGCGCTTCATCACCCCCTGGATTGAAGAGTGGCGGAAGTTGTCACTGTGGCTCTTCATCGTCAGGCGGTAGATGCCGATGACGCACTCACGCTCTTGCGTCGGGTCGTACTGATTCTCCTCCATATAACTATAGTAACCCGCCATCTTGAGGACCTGATCAGCGATGAAGTCCTTGCGCGTACGATTGCTCGCCACGATAGCGCCGATGATGTTTTGCGGCACAGCATCGTAGTTGGCGAGGAGCTGCTTCGTATCCTTAGGCAGGCAGTAGCCTCCATAGCCAAAGGAGGGATTGTTGTAATGGTCACCAATACGGGGATCTAGGCAAACGCCCTCGATGATGCTCTTGCTGTCTAGCTCCTTAAGCTCGGCATAGGTGTCCAGCTCGTTGAAGTAAGAGACCCGCAGCGCTAGATAAGTGTTCGCAAAAAGCTTGACCGCCTCAGCCTCCGTCGTACCCATCAGTAGCACAGGCATATCTTGGCGAATGGCCCCCTCACGTATCAGCTCGGCAAAGCTCTCTGCACGCTCCCGCTGATGCGCACTCTGCTTGTCATAACCCACGATAATGCGCGAAGGGTAAAGATTGTCGTAGAGTGCCTTGCTCTCGCGAAGGAATTCTGGCGCAAAGAGGATGTCGTCGTAGTCCATCATCTCACGCAGGTGAGCCGTATAGCCCACAGGCACCGTCGACTTAATCACAATTGTCGCAGAGGGATTGCAGGCTCGCACGGCAGAGACCACCGCCTCGACGGCAGAGGTGTTGAAGAAGTTCTGTACCGAGTCATAGTTGGTCGGCGTGGCCACCACGACGAAGTCCGCCCCACGATAAGCCTCCTCGGCATCTAGCGTAGTGCGCAGCCGGAGCTGTCGTGTCGCCAGGTACTCCTCGAGGTAATCGTCCTGTATCGGTGACTTACGCTGATTGATTAGGTCTACCCGCTCGGGCAGGACGTCCACGCCCACGACCTCGTGGTGCTGTGCCAGAAGCACCGCCACCGAGAGTCCCACATAGCCCATGCCTGCGACTGCTATCTTCATACGTTGAGAGGTTACATTTTAGTGTCTGGACAAAAATACAACAATTCGTGGATAGCGGCTCATTACTCCCCTATCCGCAATGCCGCAAATCGCTACAGGTCGCATCGTTATTCGTCTTGTCTTGCCACAACGACCACCCTCCCGCTAATCCATCTCTGTGAGTCTCCATCAAGCAGTCGCCCCCTCCGCAACGCTCGCATCGCACTGAGTACGTAACACATACGAGTTCTAAAAAGAGCTCCCCTCTTGGAACTTTTCAGTTTGTCCTCTCCTGAAATAGTACACAGTTGGGAAGCCAACCCCAACAACTATGAAAG